>PR_CR_10_Liq_1_inCRDRAFT_1000609_pt1 | contig 21878 bp, 21 predicted proteins | sample PRCRCaboRojoPR_3_FD_10241 | JGI IMG/M metagenome (IMG submission 10241)
CGAGCCGCGGGCCGCAGGCCCGGGCGAGAGAAAAGGCTTGGCGCGCGGATGCGCGCCGCTACTTGTTTCGCCATGAGACGCTGGGCTGCACTCCTGACCGCACTGCTTTTCCTCGGCCCGGCGGATGCCCGGGCGGGGGACAGCGCCTGGACTGCCTTTGCAGGCGAGGGTGTGGTCGCGCTGATGCGCCATGCCCTGGCGCCCGGCATCGGCGACCCGGAGGCGTTCCGGCTCGACGACTGCGCGACGCAGCGCAACCTCGACGCGGACGGGCGGGCGCAGGCGCGCGCGATCGGCGCAGCGATCCGCGCGCGGGACCTGGAGATCGACCGCGTTCTGAGCAGCCAGTGGTGCCGCTGCCGCGAAACGGCAGCGTTGCTGGATGTCGGTGCGGTCGTCGAGATGCCGGCGCTCAACTCCTTCTTCGGGCAGCGCGAGCGGGCCGGGCCGCGGACCCGTGCAACGCTTGATCGCATCCGCGCGCTGCCCGCGACGGGGCGCTCGATCATGGTGACGCACCAGGTGAATATCCGCGCGCTGACCGGCATCGCGCCGCGGTCCGGCGAGATCGTGCTGGTCCGGGCCGGGCAGGGCGGGCCGGACGGGGCGGGGGTGACCGTGATCGGCCGGCTGACCCCTGCGGCTCCCTGAGTGTCCTCAGCCCGCGGCGCGGGCCTGGCGCTTGCGCTCGTGGGGATCGAGGAAACGCTTGCGCAGCCGGATCGCGCCTGGCGTGACCTCGACCAGCTCGTCCTCGTCGATATAGGCGATCGCCTCTTCGAGGCTCATTCGCACGGGCGGCGTCAGAACCACCGCGTCGTCCTTGCCGGAGGCGCGGACATTGGTCAGCTTCTTGCCCTTGAGCGGATTGACCTCGAGGTCGTTCTCACGGGCGTGCTCGCCGATGATCATGCCTTCGTAGACGGGCTCCTGCGCGCCGATGAACATGCGCCCGCGCTCTTCGAGGTTGAACAGCGCGTAGGCGACCGACTGTCCCGCCTCCATCGAGATCAGAACGCCCGCCCGGCGCCCGGGGATGGCCCCTTTCCAGGGCGCCCAGCCGTGGAAGACGCGGTTCAGCACGCCCGTGCCGCGCGTGTCCGTCAGGAACTCGCCGTGGTAGCCGATCAGGCCGCGCGAGGGCACGTGGGCGACGATCCGGGTCTTGCCCTGGCCGGCCGGTTTCATCTCGGCGAGATCGCCCTTGCGCGGGCCGGTCAGCTTCTCGATGACGGCGCCGGTATACTCGTCGTCCACGTCGATGGTGACTTCCTCGACCGGTTCGAGACGCTGGCCGTTCTCGTCGCGGGTCAGCACCTGCGGGCGCGAGATCGAAAGCTCGAAGCCCTCGCGGCGCATGTTCTCGATCAGGACGCCCATCTGCAATTCGCCGCGGCCCGCGACCTCGAAGGCCTCGCCGCCGGGCGTGTCGCTGACGCGGATGGCAACGTTCGATTCCGCTTCCTTCATCAGCCGGTCGCGGATGACCCGCGACTGCACCTTGCTGCCCTCGCGCCCGGCCAGCGGGCTGTCGTTGATCCCGAATGTGACCGAGATCGTCGGCGGGTCGATCGGCTGGGCGGGGATCGGATCGGTCACGGCCGGATCGCAGAGCGTGTCGGCCACCGTGGCCTTCGACATGCCCGAGAGGGTCACGATGTCGCCGGCGACGGCTTCCTCGATCGGCTGCTGTCCCAATCCGCGGAACGCCAGGATCTTGGCGACGCGGAACGACTCCAGCTGTGCGCCATCGCGCGAGAGCGCCTTCAGCGTCATGCCGGTTCGAAGCGTGCCGCTCTCCACGCGGCCGGTAAGGATGCGGCCAAGGAACGGATCGGCGCCGAGCGTGGTTGCCAGCATCCGGAACGGGCCGTGCTGCGCGGCGATCTGGTCCGGCGGCGGAACATGGGCGACGATAAGGTCAAAGAGCGCCACCAGGTCCCGGCGCGGCCCGTCGAGTTCGGCATCGGCCCAGCCCGAGCGGCCGGAGGCATAGAGCACCGGGAAATCGAGCTGGTCGTCATCGGCGCCGAGGCCGACAAAGAGATCGAAGACCTCGTCGAGCGCGCGGTCCGGTTCGGCGTCCGGTTTGTCGACCTTGTTCAGCACGACGATCGGGCGCAGGCCCAGCGCCAGCGCCTTCGAGGTGACGAACTTGGTCTGGGGCATCGGCCCCTCGGCCGCGTCGACGAGCAGGACGACACCGTCCACCATCGAGAGGATCCGTTCGACTTCGCCCCCGAAATCGGCATGCCCCGGGGTGTCGACGATGTTGATGCGCGTGCTGCCCCATTCCAGGCTCGTCGCCTTGGCGAGGATGGTGATCCCCCGCTCGCGTTCGAGATCGTTGGAATCCAGCGCGCGCTCGGCGACCGCCTGGTTTTCGCGGAAGGCGCCGGACTGCTTGAGCAGTTCGTCCACGAGGGTTGTCTTGCCATGATCGACATGCGCGATGATGGCGATGTTTCTCAGATCCATCGGGGAAATGTCCGTCAAAGGAGTATACGAGTGATGTCACCGCGGGCGTTACACCCCCGGCCGGGCCCTGGCCAGCGGAAAAGCGCGGGATGCGGCATCGGGGCCGCCGGACCGTGTCCTCAGCGCCTGCCGTCGGTGTCCGCGGGGAAATTTGGTGGAGCCAAGGGGAGTCGAACCCCTGACCTCTTGAATGCCATTCAAGCGCTCTCCCAACTGAGCTATGGCCCCACCGAGGGCGAGCTGTCCCGCTCGCCAGAGGGTAGATATTGAAGCGACCCGCCTAGATCAAGTGCAAAAATGCGGCGGATCAGCTCTCGTCGGTGCCCTCGGCCGGGACGTCGGCGAGGTCGTCGAGATCGACGGAATCCTCGTCGTCGTCCTCGAGCACGTCATCGCCCAGGCTGACATCGGAGTCGTTGTCATCCTCGATGACCTCGGCCTCTTCGGCGGGCGCCGCGGCCTTGGCCGGCTTCGCCTTGCGGCTCGAGGCGGTGGACTGCGACTTTGCGCCGGTCAGCGATTCGAGGTCGAAGCTGTGCCCGCAGGCGGGACAGGTCATCGGGTTCCGCTGCAGATCGTAGAAGCGGGTCGAACAATTGGGGCAGAGTCGTTTCACGCCCCATTCTTCCTTGGGCATCAGATTCCTCTTGGCTTTGCTGATGTCGCGTCAATCGGTGCCAACTGCCAAAATGGCGAGGCTTTGTCAAAGCCTTTCCGCAGCCGCGAAACGCCGGGCGATTTGCCCCTGCATCCGGCGTGGTTTTGGCGCATAGTCCGGGACGGGAAGTTGGCGAGGGACCAGGCCGGATGACAGAGCTGACATTGCCGGGCGATCCACCCGTCGCGGTGAAGCTGAGACGGTCCGCGCGGGCGCGGCGGCTGTCGCTGCGGGTCTCGCGGCTGGACGGGCGGGTCACGCTGACCCTGCCCCGCCGCGTGCCCGAGCGCGAGGCGCTGGCCTTCCTGCGCGAGAGGGCGGGCTGGCTGCGCGCGCATGTGGCCGAGGCCCGCCCGCGGATCGTGCCGGCGGTCGGGGGAACCCTGCCCTTCGAGGGCCGGACGCTGGAGATTCGCCCCGGCACGGGCCGGACAGCCTGGGCGGAGGACGGCGCGCTGCACGTGCCGGGCCGGCCCGGGCAGGTGCCCGCCCGGCTGCGGGCGTTCCTGATCGGGGCCGCGCGGGCGCGGCTGGCGGCGGCCTCCGATCTGCATGCGGCGGCGCTCGGACGCGGCTATGCCGGGATCACGCTGCGAGACACGCGCTCGCGCTGGGGGTCGTGTTCGGCGCGCGGCGGGCTGATGTATTCGTGGCGCCTGGTGATGGCGCCGCCCGAGGTGCTCGACTACGTCGCGGCGCACGAGGTGGCGCACCTGGCGGAAATGAACCATTCCCCGGCCTTCTGGGCGGTGGTCCGGCAGCTCTGCCCCGGCTACGAGGCGCCCCGCGCCTGGCTCCGGGCCGAGGGGCCCGCCCTGCACCGTTTCGATTTCGGCAGTCGTTGACCGCACCGCGGAACGTGATCACAATCCGCCCATGCTGATATCCCCGCGCCCCGCCGACACGACCGCCGCCGCCCATGACCGGGTCTACCGCAAGCTTCGCACGCAGATCATGCATGGCGAGCTGGCCCCGGGCCAACCCCTGACGCTCAGGGGGCTGGCCAAGAGTTTCGGTGTGTCGATGACGCCGGCCCGCGAAGCGGTCCGGCGGCTCGCGGCGGAAGGCGCGCTGACGCTGTCGTCCTCGGGGCGGATCACCACGCCGGATCTTGGCCCCGAGCGGATCGAGGAGCTTGCGGCGTTGCGCGCGCTGCTGGAACCGGAACTGGCCGCGCGGGCGCTGCCGCGGGCGCATATCGCGCTGATCGACCGGATGCAGAGCATCAACGCCACGATCGCGCAGGTCATCGCCAAGCAGGACTCGGTCGGCTATATCCGCGCGAACCTGGAATTCCACCGCAGCCTCTACCTTCGGGCGCAGGCCCCGGCCATGCTGGCGATGGCCGAGACGGTCTGGCTGCAGCTCGGCCCCACGATGCGCCATCTCTACGGCCGGCTGCAGCGCACCGAGCCGCCGCTCAATCACCGCATGATCCTGGCGGCGCTGCGCGCGGGTGACGAGCCGGGGCTCCGGCTGGCCGTGCGGACGGACGTGACCCAGGGCCTTCGCATGCTGGTGGGCTAGGGCAGGGGGCTTTCCGCCCCCTCTTGGCCCCGCGGGCGGGGCCAATTCACCCCCGAGGATATTTCCGGAACGATGAAGCGCGCCTTTACCCTGCCTTAACCCCGGCGCGGGAGGGTACCGGCGCGGCACAGGCGGGGACGCCGATGGCCGTGAACGGTGAAGCCCCCTGTCCCGGGCGGGGCAGGGGGTGCCGCGTCAGCTGTGGATCGGCCCGTCGCCGCAGGCGAGGGCGGCCTCGCGCATGGCTTCGGAGAAGGTCGGATGCGCATGGCAGGTGCGGGCGAGATCCTCGGCCGCGGCGCCGAATTCCATCGCCACGCAGACCTCGTGGATCAGGTCGCCCGCCATCGGCCCGATCACGTGGGCGCCGAGGATCCGGTCGGTTTCCTTGTCGGCGAGGATCTTGACGAAGCCGTCTGCGGCGAAGTTGGCCTTGGCGCGGCCGTTGCCCATGAAGTTGAACTTGCCGGCCTTGTAGGCGCGGCCCTCGTCCTTGAGCTGTTCCTCGGTCTTGCCGACGGCGGCGACCTCGGGATGGGTGTAGATGACGCTCGGGATCACGTCGTAATTCACATGGCCCGCCTGGCCGGCGATGGACTCGGCCACGGCCATGCCCTCGTCCTCGGCCTTGTGGGCGAGCATCGGGCCGGCGATCACGTCGCCGATGGCCCAGATGCCGTCCACGCTGGTCTTGCGGTGCGGGTCCGTCTTGACCATGCCGCGCTCGGTCGTCTCGACGCCCGCGGCCTCGAGACCCAGCCCGCCGGTGTAGGGGCGGCGGCCGGTCGCGACCAGGACCACGTCGGCATCGACGGTCGCGTCGCTGTCGTCCTTGCGGAGCTTGTAGGTGACCTTGCACTTGGTCTTGAGTTTTTCCACCGACTGCACGGCCGCCCCCATGACGAAGTCGAGCCCCTGTTTCTTCAGCAGCCGCTGGAAGCCCTTCTGCACCTCGCCGTCCATGCCGGGCGTGATGTGATCGAGATATTCGACCACGGTGACCTCGGCGCCGAGGCGGCTGTAGACGGAGCCCATCTCGAGCCCGATCACGCCGGCGCCGATCACCACCATCTTCTTCGGGATCTTCGACAGCGCCAGCGCGCCGGTGGAGCTGACGACGGTCTTCTCGTCGATCTCGACGCCCGGCAGGCTGGCCGGCTCGGAGCCGGTGGCGATCACGATGTTCTTGGCCTCGTGGGTCTCGTCGCCGACCTTGACCTTGCCCTGGCCGGCGATCTGGCCCCAGCCCTTGATCCAGTCCACCTTGTTCTTCTTGAACAGGAACTCGATGCCCTTGGTGTTCTGCCCGATGGTGTCGTCCTTGTAGGCCATCATCGCCTTCCAGTCGACCGACGGCGCCTTGCCCGTCAGGCCCATCTTGGCGAAGTTCTCCTCGGCTTCGTGCAAATGGTGCGTGGCGTGCAGCAGCGCCTTGGACGGGATACAGCCCACGTTGAGGCAGGTGCCGCCGAGGGTGTCGCGCCCCTCGACGCAGGCCGTCTTCAGTCCCAGCTGGGCGCAGCGGATGGCGCAGACATAGCCGCCGGGGCCGCTGCCGATCACGATGACGTCGTAGCTTGCCATGTTCTTCTCCTTGGGCCTTTGCCCCTATTCACAACACATGCGGGCGGGTTGCACAAACCTTATGCACCGCCCAGCGCCCCCCGGAGGGCTGCAATTATGATCAGAATGGATGATCCGAAGCCGACCAGCCAGATCACCGACCGCCAGGGTCGCCAGCCGAAGGCGTAGGCCGGGATGTAGAGCACCCGCGCGGCGAGGTAGAGCCATGCCAGCGCGGCGGTGAGCGCGGTCGCCTGGTTCGACAGGGTGACGACGACCACGGCCAGGGTGAAGAGGATCAGCGCCTCGAAGTGATTGTCGAGCGCCCGCACCAGGCGACCGGTCCGCGCCGAGAGCACCCGCGGCGGCGCGTCGTCGCGCGGCCCGGCCGTGTAGCCCGGGCCAAGCTCCAGGTTGGCGGGCACGGCCATCAGCACGTACTGGACCGCCTGCAGAAGCCCGGCGAGCGCGAGGACGGTGAGTTCCGCCGACATCCGCTCAGAGCGCGAGCAGGTAAAGGATGATGGTGGCGAAGAAACCTGCGGCCCAGGCCAGCGAGCGCACGCCGATAACCCCGAAGGCATAGGTGGGCACGTAGATCACCCGCGCGATCAGGAACACCTGCGCGGCCATGAGCGTGGCGTCCGAGAAGGCGCCGCGCGCCTCGAGGATCAGGACGGCCGGTGCGAAAAGCGCCATCGCGCTGACCGAGTTCCAGAGCGCGCGTTCGAGCCGGGCGGCCATGCCGCTGGCGGTGCGCCCCTCGTCCCGCGAGGACAGCAGGTAGCCCATGCCGAGCTGCTGCATCGCGCCCGTGGCCTGCAGGACAAGGGTGATGGCGACATAGAGCCCGTAGAGGGCGAGTATGGAAAGCTCGTCGTTCAACATCGGGGATCCTCCTCAGAGATCCATCAGCAGGCGGCGCGGGTCCTCGAGCGCCTCCTTGACGCGCACGAGGAAGGTCACCGCCCCCTTGCCGTCGACGATGCGGTGATCGTAGCTGAGCGCGAGATACATCATCGGGCGGGCCTTGATCTCGCCTTTCACGACCATGGGGCGATCCTGGATCTTGTGCATGCCGAGGATGCCCGACTGCGGCGGGTTCAGGATCGGCGAGGACATGAGCGACCCGTAGACGCCGCCGTTCGAGATCGTGAAGGTGCCGCCCTGCATTTCCGCCATCGACAGCTTGCCGTCGCGGGCGCGGGCGCCAAGCTCGTTGATCTTCTTCTCGATCGCGGCGAAGGACATCTGATCGGCGTCGCGCACCACCGGCACGACGAGCCCGGTCGGCGTGCCCACGGCGATGCCCATATGGACGAAGTTCTTGTAGACGATGTCGGTGCCGTCAATCTCGGCGTTGACCTCCGGCACTTCCTTCAGGGCGTGGCAGCAGGCCTTGGTGAAAAAGGACATGAAGCCCAGCTTCACGCCGTGCTTCTTCTCGAAGAGATCCTTGTATTCCTTGCGCAGCTCCATCGTCGCGGTCATGTCCACCTCGTTGTAGGTGGTCAGCATCGCGGCGGTGTTCTGCGCATCCTTCAGCCGGCGCGCGATGGTCTGGCGCAGGCGGGTCATCTTGACCCGTTCCTCGCGGCTCGCATCCTCGGCCGGGACGGGGGCGCGGGGCGCCTGGGCCGGTTCGGGCTTCGGTGCCTCGGCGGGCTTGGCCTTGGTGCCGGCGGCGATCGCCTTTTGCACGTCTTCCTTCATGATGCGGCCGTCGCGGCCGGAGCCTTTCACGTCCTTTTCGCTCAGGCCGTGCTCTTCCATCATCTTCTTGGCAGAGGGGGCGTCCTCGACATCCGCACTGGCGCTGCCGCCGGCGGCAGGCGCGGCCGGCGCCTCGGCGGCTTCCGCGGGCTTGGCGCCCGCGGCGCCCGCGCCGGTCGTCATCGTGGCGATCTTGGCGGAGGCTTCCACGGTTTCGCCCTCGGCGGCCAGGATTTCGGACAGCGTGCCGGTCGCGGGGGCGGGCACCTCGACGGAAACCTTGTCGGTCTCCAGCTCGCAGAGCATCTCGTCCTGCTGGACGGCGTCGCCGGGTTTCTTGAACCAGGTGGCGACGGTCGCCTCGGAGACGCTTTCGCCGAGCGTCGGCACCATCACGTCGACGGTCTTTCCGCCGCCGGTGTCGTCGTCCGCCGGGGCGGCCTCGGCCTTATCGGCCTTCGGCGCCGCGGGCGCGGCGGCGCCGGCGCCTTCTTCGACGGTGGCAAGCAGGGCGTCGACGCCCACGGTCTGGCCTTCCTCGGCCACGATCTCGCCCAGCGTGCCGGCCGCGGGCGCCGGCACTTCGACCGTCACCTTGTCGGTCTCGAGTTCGCAGAGCATCTCGTCCTGCTGGACCGGGTCGCCCGGCTTCTTGAACCAGGTCGCCACGGTCGCCTCGGAGACACTNTCGCCGAGCGTCGGCACGCGCACTTCGGTAGCCATTCCGTTATTCCTTCTCGAAGGTAAGCGCCTCGTTCACGATGGCGTCTTGCTGTTCCTTGTGTTGCTTGAGCAGGCCCGTGGCCGGCGAGGCCGCGGCCTGGCGCCCGACATAGCGCGGGCGGTTATGCGTCGCCTTGAGCCTGCCCAGCACCCATTCGAGGTTCGGCTCCATGAAGGTCCAGCCGCCCTGGTTCTTGGGTTCCTCCTGGCACCAGAGGATCTCGGCCTTGGGGAAGCGTTCCAGTTCCTTGATCAGGCTGAGCGCCGGGAACGGGTAGAACTGCTCGACACGCAGCAGGTAGATGTCGTCGATGCCGCGGGCGTCGCGTTCCTCCAGCAGGTCGTAATACACCTTGCCCGAGCAGAGAACGACGCGGCGGATCTTGTCGTCCTTGGCCAGCTTGGTGTCCGAATGGCCCTTCTCGGCATCGTCCCAGAGCACGCGGTGGAAGGACGACCCGTTGGTGAAATCCTCCATGTCCGAGATCGCCAGCCGGTGGCGCAGCAGCGATTTCGGCGTCATCAGCACCAGCGGCTTGCGGAAGCTGCGATGGAGCTGCCGGCGCAGGATGTGGAAGTAGTTGGCCGGCGTCGTGCAGTTGGCGACGATCCAGTTGTCCTCGGCCGACATCTGCAGGAACCGCTCCAGCCGGGCCGAGCTGTGCTCGGGGCCCTGGCCCTCGAAGCCATGCGGCAGCAACATCACCAGGCCGGACATCCGCAGCCACTTGCGTTCGCCCGAGCTGATGAATTGGTCGAACATGATCTGCGCGCCGTTGGCGAAGTCGCCGAACTGCGCCTCCCAGAGCACCAGCGCGTTGGGCTCGGCCAGCGAGTAGCCGTATTCGTAGCCCAGCACCGCGTATTCCGAGAGCATCGAGTCGATCACCTCGTAGTTCGCCTGGCCCTCGCGGATGTGGTTGAGCGGGTGGTAGCGCTCGTCGGTTTCCTGGTCGACGATGGCCGAGTGGCGCTGCGAGAAGGTGCCGCGCGCCGAGTCCTGCCCGGCGAGGCGCACCGGGTAGCCTTCCAGCATCAGCGACCCGAAGGCGAGCGCCTCGGCGGTGGCCCAGTCGAGCCCCTGGCCGGTCTCGATCATCTCCTTCTTGGTATCGAGAAGGCGCGTGATCGTCTTGTGCGGCCTGTAGCCCTCGGGCAGGCGGGTCAGCGCCTGGCCGACGTCGCGGAAGGTCTCTTCGGCGATGGCGGTCTTGCCGCGCTCGTACTTGCCGCTGTGGGCTTCGAGATCGGCCCAGCGGCCGTCCAGCCAGTCGGCCTTGTTGGGCCGGTAGCTCTTGCCGGTCTCGAACTCCTCGTTCAGATGCGCCTGGAACGAGGCCTTCATGTCCTCGATCTCGCCCTCGGGGATCAGGCCGTCCTTGACCAGCCGCTCGGTATAGAGCTGCAGCGTCGTCTTGTGGCTCTTGATCTTCTTGTACATCGTGGGCTGCGTGAACATCGGTTCATCGCCCTCGTTGTGCCCGAAGCGCCGGTAGCAGAAGACGTCGATCACCACGTCCTTGCCGAATTTCTGGCGGAACTCGGTGGCCACCTTGGCGGCGTGGACGACGGCCTCTGGATCGTCGCCGTTGACGTGGAAGATCGGCGCCTCGACCATCAGCGCGATATCGGTCGGGTAGGGCGAGGATCGCGACATGTGCGGCGCGGTGGTGAAACCGATCTGGTTGTTCACCACGACATGGATCGTGCCGCCGGTGCGATGGCCCCGGAGACCCGACAGGCCGAAGCATTCGGCCACGACGCCCTGGCCCGCGAAGGCCGCGTCGCCGTGCAGCAGGATCGGCAGGACCCGCTTGCGCTCGGCGTCGTTGTGCTGGGCCTGCTTGGCCCGCGCCTTGCCGAGCACCACCGGGTTCACCGCCTCCAGGTGGCTGGGATTGGCGGTCAGCGACAGATGCACCTCGTTGCCGTCGAAGGTGCGGTCCGACGAGGCGCCGAGATGGTATTTCACGTCGCCCGATCCATCCACGTCCTCGGGCTTGAAGCTGCCGCCTTGAAATTCGTGGAAGATCGCGCGGTAGGGCTTGCCCATCACGTTGGCCAGAACCGAGAGCCGGCCGCGGTGCGGCATGCCGATCACGATCTCCTTCACGCCCAGCGCGCCGCCGCGCTTGATGATCTGCTCCATCGCGGGGATCAGCGCCTCGCCGCCGTCGAGGCCGAAGCGCTTGGTGCCCATGTACTTGACGTGCAGGAACTTTTCGAAGCCCTCGGCTTCCACGAGCTTGTTCAGGATCGCCTTCCGCCCCTCGCGCGTGAAGGTGATCTCCTTGCCGTAGCCCTCGATCCGCTCTTTCAGCCAGGCGGACTGCTCGGGATCGGAGATGTGCATGTACTGCAGCGCGAAGGTGCCGCAATAGGTGCGCTTCACCATGGCGAGGATTTCGCGCATCGACGCGACTTGCAGGCCCAGCACGTTGTCGATGAAGATCGGCCGGTCCATGTCCGCCTCTGCGAAGCCGTAGGTCTGCGGCTCCAGCTCGGGGTGCGGGTCAGGGTTGCGCATTCCCAGCGGATCGAGCTGCGCGGCGAGGTGGCCACGGATCCGGTAGGCGCGGATCAGCATCAGCGCCCGGATGCTGTCGAGCACCGCGCGCTTGACCTGTTCGTCGGTGACCGACACGCCGGTCTCGGCCGCCTTGCCCTTGATCTTGCCGGCGATCTCGCCTGCCATCGCCGGCTCGGTCGTCCACATGCCGTCCAGCGCGTTGGTCAGGTCGTCGTTCGGCGTCGGGGGCCAGTCCTTGCGTTCCCATGACGGGCCCTTGGCCTCGCGCTTGACGTCCATCTCGTCGTCGCCGAGCGACCGGAAGAACGCTGCCCAGGCTTCGTCCACCGAGGCCGGGTCGCTCGCGTAGCGCGCGTAGAGCTGCTCGACATATTCGGCGTTATGGCCCTGGAGGAAGGAAGAGGAGCGGAACTGATCGTTCGGGCTCTGGTCCGTCATGGTCGCACCCATCGTGTTGGCCCGCGCGCCACCGTGGCGCGCGGGATCGGAAGTCGTCTCAGCCGATCGCCTTCAGCACGGCTTCGCCGAGACCCGCGGGGCTGTCGGCCACCACGATCCCGGCGGATTTCATCGCCTCGATCTTGTCGTCGGCGCCGCCTTTGCCGCCCGCGACAATCGCGCCCGCATGACCCATACGCCGGCCCGGCGGCGCCGTGCGCCCCGCGATGAAGCCGGCGGTGGGCTTCCAGCGGCCCTTTTTCCTCTCGTCCGCCAGGAACTGCGCGGCGTCTTCTTCGGCCGAGCCGCCGATCTCGCCGATCATGATGATCGACTCGGTCTCGTCGTCGGCGAGGAACCATTCGAGCACGTCGATATGCTCGGTTCCCTTGATCGGGTCACCGCCGATACCCACGCAGGTCGACTGGCCGAGGCCGACATCGGTGGTCTGCTTGACCGCCTCGTAGGTCAGCGTCCCGGAGCGCGAGACCACGCCGCAGGAGCCGCGCTTGTGGATGTGGCCCGGCATGATGCCGATCTTGCAGGCATCCGGCGTGATGACGCCCGGGCAGTTCGGCCCGACCAGCACCGATTTGGAGCCTTCCAGCGCGCGCTTGACCTTCATCATGTCGAGCACCGGGATGCCCTCGGTGATGCAGACGATCAGCTCCATCTCGGCGTCGATGGCCTCGAGGATGGAGTCGGCCGCGAAGGGCGGCGGGACGTAGATCACGGAGGCGTTCGCCTCGGTCTTCGCCCGGGCCTCGTGCACCGAGTTGAAGACCGGCAGGTCCAGATGGGTCTGTCCGCCCTTTCCGGGGGTCACGCCGCCGACCATCTTGGTGCCGTAGGCAATCGCCTGCTCGGAGTGGAAGGTGCCTTGGCTGCCGGTGAAGCCCTGGCAGATGACTTTGGTGTTTTCGTCTACGAGAACTGCCATTTGCCTTACCCCTTCACCGCTTTGACGATCTTGTCGGCCGCATCGCTCAGGTCGTCGGCCGCGATGACGTTCAGCCCGCTTTCGTTGATGATCTTCTTGCCCTGTTCAACATTCGTGCCTTCGAGCCGCACGACCAGGGGCACCTGCAGGCCGACCTCCTTGACCGCCTGCACCACGCCGTCGGCGATGATGTCGCAGCGCATGATCCCGCCGAAAATGTTGACCAGGATGCCTTTGACGTTGTCGTCGGAGGTGATGATCTTGAACGCCTCGGTCACCTTTTCCTTGGTGGCGCCGCCGCCGACGTCGAGGAAGTTGGCGGGTTCCGCGCCGTAGAGCTTGATGATGTCCATCGTCGCCATGGCAAGGCCCGCGCCGTTGACCATGCAGCCGATCTCACCGTCGAGCGCGATGTAGTTCAGGTCGTATTTCGACGCGGCGAGTTCCTTGGGATCCTCCTCGGTCTCGTCACGCAGCGCGGCGATATCGGGGTGCCGGTAAAGTGCGTTCGAATCGAAGCCCATCTTCGCGTCGAGGCACTTCAGGTCGCCCGCGGGCGTCACGATCAGCGGGTTGATTTCCAGCATCTCGCAGTCTTTGTCCACGAAAAGCTTGTAGAGAATGCCCATCAGCTGGACGCACTGCTTCACCTGTTTGCCCTCGAGGCCCAGCATGAAGGCAATGCGCCGGCCGTGGAAGCCCTGGTAGCCCGTGGCCGGGTCGACGGAGAAGGACAGGATCTTCTCCGGCGTGGACGCGGCGACTTCCTCGATGTCCATGCCGCCCTCGGTGGAGCAGACGAAGGAGATGCGGCTCGTCACACGGTCGACCAGCAGCGCGAGGTAAAGCTCGCGATCGATGTCGCTGCCATCCTCGATGTAGATGCGGTTGACCTGTTTTCCGGCCGGGCCGGTCTGGTGCGTCACGAGGGTGCGGCCCAGCATGCGCTTGGCCTCGGTCTCGGCCTCCTCGACCGACTTGGCCAGCCTTACGCCGCCCTTGTCGCCGACGTCGGTTTCCTTGAAGTGGCCCTTGCCGCGGCCGCCGGCGTGGATCTGTGCCTTCACGACCCAGAGCGGGCCGTCGAGTTCCCCGGCGGCGGTCTTGGCCTCCTCGGCCTTGGTCACCGCGCGGCCGTCCGACACCGGGGCGCCGTAGTCGCGCAGAAGGCTTTTCGCCTGATATTCATGAATGTTCATGAAAACTGTCCCGTCTTTCTTGCGTTGACGGCGACCTAAGCACAGACGATTGGGGCTGAGAAGGAAAACCCGCTGAAAACCCGCCTATTCGACGTATTTTCTGCGGTTTGTGATCACGCAATTTCTAGGTGTGATCACAAAACTGTCGGGGCGTAACCCGCGGGCCGGAGCCCGCGGATTCGCCATGTTCGGGTCAGGCGAGCGACTCGTCGATGCCCTTGCAGGCCTCGACCAGGCCCTTCACGGCGTCGACGGATTTCTGGAACATCGCCTTCTCGTCCTTGTTGAACTCGATCTCGACGATGCGTTCGACGCCGCCGGCGCCGATCACGGTCGGCACGCCGACATAGAAGCCGCTCAGGCCGTAGGCGCCGTCAACATAGGCCGCGCAGGGCAGGACGCGCTTCTGATCCTTCATGTAGGCCTCGGCCATCTCGATCGCCGCGGTCGCGGGGGCGTAGAAAGCCGACCCGTTGCCCAGCAGCTTGACGATCTCGGCGCCGCCGTCGCGGGTGCGCTGCACGATCGCGTCCAGCTTGTCCTGGCTGGTCCAGCCCATTTTCACCAGATCGGGCAGCGGGATGCCGCCGACGGTGGAATACCGGGTCAGCGGCACCATGGTGTCGCCGTGGCCGCCGAGGACGAAGGCCGACACGTCCCGCATAGAGACGTTGAACTCGTCGGCAAGGAAGTGGCGGAAGCGCGCGCTGTCCAGAACGCCTGCCATCCCGCAGACCTTTTCATGCGGCAGGCCCGAGAATTCGCGCAGCGCCCAGACCATCGCGTCGAGCGGGTTGGTGATGCAGATCACGAACGCGTCCGGCGCATTGGACTTGATGCCCTCGCCAACCGCCTTCATGACCTTGAGGTTGATCCCCAGCAGGTCGTCGCGGCTCATGCCGGGTTTGCGCGGCACGCCGGCGGTGACGATGCAGACATCGGCGCCGGCGATGTCGGCATAGTCCTGGGTGCCCTTCAGCGCCACGTCGTAGCCCGCGACGGGGCCGCTTTCGGCGAGATCAAGGGCCTTGCCCTGGGGCGTGCCCTCGGCAATGTCGAACAGCACGACGTCGCCGAGTTCCTTCAGCGCGGCGAGGTGCGCCAGCGTGCCGCCGATCTGGCCTGCGCCGATCAACGCGATCTTGGGTCTAGCCATCGTTTCCATCTCCGGTCGGTTAGAAATCGCCGCTTGCCTACTCTCGGAAACCCGTCCGCGCAAGCTTTCCCGCCGCGGTGCGATGCGGGCCGGCGCCGCGCGGACTGCGGCGATGGCGGTTCAACTCCCGGAGAAACATTGGAAAACTGGCGCCGCCGGCCCCTGCGCGGCCCCTGTGATATCTGCCGCTGCGGCGCAGCGCGGCCGCCCGGACGCCACTCTCGGAGGCTGTCCGCGGGGCGAGTCGCCCCGCGGTCCGTCCCTAGACCGGGTCGCCCTGCGGCACGATGATGTCTTCGAAGGCATCACCGGTCGCCAGCAGGCAGCTCACCCCGTCGGGGCGTGTGACGATGATCGTCCAGCTTCCGGTTTCGGTCGAGGCGAACAGCTCCACCACCCGGTCGCCGCGGCCAAGACCGATCGACTGGCGCGTCTCGCCGAAACGGGTCTCCAGCCGGTCGATCACGGTCTGGCGGTCGCCACAGGCCATCACACCGGCGGTGCCGGACTGCGCAGCCCAAAGCGTTGCCAGAATTAGCCCCCCGAACCCCAAGGAGAGCGCGAACAGGTTGTCCCGCATGTTGGTCCCTTTCCCCAGATGCCCCCCGCATCGCCGCTGCCGGACAGTCTCGCGGCGAAATCACGAAGGCGGGGTTAACCCGCCGTGCGCCGGATGGAGGGATTGACGCGGCTTTGAAGCAAATCGCGCCGAGCGGGTGCGGCCACGGGGCGCTTGCGCGGGGGCGGGGGCTGTGCTGCATTGCGGCACGAACAGGGGAGGGCGAGAATCGATGGACTACACTTCAAGGCCGTTCCGGTCCGTCCTGTACATTCCGGGCTCGAAGTCCCGGGCGCTGGACAAGGCGCGGCAGCTGCCGACGGACGCGATCATCTTCGACCTGGAGGACGCGGTCGCCGCCGGCGAGAAGGACGCGGCGCGGGATCTCCTGGCGAAGACGCTGGTAGATGGTGGCTACGGGCCGCGCGCGCAGATCGTGCGCATCAACGCCTTCGACACCGACTGGGCCGAGGACGACCTCGCCGCGATCGGTCCCGCCGCGCCCCAGGCGGTGCTGCTGCCCAAGGTCAACGACGCCGATGACATCATGCGCCTCGAGGCGCGGCTCGACGGCATCCCGGCCGCGCGCGACACCCGCATCTGGGCGATGATGGAAACCTGCGAGGGTGTCCTGAACGCGCGCGAGATCGCGGCCGCCTCGCCGCGGATGGCGGGGTTCGTGCTGGGCACCAACGATCTGGCCAAGGAATTGACGGCGCGGCTGGTGCCGGACCGCGGCCCGCTCATGACCTCTTTGTCGCTCTGTCTGCTGGCTGCGCGGGCCCGGGGCCTGGTCTGTGTCGACGGGGTCTACAACGCTTTCAAGGATGCCGACGGCCTGCGCGCCGAGTGCGTTCAGGGCCGCGACATGGGCTTCGACGGCAAGACCCTGATCCATCCCGCCCAGCTGGAAATCGCCAACACGGTCTACGCCCCGGCCGAAGACGAACTCGACCTTGCGCGCCGCCAGATCGCCGCCTTCGAAGCGGCCGAGGCCTCTGGCGAGGGGGTCGCGGTGGTTGACGGCCGGATCGTGGAGAACCTTCATGTCGAGACGGCCCGCAAAACGATCGCCCGCGCCGAGGCGATCCTGAAACTGGAAAAGGAGTCCGCGGCATGATCCTTCTCGTTCTCGGCCTTGCGCTCTGGATTTTCGCGCATCTCTTCAAGCGGCTCATGCCGGATGCGCGGGCGGAGATGGGCGACAAGGGCAAAGGCCTCGTCGCCGTCGCGATCCTGGCCTCCATCGTGCTCATGGTGATCGGGTACCGCGCCGCCGAACCGGTGTTCCTGTGGTTTCCGCCGCCTTTCCTGACCCATCTGAACAATCTCCTGATGCTGTTGGCGGTCTACCTGTTCGCGGTCTCGGGGGCGAAGACGCGCCTGAGCGGCATCATCCGCCATCCGCAGCTGACCGCGGTGAAGACATGGGCGGTTGCGCATCTGCTGGTGAACGGCGATCTCGCCTCGGTGATCCTTTTCGGCGGGCTGCTGGCCTGGGCCGTGGTCAGCGTGATCCTGATCAACAAAGCCGAGCCGGCGCCGGCACGCCCCGCGCCGGCCCCGATCGGCAAGGAAATCGGCGTGGCCGTCGCGGCCGTGGTGGTCTACGGCCTGATCGGCATGGTCCATGGCTGGCTGGGCTACTGGCCCTTCCCGGGCGGGGGCATGTGATGCGGGCGTACCGGCTTTTGACGGGCGAAGACGGTTCGGCCTTCTGTCACAAGGTGACCGCCGCGCTCGACAGGGGTTGGGCGCTTTATGGCGATCCGTCCTATGCCTATGACGCGGCCAACGGCGTGATGCGTTGCGCGCAAGCCGTCGTGAAAGACGTGGCCGGTGACTACGACCCGGACGTGAAACTGGGGAGCCTCTGAGCCGATGACCAAGACCAATCCCGGCCGCTTCTTCGAGGATTACCGCCTGGGCGAGGTGATTGCCCACGCCGTGCCGCGCACCGTTTCAGGCGGGGAGCGCGCGCTCTACCACGCGCTCTACCCGGCGCGTCATGCCCTGCATTCCTCGGACGAATTCGCGCGGGCCTGCGGGCTGCCCGCCGCGCCGCTGGACGACCTGATCGCGTTTCACACGGTGTTCGGAAAGACCGTGCCCGACATCTCGCTCAACGCCGTGGCCAATCTGGGCTACGCCGAGGGCCGTTTCCGGGCGCCGGTCTGGCCGGGGGATACGCTGCGCGCGGAGTCCGAGGTGATCGGGCTGAAGCAGAACTCGAACGGCAGGTCGGGCGTGGTCTGGGTGCGGACCCGTGGTCTCAACCAGCGCGACGAGGTTGTGCTGGACTACGTCCGCTGGGTCATGGTTCGGAAGCTGCGGCTCGACGCACCGGCCCCCGAGACCACGATCCCGGACCTGGCCGATGCCGTTTCGGCCGAAGACCTCGTGAGTCCGCCCGGGCTCGATTTCACGGGTTATGATTTCGCCCTCTCCGGCGAGCCGCATCGCTGGGCGGACTATGCCGTGGGCGAGGTGATCGACCATGTCGACGGCGTCACCGTCGAGGAAGCCGAGCACATGATGGCGACACGGCTATGGCAGAATACCGCGAAGGTCCATTTCGACGCGACCCTGCGCGAAGATGGCCGACGGCTGATATATGGCGGCCACGTCATCAGCCTGGCGCGCGCGCTCAGCTTCAACGGGCTGGCGAACGCGCAGATGATCGTGGCGCTGAACGGCGGCGCGCATGCCAATCCGTGTTTCGCCGGCGATACGGTCCGGGCCTGGACCGAAGTGCTGGAGACCGCCGAGACGGACGCGCCCGGCGTAGGGGCGCTGCGGTTGCGGCTGGTCGCGACGAAGGGCGAGGGCCCCGAGGCGGGGCTCAGGAATGCCGAGGGCAAGTATCTTCCCCATGTGCTGCTCGACCTCGATTACTGGGCGCTGATGCCGCGTTGAGGGGTCCCGTGAACATCCGGCTAGCCAATTTTGGGGTGTTCGAGGTGAGTCGCAGATCAGCATACTGTCGTATGCGATGATGTCCCCACAGGGCTCGAATTTGTGATCACGTGATCAGAAAGCGTGATCACGAAACTGGAAATGCGCGCAATCAGATGCGATTTTTCCGCCCTGCCGCGGCTCTGACTATGTGACAACCGCCGCAAATGGGCTAAGCAGTAAGCCAGATGCAGAGACTGCAAAGAGAAGGGATGCCCCATGGCTGACGTGAACCGGGGAAACCGCCCGCTGTCGCCCCACGCCACAATCTACCGCTGGCCGCTCAACGCGATCATGTCCATCTTGCACCGGATCACCGGCACGGCCATGGCGCTGGGCGCCGTTCTGGTCGTCTGGTGGTTCCTCGCCGCGGCGACCTCGGCCGAGTATTTCGCCACCGTCGACGGGGTGCTGACATCCTGGATCGGCGATCTCGTGCTGTTCCTGTCGCTGCTGGCGCTGTCATATCACCTGATGAATGGCGTGCGGCACCTGATCTGGGACACCGGCGCCGGGTTCGACAACGAGTCGACGCAGCAGAGCGGGATCATCGGCCTGGTGCTGGCCGTCGTCATCGCCGCCCTTCTTCTGGCCGCAACGTGGTGAGGCAGACATGAGCATCCTGACAAGTTACAAGCGCGTCGCCGGGCTGGGGTCTGCCAAGGAAGGCACCCATCACTGGTGGATGCAGCGCCTGACCGCAATCGCGCTGGTACCCCTGACCATCTTCTTNGTGGTGCCGTTCGGGAGCAATCTCGGCGCCGGTCACGACGCCGTGGTCGAGACCTACACGAACCCTTGGAACGCCGTGATCGCGATCCTCTTCATCATCACCGCCTTCTATCACCTGATGATGGGTTTGCAGGTGGTGATAGAGGACTACGTGCACGGCAAGGCCGGCGTGGTCCTGCTGATCGCGAACACGCTGCTCTGCTGGGCCCTTGCCATCGCCGGCGTCTTCGCGGTGGTCAAGATCGCGCTCGGCGCCTGATCGGAGACGGACATGGCATCTTACGATATCGAATATCACAATTACGACGTGGTCGTGGTGGGCGCCGGCGGCTCCGGCCTGCGCGCGACGCTGGGCATGGCCGAACAGGGCCTCAGCACCGCCTGCGTTACCAAGGTCTTCCCGACCCGCTCGCACACCGTTGCGGCCCAGGGCGGCATCGCGGCCTCGCTCGGCAACATGGGGCCGGACGACTGGCAATGGCACATGTACGACACCGTGAAAGGGTCGGACTGGCTGGGCGATACCGACGCGATGGAATACCTCGCCCGCGAGGCGCCGAAGGCGGTCTACGAGCTCGAGCATTACGGCGTGCCCTTCTCGCGCACCGAAGAGGGCAAGATCTACCAGCGCCCCTTCGGTGGCCACACGACCGAGTTCGGCGAGGGTCCGCCGGTGCAGCGCACCTGTGCGGCCGCGGACCGGACGGGCCACGCCATCCTGCACACGCTCTACGGCCAGAGCCTGAAGCAGAAGGCGGAATTCTTCATCGAGTACTTCGCCATCGACCTGATCATGTCCGAGGACGGCCAGTGCCAGGGCGTGGTGGCCTGGAAGCTCGACGACGGCACGATCCACGTCTTCAACGCCAAGATGACCGTGCTGGCGACCGGCGGCTATGGCCGGGCCTATTTCTCGGCCACCTCCGCGCATACCTGCACCGGTGACGGGGGCGGCATGGTCGCGCGGGCCGGGTTGCCCTTGCAGGACATGGAATTCGTGCAGTTCCACCCCACGGGCATCTACGGCGCCGGCTGCCTCATCACCGAGGGCGCGCGCGGCGAAGGCGGGTATCTCACCAATTCCGAGGGCGAGCGCTTCATGGAACGCTACGCGCCCACCTACAAGGACCTCGCGTCGCGCGACGTGGTGAGCCGGTGCATGACGATGGAAATCCGCGAGGGCCGCGGCGTCGGCCCGAACAAGGATCACATCCATCTGAACCTGAGCCACCTGCCGCCCGCGACCCTGGCCGAGCGGCTGCCCGGCATCTCGGAATCGGCACGCATTTTCGCGGGCGTCGACGTGACCAAGGAACCGATCCCGGTGCTTCCGACGGTGCATTACAACATGGGCGGCATTCCGACGAATTACTGGGGCGAGGTGCTGAACCCGACCAAGGACGACCCGGACCGCATCGCGCCCGGCCTGATGGCCGTGGGCGAAGCCGGCTGTGCCAGCGTGCACGGGGCGAACAGGCTCGGGTCGAACTCGCTGATCGACCTCGTGGTCTTCGGCCGCGCCGCGGCGCTGCGCGCGGGCGAAGTGGTCGATCCGAACGCACCGGCCCCAGCGCTCAACAAGGCGTCGGTCGATGCGGCGCTCGACCGCTTCGACAAGCTGCGCCACGCGGATGGCGGGACGCCGACGGCGGAACTGCGCCTCGAGATGCAGAAAACCATGCAGGACGATGCCGCCGTGTTCCGTAGCGAAAAGACGCTCGCCGAGGGCTGCAAGAAGATGGCGGCCGTCGCGGACAAGCTCGACGATCTGCAGGTCACCGACCGGTCGATGATCTGGAACTCCGACCTGATGGAGACGCTGGAGCTGACCAACCTCATGCCGAACGCGTTGACCACCATCGTCAGCGCCGAGGCCCGCAAGGAAAGCCGCGGCGCCCACGCCCACGAGGATCACCCGGATCGCGACGACGAGACCTGGCGCGTTCACACCCTGTCCTGGGTGGAGGGCAACAGCAGCGTCAAGCTCGACTATCGCCCGGTGCATCTCGACCCGCTGACGCCGCAGGAGAAAGGCGGGATCGATACCGCCAAGATCGCCCCGAAGGCGCGCGTGTACTGATCATGCGCGGCACCGGGCGTCATATCGGCCTGGCGGTCGCGGGGGTTTCCGCCCTCGCGGCGTCGGCCTGTGGCCCGCAAAGGGTGCCGCTCGACGATGCGATGGAGCGCTGCCGCGAGCGGGCACGCCTGGCGGAGAGCCCGCGCGGCCGCGTCGGCATGGGCGTCGGCAGCGACGGTCCGATCACCACCTTCGATGTGACCATCGGCAGCGATTTCCTGGCCGGGCGCGACCCGGAGCAGGTCTACATCCAGTGCGTCATCAACCTGACCGGCCAGCGGCCGACAGAACCGCTTGGCAGCTGAGGACGCGGAAAGGAATTGGCAACATGGTTCAACTGACCCTCCCCAAGAATTCGCAGGTCAAGACGGGCAAGACCTGGCCCAAGCCCGAGGGCGCCACGAATGTGCGGGCGTTCCGCATCTATCGCTGGGACCCTGACAGCGGGGACAATCCGCGGATCGATACCTACCATGTCGATCTCGACGATTGCGGGCCGATGGTTCTCGACGCGCTGATCAAGATCAAGAACGAGATCGACCCGACCCTGACCTTCCGCCGGTCTTGCCGCGAAGGCATCTGCGGATCCTGCGCGATGAACATCGATGGCGGCAACACGCTGGCCTG
>PR_CR_10_Liq_1_inCRDRAFT_1000610_pt1 | contig 21877 bp, 16 predicted proteins | sample PRCRCaboRojoPR_3_FD_10241 | JGI IMG/M metagenome (IMG submission 10241)
TTGGTGGGTGTAATGGAGTTGGTTTTCTAGAAGTTTATAAGCTTTAGAAAGCACTTGCAAATCCTCTGAGTGGTAGGAAGCATGGGCTTCTAACTGGCTGCCTCGTTTGGTTTGTTGGTCTAGTTGTTTTTTAAGTAGGCAAACTTCTTTTTCGAGCTCTTGGTTGTTGTAACTTAAGTTTTGGTTCATTTGTTCAAGGATGTCTTTTTCCTCTTGAACTACTTTTAAACGGAACTTTAGCTTTTTGTTGATTTGTTTGGTTTGGGCTAAAGTTTGTTTTTCCTGAGAAAAGACTGCTTGCATGTCTTCGTTTTTCAAAGACACTTCTCTGAGTTTTTGGTGGAGTCTTTCCATTTCTTCTTTGGCTGAGTAGAGTTCTTCGTCAATTGCTTTGTTGCGGTCTCTGGTTTTTTCTTCGGATTTGAAGCGACTCAGTAAGTTCTGCCACTTTTGGACTATTTTGGTTTTTTCGCTGCTGAGTTGTTTGTTTTCTTGGTTGAGCTGTTTGTTCTCTTCAGTCAGAGTTTCTATTTTCCTTTGGAGCAGCAAGTACCGTTTGTTGGAGGCTTGTAGTTGTTCTTCTTTTTTGATGAGTTGGTTTTGGAGCTCTTGGGGTTCTTGGGGTTCTGGAGTAGTGGGTTTAGCGTTGTTTGCCCTCAGTAGTTGTTGTTTGAGTTCTTGTACTTTTTCGACTTGTTGGTAGTACTTGTCTTTGTAGTAGTCAGCGTCTTGTTGGGCCCTGATTCTTTCTTTTTCGTGTTCTTTGAACCTGAGTCTGAGTTCAGAGGACTGTGGTGAAGAGGGCTGGCTGAACTCTTCAGTAGCAACCGACCTCCAGTAGTCCCTTTCTTGACATATTCTTTGGTTTTCGTTTTGGGACTTTTCTAAGGCTTTTTTGAGCTTCAGGTTTTGGCTTTGGCACTTTTTGAGGGGAGNTTCTTGGTCCGGGGGTTCTGGGTATTCTTCTTGGTTTTCTTTTAAACTAAAAAAGTCTTCTTTGAGGTTTCCTAGATAGGGCTTACTTATCTTGAGGTCTGATTTTAAACCTAGACATTTTTAACTAACTTATTTATATTTGGACTTGGTCAGCATTGTCTTAGGGCGTTTTAGAAGGGTGCCTGAAACTTTGGGTTTGGTTGCAGAACCTGGAGTTCTTTCAGACAGCACAGGGGTGACTTTGTTGACTTTCTGGGGAACCCTGTTAGGCACTTTGGGGAACATTGGAGGTCTTTCTGGGTTCCTTTTGTAGCCTCTGGAGAGTTCTCTTCTTGAAGGGGTTTTAGTAGGTTTGGTTTTCCGCTTTTCCAAGCAAAGAACTATGTACTCCTTGACTTTATCAAGAGTTTTGAATTCACTTGAAAGAACCCTTGAAATAGGGTTGATTCTATAGTAGTCCAAAATAGAGTAAGCTAAGGACTCCCCTATGCTGTCAAACATCTCTTTGTTGTACACTCTGCTTTTAGGGTAAGCAAGCATTGAGGCTTCAGTTTGCTTTCTGCCTGACTTTAAGTTGACTAGAGGAGTTACTGAGTGGAACACTTTAGGAATGTAGTAGGAACACTCCACAGTGTAACTGCAAGGTATTCCAGTGCTTCTATAAAGAGCAACTCGGCCGCTTCCTTCTTTAGAGGCATGGTCTTTCGGGTCTTTGGCATACATTCCCCTCTCTGAGAAGTCACATTCTCCGTACTCAAAAAACGGAGAATTCATATCAACTAGTTTGGCAAACAACTCGTTATTGATTTGGGCTTCTCCTTGGATGTGGTTGCCGAAAATAAAACTCGCCCTTCTTGAAGCATGTGCATGGAAGTCCATGTACATGCAGATGCTNTCAGGCAAGTTGTAGAGGTANTCGAAGTAAGACTTAACAGCAAACACACTGGGGTGNTCTACNGAAGAAGGGTTTGTGTAGCACCTGTTTAAGTTGATGCCGTTCTGGTCAACTCTGTAGTGGCCTCTAAAGACTCCGTCAGGGTTGAGCACAGGCACGATCTTAAAAACAAAGTTCTTCCGGAGAAAAGAACTCCGTTTGTCAGTAGACAGAAGTGACCGCAAAAAAGCTTCTAAAGCGTAGGAAGCAGGAGTCTCTCCAGGGTGCACTCGAGCACTTACAAAGACTACAGGTTTCTTGCCCCTGGGACATCTTGGTTTGCTTCCAGGAAATAACATAGGTTGCCTTTTTTCTTGGTCTTCATAAAAGTTTTCCTTCTTAGAGATGGTGACCAGCTCAACTGCGCGGTTATCTAAAGACTTAACTATTGTTTCTCGGAAAAAGTAGGAGTCTTTGGGACAGTTAGTTTCGAAAAAGCTCAGTGACTGCATAATATCGCCATACGAATAAGGAGGCGCGAATGCAAAAAACAAGTCGCTTTCTGAGTACTCGTAGTCAAACACCCAAGAAAGCTTGTACAAACTTGCAAAGTTGCACTCAAAATTGATGTCAGTGCTGATCCTTTGCCACTCAGGTTGTGCTGGCAAAGCCCTCCAAACAGGTTTGTAGTTAGGAGAGTTAAATATTCTTAGGTTAGTCATGTTCATCAAGGTAATTCTGACTTGGGTTGCTTTGCGGAGGCCTTTTATTCCGAAGTAAAACCACACTCGGTAGTTGTTAAAGCCTTTACTTGAGGCATCTGCACCTACCCAAATTTCGTACTAACTAGAATTTACAGAGTTTTGTCCGGAACGAATTGCCCTAGCTAAGTTGCCTGAGTCGAAACTCGAGAAAAAAGTAATCCCGTCTATATGTATAGAATTATGTTGTGGAAGGTAGTCCATTTTATTTAAGTTAAATTGACTATGAGTTCAAAAGAGACCGACCAAGCAATAGTGTCTTTTTGGGACTCCTTGAGAGGCAAGTCTTCAGAAGCTGAACTGCTGTGTTCCTTCAGCCCTCCAAAGACCCAACTGAGTATCCAGAAACTAAGTAACTTAGAAGTACTTAACTACAGACCCAAAACACGCCCAGAAAAAGCCCAAGAAGAACTTAAAAAACTCCAACAAGTAACTCAAACAACTTCTAAGGCACCGCTTGAACTACTTAAAAGTTTCGCTAGAAAAAAAGCAAGTGACTTGAACTTCATTAACGAAGCACAACTAAAAGAGCAACATAAAAAGTCACTTTTGAAACTAAGCAGAGTTTACAAAGAAAAAAAGAAAAAACAAGAAACTGAACACAAAGTCTTACTAGAGTGGCAAAAAACTCTAATAAAAAAAGAAAGACTGCTTAAGAAACCTCTACATAAAACTTAGTAACATTAAGAACCCACAATACTGTAACGAGCCATTTCTTGTCTCTTTTGCTGGATGATTCTACTTACATCAGGGTCTTCTAAAATAGAAACCCCGTTGATCTTCTCAAGTTCCTCTCTGATTCTGGAAGACCCTGAGTACTTAGTTTCGTTCGTCCACCTACCGGTCGGTTCGTCAGCCATTCGGGACTCTTCGAAGTAACTGCTTTTCCTCTGGGTTGGGTTCTTTGTTTGGGACTGTACATCTCTAAGCAAAGCTTCTAGTTTCCTGATACGATTTGAGATTTGACTGGCAGACTCAGTTTCTTGGGTGAAGTCTCTGAAGTAACTAAGACTTTCTTCGATCCTAGCTCCTTTGGCTTCGAGTTCCTTTGTTTTGAAACTGAGTTCTTTAATCTTGGTTTTGAGTTGTTTCTTGTACTTCTTTGAAAAGCCGCACCCCATAATATGTCTCAAGAAGTTATCACTGCACTTGTGAACCTTGAAACTCAGTTTACGGAAGCAGAGTTCATCTGTCAAATAGAAGACTTACTCAACTCTAACCTCCACGAATTTGACAGCGGCGAACAAACCTTAAAGGCTTACGAAGTTTTCCAAGAGTACTCTTCGGCAATCGAAACTAAACTTGAAGACTTCCTTTCTAAAGAAGGTTTGACAGAAGAAGAGTTATTCTTTTACATACAAAAAATTTATAATGAAGACCCTAACAGTTTAACTTGTCTCGAGTATATTTTATCAGCTTGTGACTATCAAGACTTTCTAGAAATGGTCCTCACTAGGAAGAACCTCCAGGAGTGGACTCAGACAGAACAAGAAGTTAAATAATTACTCGAGTCTAACTTAAACACTTTACCTGCTAGACTTGCTGAGTACAGTTCGTCTTCGATTACTGCTTTTTCGAAACTGTGGAAGATCCCAGTAACTCCTGGTTCTTCTGTCTGGGTTCCACTAGTTAAGTCAATTGTGATCTTTTTGGAGTTGTAAGTTGCGTGTGCTTTTCCTCCTAGCAGCAGTAATTTGTTTTCTTCGAGGAAAGTAGCCATAACCCCTACCCAAGGAACACTAATGTTAAGTTCTACCCAGGCAGTTTCTAGCTTTTCTATTCCCTCCGAAATCACATACAAAGTGTCTGACACACAGGCAGAAACAAAGTTCCTGGGCTTGTTTAAAGTTGGCTGGGGCTTCCAAGTGCTTCCGTCCCAACTTTCAACGTAAGGGGAGTCGGTGCCTCCTATCACCCAAACTTCTCCTCTAAAGTGAATTGAAGTGTGGTTTAGGTGTTTGAACTGGGTGTCAGGCAAGCGTGTCAGAGAAGCTGTTTCAAACTCGAACTTGAGTGCTAAGTTAGGAGTGTTCAGTCCCCCTGTAAGTATTAAGCAGTTGTTTCCAGAAGCTATGCTGTGGCCTTTGCCTAAGTTTACTTTTTGGTAAGGTTTTAGAGTGTGTTTGTAGTGCATTAGTTTGGAGTTCTTGGTAAACCAAAGTCCAGGTTCAGCTGTGCTGGGAACTTCAAAAAGGTTAGAATTGGCGGAAGGCTTAGGAAGTGGTGTTACAGACTCTGGGAATTTAGCTACTTGAATAATTTCCTGAATGATTTGATGGTCTTGATAGTCCTTAGCAAGTCTATCTAGGAACTCAGAATTGCACTTAGTTTTAAAGCACTTTTCAATTAAAGTAACAGCTAAGTTTTGGCACTCTTGAGCAAAAGAAGGCTCAGGAGTAGGTTCAAAGGACCTAGGCTTGGGTAGACTGTAGTCCGGAAGCTTCACAGTACCTTTGTTACTTAGGATATTTTTAACTCTGCCATGCAAGATTCCTTGCTTGTGGAGACTTTTCAAGCCACTTAGCAAAGGCTCCCAGGTAGTTTCTAGTTGGGCAGGGTCAAGTTCTACACTTTCTAAAACTTCATAGACAACATGGAATTTCCCTAAATGCAGAAAACTCATGTACACCTTTGCAAGCGAAGAGTTGGAGTCAGTGATCCAAGGAATTTTTTGGAATTTTTTGGAAATGTCGTAATAGTGCCTGGGGTTAGCAACTTCGTACACTACTAAAACAGCTTCGTAAACTTGGGGGTGGATCACTTTTACCTTGAAGGTTTCACAGGCACCCTCCCAGTTTTCTAATTCATCCAGTTTCTCAATAAACTCCATTTTAAATGCAATCCAAACACCCTACACTGTACCTGAAGTCCCACCGTAGGTCTGAGTCTCAGTATAAGTTAAAACCTACTCCAACTGAAACTCCTTCTTCCAACACAAGAAGGTCCATAGGCTCAGACAGAGAAACGACCACAAAAGGCTCCTTTAAAGCTTTTAAGTCTAGAAAAAACAGTGAGTCCAAGAAAACAACTAAAAACTCACACACTGTTTCTAACGAAACCTTTAAAATCCTTAAAAACAAAGCTAAAGAAGACAAAAAAGTTACTGGAAAAAGTGATGTGAACCAAAACATACTCAAGATCATGAGCGGCATGAAAAGTTTAAAGGTTTCTTCTAAAAAGCCCCAAGGAACCACCCCTGACCTTAAGTCTTCCCTTAAAAACTCACGAAAAGAGTCTTATGAGCTCAGAAAGATGCTTGTTTACTCTGAACAGATGTTTGACGAGCTGTTTGACTCTTTGCAAAGCAAAAACACCAAAGAGTTCACCAAAAAGGCCATTGAAATCAAGCAATACTTAAGAAAAGCCAACCAGGACTTTAGAATTTACAATAACTACAGCCAAGAAGATTTATACTACAATGAGCTCCAAGTTAAAGGCAGGACTTCAGCAAACTTAAAGTTCAAGTCCAAAATCAACACTCCTGAGTTATCTAGTCCCAAAACCAGTCTGCACAGGTCTAAGAAACCCAACGGCAGAACCCAGTCTACAACTTCAATTCTTAAACCAGGCGGAATAGACTTCTCCGCACCCATTGACATCCAACTGCAGGCTTTGAAACTCAAAACAGAAAACGTTCTAAGTAGTCTTTCCAAAAATAAACACTAATCTTAATGCTTTGATAAATGTCCAAAAACGCCGACTTTGAAACTAAGCTAAAAGAACTACTTTCACAGTACTCCTGCTCAACTTGCGGAAGTCCTATAGAATTCGGAATTTACTCAACTAAGGACTCTGTTTCTTTTGAAAGCAAGGAAAGTATCCAAACTAAATCAGAAAACTTGTCAATCCACCCTCCTGGCTACCCTTTGAGGAAGCACGAAAACCCACCTAATCTGAACATGGTTAGGCCTACTGACCTTCAAGGAGACAATGCTTCAGAAGTTTCCTCTGGTAGCAAACTTTCAGGGTCCACAACCCCTTCCGCACCTAGAGTTAATCTCAGGTACGCAGGAAACAGATGGGTCTCAAAGAATCCTTGTAAAGTAAGTTCTGCAAAGACTCCTACTAAACCAAAAGTTGTTAAACTTAACTTACCAGTTAAGCCAGAAATTGATACAAGTTGCAGTTTGTCACCCATACCTACTCCTCCAGAACCCCATCCTATAGAAATTGCTTCGAGGAGTTCCAAAGAGGACCAACAAATCAAGCTGCTTTTAGACGCTGCGGACAGAAGAGCTTCTAAGACTTCAAGGTCTTATTCCCAAAGGAAAAAGAACCTCCTTTTGTAATTGCAGTTATTAATAAATGGACTCCAAAATCAAGACTATGATCAAAACTCAAAAACACCAAAGACGCCAACGCCACAACTTAGTCCTCAAAGAACTGGAGGGGTGGCTTGAGTCTTTACACGAAAACTGCGACGCCAGAGCACTTGACCTCAAAGTAAAGTGGGAAGAGTTTGCCCAAGGAAGTAACGAAGCACTTAAAGCTAACTTAGAAGAACTAAGTGAAGACAAGTTACTGGAAGTGGACTTTGAACTCGTGATGAGTGCTTGGGACAACCTTAAAAACCACCTAGCCACTCGCAAACAAGAAATCTCCCTCCTTGAAAAGTCACTTTGCGAAGTCGAAGCCCAAAGAAAAGCTTCTTTAGAAAAGTACTTAGAAACTATCAAAGAGCAACTAGTAGAAATAGCTTTTATGCTGGGTCCAGAAATAGAAGCTCTACTGGAAGAATACTTAAAAAGAGTAGACCAAGTCATTCAAAACAACCAACTAAAGATAAGGTGCTTGCTAGAAGACATAAGAATGGGAGAAGAAGAAATCAGAGAAAAAAACAGACAGTCTATTCTACTTAAAGAGAAGTCTTGGCGCAACATACAGCACAAAAGCACCTTAGAGCACTTCAACTCTAGAATTCAAAGTCAGGAGTTTTTCAACCCTCCTGAAAGAGTCGAGCACTTCGAAGCCTTAAAAGCTGTTCAAAAAAAGTACTTCGACAGAAGACTAGAAGTTCTGGGTAACCTAGGCAGCAGTGAAATCTCAGAACTCACTAAAGAAAGGATTGAAAGCACTCTAGAAGAAATATCCAACCTTAATGACGAAGCCCAAGAAGCTTACGACCAAAAGATCCAACAAATCGTCACTCTTCAAAAAAACTTAGAAACTGAAGCTGACGTTTTACTTGAAGTCACCAAAGACAAGTTGGAGTTTTTCCAAGGAGACTGCGAGTCAATTGAGGAGTTAATTGCACAAGACTGCAAAGGTGAAGTTGAGTCTAGAAAAGCTGAAGGAAAAGAACTCTTGTCAAAAGCCATCAAGTTCTTAGAAGACTCCGACACACGGGCCAATGAAGTACTTACGAATATTGCTAACTTTTGGAAAAAAATCGGAGAAAACCTTGACAACCACCGAAAAAACTACACAGAAGGAGAAAAAAAACACGAGTTAACCCTAGCCGAACGAGGCGACAAGATGGACGAAACAGAAGAGTCCCTTGAACAGCAATTCAAAGACAAAGTGCAAGAGTTGCTTCGCAGTGTTACTGAAGAAGAACTTGACTCAAAACTAAGTGAGTGTTACGGAGTTTTGGACTCTTTACAAGAAGAGTTTAAAACTTACACCAGCGAGTTCATAGACTTAGTTAAGAACCATGACTCAGTTGTAGAGACAAGTTACGAAAAGACCCTTGAAGAAGTAGGGCTTAACTTCAACTTGAGGCCTCTCAAAACGAAAGACCAGTTTTTAGAAAGCTTCAAACAAGAAAAACTCAAACAACTTGAAGAAGAAAAACAAAAAGAAGAACCTAAAAAGAAACCTAGGAAAGAAGAAGAACCCCAAATTGAATACCCAGTTTTAGAAGAGTGGAAGCATAATGGAACTGAGTGGTTCTACGAAAAAGGTTTAGAAGAAATCATCAAAAACATCATGCTGACTGAAGAAGACATCAAACAACTAGAAATCCAAGAACAAAAACGCAAGCAAGAAGAACAACGCTTGGCAGAAGAAGCCCTTAAACAAGAACAAGCCAAAAAGGGCAAACGACCTCCTAAAGAAGAACCTAAACCTGAGGTAGAAGAACCCCCTTCAGAAGAACCCCAAGAAGACCCTGTACCCTTTGACCCAGAAGGGAACTTGTGCGTTTTAAAAGACTGTTTGATTTCCCAAGAACAAGTTCAGGAGTTAGTGGACAAGTTTTTAAAGACCTTAATCGACTCACTTTTGCAGGAAAAAGAAACAGTGTTAACAAAACTCAAAGAAACTGACAAGCAACTTATAGACGCTTCTATGAACGAACTTGAAGAAAAACTCAGACTAGTCTGGCCTAGAAGAGGCCAACTTGAAGTAAGCGAGTACACTCAAAGAAACGGAGAAATCAGAAACCACCACAACATCTATGAAAGACACCAAAATGAAGTTAACTCTAAACTAGAGTCCAACAACTCTGAGGCAGAAGCACTTTGCTCCAAAGCAGAGGAACTCAACACAAACTTTCCAGAGAACTTAGGAAGCTTAAAGTCCAAACTAACTGAAGCTACTAGTTTAGCTGAGCTACAAGGCATGCTGAGACAAGCCAAGCACTATGAAAACGAAATGCAAACAGAGTCCAAAGCAGTCCTTGGAAGGCTGGAAGAACTAAGTTCGTCTGAAGTCAGCTACCTCCAAACACAAAACCAGAAATTCATAGACTCTTTAGTTACCATAGAAAACGGAGGGTCATACTCAACACAAGAAATTGAGTACTACCAAGAAAAGATAAACCAAATCAACGAACGCATTTCTGAGTCACAAACAAACATCAAAGAACAAGTCCAAGCACTCACGGATAAACTTCAGCAAACCAGAAAAACCCAAGCCACTGAGTTCCAAACCCAACAAGAAAACGCAGTTGAAGCTTTGTCAGCTAAAGAAGGTTTAGGGAAGAAGTACGGAGCACCAAGAAGGTCTGCCCAAGAAAGGATGCGGGCTGAAATGACCAAATGCGAAAAAGCACAAGAAGGAATGAACCAAATACTCAAAGACTTAAAAGAACTCATTCAAGAGTACAGAAACACCCTAGCTGCACGCGCAGAGCCCCACTTTGCCAGTAGGTATCCCTCACTTGCTGTGGACATCCGCAAAAAGCTTTTGTCTGTTCTAGTGTGCGGCCATAAGTACGGAAGCCACCTTTCAGGTTTCAAAGAAGAAACCCAGCCCTTCAAATTGATTACTATGAGTGAAACTAGCGAGGACCTGAACCCTAGCCCTGAAGAAGCGTCTCAAGAAGCCGAAAGGTACGAAGAACTAGTAGAACCCCTAGAAGAACTAGGAGTCCAAAAGGCACAAGGCACTTTTTGGCAGAGAGTCCAAGAAATTGAGAAACTAGCTAGAGACGAATGCTCAAAAATATACCAAGGAAAAGGAATGCCTGAGTTCATGGAAAAGTACTTATCAGGACTGAAAAACGGAGCTGAAGACTTCAGACTCAAAAGAATCAAGGAACTCCGAGAAACCTGTGAAGAAGTAGTGGAGCTCACTGAAGCCCTAGCAGAAGCCAGCATTAACTCCTTGGAGTTAGGAAGTGAGTTTGTATTTGACCAAGAAATAGAAGCCATTGACTCCAAACTCATGATTGAGTGTGAACACGACAGTGACCTTAAAACTCAGCACCAAAAGAAACTCCGCCCTAACTTAAGCAACCCTTCATGCAGAGAAGAACTTGAAGAACTAAACCAAAACGAACAGGAAAGAATCAGCCGCACACAAGCCCTGATTGAAAGTGCTAAGTCCCAGTTCCTGGACTCAGTGAGACAGCACTGTTCTGAGTTTTCGAAAAAACTTCTCAACAACACCCAAGCTGTGCTTAGCATATATGACAAACTGTTTATAAGCCAAGACTTCATACTGCTTCCTGGAGATGAGCAAGTCGAACCCAAACGGTCCAACATCAAAAAACTAATGAAGAAGAAAAAAACCGGAAAAGGAACTGAAAAAGCAGGAGAAAGAGGCTACAAAAAGCTTTGGAAAAGCTTAGACCTTAGTCAATTAACCTTGCCTGAAGAAGAAGCCCCTGAGTCACCCCAAGTAGAAAGCTTCAAACTCCAAGGACACAAAGCCCTTATCAAGCATAGAGACCAAGCTTTCAACAGCTTTTCGTTGTTGTTTGAAACCAAAGTAAGGGAGTTCATCCACAAGTTCGACAATTTGCTTGACGAAGAAAAGAAGTGGGAAACCAAGTGGAACCAAGACTTAGAGTACCTAAAAAACAAAAACTCTTAATAGGCTTAGGTTATTAATAAAACTTGTAACGCCAAAACAACTACAGCAAAATGCAGCAGGACTTCTGAAACATGCCTATTTTTTTGTACTCGTTTAAAAACTTAATCTGGTAGACGTTCAAGGCTCCGTTTCTGTTACGCCTGATCAGTTTGGTTACGTGCTGGGGGTCCAAACCAGCTTCAATCAAGGCAATAGCTACTAGTACAGGGGCTCTTCCTAGTCCAGCTAGACAGTGCACTGCAATGCAGGGTTGGGTTCCTTCTTGTTTCTTGAGTTTTCCATGCTGGAAAAACGTACTTTTGACTAAGTTCAGCCACTCTTGTATAATATGTTTGGGAGGAGCAGAGCCGTCACTGAAGTAGAACTCGTGGACTTGTATGCCTTGGTCTTCAAATACCCGGTCACTGTACCGACCTTCGCACGTTCTCACTAGATGGAGAACTCCTTTGGACTTAAGTTCTCCAGCGTACTCTAAAGCGTTGTCTTCTGAAGGCGCGTCCATAACTATAAAGTTCATTCCGGCACTTGAGATCAAAGAAGGCTTATTTATCATTACAAATCTAGTCCTAGTAATGTCTATTCAAAAGCAAGCAGAAAGCTTGAAGAAAAGACTTAAGTGCCAGTTTCCTTTAGAAAAGTTGGGTTCTAAAGACTTCCAAGTCAAGGACTTCTTGGAGAGTTGCTTTGTGGGCAAAGGAGAGGACTTGTTTATGTTGGCTGAGCAACTTAAAGGCCACCTGAAAGAAACCATCAGCACTACTGAAAAAGAACTAGCAGGCTTAATACAAGCTGACTTTGACAGTATGTTAAGTGTGCCTTCAATGCTAAGTGACTTCGACCAAGAGATTTCAGAACTCTTTGAAGAAAGCAGTGCTTTGAACCAAGAACTAAACATTCTGCACGTTAAGGCTAAAGAAGTCTGCAGTAAAGCCAAAGACGCTTTGCAAAAAGACCAAGAAAAACAAACCTGGACAAAAACTAAACAAAACCAAGAACTTCTGGAAAGACACAAGTCCGAACTCCAAGAAAAGTTAGTGGAACTCCAAAAAGCCTCTGGTTTGACTCACGGAGCAGTTTTTGAAAGGATGAGTGTGCTTTTAAAGGAGTGCTTTAAAATTCTAGGCGAGAATTATGACTCTAGTTTGTACCAAGTCAAATCGGATTTTTTGTATTTAGCAAGTAAAGAACTACTGACTTGGAGTTGTGAAGTTAAGGCTAAAAGGTACTTGTTTTGTATTTTAAAAGCTTACTCCAACCTTTCTCTGCTTGGCGAAGCCAAAGCTATTCTTAGAGACCAAACAGTACTTCCAGTTGCACTTAGAATACTAGAGAGCTCTAAGGTTCCAAACAGTATAGACTTGCAGATTGATCTAAACAGCTTTTTTGCAGCCTTGAAAAAAGAAGTTACTTCGGGACAGCTAAAGTTGTTTTTAGAAGAAAACCTAGTAAAGAGCTTTTGGAGTGGAGTAGTGAAGGCCCTAGACAGGATTCCTAACTTTTACTCACCAGCGTTTCCCAGTGAGTACTTAGAAAGACTTAGTAAGTGCACTGAGTTCGTTGAGTTCCTCAGCCAAACTACTGACATTAAACAAACAGAGGAGTTCAGTAACTTCCTGAGTAAGTGGAACTTGTCCACTTTCTTCGACATGGTTAAGTCAGAAATTACAGCCCCTATTTTGCCGCTTTTAAAAGAACCTAACTTAGAGGCTTTTCTTTCCCACAAACCTTCGAAGGTCTACACAAGTGCACTTGAAAGCCTGTGGAGTCAAGCCGGTGCTTTGCCTTACTTAGAAAAAAAGTTCCAAAGACTCTCTCTTCAGATCATAAGCACCTACTTAAACTACGCCACTAAGAGTCTCAACGCCTTGTCTAAGTCCGAAGGCATTGGCATCCAGAGTCTGTCAGCTTTGATACATGAAACCAAAGAAATCCAAAGGTTGCTTAGGATGCCTCCTGGCTTCCAAGAAGAGTCCTTTAAGATACTGCAGAATGTAGTAGACCCTTGCACTCGCTGTCTGTCAGAAGCTGTAACTAGGCAGTGCCTTTCAAACATTGAGTCACTTAGAACTATACCTGCTATTTACAGAATGAGCAACAAACCTTTTCCAGACAAGCCCAGTCCTTTTGTAGAATCTTTTTTGAAGCCACTAAAGCAACTCTTAGTGCCAGTGCCTAAACAAGTTACCTTGGAAAAGGTGTGCGTTAGGTACTTAGAAGTAGTTAACGAAACTTTAGAAGCGATACACAGGTCTGGGGACCTTATGGGCAAGCTCAAAGAAAACCTTCCTGAGCAAAAAGCCAAAATGACTAGCCAGCTCAAACTAGACTCAGCCTTTTTCATAGAAGAAGTGGAGCAACTAGAAAGGGTTGAACAAGTTGAAGTGATTAAACAAATAATTAACAGTCTAGAATAGGTTATGCGTTATGAGTCATGGTGGAAGAAGTGACTTCTATTGGTGAGTCGGAACTCTTCGGAGTCCTGGAGTTGGCCTTTGTTGATTTCGTTAGTTTCACTTAAAGGAGTGGGGAACTCCGAACAGTCTATACTCTGTGACCTACTCATTCCTTGCTTACTAGAATGAGGAGTGGAAATAGGACTGAAGTTAAGTTTCGCAGGTTTGTTCATAGAAGTGGGGGTTCTGAGTTGGTAGTCTTTTATTTCAGGAAAACTGAAAGTGAGCTGGATTGGGTCACCTCCCAACTCCTGGACAGAGTCTTCTTCAATGATGCTTGAGAGGTCTTCTATTTTAGCAGTGCTTAGGATTGCTTTTTCTTCAGCGTCAGTGATGCTAAGTAAGTCTTCAAGTTTGACATCCACTCTTTGTTCAGTTCTGTTGCCAGCGTTTATTAAGGAGTAAACTACAGCTTCTCTTTCAGACATAGTAAGTGAGTTGAGCATCTCGTCGTTAAACACTACTTTAGAGTAAATAGAAGAGTCCCTGCAGGAGTCAGTAAGCGACTTAGAGTTCTCAGGGTCAATGTTGGGAGGTGTGATTCTGGGTAGGGGAGGGACGCTGATTGAGGGTTTGGAAGTTCTTTCAAGAAGCAGCTTAATGAGTTGGCGCGCCTTGTTGATAGAACCCAGCATGCCAGAGTTTTGTGAAGCTGAAGTGTGAGTCATGCTGTCTTGAAGAGTGTCTCCGTCTAGGTTGACAGTGTCTTCTCTAGACTTGGCTTGGCTTCTTGCAGCCACGGCCATAAGTTCAGCGTCAACCTGCTGAAGGAACTGTTTTTCGCGTTTTTCTTCTTGTTTCCAGTTTTTTTTGGAACTCATTAAAGTGTCAGTTAGGGTTTGTAGTTGTTGCTGCCACTTTTCCTTTTCAGTTTCGTAGATGCTTTGGAGTTCTTTTATTTCGTTGTAAACTCTGGCATGCTTGGACTCCCACTTGCGTTTGTGTTTGAGGAGTTCTAGTTCGTGGAGGTGCTCTTTTTCTTTGTGGGATTCTTTTACTTTGTCAAGTTCTTTTTCCAAACTCGAGAGTTCTTTTTTCAAATTTTCTATTTCTTTATTCATGTTTGTTAATAATTTGTATGTCTTCAAGGGGTTTTAACTTTCCTAAACCGTTCCAACCCAACACCAGGTACCAAGAAAGTTCCCGACCTGAAGAAAGGCTTAATTTGGAACAGCCTGAATTAGTAGAGGAACACCCTCCTAAGTTACAAGTAGACGATGCTCCTCGGATAAGACCTCCAAGTCTAGAGTACAAACCCCCTGAGATTGCTTTGTTCTCAGCCAAGGAAGAACCTAGCTTAGTAGAACTAGAAAGAATGTTTGACATGGACTACGAAGAACTGAACAAACCTACCCAACCCAAAAGTTCAGCACTTCCAGCTAAGTTCATAGAAAAGGACGAAGAAGTCGACAGGGAAAACGAAACCCGCATGCAGGCGCTTCTTGAAAAACTCAACGAGTACAAAAACAAACTAAAGGACCTAAGGGACAAGAACCTAGAACTAGCCAAAACTTCTTACGAAAGAGCTCAAGAAGTAGAACAGCTCAAACTCGAAAAAGACCAACTTGAAGAAGAACTTAACTTGCTGGGACTTAACGACAAAAGAGGCATCTATGGCAACCAACTGGTTCCCAGACAAATACTTAACGAAGATGACAACCAAAAGAAAATAGAAATGAAAAGAGAACTCATGCTTGGAATAGCTCTGGTAGAAGGGGACTTCACTGACTTTTTAACTAAAAAGGCCCAACAAAAGAGTTTCTGGAACAGAGTAGTTGACTCAGTTCTAAACTTTATTTCAAAGTTCACTTTGCTAAAGGGCTCTCTCAAAAGAATAGAAGCCCAGTACGATAAAAGTATCAGTGGTTACTTTGAGTTTTCTAAGTTTCTAGTGAATGCTAGTGTTTTTATTTTGCTGTTGTACTTGTACTTGATAGTATCGCATCTAGTCAACTACACAGGGTCTTACTTTGCCATTTGTGGAGTTTCACCTTGTTGGCTGACTTACTCAAGTTTTACTACTGACGAAGCTTTTGGTTACAGTTTGACTTTAATAGGGTTTGTTTTAGTAACTGTGTTTGCGTCTTTGTTTAAGTGGGTTCGTTCAGACGCTAAAAGGAGAACTGCTCAAGTTTACGGAGGAAGTGACGCTAAGCTTAAAAAGTTTGCAGCAATAGCGCTTAATGCTTGGGATTGGAACACTACTTCTGAAGAGGAGTCAGGAGACCAGTCCATTAGAATCACTAATATACTCAGCACAGCTTTAAAAGACGAAGCTAGAAAAAGAGAAGCTAGGAACAGAACTAAACGACAAAAAACTAAGCTGCTAGTTTACAGGCTTGTAGGAATTAGTTTGTTCGTAGTCATACTGCTGATTGGCTGGGGTGGAATTACTTTTCTAGTGCTGAGTGAAAAAGCCTTTGTTGACTTTTTTAATGTCGACGGATATGGTGGGCTAGCAATCAAGTTAATTCCTAAGCTTGGAGTTTCAGTGATTAATGCAGGTTTGCCAGCTCTGACTCTGCTTATCACAGCACTTGAGAATTGGGATGACCCAGGTTTCATTCTTAAGGTCCAGCTTGTAAGGCTTTACTTAGCTAAAATACTCAACGTAGTGCTTTTTGCTACGCTTAACTTAGAACTAGCTAGCAACAGCCGGTGGTTCCAAGAAGAAACTGTAATTGAGTTTGAAAGTGATGCTTTTAACTGCCGAGAAGACCAAGCAGGATCTAACTTGGCCTTGCTAGTTGTTTCGGAAGCGTTAGTTTCAAAAGTAATTCCTTTGATAACAGCCTTAGCCAACAAATTAGATGCCAGAATGAAGGACAAACAACAATGGAAAAAAGAAATTAAAGTCTCCCAACAAGTAATTAACTTGATGTACTTCCAAGCACTTATCTGGATGTGCCTGCCCTTTTTCCCTTACATTGCAGCTGTGGCTCCTTTGTTACTGTACACAGACTACCTGTTCCAACTCTGGAGACTCAAAAAACTACAGGTAAAACCAGCTGAACAAACCCAAGCAAGTGACATCACAATTATGATCATGCGGGTGTACAACATAACTTTGTTTTCGGGGATTGTTTATTTGGGGTACTTTATGACCCAAAAGATGAACCACGGCTTCTATGGGAGCAGTAACCTCTGTGGTGCTTTTGAAAACAACACTGAAGCTAACAAGCCTGTGATTGACTGGCTGCAAAACAACTCGTTTCTGGGCTTTGTTTGGAACTACCTACTTGACTATTCACCTTTCTTCTGGGTAGTTACTGTGCTTTTACTCACTAGAATGTTTTTTTTGAAGAATCAAGTTAAAATCCAAACTAGGTACTTAGCTGACAAAGACGAAGAGTCCAAAAACCAAATCCACGAACTCCAAAGAACCAACGCCAGACTCAGAAAACAACTTAAACTAAATAAAACTCTTATGTAGGACATATTTCTCATAATGTTTGGTGCTTTCGGTAGCATTGATACCTTTGCCAAAAAAAGCTTAGTGGCAACCTTGCTAGGAGGAGCAGCTTTAAGTGCTGGCTACTATGTCTTTTCAAGGCGCAAAGAAACCAGCACTCCAACTGTTGACCCTTACCAAACAAAGATTTACAACCTTAAAGCTGAACAGGCAAGAATAAGGTCCCAAGTGGTCAGCAACACCAAGTACCAAGTAAAACTCAATCTTCAAAGAGGCACTCAGTACTGGGGGTATGTGTGCGTAACTTTTGACTGCAGTGACCCTTCTGAAAACTTATGGCTAGACTTCAATGCCCACGAAATTCTGGAGTCAAAAGTAAACGCCCAAAACATCAGACTATCTTGGTCCAACAGCAAGCTTTACCTTAAAAACCTTCGAAAAGGACAAAACACTGTGGAAATCAGGTTTAGAAGGGAGTACTCAAACGACGGTAACGGACTCCACCGCTTTGTGGATAGCGAAGACGGAGAAGAGTACTTGTACACCCAGTGCGAACCCTTTGCATGCCACATGATATTCCCGTGCTTCGACCAACCTGACATCAAAGCAGAGTTTGCATTGGAAGTACTGGCTCCTTCGGATTGGGAAGTCATTGCTAACGAGCCACTTGTGAGTAAACAACAACTTGGTCCAGACTTAGAAGAAGTTTTTAAAAAGGGTAACACCCAAAACACCCTGCACCACAAATTCTGCCCCACACTTAAGATCTCCACTTACTTGTTTGCCGTCTGCGCAGGCAAGTACTACAAGTACACTTGTGAACAGAACGAAGTTAAGATTCCTCTTCAATTCTTCTGCAGAGACTCCTTGAAAAAGTACTTTAGCCCTGAAAACTACCTGCTGTGGACCATTGAAGGGTTTAAGTTCTACCAAAACTACTTCGGAATTGAGTACCCTTTTAGAAAGTACGATCAGGTGTTTGTGCCAGAGTTCAACTTTGGCGCTATGGAAAACATAGGCTGTGTGACTTACAGAGAGCACTTTTTGTTTAAGGATGGAGCTACTCAGTTCGACTTGTGTAGGGGAGCAGAAGTGTTTTTGCATGAAATGGCACACATGTGGTTCGGGAACTTAGTTACAATGAAGTGGTGGGAAGACCTTTGGCTTAATGAAAGCTTTGCAACCTTTTTGTCACATTTAGCTGTTGAAAAATCTGAAAAACTTAACAAACTGTACCCTGAGAACTGGAGCAAGTTCTTGAGAAGAAAGGGTGGAGCTTATGCTCTGGACCAAATGAGCACTACTCACCCTATCTCAACAGTAGTTAAAGACACCTCAGAAGCTGTAAGTAACTTTGACGCAATTTCTTACGGAAAAGGCGCTTCAGTTTTGAAGCAACTGCACTTTTTAGTAGGCAACGAAGTTTACAAGCAAGGAACCAGAAGGTACCTAGAGAACCACAAGTTTGGAAACGCTGAGTTTGCTGACTTCATAGGGGCTCTTGCCCAAGAAGCAAACAACTCCCACATAGAAATTGACTTGCAAAGCTGGTCGAACGAATGGATTAAAACAAGTGGACTCAACAGCTTGACTCCTAGTTTCACAGTTGAAAACGGAAAGATCACTTCGTTTAAGGTCCAGCAAAGCGTGTTAGGAGGATCCAACAACAAGCTAAGACGTCATAAAACAGTTTTGGGGCTATTTGACAGTTCTATGAAACCAATCAAAGAAGAAGTTATTGACGTGGAAGCCAACCAAGAAACTGAGATATTCAAACTAGTCGACACTCCTTCTCCTAGCTGTGTGGTTTTGAACGTGCACGACTACGACTACGCTAAAGTTAAACTTGACAGAACTTCTATAGAAAAGCTTTTTGCAGACCTCCACAAAATAGAACCTCCTTTCACTAGGCAAGTAGTTTGGAGGAACTTGTGGGACATGGTTAAAGACAACGAGATGTCTGGAGTTGAGTTCGCAGAAATGGCCATAACTCAACTTCCCCTAGAAAAACAAGTAGACTTAACTCTTTACATACTTGAGTTTGCCCAATCTGCCATCTTCAGGAAAGTCACTAAAACCCAAAACAAAGAAAACTTCTGCCAAAGAATCTTTGCAAGCATTCTAGAGAAGATGAAAGCAGACCCCCAAGCAATTGACCTGCGGAGTATGCTTTTCAGCTTTATGTACCACCCTGAAGACGTTCAGTTTGCTGTTGGCTGGCTGGAAAACTCTACTGGGATTCAGAACTTTGAGTTAAGTCAGGGAGAAAGGTGGAAGATCCTTAAAGCTTACTCTTCTTTGGACTTAAACGCTGAACAACTAGTTAACTTAGAAAAAGAAAAGGACAGAAGCGACACTGCACAACTTGCTGACCTTTACTGCCAGGCTGTTTACCCCAGCGCAGAAAAGAAAGCTCAAATGTGGCAAAGGCTCACCAACCAGGGAGCACAAATGAGTAGGTACGAACGACAGTCAGCTATGAGTGGGTTTTTTAAAAAAAGACAAAAAGACATTCTGAGGGAGTTTGAAAACGCCTACTTTGAAGAGTTGCCTAAAGTAATGAGCCAAAGCGAACCAGGGTTTGCAAAGGACTTTTGTGGGTCTTTGTTCCCTGTTACTATGAAGAAGAGTGAACTTGTTTCTAAATTACAAGAATTCATTCCTAGAGTTCCTAGTGAACACTTTTTGATTAAGAGGATTTTGAGTGAGAAACTAGAAGTTCTCAAAGAAGACAGCACTGCAAAGGAACTTTCTAAGAAATACTTAACTTCTAAGTCCCAATAAATGGAACTCAATAGCACTTATTGCTTTCTGGTAATTATTACTCAGTTAGTATGCTTTGGAGGAGGACTCAAGTTATACTCCCAACTTATGAGTGTGGAGTACCCTAACTGCAGACAAGTTATTTTAGGTCTTTTGACTTACTTGCGACTAGTCTACTTAACTCTGCTTTTCACAAAGGAGTACCTAGATTCAGACCTAAACTTCTTAGAGTGCTTTTTATTTCCACTCCACAAAACACTTAGTTGTTTGCTGCAACTTTTAGCCCTTTCGGAGACCCCAGAAACTGCTTTGGTGTTTTTATTGCATTTGGGGCTGTTTTTGGTTATGCTTAAGATGAAGAGAACTGATAAAGTCTATGAAGAAAGGTTTATTGCCTGCAGTGGGTTTTTTTTGCCTGACGTGTTTGTGGTGACTGTGAAGCAGTGGGTAGGTTTTCAAGAAATAGATTCAAGTGTAAAGGCTTGCATTTGCTTCACTATATTTGTGTTTTGGTTGACAAATTCAATATTAATAAGTGGTGCTCCAATTCTGCACTCTAAATACAATTGCCTAAGTGAGGTTGCAGGCTTCAAGCCCAACTATAACTACTGGTGAGTTGTACTTAGGTCCAGAGTGATTTTTTTGCAAGAGTTCTTGATTATAGTTGCGCAGTACTTTAACTCAGTGTGGATTCTTGAGTACTACAAAGCTGTAAAGTATACTTAGCGCTCAACCATACTTTTGGTTTTGCTTTACTTCTGCCAGAAGCTCCAAACACTGATTTGGCCCTTTTACTCAAGAAAAACAAACATCTTTATGGACAGTTGTTACAGCATGGTTCTTTTGCACTTACTATTGAACCTTTACACTGAGTATTCGGTTTTGCTGCTTCTGCTTCCTTTCAGGCACTTAGTTAGAAGCCAAGACTTACAGAAAGCCAAAAAGAATTAGTTATAATAAAATACTGGGTTTTTTCTTAAGTCTGCTAGTTACTGTGCTTTTGATTTCTTCAGAGGAACAGCCTAGCAACTCTGCTAGTTTTGTGTGACTAGTGCTTTTAGTTGGGAACTGCTCAGTTTTAAGAACAATTTGTTCGTGACTGTCAGAGTCAATTAAGGTGGTTTCTGTGCCAGCAAGTACTTTAAGTTGGGCACTGCAGACCGGCTGGGTTCTTTGGAGACTTAACTTTTCCTTTTTGGGGCTTTTTATGTTATAATCAATGCTAGCTTGGATTCTTCCGTCACTTGAAGCACTTAAGCGGTAGCATCCCCACCAAGTCCACACAAAGCCTTTTTCAAGGTCACTTTCTCTGATGCCTACAATGCTGCCGTTTCCAATTCTAGGGTCTGGGTGGGAGTTGTTTTTTAGACAACCCACAAACTCAGGGTGGGGTTCTGTGAAGTGGTGCAAACTGACTTTTTGGGTTTGGAGTTTGGAGTCAGGTTTTTTCTTCCTAGGTTTTTCTTCTTCGATTTCAGCGAGGGCGTCCAGAAGTATTCCAATGTCTGAAGAAGAAGGAGCTCTGCGCTTCACAGGAGGCCTTACCGGTTCTCCTGAGCACTCAGGACATACGTAGGTTTCGAGTTCCCGCATTTCTTCAGCGTTGATGCCTATGCACTCTTCGTGGAACCAGTTGCTGCAGAGGTCGCACTCTATCATGACTTGTTCGCCTGCTTCGGCTTCTGTTCTCTGGCATATGCAGTAGCGCTTTTCGTATTGGTTGGGATACAGCAAGTTCCTTTCTTCTTCGTTAAGTTCAATTTTGTCGGAGTAAATTGGAAGTGACTTATCTTTGAACTCATCGTAGTAAATTGTGTCGGCTTTGGGCTTTGCTTTGGGTCTGCGGCGCTTGCTTCTTCTGAGTTGGTCTCCCATTTATGCAAGATTTAAATTACTAGTTACACGGCCAGACTCACTTCTGTGATGCTTGCCAACAGCTTTGGGGGGTAAGTAAGTGCTCAGAGATTTGTTATGGTAGCTTTTTTTGTGTTGCATTTTAAATGAACAGTCTTTGGAACTTGGTTCTTTGTTTCTGGCTAAAGCAAGTTCTAGGTCTAGAGTTTTTGCTTTGAGTTTGCCTAGGTGTTGTTCGTAGTGTTTTCTTTGACTTTTATACCTGTCTAGTTCTTCTTTGATTTTAGAGTACTTCGCTGAAAGGTCCGAAAAATCCTTTTCAATCTGGGAGTTCTGTTGCTTGAGAGTGCTAACTTTTTTCCTGAGTTTAGTTACTTGGGAGTCATTAGTTGGGTACTGAGGAGGTTTAGGTTGCAGGTCATTTATGGCGTTGTCCAGAAAATTTATAAAGGAGTTTTCGCAAGAACTCAAAGAGTCGGGAGTCAGTGGTTCTTCTTGAATGACACTTCTAGGAGAAACAGGCAAGATATTGTTGAAATCAAAAGCAGTGTTGGACTGTGTCCTT
>PR_CR_10_Liq_1_inCRDRAFT_1000612_pt1 | contig 21822 bp, 17 predicted proteins | sample PRCRCaboRojoPR_3_FD_10241 | JGI IMG/M metagenome (IMG submission 10241)
TCAGTTTCTCCCATTTGACAAGCACGTGTAGTCACTTCCAAGTAGCCTTTGTTTACGTACTCAAACTGGTCGTTGGAACTTTCTTGCTTTTTAGGGTTGATGCTTGAAGTGTCTACCAGTATGTAGAATTTGGAGGATGGCTTAGCGTAGATAATTAAGTCTTTAAAACTCAAAACTCCACTTACAGCTACAGCTGTGTTCCCTCCAGCAACACCTAAACTTGAGTTATCTTTTGTAATTTTGGCTTCAGAAGAGTTGTTTACTTTGACTAGGCTGCCATACTGGTCGTAAAGCCCAATTTGAATAGGCTCAGAAATAGCTTGTCCAGGGGGTGCGTTTGTGACTTTGCCTATAACTGGGTAGGAAGTGTTTTGGAGTACGCTTGAGTTAGATCCTACTTGAATAATTGCTGCTGGGTATGAGGCTAGGTCGTTTCCATAGAGTGCAGAGTTGTTGGTAAAGGTAACATCCTTGAGTTGGGGTCTGTAGTCGTCCCACTTAATGGCTCCTCCTTGCAGTGAAGCTTTGTTTGAGTTGAAGGAGGAGTTGTAGATCTTGAATTTGCCATTTTCGTTGAAGGGGGACTCTAAGTACACTGCTCCCCCTTCTTTGGCACTGTTGGATGAGAAAGTGGAATTCTCTATCTTAACTGGCACACCAAAGGCATAGAGGCCACCTCCATATAGAGAAGTATTGTTAGTGAATTCGCAATCTGAAACTTCAAATTCACTTTTAGCAGGAGAATACACGGACTCTAGTATAATGCCTCCTCCATAGCTATCATTCCCTCCAAAGCAATTTCTAAAGCTCGAATTTTTAATTTTAAAAAAATCAGACTCGTAGATTAAAACTCCGCCTGTAAGCAAACCCGAACAATTCTTAAGCACTGAGTTAGTAATCAGGGTTTGAAATGAATAGCGTCCAGAGATACAAATATTTGATGAACTGGAAATATCAGAGTTGTCAAGTTTCAGACTGCTTCTTTCGTAAGAAATAGCAGCTCCTCTTTCCCCTGCATTAGTGTTCCTAAAAACTGAGTTCTTGACTGTGAAGTTAGTTCTAAGAATACCGTAGATAGCACCTCCTCTTATTCTTGCGTTTAAATCTTTAAACTCACAGTTGTCAATGCAAATATTACTAGCAGACACCGAAATAGCTCCTCCATCATCCCTAGAAGTTCCATTTACAAAAGAGCTTTCTTTGATAGTTACGTTGCTTTGAGATGAGTACAAGAAACTTCCACTCGAAGCTTCCTGGTTCTTAAAAGTAGAGTTGTAGATGGAAAGATCTGACATAATGCTGTAGATTCTAGGGTATTCCCCAGAATTTCCGCTGAATGTTACGTTTTCAATAGTGATATCTGAGATAATGCTGGATATTACAGAATAACTCTTCACGTAATTGTTGGCAAACACTGAGTCTTTTACAGTGCTCATATTTTTTCCTGAGTAGACATAATCAGCCCCGATTCTCCTTCAGCTGCGTTGTTTACGAACATGTTTGACTCTAAGTAAAAGTCTGATTCCCCTTCAGCCTTAATAGCAAAGTTTGAGTTCTCCTCAAATAAACAGTTCCTGCACTCAAAGTAACTAGAGCCAGTAGACTGAATGCATATGGATTCAGTTTTTTTAAAAGTAACAGCTTCTAAGTTAGCTTGGGCTTCGTTAGAAAGCTTTAACTGGGTACCAGAACCTTTTTCAAACTCTAAGTCTTTAGCTGTGGTGTTTACTTTTCTCAAAAGCATTGGGTTCACAGCACTTGAGAACTTAAGACCTTTAAAGTAAACTTGAACTTTATTGTTCAGTGAATCTATGAACATTCCTCCAAACTCAGAAACACAGTTTTCAAAGTAAGAGTTAGTCACTTTCAAGTAGTAACCAGAGTCAGAAATACTAAGGTAACTTCCGTATATTGCACAGCTATAACCCATAGAGTCTTGAATACTTAAGTTGTTTACTTCAAGTGTCCCTTTATAATGCGTGTCTTGGATGAGTCCTCCTGCTGAAGAATACGCTTCTTTCACAGTGATGGTTTCAAGCTTTGCAGTATTTTTTCCAAAGTTCACTAGTTCGCCAATGTGAATAGCAGCCCCCAACACACTTTTAACATTTGAGAAAGTAAGTTTCGAAAGTTTCATTTCCATAACTACTGAGGAAGAACCAGACTCTATGCAAATACCTCCTCCTCTTCCAGTTTCAACTCCGCAGTTTGTAAACTCTGAGTTTGTGATTTCTAGTTTGGGGGACCCTTCGGAAGCGTGGTAAGCAATAGCTCCTCCGTTGCCTTCAGTGCTTTTGCAGTTTAGACAGGTAAAGTCTTTGATCGCGACTGAGTCTACTTTGTCCACCTTAAGTGCTCCAGCAAACTTGGCTGTAAAGTTTTTGACTTGGGTGTTTTCTAGAGTTAGTTGCTTCGAAAGCATTACTTCCACTAAGGACTCTTTTTGGTTGGAGCAGTCTTGGAACAGGGTGTTTCTGATAACCACTGAAGAGTTGGACGCTGCAATTGCTGCTCCTTCAAGGGAGTTTCCCTGAATATTTTTGAAAGTGCAGTTGACTACGTAGAGTTCTTGAGAGGTCTTTATGATGCTTTGTGGGGAGTCCTTGAAGTCCCGAACATCCACGTTGACTAGCCAGAACTTGGCTGGCGGGTTGGTTTGGGCTGAGTAGGCATTGCTGCCTTTCAAAGTAAGGTTCTCGAAGCTAATGAGTTTGGAAGTCTCAGTTACCATGTGGTTTTGAGTGAAGGTTAAAGTAGTGCCTTCTTTAGAAGCTCCTTTCACCTGCACAACAGAACTTAGGGTACAATTAAGAGTAATGAAATAATCTCCAGATGCAAGGTTCAGTTCCTGGTTTTTGGTAGTGTCATTACACAACACAGTCCCTAAATCCGAACCTGGGTCCAGACTCACAGACTCCAAACCACAGCTTTCTATGCTTCCGTTTTCGAACTCACAACCCAGACTGCTAACGACTAAAACCAAAACTAACCTAATGCAACTAACCATTCTTTATAAACTACAAGAATTGTAGGACCCCTAAACATTTTTTCTGCCGATTAAAGTAGTGTAATATTTCATGTCAAGAAGAAACACAATCATCGGAGCGGGAGTGCTGCTGTACTTCGTTTTCATGATTTACACGCTAACCAAAACTAAGTCCCCCCAGAACGAAGTGTCTTTGAATTCCTCCAACAAGGTGTTTTTGGACTCCCCTTTTGAACACAAAAGTGACTGGAGGGACTCAGAAACTTGGAAAACTACAAAAGCTCCCTCAAGTTAGGCAGGACTATTGACTACATACTTAACGAAGCTAGTTACTGCACCAAAGTCAAGAAATACCAAAACTCACATTCTGTAGAGTTCGACCACAGAGGACTTCCTCTGAAACAAGACAGGGTAGTGTTTTCTCACTACCCCGACTTCCAACTCATCAAGCAAGTCATCAACAACTACACCACACTTGCCAACACCAAAAGCCAACCTGGCAACTTCTTCAAAAAGACCCCCATTGAAAGGTTCGAACCCAGCATCACTCTGTTCATCAACCACCAAATCAACTGGCACACCTACCACGAACTCGGAAAGCACTTTTTGTGCGAAGGCCAAAGGTACAACCACATACCTGGGGCAGAACAACTCAACTTCAAAGACGTGATTGCCAACACCATGAGGGACTACGGAAAACACTACTCTGGACGCGAACACTGCTTCAACCCCTGGACCTTCATGCCCCAGACCCTAGACCTCACCAAAACTGACCAGTGCGAAGAGTTCCTCGAAGACCTCGAAACAAACATCCAGAACCCCGAAATCAGGTGGATCATGAAGAAACCCAGGTTCTTCCACAGCGGCAGAGGAGTCGAGGTTGCTGACCAACTCAAAGCTCAAGAAATCATCTCCTCTGCAAACTGTCCCTGGGAAGAACTGTACATAGCCCAAAGGTACATCAAAGACCCCCTGCTGATCAACAACCACAAGTTCGACTTCAGAGTGTACATGTTCGTTGCCAGCATGGACCCACTGATTGTTATGTACCACGACGGGTTTGTGAGACTCTCCATGTCGGAGTTCGACCCTGACTCCAAAGACAAGTCAGTCCACCTAACCAACCTCAAAGTAGTTCAGTCAAGCATGAAGAACCAAAACTTAACTCAGGAACAACAGGACTTGCTGCTTCAAGACCAAAGCTGGAGTTACTCCCAGTTCGAAGACTTCATGGTGCAAGAAGGACTTGCCCAAAGGGGCTTTGTTGCTTCGCTGAGGAACAAAATGCAAACACTCATGCTGCACATCACAAGGATGAACCTGAAGTACTTTTTGAGGCACCCAGGAGTGTTTGAACTCATGGGACTCGACTTCATCATGGACAAAAACTTCAACCTGTGGTTTTTGGAAGCCAACCTGTCTCCACAGATCAGCGGAACTTCCCAGCAGAAAAGAGACCTCAACACACAACTCACCAAACACATGATTGACCTTGAGTACGCTCTGTTGTACGGGGCAGACTTCGACTCCCTTGCCAAAGACACCAACTTCGAGTTTGTGTACGACGAAAGGAAGAAAGGCCTCAGCAAGTACCACGGACTGCTCACTGAAGACTGTTTATAGTTACATAACTAAGTGTCTGACTCTTCTTCACTTACTCCGTCTTCGCTGGCTGGCTGTCTGCCAGACATGTGCCTTCTGAATTCTTCAGAGTTCATCAACTTAGCTAGTTGTTGTTGGGTGTAGCCCTTCTTTTGGTTTTCAAATTCCTTTTTCGAGATCCTTTGCGAGTAGTACTTGTTCCGAGGCTGCGGAGCTTTAGACGTCATAAAAGAGTACAGCAAGTACCCAAACACAACTAGCAAAGTACTTGCTGCTAGGTACCTGAACCCTTGGGTCTGTTTGTAGTGGTTCAAAGCTTCCACCAGCGTCTCTGACTTGTGCAGCACTTCAAAGTTGTAAGAAAAGTACCCCAAAAAAACCGCACTCACTCCCAGCAATATTGTAAGATACTCCATTTCTTAAATTAGTCATAACTTAGCTTGGGTTTCTTGGTCAATTTAGCATTTTTTTGTGCTATTGGTCTTTTCTTAGGTTTTGCTTTGTTTAAGTCTCTAAGAGGTAGTTCAATCAAATCAATTGAGTGAACTGAAGATGTATGGGCTTGCAGTACTTGAAGTTGCTGGTTTTTTTGGGTATCCCAAACTCGAATTGAGCAATCACCGCGGTCACCCCCAGATACTATATACTTGCCATCGTTTGACAAGGCAGCTGAAAGCACTACTCCGTTATGTCCTTGAAAAACTTGGGTTTCTTGTCCAGAACTTAAGTCCAGAATTCTGACTGTTTTATCTGCACTACTGGAGACAACAAAATCGTCTTTGCTAGAAATAACCACAGAATATACAAAAAAAGAATGATTGTAAAAAACTTTGGTCTGTTCACCAGAGCTTAAATCCCATACTCTAACTGTGTTATCGAAGCCTCCTGACACAATAAACTTATCATTGCTTGAAATTGCCACACAGTAAGTATAGTCCATATGCCCTTCTAGCTTTTTAATATGCTCTCCAGAGTTAAGGTTCCAAACTCTAACAGTCCGGTCCGCACTCCCAGAAACTATAAACTCTTTACTACTTGAAATAGCTACTGAAAGCACCCAACCAGTGTGACCTTCAAGGACACTGATTACTTTTTGCGATTCAAGACTCCACACTCTTATCAGTCCTTGATCATCTCCAGAAACCACCAATTCGTCATCGCCAGAAATAGATACACACAGGAATTTACACTCAGCTTCTAGTAAGTGAGTTTGGAGTCCAGTGGCTAGATTCCAGATTCTTATAGTTTTATCTTCGCTTGCAGAAACTATAAACTTTTTGCTTTTGGAAAAAACTGCCATAACAACTCCTCCGGTATGGCCTTTTAATGACTGAACTTTCCTGAGTTTGAGCGTCCTATTTCCTAATTCGCAGTGGAAAGAGGCTTCATAGTACTTTTTGCTGACTCTCCCGAGTCCTATTACCTCTTTTTGACTCAAAAACTTGAAGACTTCTACGAGGGACCTGAGGTTTCCTACATTTTCAAAGTTACACACCTTTTTGGGACACCTCCAGAGTTTGATAGTTTTATCTTGACTCGCAGAGACCACTAAAATAGACTCCATTTACAGCCACCGAAAATACCCTTAACTAGCCCTAGCACCCTAAATGGTAGCTTAATAAATAGAAGTCTAGAAATTCGACACGTAAATAAATATGAAAGGTTGGTTGTTGCTAGGATTGCTAGGACTTTGCAGTGCCACAGTATACTTCAAAGAGACCTTTGACCCTTCTTGGGAAGAGCGCTGGGTTCAAACAAAGCACAAAACTGAAGGTTCCTTTTCGAAGTTCGAAAGATCTGCAGGAAAGTGGTACACTGACTCCGAAAAAGACGCAGGAATCCAAACCAAAGAAGACTACAGGTTCTACCAAGCGTCTGCTAAGTTCTCAAGTTTCTCTAACAAAGACAAACCCTTAGTGCTCCAATTCACCATCAAGAACGAACAATACCTAGATTGTGGTGGAGGGTACATCAAACTCCTTCCAGAAGGCTTCGATCAAGAAAACTTTGGAGGAGACACTCCATACCTAGTTATGTTTGGACCTGACATCTGCGGGTCTGAGAAAAAAACCCACTTCATCCTGAACTACAATGGCGAAAACTACTTGAGCAAAAAAAGAATTAGGGTAGAAACAGACAACTTCACTCACCAGTACACTGCCATTGTTTACCCAGACAACACCTTCAAAGTACTCATTGACAACGAAGAAGTTGAAAGTGGAAACATTGAAGACAACTGGGAAATGCTTGCACCCAAAGAAATTAGTGATCCAAGTGCCAAAAAGCCTGAAGACTGGGTAGACGAACCTACGATTCCTGACCCCGAAGACAAAAAACCTGAGGGATGGGATGACATTCCTCAGTTCATTCCTGACGAGTCAGCTGAAAAGCCAGAGGACTGGGACGAAGAAAAGGATGGACCTTGGTCTCCTCCACAAATTCCCAACCCTGAGTACAAAGGCGAGTGGAAGCCTAAAATGATCCCCAACCCTGACTACAAAGGACCTTGGACTGCTCCTAAAATCCCCAACCCTGACTACACTCCTGACCCCAACCTTTACAAATTCGGCAAGATCGGCGGAGTAGGCATTGAAATCTGGCAAGTGACTTCAGGAAGCATTTTCGACAACATCTTTGTAGGCGACGACCCAGCTGAAGCCAAAAAGTTCTCTGAAGAAACCTTTGTGCCCAGAAAGTCAGGAGAAGAAGCTGCTAAAGCTGCCTTTGACGAAGAAGAACAACAAAGAATGGCAGCCAGCTCTGAAGGCCAGAAAGAAGACACTGACTTAGATTTTGAGCCCGACAACGAAGACTTCAAAGAGGACTTGTAATAAGTTAAATGGGCAAAAAAAAGCGAGAGATCGGCGTCAAAAGAAAGCGAGGCAAGAAGTTCAAGTGGACTTCTAAAGAAGAGACTTCCAAACCTAGTGTGAAGTCAACCAGTATGTTCAGGGACTTGCGCTTAGGCGAGAAGAACCCTAATCTTGATAACGAAAGGAAGTTCTTAATGAGGTTCCAAAGAGAAAGGCAAAGACAAAGCAAAAAGAAGCAAAGGTTCGAGTTAGACGACGAATTCGAACTCACACACAAAGGCAGGAGCCTCAAAGAACTCGAAGACGACTATTTCAAAGACTACGAATTCGAAGATTCTGAGGAGGAAATTCAACCCTACAAAAAGCCCAAGTTAAGCGACGAAATAACTCTGAACGAGCACTTCGGGGAGCCAGGAAAGTCTAGAAAAAAAGCTTACGAGGAACTGATTCAAAAGTCAAAGTACAACAAAGCTTTAAAACAACAGCAAAAAGAAGAAGCTTTTGAAGCGGTTAAGGAACTAGACAGCAACTGGGAAGGGTTCTCCCAAAAACTCAAGTTCAAAAAACAAAAAGCCCAGCCTGACGAGTATGATATGCTTATACACGAAATCAGAGAAGACAACAAAGTAAAAGCTGATTCACACGACACCCAAAAAGTGTCTGCAGCTAAACTGAAAGAAGAACTTGAGAACTCTGGGGAAAACTGGGAAGTGCCTGAGAGTTTCCAAGAGTTTGCTAGTAAACTCGGAAATTCAGTGCTGGACAACCTCGGAAAAATGAAACTCTGGCACCATAAAGGCACTCCAGACTTTAGAAACTACCTTAAAAAACTACTTGAACACACTATTGACTACCTAAGTAGCTTCTGGGAACTTGAATCGGTTTTTGCCTCACAAAAAACTGACGAGTTAAAGTTAGTATTTGAGTTAGCTAAGGATTACCCAGACACAGCTATTGAAAAGTTTTTGCAGAACTTAGAAGTTATGCAGGAGGATCTTAACTTGAACTTCATAGTTGCTTACGAATTAGTGGGTCAGCTGTTCGGCTCAGAAAATGACGCTCTTTCAAGTGGCTACAGGGACTTAGCTTGCTACATGCTAGTTAACTACCCCACCCACAACTTAGAAGCTACTAGGAACTTACTGCTTTTACTGCACGTGCACCTTAAAACTTGGCAAAAAGACAGGTACTACCCTGAAACTGCAAGGTGCATTCAAAGAGTGCTTAAAACACTCAAGCCCTCTGGGTATCAACCCACCTTAGTTACTCAGCTGTTTACAGAGTTGTCTTCAGAAAGTCTTTGGTGCTTCACCTGCAACCTTTACCTGCAACTTCAGTCAAAGTTCAAAGAACACCCTGGGTTTTACTTTATAGTTCAAGAAGTTAAAGCTTACTTGCCTGAAAGCATACTTACAACTCCGATTATAACTTCTTCTCTGCAACTTTTAAACACAAAGCCGAAAGAACTTGAAACTTTTGAACCTATCATACTCACTAAAATCACTTCCTTCAAAGGCAACAAAGACATGAACAAAGAAACTACACAGTCCAGTCAACTCAAACAACAAGTTAAAAAGTCCCAAAAAGCCACTAAAAGAGTGCTTCAAAAAGAAGCAACTCTAGAAGAACAGCAGAAGTGGAAAGAAAGACAACTTAGTTTGCAAGCCAAAGAAAACGAAAAGAAAAGAGTGAGGTCTTTACTTGACCAACTCCAAGAAGAACACAAAAAACTAGTCACTTCTCAGGAAGCCAAAAAGGAAAAAAAGAAAAAGCAAAAACGAGTAGCCGGAAACAGGTTTTAATTAGTTATAATCTTTATGTGGTCGGGGTTAATATCTTCGAGTACGTTTTCTTGTACGTCTTCACAAGCGTCTAGTTTAGAAGAGTAGTCAATGTCGCTTTCTTCTTCTTCCCCCATTATAGCTTCGAGTCTTTCAATAGTTACTAACTTAGTTTTGTCTGTGACTGACTTCACAGTCCAAGTAGTGTCTTTAAGGTCAAATATAAGCAAGTTGGGGTAGGACAAGGTCACAGCTATAGTGTCGAAAAGCTGAAGTGGGCAAGCCGACAGCACATTAGGTGCACTTAGAATCTGCTTAATAGAGGAATCTATTTGGTATATGAAAGCTTGTTGTGAAGGATGCATGGTTTGCACGTTGGTTCCTCCAGCTATCAAAGCTTGGTTACCGCCTAGGTGAATGCAGTTTGCATTCAGAAGAGAAGTGGTGAGTTTGGTGTTGCACTCTTTAAAAGACCCTTCGTAGGTGTCGAAGCAAAATATGCTGAAGTTAGGAGAATCCTCTATTAGTCCTCCTAGCAAGTAAATGCTGTGGTCCTTCAAAAAGCTTCCAGGCATCTTAAGCAAAGGTCCTTCTAAATCGAGCAAACCCCAAGTTTCTTGCTCAAGCACCATAATAGGAAGCGGCTCTTCGTGTTTGTTGCAAGTTCCGACTAGGTACACTTTCTCGCCTACTAAGTGCAGCTGTCCTCCTTTGCATCTTTCAGGCAGGCGGCTTTTTTCAATAGCAGTTTTAGTCCTTATGTCTATTTCGTAAGTTCTCTTACTAAGTCTGGAAGCTACTTTGCCGCCTGCTATCAAGAGTTTTTTGGAAGAAAGCATTGTAATAGCAAAGTTTTCTGGCAATTGGATATCTTCGTTGATGGCCATGAGTTTACTGCCCTGAGAAGCTTCAGCTACAAACAGCTGGTTGTTATGCACAGTAATGTAGGAGTAGTTTTTAATGTATGAGTATTCTGCTGAAGAGTGAGTGTTGGGGTTTTCCATGTTGCTTTTTTGTGGTATGTTTGCTTTTGTTGTTACACAGCATCCCATCTTTATTATTATCTTAAAATTAGTTGCTAAAGGTCACGTTGTCGAAAGTGTCCACCACTGAGTCATAGATAAATGCTTGAGGGTAACTAAAAAATACTCCAAATCCATATTTCCCGCTAGGGGGAAACCTATCTTTGAACTGGGCATTGCAGTTGGTTTCTCCAAGCTCGTCTATGAACTGGTCAATTTTATACAACCAGTACTTGTTGTTAACTGTGTCTTCTGTACTAAAACCTCCCAGTATAACTATTTTGTTTTCGGTAACAGGCGAGCACCTTGAGTCCAGCAAAACTTCGAAGTTGCTTTTGATGTTTACTTCTTTGACTAGTCTCAGTTTAAAGTCAAAGAAAACAATTGAGTTATTGGGGATGAGTTCTCTATTAACTCCCCCAAAAAAAAAAACTCGGTTTCCTAACAAGCAAGTTCCAGGCAGCATCAAGTCACTTGGAAACACATTACTTTTAACTGTGGTTTTGGAAAAGTCCACAACACTCCAAGTGCTTTCTTCGTGGATAAAGCACTCCAAAACCCCTATAGGTTTCATTTTGTGCAAGTTGCTCCAACTCAATGGAGGCTTTTGGTTTTCTAAAACAAAGGGAAAAGGACACTGCTCTTTTTCAAAGGTTATTTGGTCTGTCATTTCACAGCCTCCTGCTATTAGCAGTTTGCCTTCTTTGAAGTACATAATACCTCCGTATACTGGAAAGGGCAACTCCAAGTGACTTAATTCAGAAACACAAGAACTATCTAGGTTTACTAGGAGCGTGCTTAGGGACTCTTGACGAGTTTGCATGTTGTAGCCTCCACACACTATGAACTGTTTACCTGAAACTTTACAAACAAGTGACCTTAAAGGCAAACGGTTAGTTTCTAAAGGCAGTTGTTTTTTTGACTGGGTTTGGGACTTGAACTTTAGCATAGACAAGTTTTCTGGACAGAAGTAAGTGAAGTTAGGGCTTTTTCTGTAAAGATTTTTTTGTTTTGAGTTAAGGTTTTTAGACTTACAACATCCCATTTATAGTTTATCGCCGAGTTCCAGAGTTTTCATAAACTCTTCTTCAGTGAACCCTAGTAGCCTTGCTGACTCTATATGCATTTTTTGTCTTTTCAAAACGTCTATTAACTTGAGTTGTTTTCTGAAAGCAGCAAGTACTTCGTTTTTTTGCCTTTGGAGTTTTTTGTTTTCTTGGTTGAGACGTTCGATTTCTTTGCGGGACTTTTCGTTTGAGTCTGTTTCGTTGCTTCTAAGTTCTTTGATTTGGGCTTTGTATTTTTCAACTTCGTCAACTAGTCTGTTGAGTCGCACGTCCCTTGCGTTGGCGTCTTTGGCTACTTTTTTTTCGGCGTTTCTTAAAAGGTTGACTTCTTTGTTTAGGTCGGAAATTGTTTTTTCGAGTTGTTGGTTTTTTTGCTGGGAGTCTTTGTATTGCTTCTTCATTTTTTCAAAGTTTTGGGTCAGTAGTTGTAGTTGCTGGTTGTGCTTTTTGGAGTCTTCTGAAACAGCTTGGTGGTGGTTTCTGAGGTTGTCAATTTCTTGGGCTTGGGAATTGATTGTGGTCATGGCTTCGTTGAGTTCTTCTTGCAAAGCTTGAATTCTGGCTTTTTGGAACCTAATGATGGAGTGGGCTTCTTGGAGTTCTTCGTTGGTGGGTTCTTGGGTTTCTGATGAGTTTTCTGGAATGTTTTCTGTTTCTTCAGTGTAGCTTTGGTAGGGTTCTTCTTGGTAGGGTTCTTCTTGGTAAGGTTCTTCGTAAGGGTCTTCGTAAGGGTCTTCTTGCTTAGTTTCTAGTTCATCCAAACTTTGACTGGAGTTTTCGTATTCTTCAAACTGAGCTTGTTGGGCTTCTAGTTGTTCATTCAGTTTCCTAAGTTCTTCTTGCTTTCTTAAAAGGTACTCGCTTTTGCTTTCCGCCATTTTAATTAAAGTTAAGTTTCGTCGGGATCGATTCGTCTAGGGACTCTGAGTTGCTTAGGAGGGTCACAGAGTCTACCTAGTTTTTTGCATTCAGAGCAATTTGGCCTCATTTTTTCGTTAGGCTTGTCTTCTTCAGGCAAAGCAAAGAAGAATCTGCAGTCAGGCCTATGGTAGTGGTTTGCATGCTCCATAGTAGGGGATCTAATGCACGAACAAGAAAAGCAAAACTCAATCCCGCACTTTTCGTTGTAGCACTTAACGTGGTCGCAGCTTTCGTCCTTAGAATAGGGCACTCTACACCCAGGGCATTGAGCTACATTCTCTTGTCCATACATGTTTTCCAAATCCTTAATTCTAGCTTTGATGAAACCTTCTTTGCAGTCTGTTTCTCCGTGGAACTCTTCGTGGCAGTCTTTGCAAAGTAAGTGGTTGCAATTCCGGCACTGGACTCTTCTGTTTTCTCCAGGTTCAAACATATCCCGGCACTTAGGACACTGGATCAATTCGTACTTGGCACGAATCATCATTTCGTTCAGTTGTAGAAAATCTTCTTTTTCAATCACTTCTTTCAGAAAGTCTATTCCGATTAGTTTTTTCCCACAAAGAAGGCATACACAGGCTTTTTTGATGTCTCGCTCCTTAATGTGGACTGTATAACCCATTTTCAAGCACCCGTCACACATTTTGCACTTGCAGTCCAAAGTTCTGATTTCGTCAATGTATTTCTCTCCTCCACAGGCAAGACAGTCGTGTGTATGCTTTTTGCGGAACTCTTCTTTTTCTTTTTGGAAAGAATTTAAGTACTCCTTGACATTTTGGGAGTGGTTCTCTCCACAAGAAGCACAGACTTCTAAGTCCTTTCCCTTGCAGTCTTTACAAATACTGCAAAAGCACTCGTTGTACTCGATTTCATCAGCCTTTTTGTACATGCAGTAACATTTTTGGCAGTTCCTATACAAAAAACTCTCAGCTCTACTGAGCTTTGGCTCAATCAAATGTGAATCACAGATTTTACAGTACTTATTTTGAACTACTGTTTCTAAGCATTCCAAGCAAAGTCTGGGGTGGTCGCATGTTTTTGGTCCGAACTCCTTTATGAGGAGTTTTTCTTTGTTGCACCCAATGCACCACTCTATAACTAACTTCAGTTGGTCTTGGATTTCTTGACTAAAAGCATTGCAAAAAGTGCAGTGGAACTGGCTAGAAATGAACCTTTCAACAATGCACTCCTTGCAGGAATGTTGGCAAGGGTCTATTTCAATGAACTCAGATTCGTACTTCTCAAGACGGCATGTAGCACAGGTAAGCTTTTTGGGGTTTTGAATTTTTTCTCTTTTAATGGCCTCTTTTAAGTAGTTCTCGTAGCTGTCTGCCAGCAAAGTTTTGAGTGTTCCTTCATGTATAATTTCTGAACACTTGCAAATAGGCTCTTTTCCAATCAAGCATTGCTTTTCGTAGTTGTTAAGAATCATTAGTCCATTCGTTTGGTCTTCGACTCTTACTTTGAGACACTCAGCACAAAATGAGTGCCCGCAGTCGTTCACAATGTTGTCTCCAAACATCATGCAATCTTGGCACAGCCTTTTTTCAACCTTTGCAGAAACTTCTTTTAGAAAGTTTTGATCCACAAAGTTTCCTGTTTTCAAGGCTTCAATGATGTTGAAAACAGTAGATGACCCCTCAATTTCGGCTATTCGTTCTTGAATGAACTCTAGCACTAAGTGCAGTATTGCAGTTAACTTTCCTAAGTCGTTGTTTTTGGAGTTGAGTTCGTCTTCGAGTTGATTGACTCTTCTCTCGGCTCCAGTGTCCCAAAGATTTCTCATGATATCAAGGGCTACATTAGACGGGTTTAAGGTATTTTCTAGGAATTCTTGTTGTTTAGACACTAATGGGAATAAGGATTCGCCCAACTGCACTAAGTAGATACTTGAAAGTGGTTCTTCTGCGTGATAGTCCCTGACGAAAACTCTTTCTTGGTTAACTTCGATTATTCTGATTTTGACTCCAAGCACCAATGCTAGGAACCTGTAGTCGACTTCTGAAACTACAGAACCCATTGTAGAAACATTTGCAATGAACTCTTCTGCTTCAATCAAGAAGTCAGCAAACTCAGGCATTTTGGAGTTAGCATAGTACGAGTAAGCAGCTAGAATCCTCATTGAGTAAACCATGTCAGCCACAAACTGGTCGTTCCTCAACTGGTCATCAATAACTCTCATTCTTTCAGCGTTGGTTCTTAACTCCTTAGCGTCCTTAATGAAACTTAGAAAAGAGTGTAGGGCATTTCCTTCAGGTAGTCTAAAAGTGCTTACTGCTTGTTCGATAACTGAGAAGAATCTCTCAAACAAATTTTCAACTCCGCTGGAACAAATGAGTTTTTCGACCAGCACCACTCCTACTGACTTGAAGAAGATGTCATATCCAAATGGGCAGAATCTGAACTGAGAAAACTGTGTTTTGAGAGCCATGATAGCACTATCTGGAGCAGGCAGGCTGCAAAGGTCTAGCCTTTTAGTTATGTTTGTTTCTAGTTGGAACTCCCTAACGAAATGAGTGGCCTTCGAAACAGTTGGATTCCCAAGTGCAAATTCTAATTGGACTTGATCTCCTACTTTGGTCTTTCCGATGTCAGCCTCTCTGCCGTCTGGGCTATATAAGTCAGACCTGTGGACTTTGAAGTCCAAACTCACATTCACGTAAGAACCTTCTTTTTCAGTCACCTTTCCTGACATACAGTCATTCATTTTTTATAGATATGAAGCTAAGCTTGCACTTAAGTGTTTACTAAGTCCGTTTCTGAAGTTAAGCTTTAGTTAATATTTGTCCAACCAAAATTCACTACAAGAGAAATAAATGCAAGAAGAAAGGAAAATTGACAGGAGAACTCCTATAGTGGAACCACAGGACATACAGCAAAGACAAGCAAGGGAAGGCGCTCCCTTGTACACTGAAGACCACAGTGAAGCACCTTCTCACCCTACTTTAGAAATCTTAGCTGACGCACAACGCACACCCCAGCGGTCTGACTCGCGACGCCGACTTGAACAACTTAGCGTGCACAGCGATACTTCCCAATGGGAAGACATACGCACACTGCAAAACGAAGTCCGGCGTAAAAGGAAAGAACTAGAAGAAACTAAGCGCAGGTGCGTGCTAGCAGAGAGCGAAATACACAACGAAAAACTCAAAAGTTGTTTACTCGAGCAGGAAAACGAAAGCTTAAGGCGAGAGTTGAGGAAGAAAGAAAGAGAAAAAACACCTGAACTCGTAACAAACGAACTAGACAACTTAAAAGCAGGAATAGCTAGAAAGACCCAGGAAAACCAAGAACTCACCCAGAGACTCAGTGCTTTGAAGCAAGAAAAAGAAAAGTTCAAAGAACACCTCAGAAAAGTCTGGGAAGACTACGAAAACTATAAAAAAGAAAACGAAGTCCACAGAAACCAACTAGAAAAAGCTCTTCAACAAAAAGACGGCACAGAACAAGGTGACCAAGTTAACAAACTCCTCGCAGAAAAAGCCCAGATTTCTGCAGAACTCCAAAGGCACAAAGAACTAATACAAACCATGCAAACTGAACACAAAAAAGAAAAACAAAGCCTTGAATCAAACAACTCTTACCAAGTGCAAGAACTCCAAAACCAACTAGACAGAGCTTATAGCCAAATCCAAACACTAACTACCCAACACCAAAGTACTCAAAAAGAAGTAAACAAGCTCAAAGAAACCCTTTTTAAAAAGAAACAAAAAATCGAAAAACTAAAAAGTGATTTGGAGACTTCTAAGCAACTTATTCAAGAAACTCCCCAGTCCCAGAGACAAGAGATCACTCAAGAAAGCTTTCAACCTACAGTGTTTTCTTTCGAACCAGAGACCCAAGAAAGCTTTCAACCTGCAGTGTTTTCTTTCGAACCAGAGACCCAAGAAAGCTTTCAGCCTACAGTGTTTTCTTTCGAACCAGAGACCCAAGAAAGCTTTCAACCTACAGTGTTTTCTTTTGAACCAGAGACCCAAGAAAGCTTTCAACCTACAGTGTTTTCTTTTGAACCAGAGATCCAAAGTTCCCAACTCCCAGAATTTTCTTTTGAACCCCAAATCCAACCTACACAAGAGGCTACACAAGAAAGCTCTCAGACTGGAATCTTCAAACCAAACACTCAACCCACACAACTCACTGAAGAAGTCGAACCAACACAAAACAACTTTGGAGTAGCAAGTTTGTTTGATGTAACTTCGGGTCCTGGGCTCTTTGACTTTGAAGCTGAAGAACAATCCCCTTCCAACGAGTTTTTGGACCAAGCCTCTGCAGAAGACTTTTTTTCTAAGTTCCAAACCAAAGAACCCTCTCAGGGGCTAAGCAGTTTATTTGATTAAATAGTTACTTCTTTTTGCTTCTTGGAATTGAGAAAAGCTTAAGCTGCATGCTTAAAGTATTTATAAACTCAGAAATAGCTTCAGACTCCGTCTGGGACCTAATGCTGGGGTAAGCATGAGCACTTGCCAGAAACACATGCGAGTCTACTTTGCTAAAGTGGAAGTAAAGGTCTAGAGAGTTCTGGCGCATTCCTACAGCTTTGTACTTAGCCCGACTCAAGGCAGACAGCTCATACTGCAGAGAGGAAATCAAAGTGCCCTCAGCTTCCCTAGGCATTTCTTCAGGCTTCCACTTGTACCTATAAATAGGCACAAACCTGTCAGGAGGAGAAGGCACCACTAAGCCTTTTCTGCTGCACAAGTAACCTCCTTCGCACCAGTTCTTGTAAACTTCTTCGTCTTGCGTGTCAAGTAACAAACAGATATAGTGAATCCTTAAACTTGAGCACTTTGCTTGGACTCTACGACTACTTAACATTTACCTAGTCACGTACTCATATCCGTAGTCAAGCAGTTCTTTGTTGTAAACGTTTGCCAAGTTTCTGTCGAAGTAAAGCGTCGACTTAGCTATGAGAGAGTGCAGAATGTGCACCATGTACTTGTAAAGCAGGTTGTACTCTGTAGTTGAGTTAGAGTAAGACTGAGGACTGTATTTTTTGTGGAAAAACACGTTAGTCCACTGCTCTAAGTTGTAATGGGCTTTAGTAAGAGCTATGATTGTGGACATGTAGTTGAACTTAGACAGACTCTGGAAAGCTAAAAGCAAGTTTTGCATTGCAGATATTTCCAAAATCAAAGTTTCTTTGTAAGGCGAAAGTTCGTAGTTCTGTAGGTTTTCTAGGTGGTTAATTAGTTCATGACAGTTCCTTTCGAGTGAAAGTGGCAAACTGTAGTCGCTGTCAGCGCATTCTTTGTAAATCTCGCTCATTTTGAGTTTGACACTAAGTATTTGGAAGAGCTCTTCGTACATCGGCTTTTTTTCAGCCTTAAGAATGCCAAAGACTTCTTCAACAAAGTCTTTCAGAATAGCATCCCTGTTAGCGTCCTTGAAGGTCACGTGGGTAAAGGTATAGTACATCATGTCGAAGTTAACAACTCTGTTGATGACTTTCTTGAAAGGGTGGTCCTGATCCAAACTGTCGTGGATTCGGTAGCACTCTTCGTAGTTCTGTTGTGCAAGGTGGTAAAACAACCTGTCGAAAAAAGACTCATCCATTTAAATGGAAAGGTACAAGATAGTGAAAACTATTGGTGACGGAACTTACGGAAGTGTTTCCAAAGGAGTCCACAGAAGCACTGGACAAGTGGTGGCCATCAAGCAAATGAAAAAAAGAGTCAGGTCATGGAACGAGTGCATTAACTTGAGAGAAATTAAGTTCCTGCTCAAGATAAACCACCCCAACATTGTGAAGCTTTTAGAAGTTATAAAAGAAAACAACTACTTGTCTCTAGTGTTTGAGTTCCTCGACAAAGACGTTTACCACCACATCAAAGACCGCACGAAACTGTTGTCAGAAACTCACATCAGAAACATAATTTTCCAAACCCTCCAAGGACTTGCCCACATGCACGAGCAAGGTTTGTTCCACAGAGACCTTAAACCTGAAAACTTGCTTCTCAAGTCTGGAACAGTTAAAATTGCAGACTTCGGACTAGTTAGGGACGCAAGAGCACAACCCCCCTACACTGAGTACGTCTCTACGAGGTGGTACCGAGCCCCTGAAGTGCTTCTTAGGTCCCCCAACTACGGCCCTCCGATAGACATGTTTGCCTTGGGAGCACTTATGGCGGAACTTTACACTTTCAAACCCTTGTTCCCGGGCAGTGGCGAGGCCGACCAACTTTTAAAGATATGCAAAGTAATGGGCACTCCGCAAGACTGGCAAAGAGGAAAAACCATGGCCAAACAAATAGGTTTCAGGTTTCCTTTTGAATCTGGAGTTCCTTTGGAGTCCCTTGTTCCAAACGCTTCTGAAAACGCTTTGAACTTGATAAGAGCTATGCTGGTGTACGACCCCTCCAAAAGAATTACAGCTCTAGATGCCTTAAGACACGACTACTTTTGCTGTGCTCTTCCTGTACCTAAAAACCCTAGTTTGAAGCCAGAGCCCCCCGAAAAGGCCAGACCCAGGGAACTTCCTGAGTTCCCGAGACCTAGTCGTGAGCCAAAAATCCAGAAGTTAAGTGTGTACGAAAGAATGAAGCAAGCAAGATACAGACCTGGTGTAGAATGTAACTAATAATATGGAAATGAACCCTGATGCAATAGAGTTTGTTCCCCAGGACTCCTCTAAAGAGTTCAGAAAAAGGAAAAACCAAATGAAAGGCAAATCCAAGGAATACACACTGTCTGACCTGTATTTGGAACACCTTTCACTTAAACAGAAACCCAAACGAGCGCCTAAACCACCCAGACAAGCACCTAAGAACCTCCAAGACCAAATGATAAAAGCTAGAATATATTCGGAAGGCCAGATTCTAAGTGTCAGAATCAGCAAAAAAGACCTTAAATCAGGGAAGTACCAAGTTTTGCCCAGGAAACCTACCAGACTCAAAAAACTCATTAAGGAACAAAGGAATACTGAAGGTAGAGACACCAAAGCGATTCCTAAAGAGTTCTGGGTCAGAGAGTACGTAGACCAAGTCCTTTCACTTAAGCTGGACAACATAATTGAAGAGTTGCTTACAACTATTTTTTACTTCTATAAAAGAAAAAAAGAACAAAAACCCCATGCTAAAGTCCCCAAAAGATTCGTGAAGGGCTTAAACGAAAGCTTGAAGTACCTTGATAAAGACAGGGCTAAATGTGTAGTTATAGCTCCTAACATAGAAAAAGTTTCAGTTGAGGGCGGACTTGACGAACTTGTAGTCAGAGTAGTTGCTAAAGCTGCAGAAAAAGGTGTTCCGGTGGTTTTTGGACTTGATATGTCTCTTTTGGGAAAAATCTTAGTTAACAAAGCAGTAAGTTTAGCTGCAGTTACTGTTTTGGACTACTCAGGAGCCGAAGCTTTGTTTAGAAAAACTATAGAAGAACTAAACTTGCATAGAAGGAACTTTCAAGGAATAGCTTATGATAGCTACACTTACTACCACTTTAGTTGACTAAATTAGTTTAATTTCAAATACTTTAGGACCGATTTCCTGTGTACTTAAACCTTCTTCACTGCACATTTCAAGGAACAACTTTTCAGTGTTAATGCGTCTCCGGTTACTCAGCCACACAATGCTACCTCTTAGGCAGAGTTGCTTAAGTGTTTTGATGAGGTTGGAGTACTGCTTTACGTAGATCAAAATATCCGAAGCCACAACTAAGTCAAAGTGCTCCATAGGGAATGGGTTTCCCCAGGTATGGGGAAGGTGAGGCAGTACCTCCAAATCATTGAGTTTGCAGTTGTAAGCAATGTTATCTGGAATCTGAGCATCGTCGTAATCCGAAGTGGTTATTTCAACTCCTAGTTTCTAATTATAGTGTACTTTTAAAAATATGCTCAGAACTCCACACCCTGCACCGATTTCCAGAACTTTGAGTTCTTGCAGTTTTGTGAGGTTGCCAAGCAGCCATTCTGCAAAGGCTTTGTTTCCAGGCCAGGTTTGGTTGGCATTGTAGGGATGGAAAGAGAACTCCTGGATCTTTAACTGGACGTTTCCCAAAGTGAATTCATTAACTTCAAACTCCTGTTCAAATTCCTCCTTCCCAAACAAGTCGTTCATTTTTAATAATGAACATTCAGGACTTTTTAACTTCCAACAACAAACCAGAAACCAAGGATGAAACTAATTCCCATTCAGACTTACTTAAACTTTTAGAACCCTTAGTTAAGTCGCCCCAGCCTAAAAAACCCTTTACTGAAACCCCTGAGTCTATCATTTCATCTTTAGACCAGTACTTTAGTAACTCGCCCCTCAAACAGCCAAAGTCTTCAAGTGAAGACTACTTCCAAGAACTTTCTAGCTTAATAGGAGACTTGTCTCAGAAAAACAAACACATTCGCTTTTTGGCTCAGAAGAAAAGGTCTCCAGTTAAAGTGGACTTGCCCGAGAAAGCTCCTTTTATGCAAAAACAACTCTTGGAAATTCAAGACTCTGAAGCTTACTTAGTTGTGTTTTCGAAAAACAACAAAGTCAAGCTAGAACAAAACAAACCGCCTGAACCCAAACAAAAACACCCTGCAAAAGAAGTTGAAGAAGTAGTAGTAGAACTGCCTGAAGAAAGTTATTTAGAAACCCCTGAAGTCTCAGAAGCAGTCAGCCAAGACTCTTCAGAAGAAGATGAAAAAACCCTTGTTTTAGATACAGACTCAGATATTTCCTCTGAAGAGTTTGAAGACTTTCACTCACAAACTCTCCAAATCACGCAAAGCTCCATAGAAGAAACTCAAGAGGAACTTCCTCCTCTCAAACCTTTTAGGTTTTTCAAACAAAAACAACAAACAAAAACTGGGGAGAGAGAAGAAAACTGTGCAAAGTTCGGGTACCTTATGAAAAGAAGAGGAACCACAAACAAGTTCCACGAAAGATGGGTAGTTCTCAAGGGGTTCCAATTGATGTGGTACAGAACTCCAGAAAGCAGTGTGCCCAAAGGAGCAGTAAGTCTTCCTTGTAGTTTAGTGAGTGTACTTGAAGACCAACAGTGCTTTGCACTTAATCTGTTTGAAAGGTCTTTTGTGTTTAAAAGTGACAACAACGGAAGAGAGTGGAAATTTGCACTTGACAACAACATTTGTTATAAAATTTACCTAGAAAACACCATGAACCCCTCTATTGAAGTAGTTTCGTTTTTCAAAGACTTGAAAAAGAGTTCACTGGTACTAAAAGACTTAAAGCACGAACATGATATTTTAAACATTATAGCTTTTTCTATTCCCGCCCATTCCAACCTTAAAGTTGTTCAACTTGACAGGTGCTGCCTTAACGACCAACAGTTGTCGCTTATATGCGAGTCGCTTTTAGGAAACATCCAAATCGAAACACTAAGTATTTGTGAAAACCAAATTACTTCAGAAGGCATCAAAAGTATTTTGGAGTTGCTTAAGCAAACAGACCCAACTTGGAACACTTTGGTGAACTTGCACTTGTCAGGCAACTTCATAGAAGACGAAGGACTGCAATTACTGTGCAGGGGACTGCATGCTAGGTTCCAGCAGTTGTACTGGCCCAAAGGAATCAAAGACGGACCCTTTGAAATCTTAGAAGTATCCGACAACAAAATAGGAGACAGAGGACTCATGGCTTTAAACGCATTGCTTAGCAAAACAAGAACACTGATAGGCGATGAAAGTCCCCAAATGCGTCTGGT
>PR_CR_10_Liq_1_inCRDRAFT_1000613_pt1 | contig 21814 bp, 19 predicted proteins | sample PRCRCaboRojoPR_3_FD_10241 | JGI IMG/M metagenome (IMG submission 10241)
GTTGGCCGCTGGGGCCGGTGGTGTTCATGGCCGGCATGTCGCAGGCGGCGAGCCAGACCAGTGAGAGCACTGCAAACAGCCGGGCCGCGAAGCGGCGTGGAATATCGACAAGGCGCATGGTACGGGCAAACATGAACAGTCTCACTTCTTTCTCGGGTGCCGCTTTGGCGATCCGTGGTCGGTCCGGGCAGGAATGCCCGCAAGATTCAAGCTTGCATCATAAGGCCCATGTCGGAAGTTTCGAGTCATGAATCACCGTGAAATTCCCCTGGACCCCGGCCTGTATCTTGTCTCCACCCCCATCGGGAACGCCCGCGACATCACGTTGCGGGCGCTGGATGTGTTGGCGAGCGCCGATCTGATTGCGGCCGAAGACACCCGCACGGCGCGAAAGCTGATGGAAATTCATGGCCTTGTCACCAAGGGACGGGCAATGCTGGCCTATCACGATCATTCCGGTGCGGCGGCCCGCGACAAGGTGGTCGATGCCATCGCCGGCGGGCAGTCGGTTGCCTATGTGTCCGAGGCTGGCACGCCGCTTCTTGCCGATCCGGGGTTCAGGCTGGCACGCGCGGTGCGCGACGGGGGGCAGGCCGTCTGGGCGGTGCCGGGGGCCTCGGCCTTGCTGGCGGCGTTGGCGGTTGCCGGCCTGCCCACCGACCAGTTCCATTTCGCGGGATTCCTGCCCAATGCGGAAACCGCGCGTCGCGCGGCGCTGTCGGCCTTGCGCGACCAGGCCGGCACCGTTGTGCTCTATGAATCGCCAAAGCGCCTGGCGGCCCTTGTTGCCGACATCGCGACCACGATGGGGCCGGGGCGCGAGGTGGTCGTATGCCGCGAATTGACAAAGCGCTTCGAAGAACGCCTGTCGGGACCGGCAGAAGACCTGGCCCGGCGGCTGGCCGAGCACCCGGTCAAGGGCGAATGCGTCGTGCTGATCGCCCCGGGCAGCGAGGAGATGGCCGATGACGATGCGGTGCGAGCAGCACTTGTTAACGCGATGGAAACCATGCGGGTGAAGGATGCGGCCACGGCCGTTGCCGGGGCCATGGGCCGCCCCCGGCGCGAGGTCTATCAGATGGCGCTGGCCCTGAAGGACGAACCTCAATGAAACCTGCCTCACACAAGGGCCTGACGGCCTTTCATGCCGGTCAAGCGGCCGAGCATTGCGTCGCGCGGCATTATGAACGCCGTGGTTATATCGCCGAGGCGCGCCGCTGGCGCTCTCAGGCCGGGGAGGTGGACCTGATCGCACGGGACGGGACGCAGACGGTCTTCATCGAGGTCAAGAAGGCCCGCGACCACGCCGCCGCGGCGGCCAGGATCGCCCCTGCGCAGGCGCGGCGGATCATGGCCGCTGCGCTGGATTACCTGGACGCCACCGGGCGCGGAGCGGATTCGGAGATGCGCTTCGATGTCGCGCTGGTCGATGGCACGGGCCGGGTCGAGGTCGTGGAAAACGCTTTCATGACCTGAGCGCACCGGGCTTGTGCGCCGCGGGCCGTTGCCCAATCGGGGGCGATGGGCCATGTAGGGAGAAACACCAACAAGACCCGGATGCGCCCATGCCCCTTTCCGTCGCCCTCCAGATGGACCCGATCGGCCCCATCGACATCAAAGCCGACAGCACCTTTCGCATCGGGCTGGAAGCGCAGGCGCGCGGTCACAGCCTGTTCTATTACACGCCTGATCGCCTGTCCTACCAAGAGGGCCGCATCATGGCCCGCGGCTGGGATCTGGAATTGCGCGCCGTCGAAGGAGACCATTTCACCCTGGGCGAGGAGCGCGAGGTGGACCTGTCCGAGATGGACGTGGTCTGGCTGCGCCAGGACCCGCCCTTCGACATGAGCTACATCACCAGCACGCACCTGCTGGAACGCATCCACCCCGATACGCTGGTGGTGAATGACCCGTTCTGGGTGCGCAACTACCCCGAAAAGCTGCTGGTTCTCGATTTCCCGGACCTGACGCCGCCCACGGCGATTGCCCGTGACCTTCAGACACTCAAGGACTTTCGCGCGCGCCACGGCGACATCATCCTGAAGCCGCTTTATGGCAACGGGGGCGCCGGTGTTTTCCGCCTGCCCGAAAGCGACCGCAACCTCGTCTCGTTGCACGAGCTGTTCGCGGGCATCAATCGAGAGCCGCTGATCGTGCAGAAATTCCTGCCCGCCGTGTCCAAGGGCGACAAGCGCGTGATCCTTGTGGATGGCGAAGCGGTCGGCGCCATCAACCGCGTTCCGGCCGAGGGCGAGACCCGGTCCAACATGCATGTGGGGGGCCGTCCCGAAAAGGTCGAGATGACCGACCGCGACCGCGAGATCTGCGCGCGGATCGGGCCGCTTTTGCGCGAAAAGGGTCAGATATTTGTCGGCATCGACGTCATCGGCGACTGGCTGACCGAGATCAACGTGACCTCGCCCACTGGCATTCAGGAATTGGAACGGTTCGACGGCATCAACGTCGCGGGATTGATCTGGGACGCGATCGAGGCAAAGAAATGAGTCTGCGTGCGCGGCTTCTCAATACCTGGCTGCGCCGCATCGAGCGGCCCGCGCTGGCGCGGATGCCCGCCGACCGACCGGAGAAACTGCGCAACCGCTTCGCAATGAACATGCGTTTGATCTACGGGAGGCCGCGCAAGGCGCGTCAGATCTCGGTTGCCGGAATTCCGGCGCTTGAGGTCGGGCCGCAGAACGACTCCGCGCCCATCCTCTACCTGCATGGCGGGGGCTACGTCTTTGGTGATCCGGCCTCTTACCATGGGATGTGTACCCGCATCGGAAGGGCCGCCGGGCGGCGGGTCATCATCCCCGACTACCCCCTGGCCCCCGAACAGCCCTTTCCCGCGGCCCCCGAGGCCGCCATTGCCATCTATCGAGAGCTTTCTGCCAAGGGCCCTGTGATTCTCGCCGGCGACAGCGCGGGCGGCGGGTTGGCCTTGGTGCTGTTGTCGCTGATCTGTGCAGAGGGCCTGCCGCAACCCGTCGTCACGATTGCGCTTTCGCCGCTGACCGACCTGAGCTTTTCCGGTGTGTCATTCTCGGGCAATGCACGGGTCGAGGCCGTTTTGCCGCCAGAGCGCCTGGCCAAAGCGGGTGAAGTCTATCTTGCGGGGGCCGATCCCGCCGATCCGCGCGCCACGCCTCTGAACGCGGATTTCCCCGGGGCCTCGGCAGTTCACATGTGGGTCGGTGATACCGAGATCCTGCTGGACGACGCGCGCCGGATGGCCGATCACTTGCGACGGCAGGGTGTCGATGTGCATCTGACCGAGGCACACAACCTGCCCCATGTCTGGCCCATATTCGCGGATTGGCAATTGCCGGAGTCGACGGCCACCGTGGCTGAGATCGCGAACGTCATTCAGACCTCGCTGGACAGCGCGAGCCTGTAGCCCACGGCCTCGGCCACATGCGGGCGGCGCACATCGGCCGACCCGTCAAGGTCGGCGATGGTGCGGGCCACGCGCAGCACCCGGTGATAGCCCCGTGCCGACAGGCCGAACCGTTCCGCAATTTTCAACAACAGGTCCTTGCCCTCGGTATCGGGCGCGGCGGCCTCTTCCAGTGCGCCGCCTTCGAGGTCGGCATTGACCCGCGCGGCGTGCCCCTCGAACCGGGCCGACTGCACATCGCGCGCGGCCATGACCCGCCCCGCCACCTGGGCTGAGCTTTCCGACGGGTCCGGCAGATCCAGGTCGGCAAAGGCCACCGGCGGAACATCGACCCGCAGGTCGAACCTGTCCATCAATGGTCCGCTGATCCGGCCCAGGTAGTCCTCGCCGCACTGCGGAACCCGGGCGCAGGCGCGGGCCGGGTCGGACAGGTAGCCGCATTTGCAGGGATTGGCCGCGGCAACCAGCATGAAGCGGCAGGGATACTTGATATGGGCATTGGCGCGGGCGACCATGACCTCGCCGGTCTCGATGGGCTGACGCAGGGTCTCCAGAACGGTGCGCGGGAATTCGGGAAACTCGTCCATGAACAGCACGCCGTTATGGGCGAGGCTGATCTCACCCGGTTTCGCGCCGCGCCCGCCGCCGACGATCGCGGCCATCGAAGCCGTGTGGTGAGGTTCGCGGAACGGGCGCTGGCGGGAAATGCCGCCTTCGTCCAGCAACCCGGCCAGCGAATGGATCATCGAGGTTTCCAGCGCCTCTGTGGCGGTCAGCGGTGGCAGGATGCCGGGCAGACGGGCGGCCAGCATGGATTTTCCGGACCCCGGCGTGCCGATCATCAGCATGTGGTGGCGCCCGGCAGCGGCGATCTCAAGCGCGCGCTTGGCGCGCTCCTGGCCCTTCACGTCCGACAGGTCGCGCCCGGTCGGGCCGCTCGTGACCTCGCCGGGTTCGGCGGGCAACAGCGTCGTCTGGCCCGTGTAGTGCCGCGCGGCTTCACCCAGCGAGGCCGCGCCGATCACCGTCGCCGCATCGACCCAGGCGGCCTCGGCCCCGCAGGCGGCCGGGCAGAGCAGGGTGCGGCTTTCCTCGGCGGCCGCCATGGCCGCAGGAAGCGCTCCGATCACCGGCACAAGTGAGCCGTCCAGCGACAATTCGCCCAAGGCCACGGTTTCGGCCACCTTGTCATCGGGCAGAACATCCAGCGCGGCCAGCAGCGCCAGCGCGATGGGCAGGTCGAAATGGCTGCCTTCCTTGGGCAGGTCGGCGGGGGAGAGGTTCACGGTGATCCGCTTGGAGGGCAGGGCGATGGACATGGCCGACAGGGCCGAGCGGACCCGGTCGCGCGCCTCGGACACGGCCTTGTCGGGCAGGCCGACGATGGAAAAGGCCGGCAGGCCGGGCGACACGGCGCATTGCACCTCGACCATGCGGGCATCGACGCCTTCAAATGCGACCGTGTAGGCGACTGAGACCATGAACCGACCCCGGACTTGAGTTGGGTCAACGTTAACCATCCCATTGGTTAACGATCGGTGAATGGATCACCGGGAATGATGTCCAAGCGCCGGTTCGCCAACGGACAGGTCGGAACCGGCCCACATCGGCCAGCCATGCGAGAACCAGTCGCAAAACAGCTGCATTCGCAAAAAGACGGTTCATCAGCCCCCTCACGCGCGTCATGCCGCGCACTGTTCGATGCGAAACCCGGCGGATTTCTGCTGTTTTGGTGATCCGGGGCGGCAAGTCCTGCGTAACTCTTTCAAGTCTGCCCAGAATGACCAGACAGGGGGTTTTAGAAATGGCGCTTGATACTGCCAACGACCAAAACTTCACGCGCTCGGCCATGAAAGCCGAGCTGCTTGACGCCGAGACTGAACTGAAACTGGCTTATGCGTGGCGCGACCAGCGCGACGAGCAAGCCCTGCATCGGCTGATCACTGCCTACATGCGGCTGGCCATTTCCATGGCGTCGAAGTTCCGCCGTTATGGCGCCCCCATGAACGACCTGATCCAGGAGGCGTCGCTGGGCCTGATGAAGGCCGCAGACAAGTTCGATCCGGACCGCGGGGTGCGGTTCTCGACCTATGCGGTGTGGTGGATCAAGGCGTCGATTCAGGATTACGTGATGCGCAACTGGTCGATGGTGCGCACCGGATCCACCAGCAGCCAGAAATCACTGTTCTTCAACATGCGCCGCATTCAGGCACGGCTGGAGCGTGAAGCAAGCGCCCGTGGTGAAACCCTGGATGGACAGTCGCTGCGCGAAGCCATCGCCACCGAGCTCGGGGTTCCCTTGCACGACGTGGAGATGATGGAGGGCCGGCTCTCTGGTTCGGATTTCTCGCTCAACGCCACGCAATCGACCGAGGACGAGGGGCGCGAATGGATCGACGCGCTGGAAGACGACAGTGACCAGGCCGCCGAAACGGTCGAAGCCAACCACGACAATGATACGTTGCGGCAATGGCTGCTGACCGCCATGTCGGCCCTGAACGACCGGGAACAGTTCATCGTCCGCGAACGCAAGCTGCGCGACGACCCGCGCACGCTGGAAAGCCTGGGCGACGAGCTCGGCCTGTCCAAGGAGCGCATCCGGCAACTGGAGGCCGCAGCCTTCGGGAAAATGCGCAAATCGCTTGAAGGCCAGTCCAAGGAAGTGCTCAACTTCCTGGTATGAGGCATCTGGTTTTCCTGCTGGCCGCCGTGGCGATGCCCGCGGCGGCCGATCCCGAGATCGAGGCGGTCAAGGCGTCCGGTGCGCAGATCGTCGTTCTGGGCGAAACCCATGACAACCCACACCATCATGCCCGTCAGGCCGAGATCGTCGCCGCGCTTGACCCGACGGTGCTGGTCTTCGAGTTCCTGACATTCGAGCAGGCGCAACGGCATGTGCCCGGCGCGCCCGAAGCCGAGTTGAAGGCTGCGCTGGGCTGGGACGAGGCGGCGGGGCTGCCGGACTTCTCGATGTATTACCCGATCTTCGCCGCCGCGCCAGATGCCGCAGTATTGGGCGCGCTTGTTCCCCGGGAAAGCGCGCGAATGGCGATGCGGCGCGGCACGCTGGAGGTATTCAGCGGCTATGGGCCGCGGTTCGACCTGGACNAGCCCTTGCCCGAGGCGGAGCTGTCGCAGCGGCTGGCGCTTCAGGCCGAGGTGCATTGCAATGCGCTGCCNGAAGAACTGTTGCCATCTATGGTCGAGGTGCAGCGCTTGCGCGACGCCGAGCTTGCGCGCGCGGCCTTGGCGGGGCTTGACGCCTATGGTGGGCCGGTGGTGGTGATCACCGGAAATGGCCACGCCCGCAAGGATTGGGGGATGCCCGCGCTGATCGCGCTGGCCCGTCCGGAAGTGCAGCTGTTCAGTCTCGGGCAGGCCGAGACCGGCACGGTGCTCGACGGCGGGTTCGATATGGTCGTCACCACGCCCGCCGTCGAACGCGAAGACCCCTGCGCCGCGTTCCGCTGACGCCGGTCCATTGCCCTGCCGGATGGGGCGCGATACGGTTTGCCGACGCTTCTGACGAAAGGCCCGGCCCGTGCTGCAAGGCAAATCCATCCTTCTGATCATCGGCGGAGGAATAGCCGCCTTCAAATCGCTGGATCTGATCCGGCGGCTGCGCGAACGGGGTGCCCGCGTGACCCCTGTTCTGACCGGCGCGGGGGCGGAGTTCGTCACGCCGCTTTCGGTCTCGGCGCTGGCCGGGGAAAAGGTGCATCAGGAGCTTTTCGACCTGACCGCCGAGGCCGAGATGGGCCATATCGAGTTGTCCCGCGCGGCCGACCTCGTGGTCGTGGCCCCGGCCACGGCGGACCTGATGGGCAAGATGGCCGGCGGGCTGGCCAATGACCTGGCCTCGACATTGCTGATGGCCACGGACAAGCGGGTCCTGATCGCACCGGCCATGAATGTGCGCATGTGGGACCATCCCGCGACCCGGCGCAACGCCGACACTCTGCGCGGCGATGGGATCCTTTTCGTCGGCCCGAATGACGGGGACATGGCGTGCGGCGAATACGGACCCGGCCGCATGGCCGAGCCGCTCGAAATCGTCGCCGCGATCGACACCGCGCTGGGCGACGGGCCATTGAAGGGACGCCATGTGCTGGTCACGTCCGGGCCGACCCATGAACCCATCGACCCGGTGCGCTATATCGCCAACCGGTCCTCGGGGGCACAGGGGGCGGCCATCGCCGCCGCCTTGCGCGACCTCGGGGCGCGGGTGACTTTCGTGACCGGGCCGGCCTCGGTGCCCGCGCCGGCGGGGGTCGAGGTGGTGGCCGTGGAAACCGCCCGGCAAATGTTGGAAGCGGTCGAGGCCGCGGACTCTGCGGATGCGGCGATCTTCGCCGCCGCCGTGGCCGATTGGCATGTGACCGAGGCCCGCGACCAGAAGATCAAGAAAGATGACCGCGGCCTGCCGACACTCGGTTTTGCAGAGAACCCGGATATCCTGGCCACGGTCAGCCAGCGCGAAACCGGCCGGCCCGGCCTTGTGGTCGGTTTCGCGGCCGAGACCGAAAACGTCATCGAACACGCCACCGCCAAGCGGGTGCGCAAGGGCTGCGACTGGATCCTGGCCAATGATGTCAGCCCGGAAACGGGTATCATGGGCGGCACAGAGAACAAGGTGCACCTTGTCACCGCCGAGGGGGTCGAGGACTGGCCGCGCATGGACAAGCATGCGGTGGCGGCGCGGTTGGCGGAAAAGATCGCCGAGGCGCTGGGTTGAGCGCCCCGGCATCGGGTCTACCTTCCAGAGTGAAAGAGGGAAGAAAACGGGCATGGTGACCATACGGTTCGAATGGGTCGACGGCGCGGATGAGGCGCTTGGCCTGCCGCATTATGCCAGCGCGGGGGCGGCCGGGGCCGATCTGCGCGCCAATTTCGAGGATCGCGGGCAGGTTGAGCTGGCCCCCGGCACGCGGGCGCTTATCCCGACCGGGCTGCGGCTCGCGATTCCGGCGGGCTACGAGGTGCAACTTCGGCCCCGGTCGGGGCTGGCGCTCAAGCACGGGATCACGCTGCCCAACAGCCCCGGCACCATCGACAGTGATTATCGCGGGCCGCTGGGCGTGATCCTGCAAAACACCGGCGACGCGCCGTTCACCGTGGCCCATGGCGACCGGATCGCCCAGATGGTCGTGGCCCCGGTGGTGCAGGCTGCCTTTGAAACCGGCCCGCTCGATGACACGGATCGCGGCGCGGGCGGGTTCGGGTCCACGGGGGCGGCATGACGGTTGTCCTGGCCATGGCGGCCGCGCTCTGGGGGATCGGCATCGCGATGAAGGCGCCCTATTCGGCGCGCTTCACGATGATCGGCTGTTCTTCTGGCGGCAGTGCTTCTGGTGCAGCTGGTTCTGCCCGATGGGCACCCCCTGCGCGAGGCGACGGGCGGCGATCCGCGCCTGTGGGGGTTGCTGATCGGGCTGGGGCTGGTCGTCTGGGCCTACAGCCTTGTTTTCCGTCGCATCAAGGCGCGGGCAAGGCGGGGGCAGGCCCGTGACGAGGCCCCGCAAGCCGGGAGTTTCTCCGAGACCGAACTGGAGCGCTATGCCCGCCATATCGTGCTGCGCGAGATCGGCGGACCGGGGCAGAAGGCCCTGAAAGAGGCGCGCGTGCTGGTCATTGGCGCCGGGGGGCTGGGCGCGCCTGCGCTGCAATACCTGGCTGCTGCCGGTGTCGGCACGATTGGCGTGATCGACGATGATGTCGTGGACAACTCCAACCTGCAACGACAGGTGATCCACACCGATGCCCGCATCGGCATGCCCAAGGTTCATTCCGCGGCCGAGGCGATGGAGGCGCTTAACCCCTATGTGACGGTGCGCCCCTACCAGCGCCGCCTGAGCGAAGAAATCGCGACGGACTTGTTCACTGAGTACGACCTTGTCCTTGACGGTTCGGACAACTTCGACACGCGCTACCTGGTCAATCGTACCTGTGCGGCCCTTGGTATTCCACTGATCGCTGCCGCGCTGACCCAGTGGGAGGGGCAGATCAGCCTCTATGATCCGGCCAAGGGCACGCCCTGCTATGAATGCATCTTCCCGCAGCGCCCCGCACCGGGTTTGGTGCCCAGCTGTGCCGAGGCCGGGGTATTGGGTCCGCTGCCCGGCGTGATAGGCGCGATGATGGCCGTCGAGGCGGTCAAGGCGATCACCGGTGCGGGCGAAGGGTTGCGCGGGCGGATGATGATCCATGACGCGCTTTATGCCGAGACCCGTGTGATGGCGTTGAAACCGAAGGCCGATTGCCCCATCTGCGGGGGTGACCGAGAAGGACAGACCACATGACCAACCTCCTGCTTGCCGACTGGGACACAGCCTTCGGCCTGCCGCCCTATGACAGGATCACCGATGCCGACTATGCCCCGGCGGTCGAGGCGGCGCTGGATGAGGCGCGCGCCAATATCGCCGCGATTGCCGAAAACCCCGATGCGCCGAGCTTTGCCAACACGATCGAGGCGCTGGAACTGGCCGATGAAACGCTGGGCCGGGTGCTGGGGGCGTTCTACGCCCAGGCCGGAGCCGACAGCAACGACGCGCGCCAGGCCCTGATGCGCGAGTTTTCCCCGAAACTGGCCGCCTACGGCTCCGAGATCACGTCGAACGCGGCGCTGTTCGCCCGCATCGAGGCGCTTTGGCAGGACCGCGAGACGCTGGACCTGACCGCGGAACAGGCCCGCGTGTTGATGCTGACCCGGCGCGGTTTCGTGCGGGCGGGGGCGCAGTTGCAAGGGGCCGAGGCCGCCCGGCTGACGGAGATAAAGCAACGGCTGGCCGAGCTGGGCACGCAATTCACGCAGAACCTGCTGGCTGATGAGCGGGACTGGTTCATGGACCTGTCAGAGCAGGATTTGCAGGCTCTGCCCGGTTTCGTGCAGGACGCCGCCCGCGCTGCCGGGGCAGAACGGGGGCGAGGCCCGGTCGTGACGACCTCGCGATCCTTGATCGTGCCGTTTCTGCAATTCTGTCCCGACCGGGCCCTGCGGGAAAAAGCCTACGAGGCCTGGACCGCGCGCGGGGCGATGGGCGGCGAGACCGACAATCGTGCCATCGCCGCCGAGGTGTTGAAGCTGCGCGAGGAGCGCGCCGCCCTGCTTGGCTATGAGACGTTCGCGGCCTACAAGCTGGAAACCGAGATGGCCGGCACCCCGGGCGCCGTGCGCGATCTGTTGATGCAGGTCTGGACGCCGGCCAAGCGCGGCGCCGAAGCGGATGCGCAGGTTCTTGAAACCATGCTGCATGCCGACGGAATCACAGGGCCGCTGCGGCCATGGGACTGGCACTACTACAGTGAAAAGCGGCGCGCCGCCGAACATGATCTGAACGAGGCCGAGCTGAAACCCTATCTGCAACTGGACCGGATGATCGAAGCGGCCTTCGACTGTGCGTATCGCCTGTTCGGGTTGGAGTTCCGGGAAATCGAGGCGCCCCTCTACCACCCCGATGTGCGCGCCTGGGAGGTGACACGCGACGGGTCGCACATGGCCGTTTTCATCGGTGATTATTTCGCGCGCGGCTCAAAACGTTCGGGCGCATGGTGCAGCGCCATCCGTAGCCAGCAGAAGCTGGCGGGCGATATCCGCGCGCATGTCGTGAATGTGTGTAATTTTGCCAAACCGGGCCAGGAACAGCCGGCTCTACTGTCCTATGATGATGCGCGCACGCTGTTCCACGAATTTGGTCATGCCCTGCACCATATCCTGTCGGACGTGACCTACGCCTCGATCAGCGGCACCTCTGTGGCCCGCGATTTCGTGGAACTGCCCAGCCAGCTTTACGAGCACTGGCTGGAGGTGCCCGAGGTGTTGGAACATTATGCCACCCATGCCGAGACCGGCGAGCCAATGCCGCGTGATCTGCTGGACAGGCTTCTGGCGGCCACGACCTATGATATGGGTTTCCAGACGGTCGAATACCTCGCCTCGGCGCTGGTGGATCTGGCCTTTCACGATGGCCCCGCCCCGGTGGATCCGATGCAGAAACAGGCCGAGATCCTCGAAGAGATCGGGATGCCAGAGGCCATTCGGATGCGCCACGGCACGCCGCATTTCGCCCATGTCTTTGCGGGCGATGGCTATTCCTCGGGCTATTACAGCTACATGTGGTCCGAGGTCATGGACGCGGATGCCTTCGAGGCGTTCCAGCAGGCCGGCGGCCCCTTCGACGCCAAGATGGCCCAAGCGCTGGAGGCGCACATCCTGTCACGGGGCGGGTCCGAGGACGCGGCGGCGCTTTATACCCGGTTCCGCGGAGAGATGCCCGACGCGGCGGCGCTGCTACGGGGCCGGGGCCTGGCCGCGTAAACGCTCGGCCAGCTTCTCGATTTCGCGCAACTCGTCAGCCACGGCCCCGGCAAACGCCAAGGCCTCGTCTGGCACCGCGCCGGGGTCCTCGGCGCCCAGTTCGAGGTGATTGCGGTCGGCCAGGAAACTGTCGAGTGATGGCTCCTGCAGCACGGCCACGATCCGCGCCAGCAGCTTGCGCTGTGCGATCAGGCGGGCCTCCAATGTCTCTGGGGTCACGTTGCGTTCTCCTTTTGCGGGTCGTCGGGATGCGGCGTCACACCATGTGGGTCCTTGTGGATCAGAACATCCGCCTGCGGATATTCCTTCAGGATGGCACGCCGCAGCCCGGCACCAATGGAATGGGCCTGGTACAGGGTCTGGGTTCCGTCCAGCTCGATATGCAGGTTGACGAACAGGCGGCTGCCCGATTGCCGGGTCTTGAGGTCATGATGCCCCAGCACGCCGGGATAGTCGCGGGCGATTTGCGAGATTGCCGCAATTGTGTCCGCGTCGGCCTGCCGGTCCATCAGGGCATGCCAGGCGCCGCGCCCGATCCGCACCGCGCCGACGATCAGCATGGCGGCGGCGCCCAGTGCGACGATGCTGTCCACATGACCCAGCCCGAACCGGGCGGAGGCGACCAGCGCCAGAAGCGCGCCCAGATTGGGCACCAGGTCACCGATATAGTGCAGGCTGTCGGCGGCCACGACCTTGTTGCCGGTGCGCCGCGCGACCCGGCGCTGCCACCAGACCAGCGCCCCGGTCAGCAGGATCGAGAGGATCATCACCGCGATCCCCTTGCTTTCCTGCGCGGGCAGGGGGCTGTTCCCGGCCACCAGACGCATGATCGCCGCCCCGCCGATGACCCCGGCCGAGGCGATGATGATCAACGATTGCGCCAGAGCAGCAAGGTCCTCGACGGCGGTATGGCCGAAGGCGTGGTCGGCATCCGCCGGTTTTGCCGCATAGGCGATGGCGGCCAGGCCGCCCAGGGACATCATCAGGTCCAGCGCACTGTCGGCGAGGGCCGCCGCAACCGCCAGAGACCCGGTTTCGCGCAGGGCCCAGAGCTTGGCCAGGACGAGCACCAGCGCGACGGTGACCGAAGCGATTCCGGCCGACAGGTTGAGCGTGGTGTCCGAACGGGTCATGACCCCATGCTTAGCGTGGCGCGCTCGCCAGAGAAAGAATGTGTTGCGCGATGAAACGACGGCGCCGGCGACTTTGCATCGGCGCCTCACGGCGGCGGTCTGCGCTAGTCCCGAATCTCTTCGGCATCGACGCCCCAGAGCGCGGCCTTCGGAGCCCAGCCCTTGTAGCCCCCAGCAAAAAGACGGCACCAATCAGGGCCGCATTCGTCCAGCTCGGCGATGACGCCCAGCTCCAGCATGGCGGTTTGGCTGGCGTCCTCCTCCGGGCGTGACAGCAGCGGCAGCATATCGCGTTCCACGATCACCGTGCGATTACCGGACAGAAGCGTGTAATGCACCCAGCCGCCCATCCCCTCGCGATCCGTCACGCGGCGCCAATGGCCGTATTCCCCGACCACCTGCAAGGGCATGTCGCGCCGGGCGAACACCCAGTCAATGCGGTGTGACAGGCTTGGTCCGCGGCGCACATTGGCCTCGTTCGCCTTCAGCGAAACGAAGCGCGGCAAAGGCAGGTTGGTCACCGGCCCGCGTTCTATGGTCGCGGCCTGCGCAGTCTCCTGCGCCGGGGCCGTGCCCGCGCTAAGCACGAAAAAACACGTCAGAACGTGCCGCAGGATTTTCATGGGCCCACCTGGTATTCTGCACCTCGTCCGCGCGGGGTTCTTGTGCCGCGTCGCGGATACAGGCACGTTGCCACACAGAGCAAGTCAAGGAAAGCGACGGAGGACCACGGATGCCACGCAAACGCCTGAGTGTTGTCGTCACGCGACGGTTGCCCGAGGTGGTCGAGACCCGCATGAAGGAACTGTTCGACGTGCAACTGCGCGACGATGACAGCCCGATGACCCCCGAGGAACTGGTTGAGGCGGTGCGGCATTGCAACGTGCTGGTGCCGACGCTGACGGACACTATCAATGCCGGACTGCTCGGGCAGGCTGGTGAAAACCTCAAGCTGATCGCCAATTACGGTGCGGGCGTGGACCATATAGACGTGGGAACCGCACGCCAGCGCGGCATCCTGGTGTCCAACACGCCGGATGTTGCGACCGAGGATACCGCCGACATGACCATGGCGCTTCTACTGGCGGTCACACGGCGCATTCCCGAGGGGCTGGCGCGGATGCAGTCGGGGGAATGGAGCGGCTGGGCGCCCAATGCGATGCTGGGCGGGCGCATTGCCGGGCGGCGGCTGGGTATCCTGGGCATGGGCCGGATCGGCCAGGCGGTGGCGCGGCGCGCGGCGGCCTTCGGCATGCAGGTGCATTATCACAACCGCCGCCGCCTGCGCCCCGAGACCGAGGAAGACCTGGGTGCCACCTATTGGGAAAGCCTGGACCAGATGATCGCGCGGATGGACGTGGTGTCGATCAACTGCCCGCATACGCCCTCGACCTTCCACCTGATGAATGCGCGGCGACTAAAGCTGATGAAAGAGGATGCGGTGATCGTGAACACCTCGCGCGGCGAGGTGATCGACGAAAACGCACTGACCCGGATGTTGCGCAATGGCGAACTGGCCGGGGCCGGTCTGGACGTTTTCGAACATGGCAACCAGATCAATCCCCGCCTGCGGGAGCTCAAGAATGTCGTGCTGCTTCCGCATATGGGATCGGCCACGCGCGAGGGGCGGATCGAGATGGGTGAGAAGGTCCTGCTGAACATCAAGACCTTCGATGACGGGCACCGCCCGCCGGATCAGGTCGTGCCCTCGATGCTCTAGTGCTGTCGCATTTCGCGGTTGTTGGCAACCGCGATCCAGCCCTGTTTCACGGCGACATCGCGGACACTGCCGACCCGTATCGTCAGCGCGTCATGGAGAGGGTCGAGAACCGCATGAAGTCGTTGTCGGCCCGTGCGCCCACGATCTCGGGGACGTAGGGACTACTGGTTGCGGTGTCGGATCCGTCGAATCCGGGAAACAGCATGCCGCGATTGTCCATCCGCGACGCGATCTCCGGTGACCCGCACGCGCCAAGGGCCGTCACGGCGCAAAGCGCCACAAGCGTGTATCTGGTCATAGCCTGCTCTCCTCGCGGGGCCGCTTTTGGTGCGGCATCCTCGCATTACCTGCCAGAGGTATTAAGGATTCGGCTCTCGTTGAGCTAGGGCAAACCCGCCCGCAATGACGCCCCTGAGATAAAATTGTCGCAGAAACAACCCTGTATCGGTGGGGCGCCTGCCGCGAAATCACGCTGAGTCGTGGAACCGGCGCTATTTGTAGACCTGGTCCGGTCCCGGAAAGGCGCGGGTCTTGACCTCGTCGGCGTAGGACTTGACCGCCTCTTCGATCATCGGGCCCAACTGGCCGTAGACCTTGACGAATTTCGGGGTCCAGGGGTTCAGGCCAAGCATGTCCTCAAGCACGAGGATCTGCCCGTCGCAATTCTTCGACGCGCCGATGCCAATCGTGGGGATGTCGACCGCCTCGGTGATGCGGTCGGCCAGTTCCTCGACCACGCCTTCGACCACCATCGCGAAGGCCCCGGCCTCGGCGACGGCTTTCGCATCCTCGATATGCACCTTCCAGGCCTCTTCATCCCGGCCCTGCACCTTGAAACCGCCCATCGTGTTCACCGATTGCGGGGTCAGGCCGATATGAGCCATCACGGGGATGCCCCGTTCGACCAGGAAGCGGATCGTTTCCGCCATCCGCGCGCCGCCTTCCAGCTTGACCGCCTGGCACTGGGTGTCTTTCATGATCGTCGCGGCGTTTCGAAAGGCCATGTTCGGGCTTTCCTCGTAGGTGCCGAAGGGCATGTCCACGACGACGAGCGCCCGCTTGGTCCCGCGCACCACGGCCTTGCCATGCATGATCATCAGGTCCAGCGGCACGCCCACGGTGCTTTCCATCCCGTGCATCACCATGCCGAGGCTGTCGCCGACAAGGATGAAGTCGGCATACTTGTCGACCAGCGCCGCGGTATGCGCGTGGTAGGAGGTCAGCGACACGATCGGCTCGCCTCCCTTGCGGGAACGGATCTGCGGCACGGTCATGCGGCGAACGGTTTCGGTCTGGGCGCTCATGGGTGGACCTCCCTCTGGTCGATCAAGAGGACATGGTTGTCCCCGCGGCCGAATTCGGCGGAAATCATGATGCCGACCGGCGCCGCCAGGGGGCCGGTGGCGGGCGAGAAATCGGACAGCCAAACGATATCGAGCCCCTTGAGTGTCGCGCGGGGTTCGGTGGCGATGGTCTCCCGGATGATCCGGGCAAGGTCTTCGACCCGGCCCGCGCCGCTGGTTTGCGCGGCATCGAGGGCACGCGACAGAACCGGCGCGGCGGCGCGATCCTCGGGCGTCAGGCGGACATTGCGGCTGGACATGGCCAGTCCGTCGGCCTCTCGCACGGTGGGCACGCCGCGAATGTTCAGCGGCATGTGCAGGTCGCGGACCATGCGTTTGATCACATGCAGCTGCTGGAAATCCTTTTCCCCGAAATAGGCGGCGTCGGGCTGGCAGATGTTGAACAGCTTGGCCACCACGGTGGTGACGCCCCGGAAATGGCCGGGCCGGACCGCGCCATGCAGGATATTGGCCAGGCGGGTGGTCTCGACGATGGTTTCATCACCTTCGGGGTAGATTTCGGACACCTCGGGGATCAGCACCGCATCGACGCCGGCGGCTTCCAGCACCTCAAGATCGCGGGCCTCGGTGCGGGGGTAGTTTTCCAGGTCGGCGGCCTCGCCGAACTGGGTGGGATTGACGAAGATCGTGGCGACGACCCGGTCATGGGCGCCGCGTGCCTCGGAGACCAGCGCCATGTGGCCGTCATGCAGCGCGCCCATCGTGGTGACCAGGCCCACGCCCTCTCCGGCGGCGCGGAACCGGGCCACGGCGGCGCGGATATCGGAAACGGTTCGGCAGATCTGCATGGGGCGGGTCCGGGCGGATATGGTCGGTTCCGCAGGCCTACACCGGCGGAGGGGATGCGGGCAAGCTGTCTTGCGACTGTTGGGCGGGACCGAAAGGGCTGCTTCCGCAGGCTTTCATCAGGCCAATTCAGCATGATCGCACCGCCCCGGCCGGGTGCGGGCTGCGGGCGGGATGGGGGCGCTGCCCCCGTCGGCCGGGGGCCGACTCCCCCGCGGTATTTTGGACCCAAAGAAGCCGGGCGTCGGTTTTGAAGGTTTTGGCGTCGGCTGCGGTTCGCCGAAATCGGCCAGAACGGGCATGGTAGCGTCGGAAAAGAAAACTGGAGTCGCCAAGATGAAAACCAATGTCCGTGCTCTTGTCATCGGTGGCGGAGCCATCGGCACCTCGGTCGCCTATCACCTGGCCCGGGCCGGCTGGGATGACATCATGCTGCTGGAACGCGACGAGCTGACGAGCGGCAGCACCTGGCATGCCGCCGGCCTTCTGCCGCTGTTCAACATGTCCTACGCGGTCAGTCACATCCACGACTATTCGGTCAAGTTCTACAAGACGCTCGAGGAAGAAACCGGGCTGAATGCCGGGTTCTCGGTGGTGGGCAACCTGCGCATGGCTCGCACCGACGAACGGATGGACGAATACCGTGTCTATGCCTCGACCGCCGAGACGGTGGGCGTTCACTACGAATGGATGACCCCGGACCAGATCAAGGAGAACTGGCCGCTGGTGAATACCGAGGATCTGAAGGGCGCGATCTATCACCCCGAGGATGGTTATATCAATCCGGCCGACCTGACGATGGCCATGGCCAAGGGCGCCCGTCAGCGCGGCGTGATGATCGAGCGAAAGTGGCAGGCGGATGCCTTTGAATGGAAGGGCGACCACTGGGATGTCACCTGCACCAAGATGGTCGAAAAGGGCGGTAATCTTGTGCCGAGCGACGAGCAGATCGTGATCTCGGCGGAGCATGTCGTCACGGCGTCGGGCAATCACGCGCAGCGCACCGCGCGCATGCTGGGCATCAAGATGCCGGCGATCCCGGTCGAGCATCAGTTCATCGTCACCGAGCCCGACCCGGCGTTGGTGGAGTTCCGCAAGACCCATGGCGAACACCCGGTCCTGCGCGATGCCGACGCCAAGTGGTATGTGCGCGAAGAGCGCGGCGGCTGGATTCTCGGCCCTTATGAGCGCAACGCGCCGGCCCGGTTCGAATACGGCGTGCCGGATACGTTCCGGGCCGACCTCTTCCCGCTGGATCTGGAGCGGATCGAGGAAGAATACATGTCCATGATCCACCGGATCCCGTCCACCGAAGAGGTGGGGCTGAAGGACGATTTCAACGGCCCGATCTGCTACACGCCCGATGGTAACCCGCTGGTCGGCCCGGCGCCCGGCCTGCGCAACATGTGGCTGGCAGAGGGGTTCTCTTTCGGGATCACCGCCGCGGGTGGCACCGGCTATTACATGGCGCAGATGATGGTCGACGGCGAGGCCGAGATCGACATGGCGTCGCTCGATCCCAAACGGTTCGGCAGCTGGATGACCACCGAATACGGCGCCCGCAAATGCGAAGAGGCCTACGAACACGTCTACATCCTGCACCATCCGGACGAGGAGCGCGAAGTGGCCCGCCCGCTGCGGACCGCCCCCTGCTATGACCGGATGAAAGCGCGCGGCGCGCAATTCGGCTGCGTCAACGGCTTCGAGCGGCCCAATTATTTCGGCCCGCTGGATGCGCCCGAGACCTTTGATCATGACGCGCGCAGTTTCCGCCGCGGTGACTGGTGGCAATACGCCGTGGACGAGGCCAAGGCCGTCCGCGAGGGCGTGGGCCTGCTGGATGCCAGCGCGTTCACCAAGCACACCGTCAAGGGGCCGGGCGCGACAGCTTTCCTCGACTGGTTCACCTGCAACAAGCTGCCCAAGGTGGGCCGGATCAACCTGACCTACGCGCTGACCCCCGCGGGCACCACGCGCACCGAATACACCATCGTGCGGCTGGCCGAGGATGAATACTACCTAGTCTCCGCCGGTGCGCTGACCGATTACGATGGCGACTATCTGCGCAAATGTGCCGAGGACAAGGCGCCGGAGTTCGGCTATATCGCGGTCGAAAACGTGACGACCCAGTGGGGCGTCTTCGCCATCGCCGGGCCGAAATCGCGCGACGTTCTGGCCGAGGTCATCAAGGATGCCGAGCCGGAAACTGCCCTGTCGAACAAACGGTTCCCGTGGTTGTCCGCCCGCCAGATCGAGCTTGGCATGTGCCCGGTCAACGCGATCCGCGTGGCCTATACGGGGGAACTTGGCTGGGAATTGCATCACCCGATCGAGATGCAGAACTACCTGTTCGATTTGCTGGAAAAGGCCGGTGAGAGGCACGGGCTGAAGCTTGTCGGCGCGCGCGCCCAGAACTGGCTGCGCCAGGAGAAGAGCTATCGCGCCTTCGGACACGAGCTGGGCCGTGACGCGACCCCGCTGGAGGCCGATCTGCCGCGCTTTGTCGACCTGTCCAAGGAGTTCCAGGGCAAGGCCGCGATGGAAGAGATCGGCGTGCGGAGCAAGTGCTGCACCCTGTTGATCGACGGGCCCGAGGATGCCGACCCCTGGGGTGTCGAGGCGCTTTATGATGGTGACAAACGGGTCGGGCGTCTGACCTCGGGCGGCTATTCCGTGCATTTCGGAAAGTCCATCGGCATGGGCTATGTCAGCCCAGAACTGGCCGCGCCCGGCACGAGGCTCAAGATCAAGATGCTGGACCAGCTGTGGGATGCCGAGGTGGTGCAGGACAGCCCCTATGACCCCAAGAACGAGGCAATCCGCGTCGACGGGTAACCCCCGTGCGTCATGCCTGAACGGATCGCGCCCCCGGTTTTCCGGGGGCGCTTTCGGTTTCAACCGGCGGTCTCGGCTTGCCACTCGAGACCCGGCCGATAGCGGGCGGCGATGCGCCCGTCCTTCAGGGCAAACAGGTGCAGCCATCCGTTGTCGAAGAGCGCCCGCATATCGGGGTGCTGGGCCAGCACATCGGTGATCGCTTGTTGCGGGGCCTCGATCATGACCGACAGGCGCAGCGGGTCATGCATCAGCTGCTCGCCGTCATGCACGGCCTGCCAGGGCAGGCCCGGGCGCAGGCGCCCGCCATTGCCTTCGACCACGCCGATCCCGCCGACGACGTTGTGGATCAGCTTGTTGCCGCCGCCGAAGACATCGGGAGCGATGGACGACCCGTAATATTGCAGGCTGATCCAACTGGCCACGACCACCGGAGCGGTCAGGATCAACTCCAGCGTGGCGAATTCCTTGTCACGCCGCCAGTCATAGCTGTGCAGGAAACAGCGCCCGCCCAGGTCGCGCCCGGCGGTGGCATGGCGCGGCGCGGCGATGAAGGCGGCGCATCCGGCCAGCCCCCATTCGGGCCGGGTCTGGGCCCAGTCCAGCGCCCGCGCCGCCACGGTCTTGGCGTCGGCGCCGGGCAGGTCGCGCGCCCGTTCGGCCCGCGTGATGGTCCCGGCCCGGTCCAGCCAGTCCCGGACCTGCGCCAAGTCGCGGTCGAGGGTTTCGGTGTCATAGAGCGTGATCCGATCGGTCGTCGTGTCGTGCAGCCCGGCGACGAAAGCGGTGTCCTCGGGCAAGTCGATGCCACGGCTGGCCAGCCCCTCCCGCGTTTCGGGATCGTTGAGAAGCCCCGCCAGAAGACGCGCCGAAACCTCGCCGGTCTGGCCGCCACAGGCGCCGCAGTGATAGGCGCTTTCATGGGGGTTGTTCGTCACCCTGGCACCGTGGCCCAGCAGCAGGATGGTCCGCCCGAACCCCTCGGTCAGGCTCATGGCGCCCAGAACCGCCGCGGCGGTGTCAGCCTTGGCCTCGGCGCTCAGCCCGCCGACCACCTGCGGCGCGGGGCCGGGGGGAGCATCCTTTCCGACACGCCTCGTGGCGTCGCGCAGCAGCTTTCCGGCATAGAGCGGCCCGGCGGCCTCGACGAAGGCGAAGGACGACACCGCCGCCTGCCGGAACCGGCCCCAGGCCCGTGCGGCCCGGGCCTTGATCCGGTGCGCGGTCTCGGTGCGCGCGTCGGCCTGGCTGGTCGTGTCCAAAGCCGGGGACAGCAGAACGGGCAGATGCGCGTCCACAATATCCGAGCCTTGCGCCTTGTGCGCCACGGGCAGGCCGAAAAACCCGGCGAAGCCGATGGTCTCGATGCCGGGATCGAGGCTTTCCAGCGCCCGCCGGAATGGTTCCGACCGCACGTCGATGCAGAAAGCGGCCTGCAATTCGGCCCTGTCACGGGCCGGTGCGCCGCCAGTCAGTGCCGCGCCCAGCTGCCGCTGATGGGCGCGTTCGCGGGCCTCTTGCAGGATGGCCAGCGCCACCTGGTCTGTCGTGGGGGCAACGGGTTGCGCATGGGCGGCGACGGTGTCGGCCCATGCGTCGGCAAGATCGGGCAGATGGCTCAGCAGTGCCGCGTCCCATGCCAGCCGGATGGCCAGCAGGTCCAGCAGCGTGGCATCGCTGCCGCCCTGCATCTCGGCCTGCCACAGCAGCCAGCGGGCATGCTGCGCCCAGCCGCCCAGGTCCATCAGCAGGCCGTGAAAGACGGTTTCAGCCGACGCCTCGGACAGTCCCATATCCTGCGCCGCTGCCAGAATGGCCCGGTCCGCGCTGTCGGGCAGGGCCGCCACATGGGCGCAGAACCCGGCAAGGCCCGCGATCTCGGGCGTCAGGTCATGGATTGCCCAGGCCCGCCAGGCGGCATAGGCCCCCTGTCCGGGCCGCGGTGTCCACAGCGCCTGGCCCCGGTCGAAATAGCCGGCGGCCCAAAGGCCGATGCCGCGCTCGATCACGGCGGGCCAGTCCGTGCCGGTGGTCTCAGCGGCCAGCTCGGCCAGGTTTGGCAGGCGGCCCGATCCGGCAGGCGCGGTGCCGCGTTCCAGCATTGCACGCAGGCTGGCCACGTCTGTCGGTTTCTCCGATGACGTGCAGGCGGCCAGCGCGGCCTCGATATCGGCTTCGGTCATATGGCCCGCCTTCAGGTCGGCGGCGTAGTCGGCCATGGTGCGGGTCGTCGCAACCCCCGCGACGCGGCCAAGGCGGGCCGAC
>PR_CR_10_Liq_1_inCRDRAFT_1000614_pt1 | contig 21807 bp, 23 predicted proteins | sample PRCRCaboRojoPR_3_FD_10241 | JGI IMG/M metagenome (IMG submission 10241)
CTATAGGAACTAAGGGCATAAGCTTGAACACAAGTTTTCGTTTCATATATTATTAGTCAACATTCTTGAGGAGAGGAAATGTCTCCTTCTTCAAAGACAACAAACTTGTCGTTGGGCGGGTTGGGGGCTTGGGCTTCTTCTTCAGGTATTTTGTCTTTCATTTCTTTGCCAAGAGTTTCTTCTAGTCTCATTGACAAAACTGAAGCTCCAGTCATGACTACCCCCAGCATGAGCAAAGGGTGCACACCTGTTTCTATGCCCAACTCTATTAAGTTAGGACTCAACAAAGAACCTATCCTTGCCGCCACATTGCACCCCCCAAACACCAAACTCCTCACTGAAGTTGGAAAAAGTTCAGCCGTGTAGACGTAAATCAGCACAAAGGCACACGAAACTGCAAACCTCGCAACACTTAGCAAGCCAATTCCTACAATAGCTAAGAAACCACCACCTATGCCCATCAAGAGCCAAACTAGCAAGCAAGCACTTCCGCCTGACCCGAAGCACCAAATGGAGGTTTTGCGCCTTCCCAGTTTGTTGAGGAAAAACGACACAAAAATGCAAGAGCCTGCTTCTGCAAGTCCCATAAAAATCCCTTTCACATACATGTTTCCAAAGTCACTCGGAAGCAAAAATATCATTCCGTAGTATGAAAGTGCTATAGTGAACCAAATGAAACTGCAAATCAAAAAGTTGGACCTTACAGAGGGGAACTTGCATAAGGATAAGTATGTGTGGTTGGTTTTAGTTGTTGACTGAGGGTCGGTTTTGATAGTGTTGATAAAAGGACTCATCCCGTTTCTGTGGGCAATTCTTTGGAAAACGTCGACAGCTCCTGAGTAGTCACTTTTCGTGGTCAAAAGGAACCTTGGAGACTCGTCAAGCCTGAAAGTGGGGTACAGCAAAGCCCCCATAAGAATAGCTCCAGCTAGAAAGATTCCTCTCCACTCACCTTGGGAAATCCAAGCAAGAATAGTCACGAAAACTGCTCCGAGTGCCCAAAAAGACATGTACACTCCAGAGTACCAGTTCCTGTGCTCTGAGTCCACAAACTCTGACAAAAGCACAAAACTACTCACACCTACCCCCATAGCTACAAAGCCCATCCCAATAGAAACAATCATCATCATCTCTGCACTAACACTTATAGCTCCCAAAACAAACAGAACTGTGAAGCCCACCACAGACAGTTTAAGGGTAGGAAGCCTGCCTATTTTGTCGCAAAGCCAACTCACAACAAGCGCCCCAGTCATCATCCCTACAAAGTAGAAAGAACTGATCAGAGCTATTTTGTAAGACTCCCCACACACCAAGTCGAACTCGTAAGCAAAGTTGTGTGGAGAAGAAGGGTCCAAGTGGCAGCAATCTCCTCCTTCGCACACCAAAGAAGGAGGCGCCAAGATGTAAGGCAGTCCCATGATGAAGAAAGAGTTGGTAAACAACACAGCTGATGCTACAACAAGCAGATTGTTTTGGTACTTGTGGTGGGACCCCACCATCTGGAAAGCTTCGTCAACTGACACTTCTGTTTCCATTGCAGTATTTAATTAGTTACTATGTTCAGTTCTTACTGTAAACTCTTTTCACGAGTTGGTTTACAGCTTCAACCCATTTTTCAGGGGTTTCTTCGAGGTCCTTGAAGAAGTAAGTTCTTTTAGGAGTGATGACGTGGAACTCAACCCTTCCTTTAACTTCAGCGTACAGTTTAGAAGAAATAGCAATGTTCCCTCTATGCTCGTTCCGAGTAGGTTCGTAGTAAGAAATCTTAGGCTCTTCAGTGATCTTCAAAATGCGCTTTTTATAAATCCAGCCAGCCTTTTTCTTAACTATTCCTTCTAAAATTACGTTGGGAGCTTTTTTCGAAGGAGCAATGAAAGCTGAAAGGTCTGGAACGGGTTCTTCAAAAATGTTGTCAATGTCCAAACCGTGGAAAAATATGTGCTGCTTTAGGTCTTCCATGTCTTGGGCCCCTATTCTCATTTCAGGCTCCATAAGTAGCAAAGACTGAATCAAGTCTTGTGCAAAGGGAGGCAGTATTTCTGGAGTATCTACAATTCCACTTTTGATTTTTTCGAAGATTTTGGCGTCACTAGAAGCAGCAAAGGGAGGTTTGCCCACTAGCATTTGGTAGATAATGCAGCCAAGGGCCCATAAGTCTGCAGAGTAAGAAACTGGTTTTTCTTCAAGCATTTCAGGGGACACGTAATTGGCTGTTCCTACGTAAGTGTTGCTTCTTTCCCGAGCTTCTTCGTTATAGACTTTTGCGCTTCCAAAGTCAGACAGCCGTAGTTGGTTAGTTGAACTGATTAAGATGTTATGAGGTTTGATGTCTCTGTGGACTATTTCTTTTGACCTCAAGAAGTCTAAGATGTTCACTAGTTGGGCTGCGTAGATCCTAGCTAACTCGTAAGGGAAGTTCCGAGCATATCGCTCAATGAGTTTGTTAAGGTCTTCTTTAGGACAGTACTCCATCACAAAGTACAAGCAAGACTCGTCATGGAAACTATAGTGCAAAGAAACTATTCCAGGATGGTGCTTGCAACTAGCAAGTAAGTCCCTTTCACGCATAGCCTGGAATTTTTTCCCCTCTTGTGAAAGAAGACTTTTTTGTACTACTTTAACAGCATATTCCTTTGAAGTTTCGTTAGCACGTGCAAGTTCAACTCTTCCGAAGGAACCCCTGCCAATGCTTCCTAAAAGAGTGAAGTCTGATATACTTGGTTTTTCTTTCGCCATTGTTTATAAGCATTGTTGGTTACTTTCGAAGTAAATTCTAAATGGATCCACTGTCTGAAAACAAGCCTAAAAAGGACTCCCACACTTTCAGAAGATGGATGCTAGGTATTATAAGTGCCTGTGCTTTTTGCATGGGTCCTGTTATCATGGTGCTGGGGTACAAAGCCCACCAGTTCGGAGTGGAAATCCTTATAGCTGATAACGCGCTTATTGGAATGGGAGCACTAGTGGCTCTTGTGAGCTTGTTAATTATGGTAGGTGCTTCCTTGCCTAGTTCTAAACTTTTGCTGTTTAGTTTTTACGCTTATGTGGTACTAAGCATCTTCTTAGGAACCTTTGCAATTGGCTCTTACATGATGCTCAATGACATTCAGCTGTGGATAGACAACTACTGGGACACTCTAAGGTCCAAGGCGCCTGGGTACGACTTAGAAGGCTTCAAAAGCCACACTGAAAGTGAAATCCAGTCCTTGGTTACCTTTGCAGTAACTGTCAACGTGCTGATGATTTTTGCGGTGCTGACAATTTGGACCTTAATCACCAAGAAGGTAGAAAGGTCGCTACTTCCAGTTACGAGTTTAGTGATATCTATACTTGGCAGTGCTTTGGGAGCAGTTAGCATCTACGCTAGAAAGCACTCAACGTACACAAGCATTCCTGAGTGGACCATATACATATTCACCTTAATGGGAATAGTGCTGGTTGGACTAGGAGGGTTTGGCTATTACTCCTCTACTCACCTTAAGAAAAGACTGATAATAGTTTACTCAATAGTTCTAGGCTTTGCTTCCTTAACTGTGTTGGTAGCAGGGATAGGCTCTTTGTTAACTGCAGGTTTAGTTATGGACTACTTGCAGGAGGACTGGCCTAGAATCAACGCTGAACTCCAACAAGATGGCTACGATGTCCAACAAAACGAGTTCGGACAACAACTCAGACTCAACTTTAAGTTTGCCGGGCTGTTTGCGGTAGTTAACTTCTGCTTTTTCATACTCAACTTTTCGGGGTCTTTGCTGTTTGTGAACTACCTTAAAAAGAAACAGTCACTAAGTGCAATATTTAATTAAAGTTCATAAAAGATGTCTCACAACTTCGAGTCAGTGCTTGACAACCTGAGTTTTTACCAAACCGACAAAAAGGCACAAGAAGGCTGGTGGAATTCTTGGTGGACCAGTGTGGACAAAGAACAGAAGTCCTTCATAAGTGGAGTGTCAAACAGCTTCCANCGCTCAACCTCAGCAGGAGTCAGTCTGTTCCAGTCCGCTTCAAATAGAACTGCAAGGTACAAAAACTTCTTTGTGTTCTTGCTGATTTCTGCAGCCTTGTTCGTAGGGGCTTTTATGTTCCTGCCTGTAGTACTGATATTCCCTCAGAAATTTGCACTTATGTTTAGTTTGGGGTCTCTTTGCATGCACGTGGCTATGAGTTACCTCAAGGCTTCGATGTACGACTACGTGAAAGCTTTATTTTCAAACAAGGACAACACAATAGTAAGTGGTGTGTACTTTGGAAGTCTTATTTGGACTATATACTCTGCAGCCATACTAGGGAGCTACATTTGGGTGTTTATAACTTCGGGTTTGCAGTTCCTGTCACTTGTATGGTTTGTGTTCAGTTTGTTCCCAGGAGGTACGCAAGGCTTTTTGAACATGGCCAAGTACGGGCTGAGGTTGTGTCCTTGCTTCCCAGGGGAGTCCCTTCTACCATTTTAATTAAGTCTTAACTCGCTTGTAAGGGCCTGAGTCTTGGGGTCTTGAACCTTGGACGTCAAGCAAGTGCGTGTAAGCACTTTTGTAAGGAGTTGACAAGAAGTTGAGGTCTGCGTAGCGTTGTTCTAGGTGCTTGACTTCTTCGATGCAAGGCCACTGGTCCCTCATGAAATCTAAATATAAAATCCACATTTCTTCTTTTTCTGGCAACTTTTTGTTAGTACTGTTTGTGAAGTTCAGGGTTACCCAGTTATACAATCATGTATCATGTAACTACTCATCATTCGTATGCAACTTACCTTGCTTTCTTCGGAAATGGCAAGTTCTAGGGTGTCTTTGGTCCTCTGGAGTCTTTCTTGGTGGTCAGTCAGGTGCTTTAAGGAGTCAATGTAGGCTAAGTAAAGGGCTTTGCGCGACTTGACTTTGCGAAGTGCTTCTTCGTAGGTTTCTATAACAGCTTGTTTTTGGTTGAGTGTGTAGAACTGGTAGTCGGCGTACTGCATTGATACAAAGACTATAAGGGCTTCTTGTTTGGACTCTTCAGCTATTTGGAAGCACTTCGAATAAAGATTTTCAACTGTTTCTAAGTTGTTTTCTCTCCTTTCAAGGTTTATGTGCTTAAAAATAGCTTCGAAGAGTCCTGGCGCTACTTCTTGGTAAACGTGCTTGTAGATTTCTTTGGCCTTAGAGGTATTGCCTAGCATTTCTTCAAAGTGGCCCTGCATAACAAAGCCTTCATAGCGCCTTTTAAGGAACTCCGAGTTAGCTTTGTTGAAAAGTGCTCTGGAGGCTTCTGGTCCTCTGGTTTTGTTGAGGTAAACTGAGTACCTCATCCAGAACTCAGCGTAGTAGCACAGAGGAATTATGCATCTTTCGTACAGTAAAGTGATTCTTTGGTCGTTTCCTTCGTTTTCTTCGAAAGTTAAGTACTGCCTCCAGTTGTCTAGTTGTTTCTCGTCCAAAGCTTTAGCGTGGAAAAAGGTCCTTTTGATGTTTTGTTCGAAAAGTCTCCGTTTGTTGTACTCCACTAAAGTTTTTTCGTAGGTTCGGACTATTTCTCGGATCCTCTGAGTTCTGAGTTCTTCGCACTGTGAATAGTAAAGCATGTCTTTTTTGGTTTGGAAGTCTGCTTGGAAGTTACGGGGGTCATCGGGGTCAAGGGTTGTTTCGAGACTGCTGTTGTATTCAGGAAGAGTTACGCCGTAGTGCTCCATTTTGCGTCCTCTAGCTTCGATGAACAACTTGAATCTGCTGTAGTAGTCATGGAGCTTTTCAGTAGGAACGTGCATTAGCCTCCAGTAAAGTTCTCCTACTTTTTGGTAGTTCTTTCTGGCTTTTTCGAACTCGATGTACTTTTCCCAGAGAGAACAGGACTTAAAGTTCATTCCGCAAGCTTGTATTCCCCTTTCAAATAAACTGTGTAAGAATTACTTTCTTGTGAAGTCCTCTGTTTTGTTGTTGCAAGCCCAACTGCAGTAAGCAACCCAGATTTCTGGGCCTACAGGTAAGTACTCCAGTGCTTTTTCGTATGTCGAGATTACTTTTTCTTCTTGTCTTTGGACTGAGTGAATGTCTGCTAGTTTGCGCCAAAACCCGTAACACAAAGGGTACTCCTTCAGAATTCTTTCGTAGGCTTGAATGTTTTTTTCAGGAATTTTCTGAGTAAACATTACGTATGATTCAATGTGCTTAACTAAGTCCAGCCAAGTGTCGAAGTCTAGTGGGTTGTCTGAAATAATGCTTTCAAGGCGGTGTTCTTCTTGCTTTTCAGCAGTTTCTAGGTTTTCTATAAGCTCAGTGCCTAGGATAGCTGGTTCCATCATTAAAGTATGTGAATCAAGTACTGGTATCTGCTTTAATAATGAAACAAGAAACAGGCCATTTAGGGAACCTTACGCCTCAGCAAGAACACACTTTGCAAGAGTTCAAAAAAAACATTCCAAGTCTTCCTCCTAGGTACGACGACTATTACTTTTTAAGGTTCCTCAGAGCCAGACAGTTTAAGTTGCAGGAAGCTTTGGAAATGTTCCACAACTATCTGCAGTGGCGCCAAGAAGTAGACGCTGACTCAGCTATTTCTTTTGAGTTTCCTGAAGCAAACGAAATCAAAAAGTTCTACCCCCAGTGCTACCACAAAACCGACAGGCAAGGCAGGCCTATTTACATAGAAAGACTTGGGCAACTCGACCTTGACAAACTCTTCCAGATAACTTCTGAAGAAAGACTGTTTAGGTACTTTGTTAGGGAGTACGAAAAGCTTGTTTTAAAGGTTTTTCCAAGCTGCTCGAAAGCTGCAGGTTTCAAAGTTGAAACTAACTTGTCAATACTAGACTTATCAGGAGTGTCTATGAAGCTAATGAACAAAAAAACTATCAATATGGTGAAAGCAACTTCTAAGATTTGCCAGGACTACTACCCTGAAATCCTAGGAGAAATGCTTATTGTGAACTGTCCAAGGCTTTTTTCAATGGGGTGGAACACTGTTAAAGGGTTCTTAAACGAAAAAACCAGAAGCAAAATACACATACTAGGCAGTGACTACTCCAAAGCACTCTTTGAAAGAGTCGACCCGGAAAACGTGCCTGAGTTCTTAGGAGGCAACTGCAGATGTCCAGAAGGCTGCATCAACCAGAACGCTGGTCCTTGGAACGACTTCGAAGAACCCAGTGAGCACATACTTGAAGTAAACAGCTTAAGCAGCGAAGAAGAAGTTGAAGAAGTAGAAATTGGAGTTCACGACTTGAAAGAAAAGGACATGCAGAGAGTACTAGAAGTTCTTGAATTTAAAAAGCAAAACTTAAAGTTGTAAAAATGGACTGGGAAAACCATAAGTACGCTAACAAACTAGGCTACTACTGGTACACCAACCCAGAAGTGTCTCACCGAGAAAAGAACATTTTATACTTTAAAATGCTACTTAACTACCAAGGTTTTTGGGCCAACAAACTAGTTCACGGGTTTTTATTTTACAAATTGTACCAAAAAAAATACTTCAATGTTAACACAGAATTCCTTTTCTGGACAAGGACTCTAGGCACTTTGGTGCTGTTTTACTTCTCACTGAAGTCAACTGACAAGGTTCTTAGACAACAGTTAGTACACACTACAGAAGACCTCCACTACAAATACGGCGCTGCAATAGACTCTTTGAGAGAAAACTACCAAAAAAACAAATTCGACTTGAAAATGAACAAACAACTGCAACTACAAAAACTCCACGAACAAGGCAAAAACGTAAAACAACTTCAGTAAAGTTATTCTTCTCTAGCATCTCTATCATCCGAGTCGGGCAGCAGCATTGGAGGGATAGGGTCCATGTCAAGTCTGTCTCCTTTAATGGTTTCCTTGTATTTGTGTAGATAAATTCTCAAAGCATCTAGGTACTTTTCAAATCCCAAAGTGTTCAAGGCAAACAGCAAGTCGTCGCCGTTGATAGTTTTGCGCTTTTCGCCTAGACACTTTTCACAGGCTTCGCTGGTAATAAAGCTGATGAACTCAGAGACACACTCCTGTACGCATTCTTTTGCGTCTTTGCTGATTTTTGCGTTGGGGGGAAGGGCTTTTTTCATGATTCTGGAGATGTTAGCTATAGGAAGGAACCTGTCTTGTTCTCTTTGTTCGTATTGATCTTCGTTCATTTATAATTATATTGCTTTAAGTTTAGTTTACTTATTTGCTTATCACAGCAAGACTTCTTCCTTTTTGGTGTCTGTTGCAACCATTTCATTCTCTACTAGGAGTTGTTCGCCCTTTGTTACCTTTCTGCCAAATAGTGCTCCAGAGAAGACTCCAAATACAAGTAAGTACCCTATTAAACTAAAGGCAATCACCGCTTCTGCGTTTTCAAAACCTATGTAGTCTGTTAGGACTCCAGCTAGGGGCGGTCCTACCATTTCACCAATGAAGGTTTCAGAGTTAAGTATTCCTGATAAAAAGTCTGAAACTTGTTCTGAGTCGTACATAGTTAAGTGGGCTTCTCCTTCACTCACCATGTCCGGCAAAGCTGGCAAAATGCACAAACAAAGGCCTAGTCCAAAAATTACAAGCCCTAAAATACTTACCCAGAGTTCGTGGGGCAAACCCATGTACCCCCAAGGGCCTATAGTTAGGTCTGCAAGTGCTGTTATTCCCAACCCCACCATCATCAGTATTTTGCGTGAAACGTTCATGTAGTTCATTATCAGTATCATTAGTGCGTAACTGAAGGTAGGCACAGTAAACAGTATTCCAGATATTGAAGGGTCTACTTTGTACCCACTTAAGTGGTTTGAAAGAGTTGGGTTCAAAAAGCTCAAGCTAGAAATAGCAAGTATCACCACCAACCCGTCCATCCATATGCCCCTTACCCTAAAAACTTCTTTAGCCGAGATGTTTAGTTCTTTCTTCACGTAAGGTTTATCTTTTGGAATCATCAAAGCCAAAAGAGGCATGCAAGCCATAAAGAAAAGTCCATAAGTAACAAACAAAAGCACCAGTCCACCCAAAGCATAAAGTCCAGAACCTGCTAAAGGCCCCAACATCATTCCTAGAGCACTGAGAGTGTTTACTAAGCCCAATACACTTTCCATTCGGTCAGGGTAAGTGCAAGACACAATAGCGTAGGTAGCAGTTCCCATAGCCCCAGCTCCTAGTCCCTGCACCAGTCTGTTTAGTAAGCCCACAGCTACAAACCAATTTTTGTCCAGAAAAACCACTGAAGAAAACCCTAGCGTTGAGGATGCCTCGAAAAAGCACCCTAGAAACAGCAGTTTTTTCCTTCCTATTTTCGAACAGTACTTTCCAAAAATTGGTGAGGAAATCGATGCTGCTATTGGGTAGCCACTGAATATAAGCCCAATCATGCTTGAGCTTATTCCTTTCTCCTCCGCTTCAGGAGGCAGGAAAGGGGCTATTACTGAATAAACAGAAGTAGCCAGCATTTGGACAAACAAAAGTGCTACCAATGCGTAATCTGCCATTTATGATGTAATGTGTTAAGAAACTCTAACGAACTTAATAAATACTTACTAAATTGTGTACACAGTAAACTAAAAGTGAAATAGATATATACCTATTTACTTGACATTAGGTACGAGCACTGTTAGTCTAGGGGTAAGATGGTAGCCTCCCAAGCTACCGGCCCGGGTTCGAGTCCCGGACAGTGCATACTTTTTATAATCTAAAAATGCAGTACGAGACTCCCGAGAAAAGGATCCAACTTGAGTCAGACACCTCAGACTCTTTTATTACAACGCTTGCTTCGTCCCCCGTGAAGTCCAGAAGGGCCAAACTGAACCTTAGCTCAACTCCACTACTAAAGGATCTGAGGTCCTCAAACAATTCTTTTAACAGTCATTCCAAAAAGCGACGCCACTTAGACAGAAGCCTAGAACTCTCCCGGGTTTCTTCAAAGATGTTCAAAAGAACCTTTGGAAAATCCCGCTTTGACTCTGACTCTATTCCACAAGCCCAGTTCGATTTGAATCAAATCCGCAACGAAACTAAGAAATTACTTAACGAAGCTAAAGCTTTCAAGCAGAAAGAAGACCTAACAATGTACAAAGACTGGATAGCTGCACTCAAAACAAGAGAGTCGCAGCAAAAACAAGAAATCCAAGATAACATGAAGCATAACCAACGACAAGAAGACAACTTCAAAAAATTCCAACAAAAAGAAAGCATCAAAAAGAAGATCTTGGAAAAGAGGTTTAAAGAACTTGAAGCCAAAGCTAACAAAGAAGTTTCAGAAAAACAGAAAATCGAAGAAAGAAGAGAGAACGAAGAAGAATTGCAAAGAGAACTAGAAAAACACCAACTCAGAAGTGAACACCAAAAAATGCTAAGGCAGAAGAAGTACCGGGAACAACTTGAAACCAGAAGCAGTCGTCAAGAGTTCTACTACTTAATGAGGAAAAAGAAGCAAGAGGAGCATACTCACGAAAAGAAAGAACAAGAGTACTTAATCGCTAGCCAAGTTGCAGGAGATTTCATCAGAGCCAAATCAATACACGATAACGCAAGAGAAAGCTTCTTAGCTACTCAGTAACTTAAGGTAATTCAGTTTGAAAATCAATTAAGGAAATATACTTAAGATAAAGATTAAGATACCTGTTAACAAAAATATTGTCCTGAAAAGCAATAGCTAGGATGAAAACTGTTGATAATTTATTAACCTAGTAATAAACTGAAGAGTTGACGCTTCTTATTTCCTTCGCCAAAGGAAGATAGCACTGAGACTTTTCATCTTTGATTTCTGGTAACTGGACTTGGGCGGTCTTTCTCTGGAGTTCAGAGTCTACCGTACTTGGGGGAGCATATATACCTGCAACTCTCTTGACTTGATGTCTTGGCCTAGCTCTTTTTATCTGTTCTCTCGGTATGCCTTCTATTAAATGACTTCTTTTGTGCAAGGAGAGTTGGCTAGCATACCGATAGGACTCCTTGCACACTGAGCACACGTAAGGTGTGTTCCCTGTGTGCAGGTTCAGATGCTCCCTTAAATTTTGAAGGTTCGCGAAGAACTTGAGGCAAAAATTGCACTGGTATTGCTTACATTTAAGGTGGACTGTCTCTATGTGGCGCTTGAGATTGTATTTTGTTGGGAATTCTTTGCAGCAGTTACTGTAGTAACAGCAGTATACCGTCATCGTTACTTCTGCTTTAAAGAACTCTTTTTCCATTATTTAATTATCCGATTGGCTTCAAAATTTTGAGCAAACTTAGTTTTGACTCAAATGTCCGTTTTTCACTAGTGAAGGGTTTTTTTCGGTTGTACTTTTTACAGAAAATCAACCAAAAAAGTTCAATTGATTACTAGGATTCATTGCATTTCCATTTACTTTAGGTATTTAAACCTTTAAATTAATCGGAGTTAATTGAAAATTGGTAAATCAATGGATAGCAGTAAGAAGGTTTTGTTGGTAGCAACTGGCTCTGTAGCAGCAACAAGAACTGATAAAATAGCTCAGTCGTTAATAGAAGAGGGATACTCAACCAAAGTGGTACTTACCCCTTCTGCTGAACCTTTCTTTACCCAGACAAGCGAGTATGAATTAATAGACGAAAAAAAACACTGGGAAGCTTGGGAGGAGTCCCGAAGCGTACTACACATTGAACTGCGCAACTGGGCAGACCTCATACTAGTAGCTCCACTGAGCGCAAATACCCTTGCTAAGATGGCAAATGGCTTGTGCGATAACTTGCCTACTTGCATAGTTCGTGCATGGGACACATCCAAACCTATGCTTTTGGCTCCGGCAATGAACACTTACATGTGGAACAACCCCTTTACAGAAGAGCACCTTAAAAAAGTAGCAGAAGTTTACAGAGCTGAAGTGATTCCACCTATATCCAAAACTTTAGCTTGCAAAGAAATAGGGGTGGGAGGCATTGCTGACACTGAAGTGATTGTTCACAAAGTTAAAAGAGTCTTACCTTTAAGCGAATAGTTTAAGAGAAGAAATGACCCCCAGAAATAAGAGTGTCGGCATACTTAGTTTCGTCGCACCTAGTTCTGTTGAAGTTAGTTTTAGTAGCAGTGGGGTCTTTCCTGACTTTGGTATCGTCAAAGAACCCATGGACTTGGCTTGAAGTAACAGGGGACCTAAACTTTTCGTGGGGGTGTCCTTGAGGCCGAATGTGCTTTCTGCGCATGAAGTTCCAGTCTTCAAAACTCTTGACTTCACTGGCTTTTTTGGACTTTTCTTCTAAATTTGAAATGACTCTTCTTAAGGCTCCACAGAACTCTTCCCAAGAAATCCTTCCGTCTTGGTTGGTGTCAAACTCCTGCATAAACATTTCTACTTCTTCTTCTAAAGGGTCCATTCCGTAAGTTTCTTTCAGAAGGTTCCAGACTTCCCCTGCTTCGATGTAACCGCTTGAGTCTTTGTCTATGCGTTCGAATGCTTGCTTGAATTCTTCTTCTGTAAAGAACTTAAGGCCTATTGCACTCACTAGCTTAGTTTCAAAGGGGTTTTGGGGCCCAAACGCAGTTATTCCGAAGAAAGACATTTAACAATTTATATTTGGAAGCCTTAAGAATTAGCTTAGAATTAAGGCTGGTACATCTCTGGGTACTTGTTCCTATACTTCAGAGTATCCCAAGCAATATCTAAGTTCCTTAAAGTTAATACTCCAAACACAGGAATCAAAGCTACTTTGGCCAAATTAGCAGGTTGGTTCATCATAGCCCCTCCCCTCATCATGAACTCGTAAGCAAACGAAGCACCCAGTCCCGTGTATATGAGACTTGGAATCACCATGAGCTTGACATTATTGTGGCCTGGGTATTTACGGTCATTGTACATTTTGTGGTAGAGGTCTTCCCACTCGTCGTCTTCCATTTTCATATAGCTCTTGAGTCTGTCTTCCATCTCTTCGTATGCTCCCCTTTCGTCCCTGTTTTCGGGGCCGATCACATTAGCACCTTTAAACACAACCATTTTCTTTATAAATATGCTGCTAAAAAGACTTTATTTGGAGTAACTCGGCTCTGATTCCTTTGGAGTTCAAAAGGGATATCCACATTCTTTGCTGGTCACTCAGCTTATCGTGGTGGGACTTAACTTCACAAAACTTGGCCTGGGTTTCGGTCCAAAGAATAAGGTCAGGCATTCCGCTACTGTGGTTTTTAAAGTCCAAAGCTAGGACCTGACATATGCTTTTCACAGCAGAAGAACCTAAGTTCTTCACAATGCACCCTAAGTTGTGTTTGCCTATCTTTTCGCACATTTCCCAGTTCACGTAGTAAGACTTACTTTTGTAGTGCTTTGTGTACTCAGTAACAAACAAGTTATAAAGGTCTTCTGTGGTAGTGAGTTTCTCTAAATTCTGCAAAAAGACTTTTTGTCTCAGCGAAAAAAACTGAGGAGACTTAAAGTCCAAAGCACACGACTGGAAAGGACTCTGAAAAGCATAAGGAACTCTATCGTAAAACAAAGCTTCCCACATAAGAACTCCGAATATACTTACCAGCAAAGAGTTTTCACTGTGGTAGCCTTTCCAACCTTTCTTTTTGTAGTGCCAAATTGCGTATTCTTCTACACCTAATTTTTCGTTGTTGTCGTTGAGGTAAGTGGGTTTGTCTCCCTGGAGTCTTTTGACGTTTATAGTTATTACTTGGTATAGGGGGTGTGTGTAGTTTTTGTGTTCAGTCAGTGAGTACTTGGGGTCTAGAGGTATCTCTAGGCGCTCTGCTTGCTTTTCTATAGTTAGTCTTTTTCCAGTCTTTAAAAAAGGGTCTTTCAAAGCATAAGAAGTAACTACTTTAGCTTGGTTCGTAAGTTTAAGGTGGGCTTTAAGCACTATGATGAGTCTTTCCCACATGTGGCCTCGTTTGTTGTAGTAGTAGTGGGAACTGAGTAGGTTAATTAGGATTACAAGGCAAAACTCGTAGTTTTTGCACCTTTGAATGAACTCTAAGCTGAGGTAAAGAAGCTTAGCCCACACCCACATTCCTGTGTACTCGTCTTTCCAGTTGACTTTCTTAACTTGGTAGGACTCTATGAACTTTCCTACAAGTACTTCAGGCACTTCTTCTTTGTAGCTGAACCTTTGCAAAGCAACCTTAGCAACTCCCAAAGCAATTTCGTAGTAGATTTCAGAGTCTAGGTTGTAGTCCCTTAAGTTCCTGATAACTTCTTTTAAGTTGTAAGCTTCCTCAATTTCCAAAAGGTTTTCTCTAGACTCGTAAATAAAGTTTGGAGTCTCAAAGCAGCATTTGAACTCAGGGAACTTTACTTGTCTGTGTTTCAGGACCAGAATTTCCTGAACTGGGCTAGAGTAAGCGTAAAACGTAAAAGCACGCTGCATGCGGATGAAAAAAGCCTGTGATTGGGGACAGATTCTAATGTAAGGAGGCAAGCTGTCAGGAGTCATTAAGTAGAGCCAGGGGTCCTGGCAGTTAAGCACTTGTTGAGTCAACTTGCGAACCCTTAAGCAAACTTGAGGATTTTCTCTTTGAAGGTTGATGTGGGTTAGTTGCTCTATTATAACTTGAATTAGTGTTTCTTTAGGAGTAAGTTCTTCAAAAAGCAAGTTAGACACTCTGCAAGACAGCTCAGAAACAGTTTGGAACTTAAAGTAAACCTTGTAAAGGGGGTTTTTGTACTTTCTCGCAAATTTAGGTAAAGCGCACTCAGAGTGATCGTTCCCAGTAAGCAGAAATATTAGTTCTCTAAGGTGAGTTTCTAGTTTAATTAGCATATCTTTAGTGAGTGTAGCCAGGAAGTCGTAAGTGAGCTGAGTATCTTCGCACAAAAAAGCAGTTTTAAACGACCTAGCAAGGCCAACACTCAGTAGTTCCTTTCCAGCTTCTAAAGGAGACTCTACTTGTTGGTTTCGGAAAGACTCCAAGTTGTACCACTCTTTTTCCCTAGTAAATAGCCTTACGTAGGTTATTTGTGAACCCTTGGTAAGCTCCTCGAACTTGTTTAGAATGTCTTTTTCTTCTTGAGTCATTAAGTGGATTCCATAACTTTTAGCAACTCTGAGTAACTGCAAAAACACGCTTAAGTACTCCTCTTCAGTGCTCAGAGATATGCTGTTTTGGGTGTACTGCACTCTAGGTTTTTCGTCTGGAGTGATTACTTGAGACCAAGTTTGAGTTCTTTGAGGCGGGCTTTGAGTTTGCTCGTGGTTCTTGAAGAACTGAGTGATTCTAAGGTTTTCAGCTAACTGGGGTTTTCTTTTATTGGGAATTGATCGTTTATTGTTAGGCTTAGAAGAAGGGCGCTTTCTCTTCATATGTTATTATAATATGAGCTCTGATCATCGTAGACAACAAAGGCACCTACGACACATAAGGGCTTTTGCTTTCGCACTGGTTACCTCTCAAAGAGCATAAACTCTCTAAGTGCAAACCTAGTGCTTAATTTTATAAGAAATGGCTGATCTTCAAAAATCTGTTTTACAGGAGCTCGAAAACTCCGGCAAGCTTGACAAGTTCCGAGCCCAACTCCGTGCTTTGCTGTTCGAAACAGTAGATAACTATGACCCTAAAGTTGGAATTGAAAGAGACGAAACTGACAAAATTCTGGAAACTGAGACCGGGCAAATCTGTGCAGAACTCATTAGGGATTTTCTAGACAGCTTCAAAATGAGCTACTCTTCTAATGTCTTCATTCACGAATCGCACCTGCCCGAAGACCCTGAAAATCTAAGCCAGTTAGAAGAAGCCATGGGAGTAAAGTCCGAACCAGGTAAACCTTTGCTTTTTTACATCATAGAGCAAGTGTTCCAGTCACAGGGTCCTCAAGAAAAAACTGAACCTCGAAGAGAACGTTCTGAGTCACAACATAAAGCAGTGCCTCCCCTCAAAGAAACCAAACCCCCCCACATAAGTCCAAGGTCCCAACACATGTATGGAGTGACTAGTCTTTCTTCAAGAGAAGAAAATAACTATATTGAAGAAGACATTAGTGAAGCCAGCGAAGAAGAAGACATCTACAACCCCGACGAACTTGTGGAAAGTGGAGGTTCAAGTATGGGAATGGACGCAAGTGTGAACTCCTTAGCCATCGACGAGTATGACCACGTAGAACCTGTAAGAAGACCCAGGAACAAATTCTAAGCTAGTTTTGAGTATGCGAAACTAACGTAATTTATTTTAAAATGGAAACAATAGAACCTCAAAAAAGACTCCGCCCTTCCAACGACTTTTATGAAAGCTTAATGTGTTTACTATGTACTGATTTTTATAAGCCCCCAATTTTACAGTGCAGCAAAGGCCACAGTTATTGTAAAACTTGTGTATCACGTATGTCATCCCCAAAGTCATGTGCCATATGCCGCTCCGTTATATCTTCCAGCATACGCAACTACTCCTTAGAAGAACTTTTGGAGAAATTCACTGTGCAGTGCCAATGGAAGTCTAGAGGGTGTGAAAAAGTCGTAAACTTGTTCGACAGAATTTCTCATGAAAAAGAATGCTCATTCAGACCCCGTGTAGAGTGTTACTACAAAAAGATCAGCAAGTGTGAGTGGCTAGGTGATCCCCAAGACCTAGCAGAGCACCTTAAAACCCAACACGAAACCCAAGAACTCACCCGCGGAAACTTGTTCAGATATCTTTGGAATCCCCCTTCAGACCAAGTTGAAAGACACAGGTTCCGAGTCCTCAAATATGTAGTAAGTGCAGACTCAGAACCATTTATCTTTATTTTGGAACACTACTACTCCCCCCTGAACAAGCTGCTGTGCTTCTTAGTTAGGTCTCCGGACCCAGACGTAAGAAGAAGGTACAAAATTTCAATTTTGAACAGAAAAGACGACTCCAACCGCATCACTTATGAAGGCACTACTTTGAACTTTGAAGAAGCAGGGCACATCACTGACTTCCTAAACCAAGACCTTACTAAAATCTTTTTGATGCCTTTAAAGCAGCTGAAAAGTTTCTGTTTCTACTGTGACGAAGACCAGTGCTTTTACTTTTCTTTACATATTCAGTTCCTATAACTGTAGATTAAACACTTTTTTAAACCACTCACTTAGAGTTGCTATTTCGCTTTGACTTATGCTGTGGCCTAGGGACTCTTCACTGTGGAACTCGTAGTTAGCTCCTCTAAGAGTAGTTTCAAATCCTTCTTGGGCCATTTCAAAACTCACCATCTGGTCTTCTTTGCCGTTGTACAAAAAGACAGGAATGTTTTTGCGGTCTTCCCTAATTTGGTAGTTCATAGTGTATCCAGATAAACTTACTATTCCTTTAAGAGGGTGTGGGTAGTGCACTAGTCCAGTGTAGAGTGACATTGCTCCTCCCTGAGAAAAGCCCCCCAATGCCACTTCATCTGTAAGTTTTCTTTCTTCATCAAGTACCTCTGAGATTATCCCTGCGCTTTCAACTACTTGTTCGTTCATGTCCCTTCTGCCCAGTGCTGCAATGTCGTACCAAGAAGTCATTTCAAAGCCCATGTTGAGTGTTACTGGCCGAATTGGAGCTGTGAGCAAAACTATTTTGCAGTCGTCCACTACTTGGAAGTTTTCAAACAAAGGCAAAAACCCATCTGCTGAGTCTCCTAGTCCGTGAAGCCACACTAGTGTTCTTAAGTGTCTAGGCGGCTCCAAAATAATGTTTTTGCCTTGTCTAATGGCTTTCATTTATAACTAATTTAAGCTACTTGGTTAGCTCCCTCTGCAGCGTTTAACAAAAACACCTGAGGCTTAATCCCTGTTGCTTTTTCGTACCTTTGACTTAAGTACTCGCAGAAGTCTTCAGCTGACTCAGTCAAAACAAGGAACACCGTGCATCCACCCCACCCAGCTCCTACAAAACGTCCTCCAAGACGTCCAGGGTGGTCTTTAGAAGCCTCCCACATTGCATCTAGTTCAAAACTACTAGCTTCAAACAAGTCTCTAGAACTTTGGTGGGAAGCATCCATTAAGTTTCCAAGTGCTTCTATCTCGCCCTTTTTAAGTGCTTCAGAAGCCTCTTGGACTCTCGAAATCTCGTCTATAACATGCTTGGCACGCCACCTAGCAGGTTCAGGGATCAGTTCTTTATGCTGCTCAAACTGCTCTTGGGATACGTCCCTTAAAGCTTTGGTCCCAGGGAGAACGCTTTGCAAAGCCTGCACAGCTTGTTGGCACTCTGAGTAGCGCTCATTGTACTTACTTGTAGTCAGAGTTCTTTTAGTGCAGGTGTCTGCAACTACTAACTTTATTTTGGGACTCAAAGGCACAGGTTCCCAAACACGGTTCCTGCAGTCAAAAGCTAAAGCTTTTCCTTCTTGTCCAAACAAGGAAGAAAACTGGTCCATAAGTCCACTGCTAACTCCTACGTAACTGTTTTCTGCTTTTTGGCAAGCTAAAGCAAGTTGCATTCTGTCTACTTCAACAGGAATCAACTTAGTCAAAGCAGTTGCATAAGCTACTTCAACAGCAGCTGAAGAAGACAGCCCCACTCCTATGGGTACTTGGCTTGATATTAATATTTGGCAACCTGGAACTTCTACTTCCATCTCTTGAAGGCTCCTGGCCACTCCTGCAGCATACACTTCCCAACCTTCTAGTTGCTTTCCGTCAGTTGAGGTTTTTGAGTCTAGGTTTTCTAAACTGAAGCAGGTCGTTGAAAACTCCAAAGCCTTAATGTGGATTTCTCTGGACTCAAGCTTTTTAGCAGCTACCCAAGCGTAGCGGTCAATTGCTGCAGGCAGAACCCACCCATCGTTGTAGTCCGTATGAGTTCCTATTAAGTCTACTCTGCCAGGTGCTCTTACAACCAAGTCGGGCTCAGTGCCAAAACAATTCTTAAACTGGTTAACTAGGTCTTCGATCACTCCCATTTATGGTTAACTTCCCATGCATAGGCATGTTCAATAATTTTATCAAGTGAGTAAGTAGGAGTCCAACCTAGGACTTCGTTAGCCACACTAGGATCAGCAATGAGTCTGGCAGGGTCCCCTGGTCGTCGAGGTCCTTCTTTGACTTCTAGTTCTTTTCCTGTTATTCTTTTTACTGAGTCAATGATTTCCTTCACAGAGATTCCTCTTCCGTTTCCTAAGTTGTACAAAGCCGAACTTCGAGTTTTAGTCATATGCTCAAGCGCTAGCAAATGCGCCGAAGCCAAATCCATAACATGGATGTAGTCCCTTAAGCAAGTGCCGTCTGAAGTGTCGTAGTCAGTGCCGTAAATTTCAATGTAGGGTTTTCTTCCAGAAGCCACCTTTAACACATTAGGAATTAGGTGGGTGCTGGGTTCATGGAACCCTATTCTACCGTTGGGGTCTGCACTTGCTGCATTATAGTACCTGAGGGAAGTGTAAAGGAGTCCATGAGCTTGGCTGAAGTCCTTAAGAATGTACTCCACCATAAGTTTGGACATTCCGTAAGGACAAAGAGGTTCCTTGGGATGGTTTATGTCCATAGGCACGTAGTGAGGTTCCCCAAACACAGCTGCTGTTGAAGAAAAAACAAAGTACTCAACCTGGGCTTTAACCATTTCGTCAAGCAAAACAAGTGTTTTCGAAACATTGTTGTTGTAGTACTTGAAAGGATTCGAAACAGACTCGCCTACTTCTATGTGTGCAGCAAAGTGAAGCACTGCTTCTATTGAGTGTTCTGAAAAAATCTTTTTAAGAAGACTCCTATCTGCCATGTCGCCTTGGTAAAAGGTCCCTCCAACTAAAGCTGACTCAGACCCTGAAGAAAGGTCGTCTAGAACTACTACTTGCTTGCCTTTTTCTAGTGCATAGAGTACGAAGTGAGACCCTATATACCCTGCACCTCCCACCACCAATAAACTAGCCATTTACTTAATAACCCATTAAGCTACCTTTTCAAGCCAGTTTTTAAGCGAGTCCATTTCTTGCTTGCTAATTTTATGCGACAAACCTTTTTCTATGTAGAACTCTTTATTTGCTTCAGCCAAAACTGAGTTATAAGTTTCTTGAGCAAGTTTAACATCAATCATGCTGTCTTCGTCTCCGTTGTACAAAAACAAAGGCACTTCTTTATGTTTCACTTCAAAGTTTTTGGAGTACGAAGACAAAGCAAACACTCCTTTAAGTGGTTTGAAGTGGTAGTTAAGTCCTGTAAACAGCGACATTATTCCCCCCTGAGAAAACCCACCCAAAACTATGTTTTCGGTAGTTTTTGCTTCTTCTTCTAAGATTTCGCAGATCTTCTCTGCGGAGTCTTTGATCTCAGGGGTGATCTCTGGCTTTCCAACCTTTTCTACAACAAACCAAGCGTTCATTACCCCACCTTCGCTTCCTTGAATCCTTCTAACTGGTGCTGTGGGAAGCACCAATTTGTTCTGCTTACTTAAAGAGTAGTTCTGAACCAAAGGAACTAAACTTTCTCCACTGCCTCCTAGTCCGTGCAGCATCACTATGGTTCTTATGTGCTTTTCTGCCTTAATCACTATAGTTTCTTTGTTCATATTTAGTTGTTTATTAAAAGGTTCTCTACTAACTTCACCCAGTAAGAAGCTCCTATAAGCATAGCTCTTTCGTCAATGTCGAACTGTGCAGTGTGCAGGTGTGCGTTCTTCTCTTCAGTGGCGCACCCAAGCATGTAGAAACAACCAGGCTTCACTTTAGTGAACTCAGAAAAATCCTCTCCTATCATTGGGTTTGAAGTTTCCCTTTCAAAATTTGGGCTGATTGCTCTGTAGGTGTCCAGGGTTTTCTGTATGCAGTCAGGGTCATTAGTTATCGGGTCGTACAGTCTATGGAAAATTAGCTCTACTTCGCACCCACTGCTTCTGCCCATTCCATTGCATATTTCTTGCATCCTGGAGTCAATTAATTCTTTGACTTCTTTTTCGTAGCATCTGGTAGTGCCTCTGATTTCACAATGCTCAGGAATGGCATTGTAAGCTTCGCCTCCTTTGAAGCAAGTCACACTGACCACTGCTTGGTGCTTAGGGTTGACTTCCCTAGCTACTATTCTTTGTAGCTCCAAAACAAGATGCGACCCAGTCACTAATGGGTCAATGCACAAATGCGGAGTAGAAGCATGCCCTCCTTTTCCTCTGATTTTTATTGTGAAAAAGTCCACGTCGCAAGACATGTACTTTTCTGAAAGCCAAATGTCTCCTATAGGGAGTGCATTGGTCACGTGGATTCCGTAGACCTCAGAAACATCGGGATTTTCAAGAACTCTGTAGTTGGAGTCTTCTATCATAGCTTTAGCCCCGTTTCCACCCTCCTCAGCTGGCTGAAAGCAAAACTTGACACTGCCTTTGAGTTCTTCGGAGTTAGCTGCAATAACTTTAGCAGCTACCAAAAGCATAGCTGTGTGGGCGTCATGACCACACGCGTGCTTTCTTCCAGGGTGCACTGAAGTGTACTCAGTTTGGAGGTCCTCTGTAATAGGAAGAGCGTCCATGTCTGCCCTTAGAAGAATGCAAGGTCCAGGTTTACGGATGATTCCTACCACTCCAGACTGGGCTACATTCTCCACCACTTCTATATTCAAAGTCCTTAGGTACTCAGCTACTTTTTTGGACGTCCGTGGAAGGTCGTACATAAGTTCAGGGTGTTTGTGAAAGTCTCTGCGGAGTTCAACTAGTTCTGAAAACAGCTCATTTAGTTTAGGATGGATGACCTTTCCTTCCATGGTTATTTTTAAGTCTTAAGTAATTACTAAATTTACTTAAATCCATTTCAATTGGTTATAAATTAATGGGAATAACTTGTTGCAAGGATGAGAGATTAACTTCTGTATTTTCGGTTCCTACTGAAGAGGAACCTCTCAATAGGAATAGTCATTTATTCACTATTCAAGAAGAATTTTGCGAGGGTTCTGAAGTTTCAGAAACTTCTCGGCCGTTTAGTACTAATGACCAGCCTAATTCCTACTTGTTAGTAGTAGGTGTAACCAAGTAATAAATTAAGCTTAATACTTAATCATTTCTGTTTTACTAAACCTAAATGTTTAGCTG
>PR_CR_10_Liq_1_inCRDRAFT_1000615_pt1 | contig 21802 bp, 13 predicted proteins | sample PRCRCaboRojoPR_3_FD_10241 | JGI IMG/M metagenome (IMG submission 10241)
TGTAATTATCTACCTCTCTAGAAAGCTGACTGCCAGCCAATTTGAGTTCCTAGTAAGTATAAGGAGGAATTCTTGAAGTTAATCAAATAAACCAGATTTTCAATATTCTTTACTTCGAATACTAGAGTTTCAAAGGCTAGATTCAATTAATACAAAGTTACGAGAGTTAATATAACTTCCCTAGTCTTGGTTCCAGTAGCATCTCTTGAAGCTCATGATTAACTTCAAGGTCTTTCTGGTTCTTGTAGGGTTTTCATTTTCTGGCACCTGATTAAAGTTCCATAAATAAGTTGGGAATGATTACTTAATTAAAGGATCTTGAACATGGCTTCACCGATGTAGTAGCCGAAGTGGTAGAAGTCCTTAGTTTCCCAGTCATAAACAGCTGTAAAGATTTCCTCGCCTATTTCCCTTCCGTTTAGGATCAAAGTTGTCGTGACGTGCCATGCGAGATAGAGGGGGTCGGTGAAGGCTGCAATAGCCTTTTCGATGTTTGCTGCGACCTTCTCAGCGTCTTTTGCTGCCTTTGCGCATTCCCTGATGTCTTTGGGAAGCGACCTGACTCCATTAGCCGTGTCTTTAAGTCCGTCAATGATTCCACGTATGTCTTTCCTCTTGAAGTTCTTCACAGCATCGATGAAGTCTTCCACTGATTTTTCGACATCAGTGATGCAGTCATTGATGGAGTCAAATCCAAAGTCATGTGCAATTCCAGCAACGATTCCAAGGAAAATGTCAAGGATTTCCTTACCAACAGGGACGATGTCTGAGTTTCCATCATTTCCGAGCACAGCAAACATAGCTTCTCCGATCTCCAGTCCGCACTGTTCCCAGTTGGAATTTTCCCAGGCTTGCATGGCTTCACTCACGTCATCAAAGATTTCGTGGCCATTGAGCAATATGGATTTTCCAAGGTGGTAAACCAACCCCCAAGGGTTTTTGAAGCTGCTGATGGCGTCTTCAAAAACGTCGGCAGTTTCTGCTTCGGCAGCTTTGCACTCCTTGATGGCAGTAGGGACCCCTTGGAAGGCTTCAGCAATTTCGTGGAGTCCGTTCTTAATTCCTTCGAAGGATTCTTTGCTGAATGAGCCAATGGCGTTCTCAACCTCGGTTCCGACAGTTCCGATGTCAGAGATGCATGGCTTGATGTCTTGGGCGTTGATGTCAGCTCCCATTCCTTTGAGTACTCCTCCAATGAGTTCAAGAACTCCTTCTACGCCAGGGGTGCTCTTCACAGGCAAGTTAGTGCTACCTAAGCACATGCCTACAGCTAGTAGTCCGACTAAAACTTTCATTTATTCTTCACCAACTAGTTCGCCAAAATGGAATTTCTTCACCTAAAAACTGAAATGTTTGCAGTTGCACTTGGGGCAGCTAGGCTGATTCCATCTACTTAAATGTTATTATAATTACGCTGACTACTTAAGTTAAATATATTGCAGTTATTGAAATTCAACTACATGAAGTTGTAGTTTGTCCAGTAGTAACTTGACATTAGGTAAGTTTTGTTCCTGGACTGAAAGGGTCTCTACAATGTATCTGAATTCACGATGGGAAATAACCCAGCCTTCTTCGAGCATCTGCTTCCAAAGTTCGAGCACAAGTAGTTCTTCTTCAATTGGACTATGTTTGGTAATGCGCATTTCGTCCAGGGTTTGCAAGTAAACTACAGCCTGTTTGTGGTTGTAGTACTGTCTGTTTCTGTTTTTTTGTTCGAGAGTTTGTCTGAAGTTGTTGAACTTAAGCAAAGAGCAGTCCCTGTTCTTAAAGGAGTCCTTGTCTTGGTTGATGAGTTTGAGTTTGTTACGGAGGTTCAAAGGGCGTTCTTTGCCTAGTTTTTCCAAAATGGTTGAGAGTTTCTTGCTTTCTTGCTCTTTGGACTTATAAAAACTCAAGTAGGAATTTTCTAAGGAGTTCTCCTGGTTGTATTCAACTTGGCTTTGGGGAGTGGTGACTTCGTCAACTGGGTAGTACTTTTCAATGGTTTTTTTCAACTCGGCTGTTTTTTCTGTAACTGAAGGCTTCACAGAGGAGCTGAGTTGTGTTTTGAAAACTTTACTTTTGGGCCTTTCGTAAACTCTGCTGGCAGTTTGTTTTTTTGGAGAGCGTATTGCAGAACTGGACATGTTCTGGAGTTTGATTTTGAGTTTGTCAAGTCGTTTAGTGGCTCTGTCGATTTGGTAAATGACTTTTCCAACGTCTTTTTTAACGAGGTAATCGGCATCGTTAGCTCTTAGGAATTCTTCGTAAGTTGGGAGTTTGTTGGTTTGTTCAACCTTGCCTGTGGTGAGGGACACGTAGGGCAGTGGCTTTTTTTCGTTGCTCTGGGAAACTGAGCGGCTGGTGAATTCTTGTTTGGTTTTTTTTAACTTGCTGATTACGGGGAGGTTGGAAGTTTCTTGCTTGATGTAGTTCCCAATTATTTTTTTGCCTGCTTTGGACATTTTGACTCTTTGGTTTACTTCTTTCAAAGAAGAAGTCAAGCACTTCTTGCCCAGGTCGTTCTTGGTTTCCTTGACGGACTCGCTTTTTTTGACTGACCTCGAAGGGCTTTCCTGGGGTTTGTCGTGGGTTTCTAGTGGTTGTTTGGAAGAGTTGTTTAAGTGGTTGATTTCCTTGGAAATCTTAAGGATCCACTTTTTGCCCTGGGGACTGATGTTGCGTTGGTAGATGTGGGCGTTGACTTCTTCAAGTCGGAAAGCTATTTCTAGAGTTTTTTCGTAAGACTTTTTGAGACTGCTTTGGATATCCATTTTATTTAGTTTTAACTACTTTGCCAGGGTTGCGTTTCTTTTTAGGAGGGTCTTCTTTGGTTTTGCGTTTTTTGGGGGGAGAGTTGTTGGGTTTGGCAGCTTTGTCTTCTTTGTACTGTTGTTTTAGTTCTTCTTGCATCTTGAAGAAAGGGGCCTTTTGGTCTTCCCCGAGTTCTTTCCACCTCCTAGCGATTTCTTTGATGATTTGTTTAGGGGGCATCTCTGGGTTTTCGGACTTGACGGTCTCTCTGATGTCTTTTGAAAACAAAATGTAAGCTGAAGGTGGTCTTTTGAGAGGAGTTTTTTCTTTCTTTTGGTCTTTTTTGGAGTCAGTATCTTGGGAAGGCGGAGCTTTTTTGGACATTTATAGTTAAGATACAACATGGAGCTTCCAAGTGCTTGATATAAATGGTTTTATTAGGAAAGCTGTTAAAAGGGCGCTCAACAAAAGCACCTAAAGACATCCATGGGTACCGAGTGAGACAAGTACGCATTCAAATGGAACAAGAACAACTGTCTAACGAAGAAAAGTTCCACAAGCAAAAGCGACAGGCACTGCGTAACGCTTTGCAAGAAGAACAAAAAATAACTAACTTCAACCGGAAAAAAATCCTCACAGAGTGGAGGAAAATCATGCGCATGGCCAAAACTGACGAACTCAAACGAGAAATTGAAATCTACTCGCAAAACCACGAACGGGAAGTGGACTCTAAAGACGCAGTGCTGCAAATGATGGACAGGGACCTTGAAGAAGCTGAAGAACAGTACCAAACAGCACTTAGGAACTTCATGATCCACGTTGACCGACTGCTGGCCTTGCAGGACTCGCGTTTGGAAAGTCTCAACCAGGAGTTCGAAAGGAACTTAGGGATTCTGGAAAACGAGTTCAAACAAGAACGCTACGAAATAGTGTCTAACCACTTAGTTGAGAAAAAGGAACTCCAAGACGTCATAAACGCAGTGCAAGAAGAAGAAAAACGCAAACAAGACCAAATCAAAAGCAGACACGAAACCAACTTGGAGGGCAGCAAAAGAAACGAAGAAAACACCAACTTGCAGCGAGCCCTCGAAACCAAAACTAACGACATCAAACGCGAACTAGAAATGAGCTTCACGAACTACCAACAGTCCACAAAAGACCTCAACGACAACTACGAAAAACTCAAGGAAGAAGACACCAAAAAGGGAGAACAAATCTCTAGAGTGCACCGCGAAGTTGAAACTTTGAAAGCAGACATTGAAAGACTCAAGTACGAAGCCAGCAAAACCGACAAGGAGTGCAGAGCTCGCAACAAAGCCTTGAAGGATGAACTAGACACAGTCACGAGGCACTACCACGAACTCAAAAAGAAAATGGTCAACTTCCGCGAAGAAGAAGTCAAACGACTCACAGAGTTAATAAACTACTCCCGCGAGTGCACTAACAAACTCAAGGACCAAGAGTCCCTTGGCGAGAAGATCCTCAAACTAGCAGAACTCTGCAGGAAACTAGAAACGGAAAAGGAAAAAGTGGTTCCTTTCTACGCTTCAGACACTGAAGCCCAACTTGAGGAACAGCGCCTACTAGAAAGCGAAACTGACCAAGTCAAGGAGGAAATCAAAGCTGTTTCCGAACAGCACGCCCAAGAAATACTTAAGTTCCTTGACTCTGACTTTGCCCACGACGAGTTCTCTGCACTGAACAACTTCTACAAAAGGTTCAACAAGGTCCTGCTTGACAAGTTAGCAATTGAAAAGCAGAAAAAAGAACTAGAAAGGGACAACGTGTTCTTTAAGTCCTTGTTGAAGCAGTACCTGGACGGAGTGTCTGTGAACGAAGACGTGATGTCCCAGTCCAATCCTTTACTAGTCGTCAACAACAGAATCCAACTAAACCGACCCCCAGTTGAAAGGGTTGAAAAAACCATCATTGAAGGAAACCATGCTATGCAAAACAGAATACGTGAGTAACTAACATTTGAGTTTAACCTGTAATTAAAATGAGGTTAGTTCGTAGGTTCAGCCAAGTTCCTGTGGAAAGCGAAATCAAACGACTTGAGTTCGGCAACTCTGCAGCTTTTTTGTATGGAATCAAGCGTTACAGTGGACTCCATGCTTCCTTTTTGTGGGACATGATGAAGGCTGTAAAGCCCAAGTGTGTGGTTACACAAATCAGTCCAGATCAACCCTACTTCATTAAGACTCAAAAGGACTTTTACCAAACCTGGCAGAAGTTCCTCCAAACGGGCGAAGGGGACTTCCTAGCTAGTCCTAGACCCCGAAGCTTGCAGGAAGTTATTTTGAACTCGCAAAAGTTGTCTGAGTTTTACATAGGAGCTGTTTTAAACTCACCGCAGGAAATTTACTCTTCAGCAAACATTGCTTACTCAAAGGTAGTTAAGCACGACTCAGAAGACCCCAAAGACACAGACTTAATGAAACCAGACGGGTTTTTGACTTCGCTGGGTTGGGCAAACCACAACTCAGACGTGAACGAATGCGCAGTGTTAGGAGACATGCCCGAAATTATTTACAGAGAAATGATTGCTCGACAGATGAGTGTTTACGAGATGCGTGAGTTGTACAAAATCAAAGTAGACGAAATGAAGTCAGAAAACGAGTACTTTGACGGAAGGTTCCTGTTCAAAGAAGTTTTTATCCAGCCCAAAGTGAACTACATGGCTGAACTGATCAAGCAAACTTGTCTGTCTTACAGAAACGTGTTGGTGGTGCTGGAGTTTGACTTCCTGGAGTTGTTATCGGAAGCCTGGAAGTCACTAGAAACCCAAGTCAAGCCCCTTTCTTCACTTCTAGAAATCCCAGAAATGTCCAAAAACAAACCCTTTGTAGACTTCGTAGAAAACCACGTCCTGCTGGACTTTATTCTAGGCAACTTTCTGAAGAAGAACTTCATAGACTTCGGAGTGTTTCCTTACTCTGGCCAGGGAGCCATAGGTGCTGACGAGGAGTTCTACAACCAAGCCATGACTGCTTGGGACTACTTCCACGACAAACACCTAAAAGAACAGTCATTTGTTCTGCAAAAGGAAAAACCCAGGAAGTTCCGCAAAAAGAAACCTAGTAAGCAGTGACACACTAAATAAAATTAAAATGGAAGATGTTTACCACGAGTATGTAAAAGGCTCATGTATCCAGGCTCTGGGTTTGTCAGTGAGACACATCAGAAAAGACTTGGCCTTTGTGACCAACGTTTTCAAAGCTGTCGTTGTGTTTGGGCTTTCTTTGCTGGTAAGCATTACTTAGGTCTTAACAGCCGTGCTTCTCTTGGAAAAAGAAACCATAGTCAGCAACACACCTATCCGGGAATGGCACATAAGCTTTGTGGTTTTGTCAGGGGTTTTGATTGTGTTTGAAGGTTTTTCAGTTTACGCGAAAGAAAAAGGCAAGTCTACAGTCAAGCGTTTCTGTTTCTGGGGAATGAACGTATTGGTTGCAGGGTTCACGTGTTTAGCTGTCTTGGGAACTGTTTGGATAGACAAGGAGCAGTGCGTCTCTGAGTGCGAAAGGGCTTACTACTTAGGACTTGCCATGCTGGTCATTTTGTACATATACATTCCTTTTTACGTGTGCGCGGAGGTTCTTTTGCACCTGGGTAAAAGAGCATTCTCTAAGAAACTGAAGCCTTACCAAGTTACTTTATTGTCTTCTATATAACTAATTAACTATTCTCTAACACTTCTAGGAGTTCATTAGTTTGGGCTTCTGTCAAGTTGTGCTGGCTTGCAAAACCACTAACTACTTCACGCAGGTTTTGGTCTTTTTTAACTTCCAGTTGGTACTTCTGCCCTTTGACCTCCAAAGTAAGTAGGCTGTCTGCTTCTAAGCTTTCTTCTTTGTTGATTTCTTCTTCAGAGGCTCTGGTCCGGCAGTTAAGTTTAGGCACTTTGTCCAGCATTAGTTGGGCCCACTTTCTGAAGTGCTTTTCCCTGAACTCGTCTCTTTCTTCAAGTGGTTGTTTGCTGACTTGCTTCTTTTTAGCTTGGTTGTTTTGGAGTTCGATTTCGATGTTTTTGAGGAACTTGTCTCCTCTCCAAGTGTAGCCTTTCTCTAGCAAGCGTTGGTGCAGTTGTTTCTGGAACCAGGCCTTTTTGAGTCTTTCTACTGCTTCTTGGGACATAGGGATCTCAACTCCTTCGGTGTACTCTACTTGGTTGACTTGAGGACTGAAAGTGCACACTGAGTACTCTTCTTCAGCTTTAGAAGCCTTTCCTTTTTTCTGGACTAAGCACTTTTTTTGTCTTTCTTTTTCTGCAAACTCATAGAGAACTAGTGCTTTGTGTTTAGGTTCCAAAGACTTAAGCCACTCTAAGTACTCTCTCGACAAGCTGTCCTTTTTGTTGGGTTTTTCACCTAAGTACTCCTGCGGGAGTTTATTAACCCTGGGCTGGAAAGTTTCTTCTTTCCGGGAAATTTTTTCCCAGTACTCCTTTTTCAAGGCGTTTTTCTGGTTGATTCTTTCGTTTTTGTAGTAAAGGTAGTCTTCTATGGACCTTCCTTCTTTGAGCATTTCGAAGCGTTTGAGTTGTTGGCCACTCCACTTGAGTTGGGGTGCAAACTTGAATTCTGGAGAGTCGTCTTTGGTTTTTGAGAGTTGGTTCAGTTTGGCAACTCTGTTTTGGTAGAGCTTCATAAACTCAGAGTGCAGTTTAAAGGACTTTTCAGAACTTAAAACAGTGCTGTCCTTTTTCGTCCAGACTTGGTACAAGTTATTGATAGCTAGTATAAAGCACTTTACAACAAAAGTTTTGAGTTTGTTAGATTCCTTGCCGCCCATTTCCTTCCATAAGTTAAGAGCTAGTACTCTGTCTTCGTCAGTTTCGTTTACAAAAAACAACTTGTTTAGTAGGTCCGTAAACTGTGCATAGTTGAATTCCTTTGAGTAGTAGATGTCCACTGCAGCTAGTTGTTCCTTTAGTTCTTTGAGGAAAGTCTTCAGTAGGTACTTTTCGGAGTTCTCACTGATGAGCTTCTGGGACTTGGGATTTGGGGAAGAGGTTTGGGTTTGGGCTCTTTTTAAGGCGTCTTTGTAAAGCAGTTCGTGGACATTCCTTTGTGGTTTTTGTTTGGGAGTAACTTCTTGAGTGGGTTGTTCTGGCTTTTTTTCTTTGTGCATCCTGAAGAGTTTGATGTGTGCAGGAACTGAGCTTCTTCCTTCTAGGAGTTGGAGGGACTTTCCACACAAACTGGGTTTGTAGCTGAACTGCAGACTTTCAGAAACTAGTTCTTTGTCTTTTTCTAGCTTTTTTTGCTGGCTGCTTTCAAGGTTTTTCTGCTTAAAAGCAAGCATGTCTCTATAAAAGCCTTCACTGCTCCTCTTCTTTCGGTTGGAGTTGAGGATCTTGGGCTTGAATGTACACTCTTGAGCTTCAGCCTTTTGCCTTTCGGTTTTCATAGATTCAACGTTTTTCTTCTTCCTTTCAGAGTACTCACTGAGTCTCAAAGCGTGGGGGTCCTTGAACTTTTTCCTGGAGTCGAAAGAACTCTCGATTTTGCTTAGGCTTTGTCTTTCGAAGTCTTCTCCTCTGCTTCTAGAGAACCTGTGGCCTGCTAAAGCTGACTTTTGGACTTGGGGGTTCAGTAAGTAGTCAAGGTCGAAGGTTTCGGAACGAATTGTAGCTGCATTGAGAACTGGAATGTAGGAGGAACTCATACGGCTTGAGGATCTGAGAGGGTCTTCTAGCCAGTCGTTGTTTAGGATTGACTTGTGTTTCCTTTTGGAGTTTTTAGGGTTGGAATTGTGAAACTCCCCGGACTTAGAGTTGGCTGGGTAGTTGACTTGGGAGGTTTGCTGGTTAAGGAGGATACTGATGTCCTCACTGAGGTCTTCTTCTCCTTCAAAAAAATCGGAGTCAGAAAAAAATGAGTCACTTTCAGGTTGGCTTTTTAATTCACTGGACATTAATTAATATTAGTTAGATCTACCACTTAAACTAGGCAGAATTCATAAATTCAAAATTCAAATGTAACAATACCATATTTCAAAAGACTTCCGTTAATAAATAATAGATGCAGGATAACCCAACAAGGTCTCGTTCAAATCCTCCTCAAAGGGATAAGCAGGCCGCAGCTCTTGCACAGCAGAACGCTTCAATGCGCAAACAACTCAACGAAACCCAGTACGAGTTGTACCAAAAGGACCGAGAAAGTTATTTCCGGGAAATAGAGAATGCTGAAACTTTTTCGCGTGCAGAAAACAAAATGCAAGCTATTGACGGCGACCGTTCGCAGTTGGTCAAAAGAGTCAACGCTTTGCTAGTTGAAATTGACAGACTCAACCAAGAAAAAGAAAACCTGTACTCTCAACTCCAAGAACAAAGATTCAAATGCAGTGACTTAGAAAAACGCGTGAAACACTCTGGCAAAGTCAAAAAGGTCGTAAGTCGCAACATGCAAAGTGACCTCAAGTACGAAAAAGACGAAAACGCACGTCTAAGACACCTACTCCACCAACTCGAAGTTGAAAGGGCCGAACTGCGCAGCAGACTCAAAGACAGCGAAGCAGCAGTAGCTACTTACTCCTACGACAAACAAGACTTGTCTTCCAAAGTCCAACAAAAAACAGACCACATTTCAATTCTGGAAAGCGACAACAGAGTGCTTGTCGAAAAAGTCAATGCTTTGCAGGCCCGCGCCACCAACGCTGAGTCAGCAAACGCTAAGTACGAACAAGAAATTACTCTTTTGCGCGAAAACTTGTCCTACCTAGAAGCCCAAAAGGCCGAAGCTTTCCAAAAAGTCCACGAAGAAGGAGTTAGGTACGAAAACTTCCAAATAGCCAAAAACAACGAAATGGAAAACGTGAAGTGGATACACAAAAGACATTGTAGACTCCTGGCTTCTAGAAACATCTGTTTGGAACTCAACAAAGTAACCAGCAGAGTGCTCAACAACACTCTAGGGTTCGTGAAGAGAAGCTTGCAGCTGGAAGATTGCCAACTTTGGGGAGTTGAAAAAGTTTTTTGTTTGTTCAGCAAGTACTCCACCAGACGCACCAAAAACTACCTAGACAGGTGGAGAAGTGTTTTGAACTGGAGGAGCACTGAGGCTTCTAGAACAAACTTTGTTCAAAAGTTCGCTAACCGAAGTATGCTGAGCAAGTACTTTTCTGAGTGGAGGTGCACGCACCAAGACACCATCAGAGTCAGGCAGAGGTTCGGCTATGCGTTGAGTTTGTTGTTCAAAAGGTACTTGAAGGACACAGAACACTCTTTAAGAGGAAGGTTTTTGCAGTGGAAGTACGTTTACTCCTACGACCTAGATGCTTCCACCAGAATGGGCAAGTTGTCACTTAGAGCTTGTATGGGGAAAGTTAGGAATGCACTTCAAAAGTGGAACTTGTTTATGAAGAACATGAAGAACGCCCAGCACAGAGAAGACCTTGCTTCTGAGTTTGCAGGTACCCTTTTAAAGGTCAGCTTCTTCAAGGCTTTCAAAGAGTTGGTTGCCAAGAAAAAGTACCAAAGGAACCTTAAGTCGAGAGAAGAACAGGCTGCAGAGAAACTCTACCAACTCAGCATAATGAACGAACTCAAAAGGTACACTTCGCACAAAAACGCAAAGGACTCCTCCGTCAAGAGAGTTGTAAGGACCTGGGTCAAAAAAGACCTGTTTGCGAAGTTCAGTGTTTGGAAGAAAGAAACTTCAGACCAGAAAAAGATGGACAGACTTTACAAGTACTTTGGACTTGTAGACCAAACCCACCACCAACTCACTACTCACAAGTTGTTTTATGCCTGGAAGAACCATCTTTTGTCCCAAAAGTTAAAAGCAGCTTCGGGTGAACTCTCTAACGAAAAACCACTCCGCATGGAACTTGAAGAAACACTAGAACTCACTAAGCAGGAACACACTAGACTTTCGCAAATCCACTCAATAAGGATATTTGGAAAGCACTGCAACTCAAGTCTTAAAAGTTACTTTACTCAGTGGAAAGAAAGCCTGTACTACTTCCACTACTACCTCCCTAAAGTTAAGCACCTGTTAGTTAAGCAGTACTTGTCCAAAGTCCTTTCAGGGTTTTCAAGGTGGAAGGAAGAGTTGAGTCAGCGTGAACTGGTGGGCATTGCTAGGCAGAATGAAGAAGCTTCTAGAGAAAACGAAGCTTTGACTGAACACGTAAATAACTTAGAAGCTGCACTTGAAGCTAGAGAAGAAGAACGCAGTGAAATTTCTTCAAGGAAAATGAGAAGGGTTGTTTTGGGGATTCTCAACAAAGAACTTACAGGAGGACTGAGGCAGTGGGCCAGGAATGCCCTGAAGGTTGCTAACTTGGACGAAAGCTCTACTAAACTTGAAACTCAACTCAACAAGGTGTTTTACTCTGAAGGGTTTTCAGCAATTCTCAAGTCAAGTTTCAGAAACAAACTCAAAACCAACATGAAGAACAGACTTGAGTACTACTTTGCACTGAAACTCAAATACCTTACTAGCAACGTATTTCAGGCTTGGAAAGACTACAGACGCTTAATGAGCACTTGCCGCAAAATCATTAAAAAAGCCCAGTCAAGGAACTCAGTTTACGACCTCCAAAGAGCAGTAAACACCTGGAAGTCGCAAATTTACAAAATAAGCGAAATGGAGTTCCAGATTGAAGCAGACAACCTAAGGGACGAAAACAACAACTTAGTGAAGGGACTCCACAAAAAGTCGAAAGACCACGAAGAAGAAATGAAGAAAAACGAACAGCTCTCTAAAAAACTTTCCAACAAAGCCAAGAAGCGCTTAGTGATAGCACTGACCCAATCAATGACTAAAGGGAGGTCTTGCTACTTCTACAAGTGGAAAGGCTACTTAGAGTACAGAACTGCACAGTCAGAAGAAACAGTCAGACTGGCGAGAGTGTGGGCCAAACTTAGAGAAAGGAAGGCCTGGAGGACTTGGAATGCCTACATTAAAAAGGCTTACGAAGTTTGGAGCGAAGAACAAATATCTACCCACATGACGGAAAAGAAAGAACTCAGAAGAAAAATTAAAGGAGCCAAAGCCAACCACGAAACTACACTAAAGCAAAAAGAAGGCACTATTTCCAAGATGCAGCAACTCATCGACAAGAAGGTGAGGATAATTGAGTACTTCATGAGGAGGACTGTGAAGCAACAAAACGAAGAATACTCCATAAACAAAGCCGAGTTTGCCTTCAAAGCCCTTAAAAAGAGGTACGGCGGAATCAAGAGGTACACCAAACGGTTCGACAAAGTGTTTTACTTGATAAAACTAAGAATCGGGTTCCACAACATTAAAGACGCAGCCTCTGAAAACTTTAAAATTGGAACTCTGCGCAGTATGCTGGAGTCTGCCTTCAGGAACTACTCCTTCAGGTACCTCAGGAATGCTTTTGACTCCTGGCTCAGGAACGGGTTTAAAAAGAGAGAACTTGAACTCAACTCAGTTTTCAACCAAGAGTCCCAAAGCAACTACAACTTCAGAGTGCGTCAAAAAGCAGTGAGGACACGCAACTGCAACAAGTCTTTGAAGATTTTGGAAAACAAAAGCAAACAAAAACTCTTTGGAGAGTGGGCTGCTGTTGTTTGGAAGAAACGAGCTATCAAAAAGGCCAGTGGGAAGTTCCAAAAGTCATCCACTGAAATCAAACAGAGGTGGGCCATCGGACAGTGGTTCCACTACAGAGAACACTCTATGGTTAAAGCCCACAAAATACACACTTCTGAAACTGTTTACATGCGGAACGCAGTCAGTAAAATGTTTAAGTACTGGAAACACTACCACGAAGTTAACTTTTACTTAAAAGGAGTGTTTACTTCACTCCAAAAAAGGTACACAAGGGACGGCTTGTACTTTGGACTGGGAAGACTAAGTGCTTTTTGTGCAGGGAAGTCCAAACACGTAGAGTGGCACTCCAAGTCCCGCAGTGCAGCTCTTGAAAGGATCCTTGTGCACAGAGCTAAAAAGATCCTGGACACTCACTTAAGGAAGTGGAGTGAGTTTTCGGTGGAAAAAGGCTTCTCAAAGGAAAAGGTCAGAAACACAATGCTGAGGGCTCTTTACAGGAAGTGGAGGAGCGCCTGGCAGACTTGGCAAGAAACTTACCTCGTAATAGACACTCACGAAAAAACCAACAAGTACGGACCAGTGGCCCAAGAAAACGAAATGCTTAGGAGCAGAGTGGAGATAATGAACGAACTCGTAGAAAAAGAAGGACTCGACCCTAAGTACGTAGAAAACTTTATTTTGGAAAGAGAAGACCTCAACTCAGCTATCAAACGCAAAAAGATCGCAAGAACTATGTACAGCAAAGGACTAGTTAACTCAAACGACACCAACTTAGTTCCAAGAGTCTTTTTGGTGTGGAAAATGTGGGTTGTCAAAAGGAAAAAGATCCAAAAGTTCGCTAAAAGGATGAATGCTTACCGCAGACAACCTGACTTGATGCAAGCCTTTGGTGTGTGGAAAAAAGGATTCCCTCTAGTCCAAAACTCAGTTTCTAACTTGACCAGAAGGCAACTTTACTCACTAATTGCAAAGATGGACCGGGACATCAAAACCCTCGAAGGTCGTTTGGAAACTAACCACGAAGACCTTGAACTCCTCAAGAGTTACAGCACTGTACTCCAAACTCAAACCCGCAGAGGCCAAAACCAAGCTTTGATCCTTTGCAAAAACAACACTGAAAAGTCCTTGTTCAGGGCTATGCTCAGGTGGACTGTCCACACGCACCTGTGCAAGATCCAAGAACTTCTGGAACAACTCACTTCTATAGAAGAACAGTACTACTACCTGAAAACTCAGTACCGAGAAGTTGAACAAGAGGCCAAAACCTTGACTGAAGAAAACATGGAGTTGAGGCAGGCTTCTTTGGACGGCATAGCTATAGCAGACGCCTTTGAAACCCTAACTAAAGAAAGAGAAAAACTCAACGGAGACCTTGCAGACCGAGCTGCCACCATCAAGCGACTCCTTGAAGAAAACACCCAACTGTCAACTAAACTGAAGGAGTTTGGACACCCCCACACCACCCCTGAAAGGGACTATGCCAGAACTTTGAGATACTAATAAATAACTATAAATGCAATCCTGGAGAGTTAAAGTTTACCTTTTGAACCCCAGTTCGGGCGAGTGGGAAGACTTAGGAATAGGGTTCACAGAGGTTTCGCCGCCCGAAGTTAAAATCATTGGCGAGAACTCAAATGCTCCTCTCATAAACTACCAAATCCAGCAAGAACTGTATCGACGCCAAGGCGATACTATTTTGATCTGGACAGACTCTGCACACAGAACCTACGCAATCAGCTTCCAGGACCCAGAAGGAGCAACTGAGATCTGGGAACTGTTTTGCAGAATCCAGGGGCGGGACCCCAGTGCTCCTTTTTACGAAGAAGAAGCCAATTTTGCACTTCCCACTCCGAGTCCTGAGAATCTGTCAGTGGTTTTGGAAACCCTGTTGCGGTACTCAAACCCAGACTCACTGGTAGGGATTCTTACTCACCAAAACTTCATTCACCACTTAGGAAAGGAATTCGAAAAGGCAGAAGCACAGGGAAANGAAGTAACTACTTACAGTTTAGTTTACAAAGGGTTGCTGGAGCTAGGCAGCGACAGAATTTTGGAGGAACTGTTGGAAACTGAGAACTGCTTTGGGTTTTTAGGCGCTTTGGAGTACGAAACTAAAGAAAACGGGACCTTTGAAAACTANAGAGTGACTTTGGAAAGAGAAGAAGCTAACTTTAAAAACGTGTTGGGGATCAAAGACCCTAACTTACTAAAAAAGATCAAAACGCTTTTCAGACTGGGGTTTTTGAAAGAGTCCCAAACTGCCAAAAGACTGGACGAAGTCTCCATTATATTCCTGAACAACTTTGAGTACCGACTTTGGACTGAAATAATTTTTTACTTCATCAACGACTCTTCTCTGCGTGAGTTGCTCAAAGAAAAGTTCCAGACCAGTGACTTCGGAGCATTCCAGTTTATGTCTGAACTCTGCAACATAGCAAAGCAAGTCCCTTTCTCCACTAGAAACGTGCTCTACCAGTCCCTTTACCAAGACGGAGTGTTTGAGTTAATTAAAGACAACTGGGAAAACTGTGTGTGGACTCCTGAACAACAAGCAATCTTTCTAAGGAAGTTCCCAGATATACTTTCGGGGGTTTGCCAGACTTCACCTAACCTGCTGAGGGAGTTTTTCCACAACCAAGAGTGTTCTAAATTCATTCTGCCCAGGTTCACTGAGGTACTGCAAAGTTCTGAAGACATTTGCGTAGTGCAGCAGATTAGGGTAGTGCTGACTGGCATGCTCGAGGCAGAAGAAGACCAAAACTTGTGCGAACTTATTTACGACTTGGTTTTGACTCCTTGTGCAAAAAGCATATGCTTCAAAGAAGACGAAAACCACACAATGAGACTTGTNGAAATCATCCAGTTGTACACTAGTTGTGTAAGGAACCATACCTACCGAATAAGGTACTTTCTGATTTACCATGAAATTATCCAGAAAACTACCAAACTGCTAGACTATTCAAACAAAACCCTGAACTTGTGTGTGATGCGGTTTATCAGAACAATCACTGAGAAAAACGACTTGATGCTTCACAAAATAGTTTCTTCGCACAACATACTTCAGGGAGTGTTCAGGGTTTTCAGTCAAAATGGTAACAAGGAAAACATGGTTTTTTCTTGTGTGTTGTCTATTCTGGAAGCCGTTAAGAACTGCAACTCTGAAGTCTTAGTTGAAAACATAGTTACTAAACACCTGCCCAACGTTCCAAAGAGCCTACAACACCACTTTAAGGAACTCAAAGGTATCCAAGAACTCCACAAACGCAAGAAAAAAGTGAGCGAACAAGAACTTACTGCACAAGAAGAGTTCACAGAAGAAGAAGACATACAGTGGCCGCTCAAACGCAAACTGCACTCTGAAGTAGACCCAGTGAAGAAAGTCAAAACTGACGACGACTAATGTAAAACTATTACAGAATTTCTTGTCCGAGTCTCGAAATTTCTTGTTGGATCCAGTCCGGCACCTCAATTTTGGCAATTTGTTCCACAATTACTTCTGGGTCCTGGATCAAGTTCCCAACTCGGTTGAAAAGTCCCATGATTCCTGAAAGTTCTTCCCGCAGCATTAAGTAGTTCATTAGTTTAAGAATAGCTACTCCTGCTTTGAAGAGCACTACTGGTCCGTAGTAAAAGGCCAAGTCCCATATTCTGCTAGCCACTTCTTGGGTAAGTGGTCTTGTGTACAAAGTCAAGAACCACTCCATCAAGTACATGTTGGGTTGCACGTTGTTGCAGTCTAAGTGGTCGCACAAGTCAGGCAGGTTGTTTTTGAGCAGAACTCTGAACAACTGGACTCTCATAGTAATTCCTTCAGTGTCTACTCTGTAAAAAGGCAACAGCACAGGCCAGGCCACTAAGTTGTAAAACATCAAAAAAGCTTTGTAGGGTTCTAAGTTAAGCAAGAAAGTCCCTGCTACGTAACTCATGCCTTGCACGTACCCAATGTCCGGACGGCACAAAGTAAAGGCTTCGAGCATTTCGCTGAGTTGTTCCTTCAAGGGACTTCCTTCTTTAAAGTAGCCCAGTTGTTTGAAAGTCCGCGAAATGTCTATTTCCACGCCTTTGAGTGAACTTTCCTTGCCCAAAGCCTGGGCTTCTCCTTTTTCCAAAGCTAGTCTCAAGTTCCTTGCTTTTTCAATGTAGATTTGGAAGTACTCTGAGGTGATGCTTAGGGGGTTGCCAAGGAGTTTCAGCCAGACTTCGCCTCTGTGCTTTGAAGGGATTCCTTTCCAAATCAACCTTTCAACTTGTTTGGAGTTCTTTTTTCTGTCCCAAAAGGGCAGGACTTGGGTTTCCCACTCGTTCATGAGTTGTTTGATTTGGGCTTCTCTAGCAAGTTTCCTTTGTTTTTCTTTTCGCTGGAGTTTTTCTTTTTCTCTGATTCTGTCTAGGTACATCCTTGCTTGTTCTGCCACTAGTTTTCTGTGTAGAGCAGCTTCACTCGGGTCTTTGGGTGGAAGGTTACTAGGTCTGAAGGAGTTCTCTGGCTGCACAGACAGTGTTTCTAAGATCTGACTGGCTTCTTTCGTGCTTGACAAACTGTTGCGTTTTGACTCAAAACTAACTTCTAACTCACACAGCACAAAAGAAGTGTCTGTTCCGCAAAGTATAGAAACAAACTTGTTTGTAAACTCTGGAATCCTTCCACGCACAGACTCTGGCAAATAAGCATTTGTAAAGGCCCCAGTGCCTAACTGGCCTCTTGAACCCAGTCCCATACTAAACATTTCTCCAGTGGAACTCAACACTAGGGTGTGGAAAGCCCCACAAGCCACCTGCACTACTCTGTGGCCGCTTAAAGAGTACACAAGAGATGGTTCGTAGGAGTTTTCGTTGTTTCCTGTTCCCAGTTGTCCGTAACCGTTAAACCCAAAAGTCAGGAGTTCCCCAGTGCTGCTTAGCACAGCAGAGTGCAAGTAACCACAGCTCAGAGCCACTATAGACTTTCCTAGCAAGCCGTGGACTTCTGAAGGTTCCCAAGTATCCTGGGTGCTTGCAAGTCCAAGTCTTCCGTCTGCACCTGAACCCCACGAAAAGACTTTGCCAGTTTGGTCCAAGGCTAAAGTGTGGCTATACCCACAAGCCACCTGTCTAATAACCCCAGAAAATTCAACTGGGGTCGGCACTCTGCCAGCCCCTTCTTTGTAAGTGCCTTGGCCGAGTTTGCCCTTCGAAGGGTTTCCCCAGGAATGAACTCTGCCTTGGCTGTCTAGACTTACGAGGTGGTCACTTCCTTCAGCTACTTGTGAAATCTCTTCTGAAAAGCTATATGAAGAAAGCGAAGGAGGGTCGTACTGGTACAGAGTTCCTCTGGAAAGAACTAGGGTGTGGGAGTTTACTTGGACAACCTGGGAAGGAGGAGTTTGGAAGTTAGTTAGGAAAACAGGACTTGAAAAAAAGTCACCCCAAGTGAACAAACTAGAGTCCTGCCACAAAAACTGCTGCTTTTTGCTGACATAGAAGTTGGTGATGTTGCTAGCTATTTTTGTAGGTTTGTTGACTGTTTGGGAAGGCGAAAGGTTGCCCCACCCCCAAAGTTTGATTTCGTTCATATTGCTGTAGTTATTAGTTATTACCTTAAAGAAGGAATTAACTTTCTGAACTCAGAAAAGTTTTTGGAGAACCTGTCTTTGTTTTTGGCGTCAAGACTGGTGGTCACGTCTTGCATAAGTGCGTTGATGCCTTCGTTGAGTTTCTGTTGGGTTTCTAGGTTGTTGGAGACTCGAGCAATGGCGTAGTTCTTGACTTCTTGGAAGTTTTGTTGGTTCACAATGACTAGGCCCAGCAGGGGTTTGCTGAGCGACCACATGTAGTTGCTTTCTTCGTTGATGATGACTTCTAGCACAAGTTCAAGTAGCTCTGACAACTTACTGCTGTGCTCAGTAAGCACTCTTTTGATGTTTTGGCTTTCTTCTGAGTCAGTTTTGGTTTTCTTAATGATGTACTCAGTCAAGAACGCCAAAGAATTGCCTGTGCTAGTGCAGAACTTTATGTTGCTTTCCCTGATTCCTTCTAAAAGGTAGTCTACTAACTGGGAGTAACAAGAGCCAGGCAGGTAAGTAAACAAGCTCTTCAAGTGCAGTTTGCAGACTTGTTCTATGAACTGGTAAAGAATCTCTTTGAGTTTAGTGAGACTGGCAAGTTCTTGTTCAGGAATCTTTTCAAGCAAAACAAAGCACATCCTCAAACAGTCCACAAAGCAAGTGTCTCCGTAGACTTCAAACACTCCAAAGTTCACATAGCCCCCCATCATCATTCTGACTACTACCCTAAATAGCTTTACAATTTTTTTATATATAAGTTCGTAAGGATTGGGTCCTAAAGGTCTTTCGAGAAGCAACTTTCCGTACTTAATAAGTATTTCTGTGGTGTTTTTGAACAGAATCACTCCGTTGGCACTTGCAACGTCAAACCTTATGCGTGAACTGTGTGAGTTGTGCACCAACTCGTTCAAAAAGCTAAGTAAAGAGTCCATAACTGGGTCTTCATATATAAAGTTCTGCGTGGGAATGTGCAATACTTGCATTTTCCCTTCCTTGAACCACTCAAAGAATTCTGTGTAGTGTTTGGAGGACTGCAGTGCTGAACAAATCCCTTTGAGTTCCCTGAAAACCAAAATAAGTGAACTCTGTGAAGGAGCTGAAACTACTTGGTGTATGTAGTTGCTTTCTCCCGACAAAAGGTCTTCTAGGGACTCTTCTACTTCTTCGTTGAGCCACAAGTTGGCTATAGCTGCAAACAGCCTTTCACGGTACTTAGGTATTTGGGAACACAGCTCAAAGTTGTGGTAGTTCACTATCAGGTTGCGGACAATATCAATACTTAGCAAGACTTTGTTACTGTAATAGCCTTTGGCAAGGTTCTCGAAAAGCACTAAGCTGTTGTAAACAACTCTTCCTTCTGAGTACTTAGTGATGTTTTGCAGTACCTTTTCTATTATAAGACCAACTGCGTACTTAAGGGTTTCTTCGTTGAGGTTCTGGGCACTCACTTGTCCAGGGGACCTTTCGTACCAGTACCACACTGAATCCTGTGGACTGTTTATGTAGGACTTGCTGAGGGCGAGGAAGAAGTAAGTCACGGACACCTCCAAACAAGCTGCAGGAAGGTAGTTGCTGGTTTGCTGCACCAGTTGGAACACGTAACCTATCATTTGGGAGTCTAGGTGTTCTTCTGCTTCGTTGGTTTTTTTCTCTCTAAGACCGACTAAGGCTGAAGCAATGTAAATGAGCCAGGCAAGTTTAGCTTCGAGGACTTGGTTTCCTGCAGCTTCGTACTGGCTGTAGACTTCTTGGTACTTCTGCTGGAATTCCCTCATGATTTCTGAGTAGTGGTAGGTAGCCATCTTCCCTAAAGACTCCAGGTTGTCTTTGAGGTTTTCTTCTTTGCAGTCGTCAAGTACCTCCTGCGACACGTTTTCAAGGGTGTAGTGCACATACCCTTTGAAGATTCCAAAAATGTACTGGCCTACTTTTTCGTTTTGGCTGTTTTGGTAGTAGTTTTCAAAAATCAAGTGGGACCACAGAACTATTCCACTTTCGAAGTCAGAAGTAATTGCTGAAGGACGACAAAACAACCTGAGTGAGTACTCCGAAAAGGTTTTTAAAAAACACTCAAAAGACTCAGTGTCAATGTACTCCTTGAAGTTGAAGTTGGAGGTAAAGCGCTTGCAAGCACTCACAAACTCAAACAAAGAGTCAGACTCTAGATTCTTGGCTTTCATGATTTGGTCTAGAGCCACTACGAACTTCTGGATAAAGTTGCTTTTGAGTTGAACTCCGTCTTTGAATATGCTTTTCCTCACAGCACCTACGTGGTTAAGGGCCCTCAGAGCTAGTCTTTCGTTGTCTTCAGTAGCGTTTGTTGCTACAAAGCACAAGTAGTCTATTATTTGTGGGTTTTCGAAGTAGTCCTTCCAAGAGTAAGGAATCTGCAGACACAAAGAGTCCTCGCTGGTTTCGTCAGCAGCGATGCCTAAGAAGTCAAAGGTCAAGCACTGGTTCAGGACCAGGAGTACTGGCCCAACTAGTTGGTTGGGGATCTCACTTACCTTGCCTAAAAGATACACACAGTACCCAAAAATGATTTTCAGTCCTTCGTCTCTGAAGTTAAGGGCAGTCTTCCGGTTGACTTGTATAGTTCTGCTTTTGATGGGGTCCAGCATTTCACTTACTAGTTCTTCAAAAAGCTTAAACCCCAGTTCGCCTAACAAGTAGTTCTGCTCTGTTACTTGTTGTACGTTTAAGGGCAGGAGTCTGAAAGACTCGTACTCTAGCCACCCAAGACGGCAGACTCTAGCTAGGGCTTTGGCAATACCTCCGTAAACGAAGCTGGGTCTTTCAGTTTGGGCAAACAGCATTTGGAACAGGTTTTGGAACAGAAGGTTTTTGTCTTCTTCTGTCATGTGTTTCCACTCAGAACCAACGAGCTTGGTGAGGGCACTTAAAGATAAGTACACCAGTTGGGGGTGGCTTGACATGCTGAGGATGGGGTAGAGGTTCCTGAAGTTCTCTGGGTTTTCTAGGACAGAGTAAAGGGTTTGTCCTGCGTTGTTGCGTTCTTGATTGTCTGTTGAGGAGTAAAGCACGTTGCAAAGGTTTTCTAGTTGCTGAATGTCGTGTTGATTCATTTATTACGTAAATGTCACAGGAGTGCTTAGTCACAGTAGTTATAATAAATAATGAGTTCTGCAAGTAAACTTGTAAGTACACAGTCCAGAACTTGCTTCAAAAAGGACCTAGAAATTGAGGTTCCATCCTGGGACTCAGGCACTCCAGTTAGTTTGTCCGAAAACTTGAAAGACTTCAAAGAGTTTAACGATGAACTTGAAAATGTCGTTGAAAGGATTAAAAGTCTGGAGACGCAAGACCAAAGTACTTTTTTGGCTGAAAAGGTTAAGTGGCTCGAAAAAACTTTGTTTAAAGAAATTAAAGTTCTCTCTCGGAAGTTCGAGGACCTTTTTGATGCACACATAGAAGTTGTGCAAGAAAGAAACCAACTCAAGCACGAAGCAGAGACCTCCGAAACTTTCCACTTGAAAAACGAAGTTAACTACCTTAAGTTTTTGTTAGAACAAAAAAACCAGTCACTCATGAAAGCTCACAGAAAGATTGAAAAACTGAAATGCAGAAACAACAAACAGCACTTCCGCCCTAGGAGCTTTGACAATGCTATTTCTAGGTTCCAGTGCGAAGTATCCAACTTAGCTCCTATAAAAGAAGGACTTTGCAAAAAGACTCCTGAAAAACCTCTTAAAAAGCACCCCAACAAACAAAAGTAACCTTTACTTAGAGTAGTTGAAGAAAGCATAAGGACCCGTTTAATAGAAAACATGAAAAAGAAACTTTCTAACAAAAGCTTTGTTTAGTTTAACAATTAAAAAAAAGAACTGTCTACACTTTCTGTTTCGTTGTCTGAGTGTTCTGAGGCTTCTTCAAGTTCAAAGTTCATTTGGAACTGTTGTTTGGCTTGGTTCCTTTCTTGGTAGAGAACTTCTGTGTTGGGTTGTACTTCGGGCTTAGTTTCTTGTTTAGTTTCTT
>PR_CR_10_Liq_1_inCRDRAFT_1000616_pt1 | contig 21735 bp, 23 predicted proteins | sample PRCRCaboRojoPR_3_FD_10241 | JGI IMG/M metagenome (IMG submission 10241)
GCGCAGGACCCTGACTTGTGGATCAAGGTGATCGACGAGATCACCGGCCAAATGACCGAGGAAGGCTAACCCCATGCGCGGAGCCAAAGCCCTGACCCTTCTGGGGATGCTGGTGTTGATCATCGCCGGAGGCACGGTGTTTTTTCACCATGTCGAGGGCTGGTCGTGGCTCGACAGCTATTTCTTCACGGTCGTGACCCTTTCCACCGTGGGGTACGGCGAATTGGTTCCCGCCACGCCGATGGGCAAGATCGGCACCACGGTTTTTATTCTCGTGGGACTTGGCATCTTCGCCGTGGCAATCCAGCAGTTTGGTGCTTTCGCGGTGCGCAAGCGCGAGGAGCATACCGAATGGCTCATCGCGCGGTTGGGCCATCGCCACCCGGACCATGAGGCCGAGCCCGAAGCCGCCAACGACCCCGACACGCCCGAAAGCTCCGAGCGATGAGCGCCCAAACCCCGGGCCGCGTCGAATTCGTGGCCCTCATGGCGATGCTGGTGGCCACGGTGGCCTTTTCCATTGACGCCATGCTGCCCGCCATGCCCCGCATCGGGCAGGAATTGACACCCGACGCGCTGAACCGCGCGCAATTGATCATCACCTCCTTCATCCTTGGTCTTGGTGTGGGCACGTTTTTTACCGGGCCGCTGTCGGACAGCTTCGGGCGCAAACGGGTCATCCTTTGGGGGGCCGCGGTTTACATGGCCGGTGCGGCGCTGGCCGCCATGGCCCCGACGCTGGAATTGATTCTGGCCGCCCGGGTGCTTCAGGGGCTGGGCGCGGCCACCGCGCGGGTGGTGCCGCTGGCCATTATCCGTGACCTCTATTCAGGCCGCGAAATGGCCCGGATCGTCAGCTTCGTGATGATGGTGTTCACCCTCGCCCCCGCCGTGGCCCCCTTGGTGGGCAGCGGGATCATCGCGCTTACCGGTTGGCGCGGGATTTTCGCCAGCTTCCTGATTTTCGCAACGATCACAAGTATTTGGCTCACCCTGCGACTGGCCGAACCCCTGCCAGCCGAGGCCCGTCGCCCGTTTCGCATAAAGGCCTTGATCGAGGCCCTGCGCGCGGTTTTGGCCCCCAGGGTGGTGCGCATCTCCATCGCCGTGCAGACCCTCTGCCTGACCACGCTTTTCAGCTCGATCAGCTCAATCCAGCAGCTTTTCGAAGTCACCTTCGACCGGGCCGATCAATTCCCGCTTTGGTTCTTCATGATGGCGATCTGTGCGGGCACGGGCAGCCTTCTGAACGCGGCACTTGTGATGCGCTTGGGCATGCGCCGGATGATCTCGGTCACCTTGGGCCTGCAAATCGGGTTTACCGCGCTGGTGCTTGGCCTTTTCCTTGTCGGTCTGCCCGAAGGGCTGCGCTTTCCGGTCTATCTTGTTTGGCAAACCACGATCTTTTTTCAAGCGGCCCTGACACTGGGCAATATCAACGCGCTGGCGATGGAACCCTTGGGCCATGTGGCGGGCATGGCGGCCAGTGTCGTGGGGGCCTTGGCGACCGTCGGCTCGGTCATCCTGACGATCCCCGTGGGTCTGGCCTTTGACGGCACGCCCCTGCCCTTGTTGACGGGCGTTTTGCTGGCCGTTTGCGTGGCGCGGCTGCTGATGACGCGGCTCGAAAGGGCCGAGGAATACGCTTAGGTTTCCGGAGCCTCAGCCAGATCATAATAATCACCCCTGTCGTCGGTGAAGATATGCTTGCTGACAGCCAGGCCTCGCGTGTCATCCAAACAGCCCGTGGCGATGCCGATACCGTCTTCACCGTTCATCCGGTAAAAAAGGCTGGACCCGCAGAACTGACAAAAGCCCCGCTTGGCGATCTCGGATGAGGCATACCACCGAAGCCCGTCGTCCCGTGTCAACCGGAGCGCGGCGAATGGCGCATGGGTGGACCCCCACAAATGGCCGCTCGTCCGACGGCATTGGCTGCAATGGCATATGGTCACCGTGTCTCGGACCTCGTCAACCTCAAAGGCCACTTGGCCACATTCGCATCGTCCGGTTCTCATGGCGTTTCTCCCGCGTATGCCATTAGCCTAGGCCAAAGCCATCCAGACGGCCACCGCCGCCAGCATCCCGCCGAAAAGCAGGTTCAGCCGCCGCGCGCTGCTGTCTTGGGCGAAAAGGGCCGCCAGCCTGTCACCTGCCAAGGTCCAAAGGCTAAAGGCAATCAGGTTGTTGAGGGTGAAAATCGTGGTGATCAACAGCACCAGAACCACATGGTTGACCGCGCTGGGGGTCAGAAACTGTGTGAACATCAGCGTGATGATCACATAAGCCTTGGGGTTGAGCAAAAGCAGGATGACCCCATCCATGAATGAGGCCGGGCGCGCCTTGCCCCCTTGTTCCAGTACGCCGGCCCGCAGCATCCTCCAAGCGATCCACAAGACATAACCCGCCCCCGCCAGTTGCAAGGCGCGAAACGCCCCCGGCACGAGTTCAAGCGCGCCCAGAAGGCCAAACCCGATCAAGGCTGTCACGGCCCAGGTGGCCAAATGATACCCCGCAGTCGCCCTGAGTGTTGAGCGAAAGCCGAAACGCGCGCCATTGGCCGCGAAAAACAGGTTCCCCGGCCCGGGGCTATAGGCCAAGGGGAAAAGGAACAGAACAAGCGCGATCAGGGTTTGGGACATGGCGGCATCTCCTTGCCGTCATGCAACCCGAGCGCCCCCCTTCAAGCGACCCGTTTCTTGCGCATTGCCCCGGTAGAACGAAGCGCGTAGCAAGGCGTTGAAACGCGAAAGGACCAAGCCCATGACCAATGTGTATCTTCTGCTGATCTTCGCAATTGCCGCTGAAACCGTGGGCACCTCGGCGCTACAGGCCAGCCAACAGTTCACGCGGCTGGGGCCGACCCTTTTGGCCGTCGTCGGCTATGCCGTCGCACTTTATCTTCTCGGGCTGACGCTCAAGTATATTCCCGTTGGGGTCGCCTATGCGGTCTGGTCCGGTTTGGGGATCGTCTTTATCGCGATTATCGGTTTCGCGATGTTCGGTCAGAAACTGGACATGCCGGCAATCATCGGCACTGGGATGATTCTGGGCGGAATCGTGATAATTCAACTGTTCTCGAACACCACACCGCATTAGAATCCCGGCCTAAAGCTGTTCGAACTGCGCCTGTTGCTTGGCGCTCCAGCGCACGGTCAGGTCGAATCCCGTTTCGGTCTGGCGTTCATCCTCGACGACGCCTTTTTCGAACAACCATGCNCGCTTGCGTCCCTCGTCGAAGCCAAGCGAAAGGTGCGTTTCATGCGTGGCCTCGGTGATGCCTTCGGTGATCGCCTCGATCAGCGCGTCCATGCCTTCGCCGGTCCAAGCCGAAAGCGCCTGCACGTGATCCAGGCGCGCGGCGCGGGTCAGCACTGCGTCACGGTCAGCCTTATCCAGCCGGTCGATCTTGTTCCAGACCTCGATTTGCGGCGTGTCCTCGGACACNCCAAGGCTGTCCATGATGGCGCGCACATCCTCGGCCTGTTCCTCGGTTTCGGGGTGCGAGATATCGCGTACATGCACGATCAGATCGGCGGCCAGCACCTCCTCAAGCGTGGCGCGGAAGGCGGCGACCAGTTCAGTGGGCAAATCGGAAATAAAGCCCACCGTGTCCGACAGGATCACCTCGGGCCCGCCGCCGGGCAGTTCGATGCGCCGCATCGTGGGGTCCAGCGTGGCGAAAAGCATGTCCTTGGCCATGACCTTGGCCCCGGTCATCCGGTTGAACAGTGTCGATTTACCCGCATTGGTATAGCCAACCAAGGCGACGATCGGAAAAGGCACCTTAGCCCGCGAGGCGCGGTGCAATTCGCGGGTTTTCACCACCTTGTCGAGTTGACGGCGCAAGCGCACCAACTGTTCGTCAATGGCGCGGCGGTCAGCCTCGATCTGGGTTTCCCCAGGTCCGCCAACGAATCCCAGCCCGCCCCGCTGACGTTCAAGGTGGGTCCAGGCCCGCACCAGCCGCGTGCGCTGATAGGAAAGCGCCGCCATCTCGACCTGAAGAACACCCTCACGGGTCGCGGCGCGTTCGCTGAAGATTTCAAGGATCAGCCCGGTGCGGTCAAGGAGTTTGACGCCCAAGGCCTTTTCCAGATTACGCTGTTGCACGGGGCTGACCGGCCCATCGACCAGTACAAGGCCCACGTCATGCGCCGCCAACCGCTCTTTCAGCTCCTCCAGCTTGCCTTTGCCGAACAGCATCCCGGGGTGCGGTCGGGGCAGGCGCACGACTTCACTGCCGACAACGTCAAGTCCGGGCAGCGCATGGGCAAGCGAGATCGCCTCTTCCAAGGCAAGCTCGGCGTCACGCGCGGCCTCGTGGCCGCGAATGTCAGGGTGCAACACCCAGGCCCGGGTGTCTTCGCGTTCCGTCGTCGTCGGGGATGTCACCCTTGCTCGTCGCCTTCGTAAAGGCTCAGGGGCTGCGACGGCATGATGGTGGACACGGCATGCTTGTAAACAAGTTGTGATTGCCCGTCGCGACGCAGGAGGATGCAGAAATTATCGAACCAAGTGATGACACCTTGCAGCTTCACACCGTTGATAAGGAAGATTGTCACCGGAATTTTTGTTTTACGGACCTGATTGAGAAATGCGTCCTGAAGATTCTGTCGGTCTGATGCCATGGTATTGAAAACCTTTGTTCTTGCGTTGGCCGCGGATCGGCACGGTCTCTCCCTCTGGCAGAGTATGGAGCGGTCACGCGTGCATTTCCACCCCAAAAATCAAATCCTTGCAGGGTGCCGCTTGCAGGCCGCTTCAATCGCGCCAAAGGCCCGGATTGGCAAGCGCGATAATGGCAAGCGTTTCCAGTCGCCCCAGAACCATGGCCGCGCACAGCACGAGTTTGGCAGGCGCGCTCATCGAGAGCAAGTCAATCGGAACCTCGGCGGCCGATTGCGTCAATGGGCCGGTGGTACTGAGCGCCGATATGGCCAAAATGATGGAGTTCTGAAAGCTCTGTCCAAGCGCAGCCATCAGAACCGTGACCAAGGCCAGCGAGAGTGCGAACAGCATGAAGAATATCCATGCGATGAAGGCGCCCTGCCGTCGCAAGCGTCGACTGCCCGCCGTCGCGCGCCCAACCGACGAGGGATGAACCAACCGCTCCATCTCGCGCCGCCCGTTCAGGTACAGCGCATAGACCCGAAGCAACTTTACCCCGCCCGCCGTGGTCGCAACGCCGCCTCCCACAAGCGCCAGCCCCAAAAGGATCAAACCGGGGGTTCCAAGGCCGGACCACCCGCGCGCCGCTTCCCATGCCTGGCTTTCGAAGCCGGTCGTCGACAAAAACGACAGGACCGTGAACATCCCCCCCCAAAGCGCCCCGACCGCTTGCGACAGGTTTTCCATTTCGTCCACGTCGAATGCACCAATGAAGTGCCGGGAAAACAGCAGGAGCGGCACGCCAAGCACCAAAAGCAGCCCCAGCCGGAATTCAGGATCTTCAAGCAGGCTTTGTCGCCCGGTGGTCAAGGTGTCGGCCGAAAAAGTCAGCCGGGACAGCGCGAACAGCATGAACAGGAACAGCACCACCTCACCACCATAGCCCGCCGCCCCGTTATGAATGCCACCGATGGGGGAAATGCCACTGGTTGCCATGGTCGACATGGCATGGATCAGCGCCACGAAGGCGCGCTCGCCATTGACCATGAGCAACAGGCACAAGACCGCCGTCAGGCCAAGATACACCGGTGCCAGTGCTCCGGTCATCTGGTGCAACCGTTTCGTGGCCGTCGCGCGTTCGAACCTTTGAAACCCTGCCGCGTCCTGTCCGGGTTCGGCGCTTGCCGTCACCTCGAAGCCGCCAAGGTTCAAAGGTGCCAGAATGGCCGAGGCCGCCACCCAGATCATCAAGCCGCCGAACCAGCCGACAAGCCCGCGCCACAGGTGCAAGGGCTCCGGCACGCGGCCCGGATTGTCAAACAAGGTGGCCCCGGTCGTGGTGAGGCATGACACCATTTCGAAAAAGGCGTTGAGAAAGCGGGTGGTTTCCAACCCTTCGTAAAACGGCACGGCCAGATAGAGCGGCAGCGCGGTATAGGCGAGGAAAAGCGCGCCAAGGTGTTGAATATCCGTGGCCTCTCCGGTTTGCCGCCCGGACATCGCCAAGCCGATAATCACCACGAATGTCAGGCCAAGCGCGCTGGAATAGAAAAACGCCTGTGCCACGCTGTGATCGTCCAGCATCAGGGCGTGCAGGGCCGGCAGAAGCATCGCCAAGGCGGAAAAGCCCCAGAGCACCAAAATCAAAGGGAAGGTGAGCAGCCGGGCAATCATGGCTCAGAAGAAATCAATCGAGACCTGAAGCAATTGCTCCACCCGGCCCACATCCGCCGCCAAGGCAAAAAGCACCACCACATCGCCCGCCTCGATCTTGAGGCCGCCAGAGGGTTTGCGGATCTCCTCGCCCTTGCGCACGGCCCCGACCAAAACCCCTTCCGGAAAGTCGATATCACGGATCGCCTTGCCCGCGATGGAGGAGGTCGACATGATTTCGGCCTCGATCACCTCGGCCTCGGCGTCACCGATGGAATAGACCGATTTCACNCGACCATGGCGGATATGGCGCAGGATCGAACTCACGGTCGTGGCGCGCGGATTGATGAAGGCGTCGATCCCCAGTGGCTCCATCAGCGCGGACAATGTCGGATCGTTGATCAGGGCGATCGCATAGGGGCACCCCGCCGCCTTGGCTCGCACGGCGGTCAGCATGTTGGTCTTGTCGTCGTCTGTCACGCAAAGCACCGCGTCGGCACGTGCGATTCCCGCCTCTTTCAACAGGCTGGTCTCAAGGCCATCACCATTCAGAACGATGGTTCGTTCCAAGGCATCCGCGGCCCGCTCGGCGCAGCGGCGGTCGCGTTCGATAATCTTGGTGCGGGTGCCGGTGCGATGCTCTTCCAAGGACTGCGCCACAGCCAACCCGATATTGCCGCCGCCGACAATGACCAGACGTTCCTGTTTGTCCTGCCGCTTGCCAAACACCTCCAGCGTGCGGGGAATATCGTCGCGCGGGGCGAAAACATAGGCTTCGTCGCCGACGAACAACTGGTCGCCGGCCTCGGGTGCGAACAAGTGCCCCTCGCGCCGGATGGCCAAGACCACCACGCGAAGGGTGGAAAACAGATCGCTCAACTGCCGCAGCGGCGTGTTGACCACCGGGCATTCCTCGTCCAGCCGCAGGCCCATAAGCTGCGCTCGTCCGCCAAGGAATTGCTCGGTATCGAAAGCCGCAGGTGCCGCCAAACGCTGCAATGCGGCCTCGGCCACCTCGCGCTCGGGGCTGATCACCACGTCGATCGGCATGTGATCGCGCCGGTAAAGGTCGGAATAAATCGCATCCAGATAGGATTGGCTGCGCAACCGCGCGATCTTGCGCGGAATGGCAAAGACCGAATGCGCCACCTGACAGGTGACCATGTTCACCTCGTCGGAATAGGTGGCGGCGATGATCATATCGGCATCGCGCGCACCCGCCCGGTCCAGAATGTCGGGATAGCTGGCAAAGCCGGCCAAGCCCTGCACGTCCAGCGTATCGGTGGCCCGCCGCACCAGATCGGGGTTGTTGTCCACCACCGTGACATCGTTCTTTTCGCCCGACAGGTGGCGGGCGATCTGCCAGCCAACCTGACCGGCCCCGCAGATGATGACTTTCATGGGTCTTGCGCCTCATCTTGTCTCGAAAATGTTGCATGACAGGTTGGTTATGGTTGGTCAATTGCTTTGTCCTTGGCCCGCATGCCTGTAGACTGAGGCTATGACACTGAAACGCTACGGTCTCCCTGCCCTTCTCGGGGCCATGTTCGTGCTTTTGGCTGCCTGTGCGCCATTGACGGTCTATTACAAGCAAGGGGCCTCGGTCGCCGCGATGGAGCAGACCCTCAACGACTGCAAGATCACGGCCCTGCGCAAGGTGCCGCCGCGTATCCTGACGCGGTATATTCCGCCGACAACAGCACCTTACACCCGCTGCGATGCCAATGGCCATTGCTATACCTTTCAGCGCATCATCACCCCCGGTCGCTACGAAAGCTACGATGCCAACGAAAACCTGCGCTTCAAAACCGAGAGGCTTTGCATGGCCGGGGCGGGCTTCGAGAAAGTCAGCATCAAGCAATGCGACTCCGCACAAGTCGCCGCCGCCCGCCCCTTGAGTGCGACACGAACCTTCCCGCCGCTCACCGAAAGCTCATGCGCCATCCGCCTGAAATCGGGCCGCTGGAAGATCGTGACACCGGGAGCCGGGTAGCAGGCGGCCCCGGACATGCCCGCGCAACCTGTTTGGTCAGGCCGTGTCAGTGAGGCCCGGCGGGGGCTTCGAACAGGATAAGTTCAATCCGTTCCACGCCCTCAACATAGGCATCATGGCCTCGAATAATCGTGCGGTGTCACAGGGCTGCCCTCCCTTTGTCTTGCCGGGCTACTTGTGGATGATCTCGGCCTGCAAGGACTGTAAAATCCCTTGCACCTCGTCGCGGACATCCCGTCGGTAGTTGAGCGCCTGCATCGTCGTCAGGATATCGTCACAGGCGGCCTCGTATTCCGCCGGGTCGATATCCATGTCGCGATGAGCGTCGGCCATGCTGCGGCCTTGGTACCTGTCAGGCCCTCCGCTGCCTGCGGCGAAGAAATCGCAGGTGTGCTGCTTGATCTCTTCAACGCGGTCCGGCTGGTCCTCGTAGGGCGTAAAGCGGTCCTTGATGACTGGGTTGCGCATATGCGCCGCAACGGCACCATCGACGATCTGCCGAATTCCCGCCGCCCCGCCAAGCCGTTCAAACAAGGATACCGTGCACAGGTCTTTTGCAAGTGATTGCGCCATCGCGCGCTCCTTTCAGTTTTCTGGGTGTTTTGACGTCGGTGCAGTCACGCGGGTTCGGCTTGCACCGCCCTGACATCGGCAGCGCTCAGGGGTTTGCCGCCAATCGCCCACTCACCGCTGGCAACCTCCTGGACCCTAACCCATGTCACGCTGCGCATGGCCTCGCCCTCGACGCCGATCATGGCCTCGGTCACGTCGTGGATCATTTTCTGTTTCTGGCTGTCGTCAAAGACACCCTCGATGAGTTGAATATCAACAAGAGGCATTGATTTATCCCTTCTTTGCAATCGGTTGCGTTGAACACCGGTTTCATCCGATGCCTGAACAGGCTGACAGATGGCGCAGCGGTCGGGCCAGTTCACGAAGTGAACCAAGGTGATACAGTATCTGAACTGGCCGCATGCGGGCCGGGCGTGGCACACTGGGCCTGCCTTTAAGAAAGGAGGCCAGCATGACAAACGCCAGCTACAAACAGTTCTGCCCCGTCGCCATGGCGGCCGAGGTTCTGTGCACCCGATGGACAATCGTTCTTCTGCGCGAGTTGATCGCCGGATCGACACGGTTCAACGAGTTGCGCCGAGGTGTGCCGCGCATGTCGCCCGCCTTGCTTTCCAAACGCTTGAGTGAATTGGAAACCGCCGGCATCGTCGAACGCAACCGCATCCCGGGCCCGCCCGAAATCGACGCCTACCGCCTGACAAAGGCAGGGCGCGATCTACAGCCCGTGGTGGAATCCATCGGCATGTGGGGGCAAAAATGGGTCGAAACCGAGCCTTCGCTGGAAAACCTCGACCCCGAGCTCTTGATGTGGGACATGCGGCGCAACCTGAACACCGACCCCGTGCCACGTCAGCGCAGGGTGATCGAATTCATCTATCCCGAGTTGCCCAGTTCCCAACGCAGGTGGTGGCTGATCGTGGAACCGGACCGCACGGTCGACCTGTGCCACATCGACCCGGGGTTCGACGTGGACCTCTATGCCACCGTCGATCTGCGCACGATGACGGAAATCTGGATGGGCCTGAGAAGTGTCGCCAGTGCCGTCGACAGCGATGCCCTCGTGTTGGTCGGGGACAGGGTGCTGGTCGACAATATGCAGTCCTGGCTTGGCCTCAGCCCCTTCGCGGCGCAGGCAAAACTGGCAAGTTGATCACCCCGCCGCGGTTTCTTCATCCTCGGCGTTGGTCTTCGTCCCCGCCTTGGCCCCGGTGACAACACCCAAGGACTTCAGCTTGCGGTGCAACGCGCTGCGCTCCATGCCGACGAATTCCGCCGTGCGGCTGATATTGCCCCCAAAGCGGTTGATCTGGGTCATCAGGTATTCGCGCTCAAAGGCCTCGCGCGCCTCGCGCAGGGGCATGGTGGCCACCGTCCCCGACAGTACCACGCGGCCCTCCTCGGCCGTGGCACCCTGGGTTTCGCCCGGCAGTTCGCGCGCTTCGATCTCACCGCTGCTGTCGCCAAGGATCAACACGCGTTCAATCACGTTGCGCAGTTGGCGCACATTTCCCGGCCAGCGCATGGTTTGCAAAAGCGCCGCCGCTTCATCGCTCAACTCGCGCAGCGGCAGGCCCTGCGTCCGGTTCAGCCCTTCTATGAAATGCGCCGCCAAGGCCGGAATATCCTCACGCCTCTCTTCCAGACCCGGCACGTCGATCGGCACCACGTTGAGGCGGTGATACAACTCACGCCGGAACTTGTCGGCGGCGATCTCACCCTCCAGATCTCGCGAGGTCGAAGAGATCACGCGCAAATCCACCTGCACCTTGCCACTGCCGCCCACGCGCAAGAAGGTCTGATCCACCAGCACCCGCAGGATTTTCGACTGGGTGCCAAGCGGCATATCCGCCACCTCGTCGAAATAGAGAACCCCGCCATTGGCCTCTTCCAAAAGGCCCGGCTGCACACCGTCTTCGCCCTCGCGACCGAACAGGACCTCTTCCATCCGGTCCGGCTCCACCGCCGCACAGCTTACCGTGACAAATGGTGCCTCGGCCCGGTTCGAGTTGGCATGGATGTACCGCGCGGCCAATTCCTTGCCGCATCCCGCCGGCCCGCTCAGCATCACCCGACCGTTGGATTTGGTGACCTTGTCCAATTGGCCGACAAGGGTCCGGAACGCGGGGCTATCGCCCAGCATCTCCATCGGCCCGGTTTCACGCCGCTTGAGTTGCTGGTTCTCGCGCCGCAACCGGCTGGTTTCCATGCCGCGCCGGATGACCACCAGAAGTTGGTCGATATTGAACGGCTTTTCGATGAAATCGTAGGCCCCCTGCTTTATCGCCGCCACGGCGATCTCGATATTGCCATGGCCGGAGATGATCACCACCGGCACGTCAGGGTAATCGCGCTTGACGGTTTTCAGGATGTCGATCCCGTCCATCTGGCTGTCTTTCAGCCAGATATCGAGGATCAACAGCGCAGGCGGGGACTCCGCGAATTGCGCCATGCACTCGTCCGAGTTTCCCGCGAGCCGCGTGCCAAACCCTTCATCTTCAAGGATATCCGCAATCAGTTCCCGAATGTCCCGTTCGTCATCGACAATCAGAATATCACTCATTTTATCCTCATACCGCCTGTTGCTCCATGTCACTCGTACTCTCGCCTGTCACCTTCAAGGGCAGACGCACCACGGCCATCGCCCCGCGATGCCCGTCTTCTCCAAAACCGGGTGAATCGTCCAATTCCAATGACCCACCGTGTTCTTCGATGATCTTCTTCACGATGGGCAGGCCAAGGCCGGTACCCTTCTCACGTGTCGTCACATATGGCTCGAAAAGCCTTGTGCGGTCCTCGGGCAGGCCAATGCCATTATCGCAAATCCGAATAATGGCGCTATCGCCGTCGATCTGGCTCTCGATCCTGATCTCGGGGCTGTGGCCTTCGGGCGCCCCGGCCTCCTGAAGGCTTTCGATCGCCTCGCCCGCGTTCTTGATCAGGTTGGTCAGGGCCTGACTGATCATCGTGGCGTCCACATCCGCCGGCATCGCGTCATTGGTCAGCGTGGTGTTGAAACGCACCTCGGGCTGGCCCGCCTCCTGAAGAAGGACAGCTTCGCGCAGGATCTGGCCAAGGTCTTCTTCCTTGGTCTCCGGCTCGGGCATACGCGCGAACTTGGAGAACTCGTCGACGATGCGCCGCAGGTCGTTGGTCTGACGCACCACGACATCGGTCAATTCCTCAAGCGATTGCGCCTGATCCGCCTCCAGTTGGCGCGAGAACTTGCGCTTGATGCGCTCGGCTGACAACTGAATCGGCGTAAGCGGATTCTTGATCTCATGCGCGATGCGCCGCGCCACATCGCCCCAGGCCGCCATGCGCTGCGCCGTGACCAGGTCGGTCACATCGTCAAAGGCCACAACATAGCCCTCGCGGCGGCCTTCCTCGCTGTGCCGCGTCGACATCCGGACCAGAAGGTTCTCGACCCGTCCTGCCCGCGCCACGCGAATTTCTTCTTGGACAAAGCCCCCTGGCGAGACACGCAATCTCTGGAACAAGGCTCCGAATTCGGGCACCGCGACGCTTATATCCAGCGATTGCTGATCATCCTGCCAATCCAATAGCCGCTCGGCAGAGCGATTGACGAAGGTCACGCGCCCCTTCGCATCCAAGCCGACAACTCCGGATGAGACCGACCCAAGCACGGAATCGAACAGCCGCCGGCGGCGCTCGATTTGCCGGGTATTGGCCAAAAGGGCCTCGCGCTGCCCTTTCAGTTGGTGGGTCATCTGGTTGAAGTAGGTGGACAGCATGGCGATCTCGTCATCGCCCTCCTCTTCGCGCACGCGCACGTCCAGATCGCCTTCGCCCACGCGTCGCGCGGCACTGGTCAGCCGCCCCACAGGCCGCGACAGACGTTCCGCGAACCACAGCCCCAACCAGATCGAGGCCAGTATCAGGATCAGGGCAAAGCCGATGTAGAGCAGGCCGAATTCGAAAAGGACACGACCACGCTCGCTTTCGCGCTGCTTGTAGAAATCGGCCGTTTCCTGCGTTTCATCCAAAAGGTTCAGGATATCGCCATCCACATTGCGGCTGACATAAAGATAGCGGTCAGGAAGCTCCCGCAGCGGCATCAAGGCCCGAAACTCGTTGTTGTCCCAATCTTGAATGACAAGCACGCCCTCTTCTTGTGCTTCGGCGATCTGCTCGGGGGTCGGTTTTTCATAGTCGAACAGGTAGGAGCGTTCGCCGCGCGACCGCAAATCCCCGGTTCCATCAATCACGAATGCCTCGCGCAACCCGCGTTGAATTTCGCGTTGTCCACGCGAAAGGACTTGCCGGATGTCGCCATCGTCAATGAATACCGCCGCCCGCTTGGTGGCGTTGATGACTGAGGCCAGCGCCCGGGCGTCGGTGATCAGATCACGGCGATGTTCTTCCTCATAGGCCTGGGCTGCGGCCACCGAACTGTCGACCACGCGGCCAACGCGGTCGGAAAACCACGCCTCAAGACCCATGTTGACCGAAAGCGTGGCAAACACCGCGACCGCAACCGTGGGCAACAGGGCCATGATGGTGAACACCCCGGTCAGTCGCAGGTGCAGGCGCGACCCGGCCGAACGCCTGCGCCGTGCCGCAACCATCCGCGCCACCCGTTGCAGGACCAAGGCCGCGACGATGATGACATAGACCAGGTCCAGAAGCATCACACCGCGCAGCACCCGGCTTGACGCGCCCTGATCCAACGGCCCCATCACAAGAAAGGTCACAACGGCAAGAATCGGCCCAAGAGTCACAAGGCCCAGCGTGGCAAAGGTCTGGAACCGGCGCTTGCGCCGCACCCGAGTCAGGCCCTCCCAGGTCAATATGGACGGTATACGTGTCCGGGTTGCCACCCATGTCCCCCATCAGGTTGTGGCGCCCTTGGGCACCTCCGCAAGATATGGCCATGATTGGGGCGGCAGCCCCCAAAAGCCACACTGATGTTGCAGTTTTACATCAACTTGCGGCGGCGTGTCACGTGAATATCCAACTCGGTGATTTTCTTTCGCAAGGTATTGCGGTTAATGCCCAGAAGGTCGGCGCATTTTGCTTGGTTTCCACCGGTCGCATCCAAGGCGATTTCGATCAGCGGAAGCTCCACCTCGCGCAAGATCCGGCTGTACAGGCCCGGTGGCGGCATCACATTGCCATGCAGATCAAAATACCGCCGCAAGTGCCGCTCGACCGACGCCGACAGCGTCTCCCCCGATCCTTGTTTCAACACCGGCTGCGCGGCGGGCTGGTTGCCCAGGACGGCCTCGACCTCGGTGCGGTTGACCTCTTCGTTGCGCGCGGTCAACCCGATCCGCCGCACGGCATTTTCCAGCTGCCGCACGTTACCGGGCCAGCTATAGGCCCGCATCAATTCCAAGGCGTCGTCCGACAACCGGCGCGGCGGCTGCCCTTCGCGTTCGGCCCGCAAAAGGAAATGCTCGACCAGCAGCGGCACGTCATCCACGCGGTCCCGCAGGCTCGGCACGGCAATCACAGCCCCCGACAGCCGGTAATAAAGATCCTCGCGGAACCCCTCGTTTTCCAGCTTTTCGGCCAAGCGCCCCTGACTTGTCGCCATGAAGCGCGGCACGTGATCGCCCGGCGCATCCATCATTCGCACCACGCGCGCCTGCGCCTCGGCGTCCAGATCGCCGACTTCGTCCAGAACNATCGTCCCGCCCTTGGCCCGCGCCATCACCTTGGCCGGCCCTTCCAGGTCCGACAGGTCCGACGGCGTGACGGTCACAAAGGGCAAGGTCCGCCTGTCGGAAAAATCATGCACAGCCCGCGCAATCAGGCTCTTTCCCGTCCCTGACTCACCGGTGATCAGAACCGGCAAATCGGTGTTCATCAACCGCGCCACCACCCGGTAAAGCCCCTGCATCGCAGGCGTGCGCCCAATCAGCGGCAGTTCCTCGGGCCGGTCGTCGGCGGGTGCAGGCGCAGGCTGCCGCGCGCCTGCATCCAAGGCACGCGAGGTGCGCTTCATCAGGTCGGGCAAATCAAAGGGTTTCGGCAGATAATCAAAGGCATCCGCCTCTTCGGCCTGAATCGCCGTCATGATCGTGTTCTGCGCCGAGATCACGATCACTGGCAGCCCCGGCCTGTCAGCGGCGATCTTCGGCAGCATCTCAAGGCCATTGCCATCGGGCATCATCACGTCGGTGATCACCGCATCGCCCTTGCCCTCGCCGACCCACCGCATCAGCGTATGCAAGGACGAGGTGGCATGCACCTTGCAGCCCGCCCGCGTCAGAGCCTGCGTCAAAACCGTTCGGATCGTGCGGTCGTCGTCGGCGACCAGTACGGTGCCATCCATCAGCTTTCCTCCAATTCCTTGCCTGCCCGTGGCAGGGAAATCCGAAACACCGTGCGCCCGGGCACCGAGTTGACGGAAATCCAGCCGTCATGTTCGGAAATGATCTTGGCCGCGAGGGCCAAGCCCAGCCCCGTGCCGTTCTCACGCCCCGAAACAAAGGGGTCGAAAATATCACCGGCGATCTCCTCGGGCAGGCCCGGGCCATCGTCGATCACCTCGATCTGCAATGGCAGGCTCTTGCCGCCGCCATCGCGCCGCACCCGCAGGCTTTGCTCATAATAAGTGTGCAGGCGGATCACCCCGCCGCCTTCGCCCGCCGCTTGCGCCGCGTTCTTCAAAAGGTTCTGAATGACCTGCAACAATTGGTCCGGGTCACCCTGTGCCAAGGGCAGCGAGGGGTCGTAATCCTCGATGATCGTCATGTCGGCCGCCACGCCCACGATGGCCGAGCGCCGCGCACGGTCCAGAACATCATGCAGGTTCACCGCCTGAATCTTGGGCGCGCTGACATTGCCGAATTGCTCGACCTGCTCCAGCAGGCCCACGATCCGGCGGCTTTCGCTGACAATCAAATCGGTCAGTTCCAAATCCTGCGGCTCAAGGTTCATCGACAAAAGCTGTGCCGCGCCGGTTATCCCGGCCAGCGGGTTCTTGATCTCATGTGCCAGCATTTCGGCCATGCCGATCGCTGATTTCGCCGCCGATTTTACCGATTGGCCCTGCGTCACCCGCCCTGCCAATTCCCGCGGCGAGATCAAGAGCAGCATATGCCCTGCCTCCCCCGCCAAGGGCGCGATTTGCAGGTTGCAATGCAACGGTGCACGGTCGCCTGTCCCGACGTCCACATCATTCACGAACAGCGGCGCATCGTTGTGCCGCGCCCGCTCAAAGGCCTCCTCAAGCGGGGCATCCACCGCCAGCTTGTCCCAAACAGGCTGCCCATGAAGCGCCTTGGAGGATGACATCAAGAAACCCTCTGCCGCCGGGTTCACCCGGTGGATACGGTCCATGGCGTCCAAGACAAGCGCCGGCACCGGCAAGGATGACCAGATCGCCTCGTCACTCATGCCGCCATCCTTTCACCGTCACGAATGGCCTGCGGAATCAGGCGCAATACCTCGGCGCAATCCCGGCTGGTCAAGACCCGCTTGCGCATCTCTATACCTGTCCCGGCCACGTCCAGGTACCACCCCAGATGCTTGCGCGAGACACGGTTGCCCAACTCCGGGCCGTAGAATCGCAGCATGTCTTCGTAATGCTCCGCCACCATATCCTCGAACTCTCCACCCTGCGGCACCTGCGGTGCGGGCGCGCCCCAAAGCTCGGCCGCCACCTGTGCCAAAAGCCATGGCCGACCCTGCGCGCCGCGCCCGATCATCACACCATCGGCNCCGCTTTGCTCCAGCGCTTGACGCGCCGTTGCGCCATCCACGATATCGCCATTGGCCACCACGGGTATATTCACCGCGTCCTTGACTGAACGAATGGCCTTCCAATCGGCATGGCCCTTATAAAACTGACAGCGCGTGCGGCCGTGAATTGTGATCATCTGGATGCCCACCGCTTCGGCGCGCTTCGCCAGCTCCGGCGCATTCATAAGCTGTTCATCCCATCCCAGCCGCGTCTTGAGCGTGACAGGCACGTCAACCGCGCCCACCACCGCCTCGATCAGGCTCAGCGCATGATCCAGATCTTTCATCAGCGCCGAGCCGCTGGCCCCGGCCCCGCTGCTGCTGGTCACTTTCTTGGCGGGACAGCCCATGTTGATATCAATCAGCCGTGCGCCATTGGCCTCGACCATACGCGCGGCCTCTGCCATCCAATGCGCCTCACGACCCGCCAGTTGCACGGACGTGTTTTCCACGCCAAAGCCCAGTTCGGCCCGTTCGCGCACGCCCGGCTTGGCCTGCACCATTTCCTGACTGGCAACCATTTCGCTGACCACCAGCCCGGCACCGAACCGCGCCACGAGGTTACGAAACGGCAANTCGGTGATTCCCGCCAGCGGGGCCAGTAGAACCGGTGGTGTCAGATGTCTGTCTGCGATGGGCAGCATCTTGTGCTTAATCCTTGTGCAATGCCTTCTCTCTACGCGTTTACCTCGTTTGCAACAATATTTGCGAGGGTGTTTCGTGTTACACGCTAGGCAAATGCTCATATTTTAGGCAATCCGCTGCAGCATTGCGCTTGCCGTAACCTCCGCCTATGTCTTCGGACATGCAAAGCGCCGCCATCATCGTCGCCGCCGGGCGCGGCACTCGCGCCGGAGGGGACCAGCCAAAGCAATGGCAACCCCTCGCCGGGCGCCGCGTGATTGACTGGACCGTGGCCGCGTTCCAAGCCACCCCCGAGGTCAGCCGCATTGTAGTGGTTCTGCACCCCGACGATCTCGATCGCTACGATCCGCCCGTTGGGGTCGAGGTGACAACCGGCGGCGCGGAGCGGTCCGACTCGGTACGCCTTGGGCTCGAATACCTGTCGAACAGCGGGTTTTCGTACGACTCGTACGTTGCCATCCATGATGTGGCGCGAAGTTGTACGAAACCGGCGTATATTTCGTACGTTTTGTACGAATTGGACAAGGGTCCACAGCGCGCCGTGGCACCCGCTCTGCCCGTCACCGATGCGCTTTGGATCGGTCAGGATGGTGAGGTGTCAGGCACCCAAGATCGTACTGGCCTCTTTCGCGCCCAAACCCCGCAAGCCTTTGTTTTTGGGGACATTTTGGAAGCGCATCGTGCGCATGATGCGCCCGCCGCCGATGATGTCGAGGTGGCCCGCACCGCAGGCTTGCCCGTGCGGATCATTGAAGGCGATGAAAACAACCTCAAGATCACCCACACGCACGACTTTGCCCGTGCTGAAAAAATACTGGAATCTCAAATGGATATACGCCTTGGCAATGGTTATGACGTGCACCGTTTCGGCGCTGGCGACCACGTTTTCCTCTGCGGCGTCAAGATCCCACACAGCCGTGGCCTGCAAGGCCANTCNGANGCAGATGTTGGCATGCACGCCCTGACCGACGCCATATATGGCGCGCTGGCCCTGGGGGACATTGGCCGTCACTTCCCTCCAAGTGACCCGCAATGGAAAGGCGCCGAAAGTCACATCTTCCTGCGCCATGCGGTTCAGATTACGCGCGAAAAAGGGTTTGAAATCAGCAACGTAGACATCACTCTTATATGTGAGCGCCCCAAGATCGGGCCCCATGCACAGGCCATGCAAGAGACCCTATCACAGATCATGGACCTCGACGCCTCCCGCATCTCCGTCAAGGCCACGACATCTGAACGCCTCGGTTTCACCGGCCGCGAGGAAGGCATCGCCGCCCAAGCCAGTGCATGCTTGGTGAAGATATGACCGTAACCCGCTCTATAGCCACGTTTTTTTATGTTGGTCACCTGCGTCCAGCCCCCGGCACTTGGGGTTCTCTCGCCGCTATCCCCGTGGCTTGGGGGCTGCACGCCTTGGGCGGCCCGATCCTTCTGACCCTTGGCGTGATCCTGTCATTTGCTTTAGGATGGTGGGCCACAGCGTTGGAAACAAAAGGTAAATCCGATCACGACCCTTCGGAAATCGTGATCGACGAAGTTGCGGGCCAATGGCTGGCCTTCCTGCCGGTCTCCATCGGCGCCGCCCATACCGGAGCCGCCCTCACTGCGCTTTGGCCCGGTTGGATCACGGCCTTTGTCCTCTTTCGCCTCTTNGACATCTGGAAGCCCGGCCCGGTCGGCTGGGCTGACCGTCGCGGCGACGCGTTGGGCGTGATGCTTGACGATATCATCGCCGGTGTCTTTGCGGCCCTCGGTGTGTTATTATTTGCAGGTCTATCGCATGGAGTTTTCGGGCTTTGATCATACAAGAAATTCTTGATCTCGCCCGTGCTCAGGGCGTGATGATCGCCACCGCTGAATCCTGCACGGGAGGCATGGTATCAGCGGCTCTCACCGATTTGCCCGGATCTTCGGATGTACTTGAACGTGGCTTCGTAACTTATTCGAACAACGCAAAAAAAGAGCAATTGGGCGTATCCCCCGATACCCTTGAAACACAAGGTGCAGTTTCGGAACGGACCGCCCGGGAAATGGCCGAGGGTGCGCTGTCACACTCCCACGCCGATCTTGCGGTCTCAATCACTGGCATCGCAGGGCCCGGCGCTTCGGATCACAAACCCGAGGGACGGGTTTGCTTTGGCCTTGCCCGCAACGGCCTTAAAACCTTTACCGAAACCAAGGAGTTCGGAGCACAAGGCCGGGCAGAAGTCCGCCGCCTGTCACGCGATCATGCTCTGGCGCTCCTCAAACGGGCCCTGAACTAGACGCTTTCCATTTGCATCAATTCTGAAAGGGCCTCCAGATCGGGCACGCCTTCCGGATTTACGGCTTCCCACAACTGCGCCTCACGCTCGCCCAACAAAGCCGCTCCCTTGCGACGCAGGGCTTGCCACTTCTGGTCTGTGTCTTGCGCCGCCATCAGATCATGCTGACCTGAAAGCTGCGTACCATCCGTCAGGTCAAGCCTCACGCGCGCCTCGGTCTCGGCAAGGCTGTCATGGGCCACAACACGGACCTTGTCGCGGAATGCGACAAGCGTCGCATCCTGCGCGCAGGCATCGGAGAAACTGTCTATATCAGCGGTGTTCCAGCCATGTAGAACCATGCCCGCCACATGGGCATAAGAGAACTTGGCACCAAGCCCGGTATCCGGTGCGGGTTGATTGCAAACACTCAACCATCTTGGATGAGTGGTGATTTCGACCCGCTCGACGCGCTCCGGGCTGGTTTCCAAGGCGCTCAAGGCTTCGATCATCGCGTGCAGCCCATGACAACAGGCGTGCAGCTTGTGCGATACCTCGGTCATCTTCCAAATGTCACCCAACCCATCCCATGCTATTGCCTGCGCCTCACCGGCATGAGTCGGGCCAAAGCCCTGCGGTCCATCAAGCGCCTCGGGGCTCGACAGGAATCCGCGCGCCGCAAGGTCGGCGCATATCACACCACATTCAGCGGCAAGCCCGGCGTTCATGGGTTTACCCATGGTCCCGAATTGGGATTTTAGGCCCGCCGCCCGCGTGGTGGCCAATCCAAGCGCATGGGCCGCCTGCTCCGCATCAAGACCACGCAAACGCGCCACGGCGGCCGTCGCTCCAAATGCCCCTGCCGTGGCCGTCTGGTGAAACCCGGCTTGATAATGCCCACGCCCTACCCAGAGGCCGACACGCGTTGCCACTTCAAAGCCAATACAGGCGGCATCCAACAGTCCCGCCCCATCCTTGCGCGCACAAGCAATTGCCGCAGGCAAGATACCCACAGACAAATGCCCGATATGGGCGAAATGCGTATCGTCATAATCCAAAGCGTGCGAAATCGTCCCGTTCGCCAAGGCCGCCGCGCGCGCGGGTACATGGCCGCCGCCAAACATGACCGCCTGCGCGCTGCCACCATCCGCAAGCGCCTGCGCGCGCATGATCGCGGCCACGGGCTCTGACGCACCTGCCATGCCACAGACCATCCAATCATAAAGCGATTGCGCCATGACCCCGTACGCGGCCTCGGTCGGGCGGGCCTCAACGGCGAATGCCGCGATCTGTCGGGCCAAACTCATCCGTAAAGCTCCTGCGCACGGGCTTCAAACGCGCGCACGATCCGCTGCATCGCCTCATAGAAGAACAACCCCGCCGCTTTTTGCAGGATCATGTTCTTGAATTCGAAATCCACGTCGAAATGCACGATGCAGCCTTCGCCATCCTCCTCGAACCGCCAGTTCGAGCGCATGTATTTGAAGGGCCCATCCAAGTATTCGGTTTCGATCTTGCGATCTTCGGGCCATAGGACAACCCGGCTTCCGAACCGCTCGCGAAAGACCTTGAAGCTGATGACCAGATCGGCCTCCATCACCTCCGAGCCATCGGGTTGTTCGGTCACGCTGCGCACCCGTGCCGCGGCTGTCCAAGGCAAGAACTTGGGGTAGCTGCCCACATCGGCCACAAGGTCATACATCTGTTGCGCCGTATAAGGCAGCGGGCGGCTTTCTGAATGGGAGGGCATTGATGCAGCAGGCCTTGATTTTCGCGTGACAGTCCGAGGCTTTTTCATAGACTGGCCCGCGAAATTCAAGGGGGCGGGATGAGTAAACAGCCATATGTAATCGACCAGATGATCGGCAGCGCGGAGATTGCCTCCCGGATCGAAGAACTGGCACAAGAGATCAAATCAGAGTTTCAAGACACCCGAAAGCTGGTGGTCGTCGGGCTTTTGCGCGGCTCCTTCATCTTCATCGCCGATCTGGTGCGGCGGCTGGATATGGAGGTTGAGGTGGACTTCATTGAAACCTCGTCTTACGGCAACAGCACCGAATCCAGCCGCGAGGTGCGCATCCTCAAGGATTTGCGCGGCGATATTGAAGGGCGCGACGTTCTCGTCGTCGAAGACATCGTGGATACCGGTCACACACTGGCCCATGTGCTGACGCTCCTGCGCAACCGGCAGCCCGCCAAACTGCGCACCATCGCCCTTTTGGATAAGCCTTCACGCCGCGAGGCCGAGGTGACCGCCGATTGGATCGGTTTCACCATTCCCGACGCATTCGTTGTGGGCTACGGCAT
>PR_CR_10_Liq_1_inCRDRAFT_1000617_pt1 | contig 21724 bp, 18 predicted proteins | sample PRCRCaboRojoPR_3_FD_10241 | JGI IMG/M metagenome (IMG submission 10241)
AGGATTAGGCTATGACGGAGGAGCTTTTTTCTCACCTGATGGCACTAAGCTGGTTTTTAGAGCCTCCAGACCACAAACGCCTGAAGCCCAAAACGAATATCAAGCATTATTAGATAGAGGATTGGTAAAGCCTTCTAACATGGAATTGTACGTATGCAACGTAGATGGCTCCGACCTGCAGCAGGTTACCGATTTAGGCAATGCCAACTGGGCACCCTTCTTTCACCCCAGTGGCGAGAAAATCATTTTTAGCTCTAACCACAAGTCTAAGCGCGGTTTTCCATTTAACCTCTTTATGGTAAATGTAGACGGTACTGGCCTAGAGCAAATAACTTTTGACGAGCAGTTTGATGCCTTCCCCATGTTTAGCCCCGATGGCACTAAGGTTATTTTCTCCAGCAACCGCAACAATGGCGGCACGCGTAACACCAACCTTTTTATTGCGGACTGGGTGGAGTAAAGCTTCTTATACGTATGAATTTTAATTATGTAACTTTATACGTATGAAAAAGAAGCTGACATTATCTATTAACCAGGATCTTTTAATTAAAGCAAAGAATTTGGCTAAGGAAGAAGGTATCAGCCTATCGGCTATTTTTGAAAAATATCTTAAAAAGAGAATTGCAGAAGTTAAGCACCATCAAGGCTTGGAAGAACCCACCAAAACCTATAAAAGTCTTAGCCCCGCAGTACGGAAAAAGCTAGGTGCTTTAAATGAACTTGATGAGCTGCTATCTAAAATTCAAGTTTCTAAAGACGTTGATAACGCTGATTACCGCGATGAACGCTATGCCGCGCGTTCATGATATTTATAGACGCTAACATTTTATTGGATTTCTTTTTGAGAAGGAAGCCCTTTTATGAAGAAGCCAAAAATCTCTTTACCACGGCTCACGAGCTGGAGGTTGAAATGCTCCTTTCTAGTCTTTCTGTTTCGCACTGTTTCTACTTTGTACAAAAGCACCTTGGTACCCAAAACGCCTACAGGGCCATTGAAAAATTAAGCATGTTGTTTAGTATTGAGTCCACTGGGTATCAGCATATAGAAACGGCTTTAAAGCTCAGATGGAATGACTTTGAAGATGCCCTTCAATACTCGATTGCAAAAGAAAATAAAGCTCAAATAATTATCACAAGAGATAAGGAATTTAAGAAGGGCGCCCTCATGGTAAAAAGTCCTGTTGAAGCGGTAATAGAGCTTTATAAACTATAATTCGGCTATTCCCTAATTTCAGAAAAAGCTCCCTACACTTTAAGTAACTCCTAGAGTCTAAGGCAAGCCATAGCTCTTCTAAATACTATGGCCGCACCAAAAATATTTTATTGCTTACGCTTTTACCATCGCGGCAACGCAAAACATACAAACCTGGGGCAAGCGCTAAGTCTATTCTTGCTTTGGCTTGGTTTACTTGGTGAGTACCTAAGAGCCTCCCATCAAAATCGAGCACCTCAGCGGTGTAACTTCCGCTAAAAGCGCCCCACGCTACCCATAGGTGATTTTGCGCAGGGTTTGGGTAAATTTTAAGTTGTTGGTTTGGCTTATCTTCTTGAGTTGAAAAAGAGGCATCACAACCCACTGTTGTAGTATTGCTGCTAGGGTAGTAAGTACCGCCTGTATAGAGAACGGTGTCGTTTATGCTAAAGCAAGCTAAATCAAGCGCGTACTGTGAAATGTTTTGATAAAACTCTACCAGCATTCCTTGCGGATTACCGATGCCGTCTATCCACTCTCCTCTGTACAAATAATTAGACCCTAGTTGATTGCCACCACCTGCTTTAAATTCAACTAATTTGCGGGGCACACCATTATAGGTTTGGGTTTGAACGTAAACACAAATAAGGCTATCTACATAAGTGCGGTCATCAACGTAAATCTTTTCTGTTAAAGTATCCCCGGGTTGTAAACCAAAATCATAAAGCAGCATTTCTTGGCTTGAATCTGCTGCACAAAAATACCAACGGGTAGAGTCTACTCGGAGCGCTCCTATATAGCCACCTCTATATAGCTTAAGATAGTTTTGGGCATTAATTAGTGTATCATCTGTTGTGGTAGAAATTTCATGAACCCTAGATAGCCAAGATTGCGTACCGCTGGTATTGAATTGCCAACGGGCGTTAAGCCATGTGGTATTTTCAATGCTTTCATTTTGGCTGTAAGCCGATGGTAGTGCGAAGGAAAAAGCAACGAGCAGTAAAAGTTTCTTCATGGGTTTTGGTTTTTCAAAATGCGCAGTTTCTTCAGGCATTTTTCAAAGGTAGCTATTCCAATCTTAACAGATGGGGGAATGGGCTTAATTCATTTCAAGCTTGGCGCTGAATTACCCAATCAACAGGTCCCGGGTCTCCGCAAACTACGCCCGGGAACAGGTTAATTATTGGTGGCCTCCTTAAATCAATCAAAGGCACCTTTGGTCTGTGGACTGTGGACTGTGCAATAAAATCTAACATCCAGCCCCCAACCACCGCCCACGTCCTTAAAATTGGTTTTCTTTGAAACGCAGAATGAAGCTATGATGGCAGCCCCTTACATTGTAATTGGAATGCACCGCAGCGGCACCTCCCTTCTATCCAGGGTGCTGGAAAAATCGGGCATTTTCATGGGAGTGGTCAAAGACCACAATTTTGAAGCCATGCATTTTTTGAGCTTGAACCAACAAACCCTTTGGGCCGCAGGAGCCGATTGGCACAAGCCGGTGGTTCCAGATAAAATCTACTGGAAAACCCTTCCCGCCCAGGTGCTTTACCACGAACATTTTAGGGTACAATACCGCTTAAGCCGCTACAAACTCTGGTGGCAAAAGCCTGCCTGGGGTTGGAAAGATCCCCGCAACACCTTTACCCTCAATATGTGGTTAGACCTTTTTCCTCAGGCCAAGGTTCTACACATGGTTCGTAACCAAGATGAGGTAGTAAAAAGCCTTCAAAAACGGAACACGCTTAAAGCGGAAGTTTTTCAAACCGAATTGGAAGACACCGCCTTCTGCCAGAAATTATGGCAACAGTACGTAGAGCAAGGAAGAAGTTATGCGCACACACTGGGAGATCGCTACTGTGAGGTAAACTACCAGCAAATTTGCGGATTGGCGCCTGAGGCCTTGGAAAAATTAGAGCATTTTTGCCAACGTAAAATGACGGCCGCCTTAAAATCAATTGTAGCTTGAATCCTCTGGTTTCCATTATTGTACCCAATTACAACCACAAAGCTTACCTACCCAAGCGGCTACAAAGCATTAAAGACCAAACCTTTAAAGACTACGAGTTACTTTTACTAGATGATGCCAGCACCGATGGCAGCGCTGCCTATTTAAAAAAATTTCAAGCTGAAAATCCGCATAGCCGCTTTATACCCAATGGTAAAAACAGTGGCAGTCCTTTTAAGCAGTGGAATAAAGGCGTAGCAGAGGCAAAAGGCCAATATGTTTGGATTGCCGAGAGCGATGATTATGCGGAACCCAACTTGTTGGAGGAGCTGGTGACGCTGCTGCAAAAGCACCCAACGGTGGGTATTGCTTACGGGCAATCGTATCTGGTGAATGAAAAAGATGAGATTTTAAACAGCTATGCCGAAAACCTTCAATTCATTTACCAGACCAATACCTGGGAGAGTGACTTTGTGGAGCATGGCCCGGAGGCCTGCCGCAAATGGTTACTCAAACACAATCCCATTCCCAATGCCAGTGGCATACTCATCCGCAAAGAAGCCTATGAAAAAGTAGGAGGCGCCCAAACCAACATGAATCTCAATGGCGACTGGTTTTTATACGCCCGAATATTATGCGAATATGACCTGGGCTTTACCGCCGAGCATCTCAATTACTTTAGAGTGCACACCCAAACCCAAAGGGCCAAGGCGCGCAAAAATGCCTGGGTTTACACCGAGTTAATTACCATAAACGAATACCTGAAAACCAAGGTACCCAATAGCAAAAGGGAGGCCGAAGAGGCCATTAGTGAGGTAGGTAATTGGTGGATTGGCAATTTGCCCTACCATAGCCTTACGGCCGAAAATTGGAAATTAGACCGTTGGCTGTACCGCTATTTTAATCAGTACAAAAACAATTTGCCCTGGCGCATTTTTCTCACTTTTATCATTAGCTACACCCGTGATTTTTTGGTTTTTGTAAAGCTCCTTAAACCTTTAAAGCGCCTGCGCAGTTGGCTCTTCCCCGGTAAATATTGGGATAAATGAAGCCCGTTTTTTCAGTCATCATTCCGGTTTTTAATGCTGCCGAAACTTTAGCGGAAGCCTTAGAATCAGTAGCTAACCAAAGTTTTAGTGACTTTGAGATAGTGGTAGTGAATGACGGCAGTACGGATGAAAGTGTCCAAATACTTGAATCATTTGCCAAAAACCATCCGGCCCTGACCGTTAATTTGGTGGAACAAGCTAACCAAGGATTGGGTGCTGCGCGCAATGCCGGGGTAGATCAGTCCCGCGGTGAGTATTGCGCCTTTTTAGATGCCGATGATCTTTGGCAGCCGCAAAAGCTGGAAAGCTGCTACCAATATTTAAAATCGAGCCCAGCGTGTAAAGCCCTTTACCATGGGGTGGTGGCTTTTACAGCCGATGGAGAACGCAAGCGTAACGCTTATCCCGTGCAAGGTACCCGCCAGCTCCTTCAAAAAGGGAACCCGCTGGTACCCTCGGCCGTGGTACTCAAGCATGCTTTGATTCAGCGATTACGTTTTACCGAAGATCCGCTGTACCTGGGAGCCGAAGATTTGCACCTCTGGCTAAGACTTTTGCATCAAGAAGTACAGCTGCATTTTTGGCCGGAATATCTGACCTACTACCGAGCGGAAGGTGGCATGAGTACGGAATTGGAAAAACACCTACTTCATGTTTTTGCCGTTCTGGATCACTTTTACCAAAAAGGGTATTTTAAATTAAGTCATCTGGAAATGGCCAAGCGCAGAAAATACTATGAAGCGGGGCGGCTATCGCAAAAGCAAGGTCAGCACTTTAAAGCCGAACGTTACTACGCAGCGGCAGATTCCAAATCCATGAAAATTTTAGGGCTTCGGTTTCTAAACCTCCTGGGCTTCAAGGTGTAGCACCCTGACATCTTAAATTTGCCGCAAGGTTAAGATAATTTTTCGGTAACATTCCAGCCTGGGCAATACCTAACTTGCAGCCATGAATTTGGTGGAGCAAAACGAGCTGGCCCGTCTCATTCATTTAGACAAGGTGGGCTTACAGGCCTTGGCCAGACCCATTATGAAAATCTTAAAACTGCATGATGTTAATCAGGTGTACCAAAGCCTGGAAGAACTGCAGGGGCCAGCTTTTATTGATGCGTTGCTTGAGGAGTATGAAGTAAATTTTGAATACTACGCAGCTGAGCTCAAAAACATCCCTAAAACGGGGCCCTTCATTACTGTTTCTAACCACCCCTTAGGCGGCATAGACGGGCTGCTTTTGCTCAAACTACTAAACACCGTACGCCCTGATTTTAAGGTAATGGCCAACTTTTTACTGCAAAAAGTGGAACCCATTAAAGACTACGTAATGCCGGTGAACCCTTTTGAGACTAAAAATGTGAAAAGCTCCTACGGAGGCATTAAAGAGGCCATGCGGCATGTGCAAGCGGGCCATGGCCTGGGCATTTTTCCGGCTGGTGAGGTAAGTACTTATCAATTTGAAGAAAAGCGCATTACCGATAAAGCCTGGGAAGATGGCGCCATTAAACTGATTGAAAAACTGGGGGTGCCGGTAGTTCCCATTTACTTTAAAGCGCGCAACAGTGCTTTTTTTTACCTGCTTTCTATTCTGCACCCGGGCTTGCGCACCGCCAAGCTCCCCTCTGAATTAAGACAGCAAAAAAATAAGGCTGTGAAAATTAGAATTGGCCGCCCTATTTACCCCAAAGAACTGGCCGGCTACAAAACCACTCCTCATCTAAAAGCATTCTTGCGGCAGCGTACCTACCTGCTCCGTGAAGCTCTGCCACCGGCCAAAAAACTCTTTAGCTTAAAAAGGCCGGTGCACCCATTGCCCTTTCAAGAAGCTGTTCCGGCAGAAAGGCTCAAGGCCGAAATTCAAGCTCTGCGCACAAAGGAACGCAGGCTCATAGAACAAAAGAGTTATGAAGTCTTTTGCGCCAGCAGTGAGGAAATTCCGCAGTTGCTTCTAGAGTTGGGCCGCTTGCGCGAGCTCACTTTTAGAGCCATTGGAGAAGGTACCAACCGTGCCCTGGATTTAGATGATTTTGATTTTCATTACCGTCACCTATTATTATGGGACAAAGAAACCGAACAGTTAGCAGGCGCCTACCGCCTGGGCATTGGCCCGGAAATTTATGAGCGTTTTGGCATAAACGGTTTTTACGTAAGCACCTTATTTAAAATAAAAAAAGGAGGACGTTTGCTTTTGCAACAAGGCCTGGAAATGGGCCGAGCCTTTGTAGTGCCTGAACATCAACAAAAACCATTGCCACTTTTTTTGCTTTGGCAAGGTATAGAGGCCGTTTTAGCTGCCCATCCTAACCTAAAATACATTTGCGGTTGCGCCAGCATTTCCAATGTCTTTTCAAAATTTAGCCAATCGCTCATGGTAGAGTTTTTTCTTAAAAACCACGGAGATGCCAACTTAACGCAATTTATAAAGCCCCGTAAAGCCTTTAAGCCCAAGCTTAAAAGCAAGTATCAGCACCAAATTCTTAATAGCACCAAAAGTGACCTGACCCAGTTTGACCGCATCATAGAAAACCTGGAGCCTGGTAATTTACGTGTGCCAGTACTCATTAAAAAATACCTGAAACTCAATGCCCGCTTTGTCTGCTTTAACGTAGACCCTCTGTTTAATAATTCATTAGACGGTTTTATGTACATAGCCGTGCAAGACCTAGAAGCTAGGAATAACTGAAAACAAATCTTAATTTAGAGTGCTAATCTGCTAGCATAAAGATGCTTCATGTCTACTGGAAAAAATGGACTAAACCCTTCTACTGATCTTGTAGCTCTACTTCAGTTAAAGTCACTTTTTTACCTAAAAACTGATTTAGAGGGAAATTACACCTTTGTTAATGACGCTTATGCCGAAGCCATGGGCATGGACAGAGAGGCTGCTCTGGGCACCAGTAGCATCAATCATGTAGCCGAGGAGTCTCGCCCTGCCATTATAAAAGCGATGGAAACGTTATTTGCTAAGCCCACCGAGAGTGTATTCGTTGACTTGGTGAAGCCCTATAAAAATGGGATTAAAGGAGTAAGCACATGGGAGTTTAAGGGGCTATTTACAGAAGAAGCATTAAGGCGCAGCCAATAGCGGTTAAGCAATATCACCTACTCTACGGGAGCGGTTTTTGAACTTCACAACAACTTTAATAAAAGTGTGAGCTTCTTTGAACATATTAGTGACAGATACAAAGATCTGAACCTATCTCTACCAGCTGACCTTTTTAGAAGCAATGCCCGGCTCTTCTTCAATAACATTCACAACAATGATGCTCCTATGGTTTTAGGGAGCTATGGTTATGCGCTCAAAACCAAAAAAATTGGCAAAGCATTTTTTGAATGAGTCGCGCAGATGGCAGCCAGTGCTGGTTGCAATTAGATGCTGCTAAGCCAGTGCTGTTAAAAGATCACCTACTGGCTTTTTACGGCACCCTAAGAGATATAACCGAACAAAAAGAAAGTGAGTACGAGCTGGCTAAACTGGCCCAGGTAAGCACCAATATTTCAGACGTGGTGTACATCACCAACACCCAGGCAGAAACCCAGTGGATTAATGAGTCTATTACGCGCATGTTCGGTTACCGAAGCAAAGAACTATTGCAACAAAGCCCTACGTATTTATTAAGCGGACCTGAAACAGAGCAAGCCGAAATAGACAGACTCATAGAGGCATGCCGCCTGCAGCGCAAAAAGTCAGGCATACTACCGTTTTACCATAAAGATGGTAGAGGGGTATGGGTAGAATAACTGGCAAAACCTATTTGGAATTCTGAAGGGGAGTTTAGCTATAACATGATACGGTTTAAGAGATATTACCCAAACCGTNGAAAAAGAGACTGAATTAAACTCTATAGTTGACGTAACCACNGAGCAAAACAAGCGCCTGCAGAATTTCACCTACATCATTTCGCATAACATTCGTTCCCATAGCGCTAACCTCAACGGACTTTTGGGCCTCTTAGNACAAGACACTCCCGTTACTGAACAGCAGGAAATTCTAGAGGCTCTGCGCAAAGTAGGAAGCAACCTGGAAGCTACCATTCGCCATTTGAGCGAGGTGATCACCATTGATAAATCCCTTAATAAAAATAAGCGCCCCTTACTTCTAAATGCCGAAGTGCAAAAGGTTTTGGAATTGGTGGAGCCCGAGATACACCTCTGCAGGGCCACCATTACCTGCGATTTCTCAGATCGCGCAAAGCTTTTGGCTGTGCCAGCTTACCTGGAAAGCATTATTCAAAATTTAGTCACCAATGCCTTGCGCTACCGGCACCCCCTTAGAGCAGCTGAGATTACCATTGGTCATATTGAAAAAGATAATGGCTTGGGGATTGATCTGAAGCGCCACGGTGATAAGCTTTTTAAAATGTACCAAACCTTTCACGGCCATGAAGAATCCCGTGGCCTTGNGTTATATTTGCTGAAAAGTCAGATTGAAGCCATGGACGGCTCCGTTTGGGTAGAAAGTGAACCTAAAAAAGGCAGCACTTTTTACGTGAAATTCAGAAAGAAACAGCACATTGAAAACTCCGCCTCAGGAATGGTATGATAAGCCTTGGTTACTAGCACTACTTACGCTTGCCTTTCCACTTATAGCTCTTATTGGGCTTTGGTTAACTAAAACCCTCCCCAGTAAATACAAAATAGTTTTGGCCTTGGCTGCCACCATGAATTTCTTAGGTCAAATGGCCATTATTTTTAAATACTTATTTGGCTAAGCCTTAAAACCAAATTTTTTGGGCCAAACGAAAGGTATTGGCGTGGGCGTCTACAATGTCGGCCAGGCGCTGAGAATAGCCACCGCCCATATTAATGGCCACGGGCAAGTTGTTTTTATGCAGGGTTTTCAAGACTAGCTCATCTCTTTGGCGGCACCCGTAGATACTCATCCCTAAGCGCCCTAATTTATCAGTGGCCAATACGTCTACCCCGCTTTGGTAGAAAGCAAAATCCGGTTGCACTTCATCCAGGAGTCTGGGTAATTTTTCACTCAGAATCTTCAAGTAAGTAGTGTCATCGCAGCCATCGGGTAACGCAATATCTAAATCTGATTTTTCTTTTTTAAGCGGATAATTTTTAGCACCATGCATGGAGAAAGTAAAAACTCGCGGTTCATTTTCCATGATTTTGGCCGTGCCGTTGCCCTGATGTACGTCTAAATCTACCACCAATATTTTTTGGGCCAGGTTTTGGTCAAGCAGCCAATGGCTGGCAATGGCAATGTCATTCAGTAAGCAAAAGCCTTCACCCCTATCCGCGTAAGCGTGATGCGTGCCCCCGGCAATATTAATAGAGACTCCAAATTCCAAAGCATAGCGGCAGTTGTCTATGGTGCCTTGGTTAATGGTTATTTCCCTTTCTACCAGTTTTTGCGTGAGCGGAAAGCCCGTTCTGCGCTCTTCAGCGCGGCTTAGTTTCAGGTCTTTTAGTTTTTGCCAGTACCCGGCTGTATGGGTGCGCAAAACCTGCGCCTCGCTAAGTTGGCCCGGCTCAAAAAAATTGGCCTGTGTGCAAGTACCCTCATACAAAAGCTGCTCTGGCAACAGGCTGTACTTAGCCATTGGAAAACGATGGCCTGGCGGTAAAGAGTGATGGTAAATAGGCGTGTAAGCTATTTTAAGCATGCCACCTATAACCTTGAACTACCTAAAATGATTAACGCAACTCAGCGGAAAAATTCTTTTGGAAACTCTTAAGGATGCGTTCCATGGCCGCATCTACGGCTGCATCTTTTAAAGTTGCCTGCTGATCTTGCAAAATAAAGCTCAGGGCGTAGGACTTTTTGCCTTCTGGCAGATTTTTGCCTTCGTACACATCAAAGAGATTCACCGCTTTCAGTAGCTTTTTCTCGGCTTTTAAGGCCGCCTTTTCCAAATCGGCATAGGCTACAGTTTTATCCAGCAAAAGGGCCAAATCTCTACGGACTTGCGGATATTTAGGTAAATCTTGCATAACAAGGCGCTGCTTTTGCCCCCACTTAACCAAGGCATCCCAATCTAAACTGGCGTAATACACCGCTTGGTCTAAATCAAAGTCTTTAAGTAGGTCTTGGCTAACCCGGCCCAGACTACCAACTTTTTTCTTGAACACATATAAATCCAGACCCTCCTCAAAGTAAGCTGTTTCAGTGGCTTGCTCTTCCACCTGATTTAAACCTAAGGTAGCCAGCAGGCGAATAACCTCTCCTTTCAGCGTAAAGAAATTAGACTTTTGGGTAGCTTGCTGCCAGTTCTCCAAATTTTGGTTTCCACTGATCCAAAGGCCCAGGTAATTCCCTTCTTTAAACTTGGTTTCCGTTTTATGATAGTGGCGGCCAAACTCGTAAAAACGCAGGTTGGAATTTTGTCTTTTGGTGTTGTAAGCCACCGCTTCCAGTCCGCCAAAAAGTAAATCCTGCCGCATTACGGCCAAATCCTGGCTTAAAGGATTTACCATGGCAATGGAGGCATCGGCTGAAAAGCCATGGGCCTGGTAGTAACTGGCTTTGGTAAGCGAGTTGTTAATCATTTCCAGAAATCCCCGGCCGCTCAAGGTTTTGCTGAGCTTAGCGCGATACTGCGCTTCGCCCCGCTTTTCTTGTTGGGCCACAGAAATCTGCATTTTAGAACAGGTTTCAATGGCATTAAAACCGTAAATGCGCAGTACCTCCTCAATCACATCGGCCTCGCGGGTAACGTCATGCCGGTAAGCCGGAATCTCGAGATGCAGCTTGCCACCATTTTCGGCTAGAATTTTAATATCCAGCCAGTGCAAAATCTTGTACACTTCTTCTTGCGGAATTTCCTGACCGATGAACTCGTTCATATGCTGCAGGCTAAGGCTCACCTCCTGATTTTCAATCTTTACAGGATGCTCATCCGCAATTTCGCTGGCCACTTTAGCTTCAGCACATTCAGTTAATAAAAGGGCGGCCCGTTTTAAAGCGTACAGGGTCATTTCGGGGTCTACCCCGCGCTCATAGCGGAAAGAGCTATCGGTACTCAAGGTATGGTACTTGGCCGATTTACGCACCTTAACGGGATTAAAATGAGCGGCTTCTAAGAACACCGTAGTGGTTTCAGGGCTTACGCCAGAATCCAAACCTCCGTACACTCCCGCCAGTACCAAGCCTTTCTGGGCATCGCAAATCATCAAATCTTCGGCACTCAGGGTACGTTCTTTCTCGTCTAAGGTGGTGAAGGCAGTACCTTCAGGCAGGTATTTTACGTGAATTTCCTGACCTTGAATTTTTTGCGCGTCAAAAGCATGCAGCGGATGGCCGGTCTCTAACATCACGTAATTGGTTACATCTACCACGTTGTTAATGGGGCTTAGGCCTACTGCCCGCAAACGGTTCTGCAACCAATCGGGCGAAGGCCCAACCTGAACATTACTTAAAGATACTCCGGCATAGCGGTAGCAAGCCTCAGGCTCGTGAATGGTCACTTTTACCGGTAAGCTCACCTCTTGGGTGTTAAAGCTCAACACCGAGGGTAAACTCAACTCTACGCTGCTATGCCCAAAACGCAGCATGGCTGCCCTTAAATCGCGGGCCACTCCGTAGTGACTAATCGCATCGGTGCGGTTGGGCGTTAGGCCTATTTCAAAAACATAATCGTTTTCAATGTTAAAATATTCTGCTGCCGGCTTACCCACCGGAGCCTCAGGGTCCAGCACCATAATGCCGTCATGGCTGCTGCCCAGGTTCAACTCGTCTTCTGCGCAAATCATGCCGTGTGAGGGCTCACCGCGTAATTTACTTTTCTTGATTTTTAGCGGTTTATCCTCTATGTACAAGGTAGTACCCGGGGTGGCTACCAATACTTTTTGACCCGCTGCAACATTGGGCGCTCCACATACAATGGGTAATGGCTCTTCCGCACCTACATTAACGGTGGTGGTTTTTAGCTTATCCGCATTGGGGTGTTTCTCACAACTCAGCACTTCGCCAATTACTACACCTTTGAGGCCACCTTTTAGGGTCTCAATTTCTTCCAGACCTTCTACCTCCAAACCGGTGTTGGTGAGTAATTCACTTACTTCGGCCGGAGCCAAATCAAAATTGAGGTACTGCTTGAGCCAGTTGTATGAGATTTTCATGCGCGTATTTTACAGGGGCGCAAAGGTAAAGTTTTGGCCTGCTCCGTCAAGGGCCTGGTTTAAGGTATTTTGGAAGCTTAGAATGAAACTACTTTTTGCTCAAGTTGATCTGGTAGTTTTTCTTGTACTGCTCAAAGGGTTGTTTTTTATGTGCATCGGTAGCCAGGTAGGTAATGATTTGCTCAAAAGCTTCCGGCCCCTGGTAGCCGGGAACAGGCTGAATTAAGTTTAATTCCTCATCTAAATACACAATGGTAGGATAACTCATACGCCCGTTCATTAAGGTGGCGGGCAACATATGATAGCCTCTGCGACCTTGAGATACAAAGCCGTATTTTTTTCCTCTAAAGGTGATGGAGTCTTTCTCTTCGCCATCCAGTTTAACTGCATAAAAGTGCTCGTTTACATATTGGGCCAGCCCGGCATTTTGAAAAGTACTTTTATCCATGCGTTTGCACCAGCCACACCAATCGGTGTAAACATCAATGATGACTTTACGCGGTTCTTTTTCCACGGCCGCTTCTGCTTCTTCAATGGTCATCCAATTAATGGTTTCCGCCTTTTTCGCTTTGCGCGATGCTTGATTGCAAAAACAGCGAAAAAACCAAAAGACCATACCATTTCATACTCTANAATTTTAGGAGATTCAAAGTTAAAGCTTCAGCGTGAGTTGTACCAANTCTAGTCTAAGAAGTAACTGTAGCCNAGNCTAAANCCTGCCAGATTGCGGGTGCTTTTCAGAAATTGCGTTCGCTTGGGGTTTAGGGTTCTGAATTGTTGATGCAGTTCTAAAAATATTTGGGAATGGGGAGTAAAAGCATGTTGGTAACGCAATGTGAGGTTGTAGTCTTGCACCACATTTCCTGTAGCGTTAAACAAGTCATTTATGTTTCTTTTTTCATCCCAAACTCCTTGGGAATACAGAAAACCAAGCTGCACAAAATTTTTGGCATTGAAATCATAACTAAGCGTAAGGCCAGACCGCAAGCCTTGGTGACTTAAAACAGGGCCCAATGCAACAGTTCCATCGTCTTGCATAAATGTCTCACGCACCTCTCCAAATCTGCGGTAGTAGGTTAATCGAGGAAAGAGACTAAGCTTCTCATTTACTTTGATGCCAGCCGTGTAGCCTACTCTAAATTCATAGGTGGTAGAAAAGGGTTGGGCAATTAAGCCAATACGACTGTCATCAGTTACAGGCGTGGTTAGGCCCACCGTGACCAAACTGGAATTAAAGATACCACTGTTATTGTGAATTTGGTAGGCGGCATTGAAGCTGATGTTTTCAAATAGGGAGGGCCCCACGGCATTATTACTAATAGGCGCATGAAAGCCAAAGCTAAATTTCTCCTTAATGGCCCAGGTGCCGCCAAAATTAAAGGTCCAATGGTCTGGGTCATAGTCTATAAAATCTATTCCCCCGCTTACATTGAGCTGGGTGTACAAAAGTGTGGGATCAGAAGCTTTAATGCGTGGTTCAGTGGGTTGATTTTGGGCCNAAAGGCTGCTGGTGAAAATGGCGCTAAGGAGNAANAGACNGANTGCTTTNTACATGTTTAGGGATTTATTTTAAGCTAAAAGTANACGAAAGAAGGATTGATCTNGTACAGCAGAGCCTAAAGATTTGTTAAGACTCAACGCAAAAGCTNAGCGTCTTTTAAAAAAGAAGGCCCGGAAAAACCGGGCCTTATAAANAAAGATATTAGATCCTCTTACTCTTTTCCATCCGCTACTTCAAAACCCTCTTGCTCTTCATAGGCCGTGCCTTCCTTCTCTTCTGCACCGTGAGTGAGTTTCTTCAATTTCTTGAGGAATACGATCAGAAGTAAACCAAAGGCCACGGTAAAGAGGGTCAGGTACATGAATGTTTTGTACTCCTGCTCACTTTGCTCTTCGTCAATTACAAAGCTCACCAAATAGTCTTTCCCGTCACCCATGTTTTCTACTTTCTGAGCGGCATCTTTATCTTTTTCAAAAAGCACCTTAGCATGATAGGGGTTGGATTGGGACGCATTTTGCGTTTGCAAATAGTCTTTCAATTCTTGTTGCTGTTCTGCCGGTAATTCAAACAAGTTCCCTACGCGGTCGCCACTGGCCATATCCTTGTAAACCAAACCACCTTCTTCCAGGAAAACTTCTGTTTTTAGGCTGAAATTTTTGTCCAAATTAATGGCGTAGTCGTAAAAGTCTTTGATTCCGCCTTCGGTTTTAATTTCAATGGTATCGCGCTCGGTATAATTAAAGACCTGTTCTTTAGAGGCCGTCATTTTACCAGCATAAGGCTCTAATTGGGAGGTTTCTCCTATGGATCCTGCCAACTTGTTGCCAAAACCTGTGGCGGCAAAATAAATACCCATCATAATGGATGCGTACTTAACGGGCGCCAACTTGGTGATGAAAGACAGCGAAACCGGAGAGGTGGAAAGCTCCCCTATGGTATGGAATAAGTAGGCTAAGAACACCCAAAACATGGCCGCTTTACCAAACGCTTCCGCGGAAGCTTCTTTACTGGCAAACATCATAAACACATAACCCAGACCCATGATTATGGTACCTACCGCCATTTTAAAAAGTGAGGAGGCCTCCTTGCCCTTACGCTTGCGGTTGGCCCAAAAAGCCGCCACTATGGTACCAAAGATTATAATATACCCCGCGTTAAGCGACTGAAATACCGCAGCCGGAATTTCTTCCAACCAATTTAAGCCCGTGGTGCGGTCTACCTTAGCATCTGTGTAAAGGTTCATTAGACCGCCCGCCTGCTCAAAGGCACCCCAGAATACCACTACTATTAAGAAAGATAGCAGTAGTACAATCACACGATCCTTTTCAATTTTGGTTAAAGGCTTTTTAGCAATTTCAGGATCTACTCCAGAATCAGAAGAACCAATGTGTTCCCCTACTCCTTTCAAATAGCGCTGACCACCCATGTAGACAATCTGCCCCAAAAGCATACCTATTCCGGCTAGACCGAAACCGTAATGCCAGCCGTAATAATAAGCCACCAGACCTACTGAAATACTGGATAGAAAAGCACCAATGTTTATACCGATGTAGAATATGGTAAAACCGCTGTCTCTGCGAATATCACCCGGTTGATACAGACCACCTACCATAGTAGAAATATTAGGCTTAAGACCACCCACACCCAGAATAATGAGAATCAGTCCGGTGAAAAAGGCCCAATCTTGAGGAATGGCCATGGTACCGTGCCCTAAACAAAGGAGAATACCGCCTAAGAGAACTGTTTTTTTCTGACCTAAAAATTTATCGGCAATGTAGCCGCCCGGAATGGAAGCTACGTACACCAACATGGTGTACCAACCATAGAGCCAAAGGGCATCTTTATTACTCCAACCCAAGCCAGGGTCTACTCCCGTAGCCGAAGCTGCTACATAAAGCGTTAAAATGCCACGCATTCCATAGTAGGAAAAGCGCTCCCACATTTCAGTGAAAAACAAAATGTAAAGACCTACCGGATGGCCGAAGAGTTCTGTACGTTTAATGGTCTGTTGGTTTGCCATGTAGCTATGAGAATATGTTAATTGAAAATTTTAAAGGTGGGAAAATATTAAATTTTACGCCACTAGAGATTTTCTTCCAGGAAATCGGTCATTTTTTGGTACAAGTGCAGGCGTGTATTGCCTCCACTTATGCCATGGGCCTTATCGGGATACAAGAATAAATCAAATTGCTTGTTGGCGTTTACCAAGGCGCTGATCATGCGCATGGTATTTTGCACGTGCACATTGTCATCTCCAGTACCATGTACCAACAAATAATTGCCTTCTAACTGATCCACAAAATTAATGGGGGAATTTTGATCGTAGCCCTCTGCGTTTTCCTGTGGGGTGCGCATGTAACGCTCGGTGTAAATGTTATCGTAAAAACGCCAGTTGGTTACCGGGGCCACCGCAATGGCCGTTTTAAACACCTCATTGCCTTTAAAGAGCGCTAAGCTGCTCATGTAGCCTCCGTAGCTCCAACCCCAAATACCGATACGGCTGCTGTCTATAAAATTCATCTTGCCCAAGTATTTGGCGGCCTCTATTTGGTCTTGCGTTTCATACTTACCCAATTGCTGATAGGTTTTAGTCCTGAAATCACGGCCGCGTGCACCGGTACCACGGTTATCAACGCTTACCACCACATAGCCCTTGGCTGCCAATACCTGATACCACATGCCATTGAAAGCATCGTACCGATCTTCCACCGTTTGCGATCCGGGGCCACCGTATACAAACATTAACAGTGGGTATTCTTTCTGGGGATTAAAATTGGTGGGCTTAATCATCCAGCCGTTTAGGTTGGTTCCTTCTGAGGTGGTAAAACTGAAAAACTCTTTATCTGAAAGCTCGTAGCCTTCCAAACGTCCTTTTACGCGATCATTGGTAACCATTTTGCGTACCAATTCGCCTTGGTTGTTGCGTAAGCTCTGCTGAGTGGGGGTGGCTGCGTTGGAGAAGCGATTAATGAAGTAGGTAAATCCATCGCTGAAATCTGCGCTATTCCAGCCTTTCTTGGGGCTTAATTTTTTCTTGTCCTTTCCTTTTAGGCTAATGCTGTAAACCGCTCTGCGCAGCGGACTCTCTTCAGCGGCTTGGTAGTAAAGCGTTTTGGAGTCTTCATCAATGCCGTAAAATTCGGTTACTTCCCATTTACCGCTGGTGATTTGGCGCTTCACTTCACCATCGTCATCTATGTGGTAAATGTGGTTGAAACCGTCTGTTTCGCTGGTCCAAATAAAGGAGCCGTCTTCCAAAAAGCGTAGGTTGTCATGAATCTCCAGGTAGGCCTCGGCCGTTTCTTCGTACAGCTTTTCTACTTCCAGTTCTTCGTCTTCGATTTCTACTTCCCACAGGGTTAATTTATTCTGCAAACGGTTCATGCTAAAAACCACCAGCTCATCATCTTCCTGGGTCCACTTGATTCTGGGGATGTACTCGTAACTCTCCGGTATTTGCACTTCCCAGTCTTTATTGTTTTGCACGTCATAAATGTGAATGCTCACCTTAGAATTGACCTCACCCGCTTTAGGATATTTAAAAACTTGTTGTTGCGGATACAACTCTTGGCCGTATACGTCCATTGAAAATTTGGGTACCTCGCGCTCATCAAATTGATAGTAGGCAATGTAGTTGCCTTCAGGCGACCAATGAAAACCTTTGTGAAAACTAAACTCTTCTTCGTACACCCAATCTACCGCTCCGGCAATGTAGGCGTCCTCCTCACCGGTGCCAAAACTTACCGTTTGGTTGTTATTGTCTAAATCCTGAATGTGCATACGGTTTTCAAACACGTAGGCCACTTTGTTTTCGGTAGGCGAAAAATCAGCCAGACGCTGCTTACCGTCTGTTAGGAGAGAATCTAGGCTTTGGGTCTTTAAATTATAAATATAAAAGTAGCTTTGGCTAGAGTGGCGGTAAATTCCTTCGGTCTCTGAACCTAAAAGTACCCGTTCTTCATTGGGGCCAAATTGGTATTTGTCAAACATCAATTGCTTGCCGGTGGCCGCTTGTATGGCTTTGGCCGAAGTAAGTGTGCTCACTAATTCGCCCGTTTTATAGCTAAATTTTTGCAGGGCCGGGCCTTCACTGGTGCGGCTTAAAGCGGTAAAATGCTCTCCGTCATTCATAGACCTGATACCCCCTGTGGTAGGGGCATAAAAGGCATAGCGCTGCCAAACATCTTCAACGGTAACCTGTTTTTTTTGTGCCGTGGCCGGAAGGGCTAAAATTGAAATGATTGAAAACAAGAAAATTCTACGCATATTTCATTTTTATTTGAAGGCGCCAAAATAGAATATTTTAAGCAGAGCTTATGAATTACAACCGGGTTGATGAAAATGCCATTAAAACCTTTCAAAGCACCGTGGGGGCTGATTTCGTATTGCTGGGAGCAGAGGCTCTGGAAAAATACAGCCATGATGAAACCGAAGACCTCAGCTTTTTGCCAGAGGTGGTGGTTCGGCCTAAAACAGCTCTGGAAATTTCCGCCATCTTGAGGTATTGTCATCAGCACCACATTCCCGTAACCGCCAGTGGTGCACGCACCGGCCTCAGTGGTGGCGCCCTACCGGTGAAAGGTGGGGTCAACCTATCCACCGAAAGGTTAAACCAAATACTTGAAATAGACGAGCGTAACCTCCAAGCCACGGTTGAACCGGGGGTTATCAATCAGGTGTTTCATGAGGCTTGCAAAGAAAAGGGCCTCTTTTACCCGCCCGATCCGAGCAGCTGGGGCAGTAGTTTTTTAGGCGGTAATTTGGCCCTGAATGCCGGTGGTCCTAAAGCGGTAAAGTACGGAGTAACCAACGCCTATGCCTTGGATTTAGAAGTGGTTTTGGCCAGCGGAGAAATTATTAACACCGGTGCCCGCGTGCTTAAAAACAGTACCGGTTACAACCTCACCCAATTGATGATTGGCAGTGAGGGCACCTTGGGGGTAATCACTAAAGCCACTTTCAAACTCTTACCCTACCCCAAACACAACCGGCTAATGCTTATTCCTTTCGCTTCCGCGGAAAAGGCTTGCGAAGCAGTATCCGCTATTTTTCAGGCGGGTATTACGCCCAGCGGTATGGAATTTATGGAACGTGACGCCATTGACTGGACCTTAAAATATGTACCCGAAGTACAGCTACCGGTGGGGCCCGAGGTGCAAGCGCACCTGCTGGTAGAAGTGGATGGCAATTACCCCGAAATTCTGATGCAGGAGTGCATGGCTATTGCCGAAATTGTGGAAGGCTTTGACAGTGGTGAAGTGCTTTTTGCCGAAAGCGAAAAAGAAAAGGAATCCCTTTGGAAGTTGAGACGCAGAGTAGGTGAAGCGGTGAAATCGCATTCTATTTACAAAGAGGAAGACACGGTGGTACCGCGGGCCGAGTTGGCTAAACTGCTAAAAGGCGTGAAGGAAATTGGCCAAAAATTCGGATTTCAATCGGTGTGCTACGGCCACGCAGGAGACGGCAATTTGCATGTGAACATTGTAAAGGCTGGCATGAGCGACCACGACTGGCAGCATGAATTGCACAAGGGCATCCGCGAAATTTTTGAACTGGTGAAAAGCTTAGGCGGGACCATCAGCGGGGAGCATGGTATTGGTTTAGTGCAAAAAGATTACCTGGATGTAGTTTTCACGCAACGGGAAATGGAATTGCAACGAGAGCTAAAAAAAGTCTTTGATCCGCACAGAATTTTAAATCCGGGCAAGGTTTTTGGGTAGAGATGTGGTGGGAGTCTATCTGAAAATATGGTTTTGTACCGCTTCTCACCCAGTAGGGGAAAGGGCTTAAGACTAAACAGCCAGCATAGCATCCAAAGACCGGCAATGAATTACCTCCCGTCTACCCCCCTTCAAAAAGGAGAGGCGCAGCGGAGTGGTTCAGCTGATTTACAAAAACCAGGAATCCGAAAAACTAACCCCAACAACTAACTCATCCTTCCATGCTTCAACTATCGCTTAGCATGACAAAAGAAAGCAAGCTATGGTCTGTTGACTGCGGTCTATGGACTATGAACTATAGACTATAAACCAGGTACCACGACTTGCTGTCTGCCCTCTCAAATCTTAAGTTCCCAAAATCTTTTGCACCACTTTCTTAATGGTGAGACCCTGCACCAAAATGCTAAACACCACCAGAGTGTAGGTAAGGCTTAGGATGAGTTCGCGGCCCATCTCTGCGGGTAAAGACAGTGCCAGGGCAATGGAAATCCCTCCGCGTAAGCCGCCCCAGGTAAGCAAGGTAGCAGTTCCCGGCAAAAACTCCAACCGGTTTTTAAACAGCCATACCGGGGGCCATACGGCCAGGTAGCGCGCTAGTATAGTGAGCGGTATTAAAGCTATCCCCGCCAGGAGCCAATCGGTGTGGTATTCTACCAACAGCAGTTCCAGGCCTATTAAAACAAAAAGGATGGCGTTGAGAAACAGGTCTACCAGCTCCCAAAACTTATCGATGTACAGTTCGGTCTGCTCCCCCATAGCTTCTTCCCGGGCCCGGTTACCAATGAGCAGACCGGCCACCACCACCGCCAAAGGAGCCGAAAAGTGAAACTGATAAGCCAGCACGTGGGTAGCCATAACCAGTGCCAGGGTAAGCAGCACTTCTACTTCATAGTTTTGCACCGATCTCATAAGGCGATAGGTGATGTATCCGGTGACTAAACCAAGTAAGAGTCCCCCGCCTACTTCCACCGCAAAAAGCTGGGCTACATCCCAAGCGCCCATACTGCCCGGATTAGAGGCTACACTCAGCAAAACCAAAAAAACTACCACAGCCACGCCATCATTAAAAAGACTTTCACCGGCAATTTTTATTTCCAGTTTTTTAGGCACTTTGGCCTCTTTTAAGATTCCTAAAACGGCAATGGGATCAGTAGGGGAAATGAGTATGCCAAAAAGCAGCAAATAAATAAAGTCTAACTCCAAGCCAAAAAGGCCTAAAACCCACTGCGCGGCAAATGCCACCAAAACCGTGCTGACGAGTACACCTACACTAGCCAAGGCCACTATGGGCGCCAGATAGCGCTTTAACCGTTCATAATTGGTGTGCAAGGCTCCGGCAAAGAGCAAGAAACTAAGCATGATATCCAGTATTAACTCACGCAGGTCAATGGCGCCAATAAACGCTTTTGCGCTGGCCAATACCCCGGGGAAAATGAAGTCAACTAAGAACACGCCCAAACTACCCACCAGGGCTATCGCCATAAGGCCAATGGTGGTGGGTAGCTTTAAGAAACGGTAATTGATGTAACCAAAAGCTGCGGCTAAAGTGGTAAGAATGGCAAGGGTAGTAAAAATGTACATGGGGCTGGTTTCAACAATTTTACGATACTAAGGTGAGGCCCTTTTAAGGCCCAGCTAAAATAATTCGATTAAGTGCTGTGTAAACCTAAAACTAATTGAAAAATGCCATTGGCAAGTTTTTAAAACCTTCTCTTGACTAACTACCTATCTTTAAGAATATTAAAAGCAGGAAAACCAGCCCTTTTCAACAAAACTCTGAAATCATGCTTAAAAAAATACTCCTGACCATCAGCCTCCTTGTGGGTGTAAACCAAGCCCAGGCCGGCCATATCCTGGGTGGCGCAATCTACTGGGAAAATGTGGCCCAAGATACTTTTGTGTTTTCTTTAGAACTGGTTCGGGATTGCCAAGGTGGCCCTTTACCAAGCACTACCACCATTAGTGGTCCAAATGGATCTTTTACAGCCAACTTTGTGGCTGATATTCAAATTAACCAAAATTGCGCAGATCCTTGCTTTCCTGTTCGCATTTACAAAACAGCACCAGTGGTGCTAACCGGCACCATTCCAGCCAGCGGTTGGGAGTTTGCCTATAGTTTCTGTTGTACCAACAGTAGTTTTACCAACATAACTACAGGCAGCGGGATTTACCTGGCTGCAACAATGTTTCCAGATACTGCGGGCGGAGTACCTCAGTATTCGGCTGAAGTAACATCGCCCGGTAGATT
>PR_CR_10_Liq_1_inCRDRAFT_1000618_pt1 | contig 21658 bp, 14 predicted proteins | sample PRCRCaboRojoPR_3_FD_10241 | JGI IMG/M metagenome (IMG submission 10241)
AGTGAAAGCAGCATAATACCATTGATTTATATTGAAAGTAAAGGTCAGCTTTTCATCACTTTCATTCCCAGCAGGGTCTTCTAGTTTCAAAGTCATTCCATCGTTTCCATCAGCCCCTCCAATGTCAATCGTCAGGTAGTCTCCTTTCTTCAAAAGAACTCCATAGTTCTCTGTTCTAAGCCACAGAGTAATTGTAAAGGTATGGTGCAAGTTAACTTCATTCTTAGACCTGATGAACCGATTGGAGTCTACAAAGGTTCCTCTTTGTTTCATTGGAAGCGGGTCATCACTTTCTCCGTTGTTAAAAGGGAAGTAGGTGCTTGCATCAGAGCCAGCTTGGAATTCACTGAACTCAAAACTCGAAAAGGTCTCTTCTAAAACAACTCCACTTGTAGGGGTGCATGGAGACCCAAACCCATAAGGACAATGCTTCAGGCATATGCTATTTACTTCAATTCCAGAGCTGCACTGTCCACTCTGGCACTCCCAAGGTTGGGCTTGGCAGTTAGAACACTGCTTGTCACAGCAACTAGCATTACCTTGTCCATTGCAGCTACTTCCAAAAACTCCTTCGAAAGCAAACAAAACAAAAACCAACACTTTCATATTTATTCACTACCCTTAATTAATGCCCATGGACCCGAATGCAGTCTTCAGGAACAATGTATTCTTCTTTAAGGAACTTAGCAACTTCCCTTCTGTTGTCACCTGTGAGCTGTATGACCTTTTCCTCAGTTTCCTCGTTGTTGACAATGGTTCCACTGCACGAGTAAGCTTTCTTAAAGTACTTAAGTACCTTTTTAAGGTCGATGTCCTTAGGCATTCCTTCAATAAGGGTCAAAAACTTGCGCGCACTTCGCTTTTGCATTCGGATGTGGACTATAGTTCTGGGGATGGTTTCTTCATCGTCAATATCTCCTGGAATGCCTGTGTTGAACGAAACTATGTCTTCCATTTTATTATTCTGAAAATTACAACTAAAACTTCGAAAGCATAAGGCTCTTGAACTCTTCAAGATCGATTACGCCGTCTCCATTGGTGTCTGCTTCCTTCATTATCTCTTCGTATACTTTGTCATGCTTGTGAGCTCCGAAGAAGCTTTGCAACTCGTCCATAGTAATCGTTCCGCTTCCGTCGGTATCGTAAGCTTTGAAGGCTTCCTCCAGTCTTTTGGCGCTCAAAGACTTTTCCCAGTTCAGAGTTGCTGTGATGAACTCGCTGTAGTCGATGAAGCCGTTGCCGTCTGCATCGCAGGTTTTAAGTATGTGGTCAATGTCTATTTTGATTTTGGCTTTTGAGTAACCTTTTTCAAGTTCTTCCCTACTCAACTTGCCGTCTCCGTCAGTGTCTATGCTTATAAAGGCTTTCCGGAGCTCCTCTGTTTCTTGTGCTGAAATTAAGTGTGAAGCAATGAAGCCTAAAGTAGCTTGCTGGAGCATACGGGTGGCTTTGAAAGCTGAAAGGTTGTTGAGTGCAAGAGGCGTAATGATGTTGTCGCTAACTAAGTCCCGGGACCTGTTTTGCACCCAGGGGTCGTTGAAGATTTCCTCAGCTGAAGGCCTTTCTTTGGGGTTCCTAGTGAGCATTTTCTTGATGAGTTCTTTAGCCTCTGAGGATATGTTTTTCCACTCTTTTGAAGGAAAGCGGAGTTTCCCACTTACAATACGTTTGAAAATAGTTTTGTCGTTCCTGCCGTTAAAAGGAGGCTTCCCTGAAAGCATTACGTACAAAATAACTCCGCAACTCCAGACGTCGCACTTTTGGTCGTATTCGCCGTTAATCACTTCTGGGGCAATGTAATAAGTCTAAGTGAAACTTACAGTCCCTGTGGTCTTTTTAAGGTAAGTAGAGGGTTTGAGTCTCCGGGAAGTGCCGAAGTCAATTACCTTTAAAGCAGAGTCTTCTCTTTCATTCAAGTAAACAATGTTTTCGGGTTTAAGGTCCCTGTGCACAATGCCTGCTCTGTGACAACAAACTACTGCCGACATGATTTGGAACATGTTCATAGCAGCTTTGTTTTCTGAGAAGCTGTGCAGAGCTATGATTCTGTCAAACATCTCTCCTCCAGTGCACAGCTCTGTAACTACGTTTATGGAGTCTTCTTCTTCAATCATCTCGTAGATCTTTATAATGTTGGGGTGGTCTAGTGTTCGTAGTATTTCAACTTCACCAACTAGTTGCTTGTCAGTTTCTTCGGTCAGCTCAGCTTTAGGTATTGACTTAATAGCTCTTAAAACTTCGGTGTTGTGTTGCATAGCTTTGTAAACAAAGCCAAATGACCCCTCGCCAAGCTTGGTCAAAATACAGTAGTGGTCTCTGAGGTTTCCTTTTATAACTCTCAAAAAATTGCTTCTGTCTATCCTGAAAGGTTGCTCGGTTCCACTGTTTTGTTTTCGAAGTCCAATATCTGATGTCATGGGTTCTTCTTCTGAGTCTTCCTTTCCTCCATAACTGGGCTTCGAGACAAGTGGACCGTTTGATTCATTTTTTTCTTCGTCCTTTATGCTATTCATTTGACAACAGCCTAGATTTCCCATTTATATTATAAACTAAGTTTCCTTTGAATAGTGGCCTTCTTGTTCCAACTTAGACAGCAATGACTCTTTGTGGGTTTGTCTGAGAGCAGCTTTGTCCTTTAGTATAAAGGCTTCGTCTAGGTTCTGGGAGTTTTGGTAACCTAGTTTTTTCAGCATCATAGAAACACTTTCTATTGTGCTGAGTCCTTTAGAGTTAGTTTGGGTGCGGCTGACAAACTTAGAAGGGGCAACTAAGTTAAGCTTGACCCTAGGCCATTCTTTAGGAAGTTTAGCGTTGATCTTTCTGGCTTGTCTCCAAGTTCCGTCCAAAACCACTACGTGGAGGTGTTCTTGGTTCATACTTTCACTTACTTCCACTGAGTCTTCTTTAGGGTACATTACACAGACTTGTTGGTTATTTACTTCACTAAGTAGTTTTTCCCAGTCTTCTTCAAGTCCAAATATATAAACTTTAGTGTTGTGAGGAAGCAAAGACTTTAACAAGTATCCTGTGTTAGAGGACCGTTTGTACTCTTTGAAGTGCATCAAAAGGTGAATAGTGATGTTTTGCAGTGACTCAATTGGATTTAGTCTGGAGCATATGCACACTTCTCTAAGCAGCCAGCAGTTCTGGCACCAACGCTGGTCTTTAACAGCTTCGATGGAATCTAGTCTTTGCTGAGCGTAGTAACTCAAACTGAGGTGGGAGGACATTTTATGAAAACGAAGCATAACAAATTAAATGGGCCAAATAAATTGTTCAAGTTGTTCATGCAATAATAAGGAACTTGAATTGAAAACAGAGTTTGAATTCGAAGACTCTCCTCCAGAAGACCAGTTCTTCTCCACAAACCCACCACAAAGCTCAGTTTCAAGTTACCAAAACGTTAACCAAATAGAAATTCCACTTTCGAAATTAATAAAACTCCAAGCTGCATGCAGAGGTTTTATAGTTCGCAGAAAGTACCTGCGACTCACCAAAGTTCCGAGACAGTCAGTTTTCAAGAACAGCTTTTCTTCCCAAAGCTCGAATGTTGAATTGCTGCCTGAACAAAGTGAAGAAAGCAGTCACCAGTATAAATCTGGTGCTGTGTACACTGGCGAGTGGAAAGGAAAACTAAGACACGGCTACGGAACCCAAAAGTGGCCAGACGGAGCTAAGTACGAAGGCCACTGGAAAGACAACAAGGCAAACGGATATGGAAAGTTTTGGCACATCGATGGAGACACTTTTGAAGGCAATTGGTGCAGCGAAAAAGCTTACGGCAAAGGAATCTACTCACACTTAAACGGAGCTAAGTACAAAGGAGACTGGAAAGACGACTTGCAAAACGGCTTTGGAGTGGAAACTTGGAACGACGGGTCAAGTTACCAAGGCTTTTACAAAGAAGGCAAAAAGCACGGGTACGGAATGTACACTTGGGCAGATGGAAGCAAGTACGTAGGAGAGTGGCTGGACAACAAAATTAACGGAATAGGAACTTACCAGTGGGTAGATGGCAGAGAATACTCAGGCGAGTGGGAGAAGAACAGAATGCACGGGTTCGGAACTTACACTTGGAAAGACGGCAGGCGGTACGTGGGCGATTACAAGTACGACAAAAAGCACGGACAAGGAGAGTACTTTTGGAAAGATGGCAAAAGGTACAAAGGGAGCTGGAAAAACGGGAAACAGCACGGAAAAGGCATGCAAATTCTTCCTAACGGAGAAGTTAAACACGGAGTTTGGAAGGAAGGCAAAAAGGTTAAAACCGAGTAAAAGCTGTATTTAATAATAAAATGGCAAAAAATCGCAAGTGGAAGCCCAGTTCGGGAAAGAAGTTTGCTTACAAAGAGTCAGTCAAGGAACCTCTGCCTCCAGAAGTGCTTCGGAAGGTAATCAAAGACCACGGAGACATGTCTAGCAAAAGGTTCCGCAACGACAAACGAGCTTACTTAGGAGCACTTAAGTACATCCCACACGCTATTTACAAGGTTTTGGAAAACATGCCTATGCCTTGGGAACAAATCAGGTACGTTCCAGTGGTGTACCACGTGTCAGGGGCAATTACCTTTGTGACTGAGACTCCGAAAGTCATAGAACCTGTTTTCATAGCTCAGTGGGGCACTGTTTGGATTATGATGCGACGCGAAAAAAGAGACCGAAGACACTTTAAACGGATGAGGTTTCCTCCTTTTGACGACGAAGAACCTCCAATCGACTACGGAGACAATGTTTTTCAAGTAGACCCTTTGGAACCCATACAAATGGAACTAGACGAAGAAGAAGACAACGCTGTGTTTGACTGGTTTTACGACCACAAGCCTCTTTGTTACACAAACATGGTAAACGGGGAGAGTTATAGGTTCTGGCACCTTACTTTGCCTGTTATGAGCAACTTGCACAGACTAGCCAGCCAGTTACTTAGTGACCTGGTGGACGACAACTACTACTACTTGTTTGACTTGAACTCCTTTATCACAGCTAAGTCATTGAACATCGCCATTCCAGGAGGACCTAAGTTTGAGCCTTTGTTCAGAGACAACTTTGACGAAGACGAAGACTGGAACGAATTCAACGACATCTACAAAGTCATAATTAGACACCCAGTTAGAACTGAGTACAAAATAGCTTTTCCTTTTCTCTACAACAACAGACCTAGGAAAGTTAAGTTGTCTTTTTACCACAAACCAGCAGTAGTCTACACCAAGCAAGAAGACCCTTCAGTTGAAACTTACTACTACGATCCAGCAATCAACCCTATGCCTGCTTACAAGTTCACGAGGGAAGAAGTCGACCAGGACGAGGAGTTCAACCTTCCTGACACAGTTTCTCCTTTGTTCAGTGAGTTTGCTTTGTCAACTGAAAACACCACTAACGGAATAAAGCTACTCTGGGCACCCCACCCTTTCAACAAAAAGACAGGAAGGACTCGCAGAGGTTGCGACGTGTCCATAGTAGCTCCTTGGTTCAGAGAAAGGTGTCCAAGCAGCTTCCCTGTGAAAGTAAGAGTATCTTACCAGAAGCTTTTGAAGCACTGGGTACTCAACAAACTCCACCACAAAAGTCCTAAAACACTGAACAAAAGGTCTATTTTCAAGGCTTTTGAAAAAACTAAGTTTTTCCAGAAAACAGAAATTGACTGGGTAGAAGCTGGACTGCAAGTATGCAGACAGGGCTACAACATGCTTAACTTGCTAATTCACCGCAGAAACTTGAATTACCTGCACCTGGACTACAACTTTAACTTAAAGCCAATTAAAACGCTAACAACCAAGGAAAGAAAAAAGTCCCGGTTTGGAAATGCTTTTCACTTGTGCAGAGAAATTCTAAGGTTACTCAAAATAGTAGTGGACTCCCACGTGCAGTACAGACTTGGAAACGTAGATGCTTTTCAGCTAGCTGATGGACTCCAGTATATATTTGCCCACGTAGGACAACTCACAGGGATTTATAGGTACAAGTACAGACTGATGAGGCAAATTCGGATGTGCAAAGACCTAAAACACCTTATATACTACAGATTCAACACTGGACCGGTAGGAAAAGGTCCAGGGAACGGGTTTTGGGCGAGTGGGTGGAGAATTTGGGTGTTTTTCTTGAGAGGAATAGTTCCACTCCTAGAAAGGTGGCTAGGCAACCTTTTAGCCAGGCAGTTTGAAGGAAGGCACTCCAAAGGAGTAGCTAAAACAGTTACTAAACAAAGAGTTGAAAGTCACTTCGACTTAGAAATGCGAGCAGCAGTCATGATTGACATTCAGGACATGATGCCTGAAGGAGTAAAAGGCAACAAAGTCAAAACTATCCTGCAACATTTGTCAGAAGCTTGGAGGTGCTGGAAAGCCAACATTCCTTGGAAAGTGCCTGGACTGCCTGCTCCCGTCGAAAACATGATTCTTAGGTATGTCAAAGCTAAGGCTGACTGGTGGAGCAATGCTGCTTACTACAACCGAGAGCGCATTAGGAGAGGCGCTACTGTGGACAAAACTGTGTGCAAAAAGAACTTAGGAAGACTAACGAGACTTTGGCTTAAAGCTGAACAAGAAAGACAGCACTGCTACATGAAAGAAGGACCTTACCTGACTCCAGAAGAAGGAGTGGCTACTTACACTCTGATGGTGCACTGGCTAGAAAGTCGGAAGTTTGTGACTATTCCTTTTCCTCCTCTGAACTATAAACACGACACTAAGTTGTTTGTACTGGCTTTGGAAAGACTTAAAGAAAGCTACAGTGTCAAAAGCAGACTTAACCAAGCCCAGAGAGAAGAACTAGGACTTATTGAGCAGGCCTACGACAACCCCCACGAGGCCCTTTCCCGAGTCAAAAGGCACATCCTTACCATGAGGAGCTTCAAAGAAGTCAGTGTTGAATTTATGGACCTGTACTCACACATCATTCCAGTGTACGAAATAGAACCCCTTGAAAAGATAACTGACGCTTACCTAGATCAGTACTTGTGGTATGAGTCCGAAAAAAGGAACTTGTTTCCTAACTGGATAAAACCCTCTGACTCAGAGCCTCCTCCGCTTTTGGTGTACAAGTGGTGCCAAGGAGTAAACAACCTTTCTGACGTTTGGGACACTTCCCAGGGCCACTCTGTAGTGATGCTTCAAACTAAACTAGAAAAAGTTTACGAAAAAATAGACTTAACTCTGCTGAACAGACTTTTGAGACTGATTATGGACCACAACATGGCAGACTACATAACTAGCAAAAACAACGTGGTTATTTCCTACAAAGATATGGCCCACACTAACTCTTACGGGTTAATTCGAGGACTTCAGTTTGGCAGTTTTGTGTTTGCTTACTACGGATTGGCAGTTGACTTAATGATTCTAGGGCTGCAAAGGGCTTCAGAGTTAGCAGGATCTTCTAACGACCCAAATGACTTTTTGACCTTTAAAGACGTGCACACTGAAGTCAGGCACCCTATTCGTTTGTACATGCGGTACATCGATAAAGTGTTTATAGTGTTTAGGTTTAAGCCAGATGAAGCAAGGGACTTGATTCAAAGGTACTTAACTGAAAACCCAGACCCAAACAACGAAAACGTAGTAGGTTACAACAACAAGAAGTGCTGGCCTAAAGACTGCAGAATGAGGCTTTACAAACACGACGTGAACTTAGGCAGAGCTGTTTTCTGGGAAATCAAAAACAGAGTTCCAAGGAGCATTGCTCAGTTCGAGTGGGAAAACAGCTTTGTAAGTGTGTACAGCAAAGACAACCCTAACTTTTTGTTCAACATGTGTGGGTTTGAAGTGCGCATTTTGCCTAAGTGCAGAATGGAAGAAGAAGACTTTACTTACAAAGACGGAGTTTGGAGACTGCACCACGAAAGCACTAAAGAAATCATAGCACAGGCCTTTCTCAGGGTGGACGAGGACGGACTTAAGCGGTTTGAAAACAGAATAAGACAGATCTTGATGGCTTCAGGGTCAACTACTTTTACTAAAATTGCCAACAAGTGGAACACTTCCTTAATAGGCCTTATGACTTACTACAGAGAAGCTGCAGTGCAGACTGAAGAACTTCTGGATTTACTTGTGAAGTGCGAAAACAAAATCCAAACCCGCATTAAAATAGGACTCAACTCCAAAATGCCTTCAAGGTTCCCGCCTGTGGTCTTTTACACTCCTAAAGAACTAGGAGGCCTAGGAATGCTTTCAATGGGCCACATTTTGATTCCCCAGTCTGACTTGCGCTACAGCAAACAAACAGAAACTGGAATTACTCACTTCAGAGCAGGAATGTCCCATGAACAGGACCAGTTCATTCCTAACCTTTACCGGTACATCCAAACTTGGGAGTCTGAGTTCATAGACTCACAAAGAGTCTGGGCAGAGTACGCCATCAAGAGACAAGAAGCCCAGTCCCAAAACAGAAGACTCACCCTCGAAGACCTAGAAGACTCCTGGGACAGAGGAGTGCCCAGAATCAACACCCTCTTCCAAAAAGACAGACTTACTTTGGCCTACGATAAAGGCTGGAGAATGCGCCAGGACTTCAAGCAGTATCAAGTGCTCAAGCAAAACCCTTTCTGGTGGACCCACCAAAGACACGACGGGAAGCTTTGGAACCTAAACAACTACCGCACAGACATGATACAAGCCCTTGGAGGAGTGGAGTGCATTTTGGAGCACACCTTGTTCAAAGGAACTTACTTCCCTTCTTGGGAAGGTTTGTTTTGGGAGAAAGCTAGTGGCTTTGAAGAGTCCATGAAGTACAAAAAACTAACTCACGCACAACGTTCAGGACTCAACCAAATTCCTAACAGGAGGTTTACTTTGTGGTGGAGTCCCACTATCAACCGGGCTAACGTGTATGTGGGCTTCCAAGTGCAACTCGACCTTACAGGGATCTTTATGCACGGGAAAATTCCTACCTTGAAGATTTCTTTGATCCAGATATTCAGAGCTCACTTGTGGCAGAAGATCCACGAAAGCATAGTTATGGACCTTTGTCAGGTGTTTGACACTGAACTCGACAACCTTGAAATTGACACGGTGCAAAAAGAAAACATCCACCCCCGCAAGTCTTACAAAATGAATTCTTCTTGTGCAGACATTTTGCTGTTTGCAGCTCACAAGTGGCCAGTGTCCAAGCCTTCACTGCTGACAGACAATAGGGACAACTACGAAGGAGCAACTTCAACTAAGTACTGGGTGGACATACAGCTGCGTTGGGGAGACTACGACTCCCACGACGTTGAAAGGTATGCAAGGGCAAAGTTCCTTGACTACACGACTGACCAAACCCTTAGCTTGTACCCTTCGCCTACAGGGTGCTTAATTGCCTACGACTTAGCTTATAACATCCACAGTGGGTACGGTAACTGGTTTCCAGGGTGCAAAACGCTTCTTCAGCAAGCAACCAACAAGATCATGAAAGCCAACCCTGCTTTGTACGTTTTGAGAGAAAGAATCAGAAAAGGCCTTCAGTTGTACTCTTCTGAACCTACAGAACCGTACTTGAACTCCCAAAACTACGGAGAGTTGTTTTCGAACCAAACCATTTGGTTCGTGGACGACACCAACGTTTACAGAGTCACTATTCACAAAACTTTTGAAGGCCACTTAACTACAAAACCCATCAACGGAGCTATCTTTATATTCAACCCCAGAACAGGACAGCTGTTCTTAAAGATAATCCACACTTCTGTGTGGGCAGGCCAGAAACGCTTGGGCCAACTAGCTAAGTGGAAAACTGCAGAAGAAGTAGCTAACTTAATAAGGTCCTTGCCTTTAGAAGAACAGCCCAAACAAATAATAGTCACCCGCAAAGGTATGCTTGACCCACTTGAAGTGCACTTACTTGACTTTCCCAACATCGTAATCAAGGGTTCTGAACTCCAACTGCCTTTCCAAGCCATACTTAAGATAGAGAAGTTCGGGGACTTAATACTCAGAGCTAGCAAACCTGACATGGTACTTTTTAACCTTTACGACGACTGGCTGAAGTCTATATCTTCTTACACTGCTTTTTCGAGACTGATACTTATACTAAGAGCTATGCACGTTAACAACGAAAAAGCCAAAATCATTCTGAAGCCTGACAAAACTACAATCACCAAACCCAACCACATCTGGCCTTCTCTTACTGACGACGAATGGGTCAAAGTAGAAGTAGAACTTAAAAACCTTATTTTGAACGACTACGGTAAACAAAACAACGTAAACGTAGCTTCTCTGACTCAAAGTGAGATAAGAGACATCATTTTGGGCATGGAAATCACTCCTCCTTCGCTCCAAAGACAGCAAATGGCTGAAGTTGAAAAGGAAAGACAAGCCACCACTCCTTCAACTACCAAAACCACCAATGCTTTTGGTCAAGAAATCACAGTTACCACTTGGACTCCTTATGAACAACAGCAGTACGTTTCCAAAACTGACTGGCGAGTAAGGGCTGTCTCTGCTACTAACCTGCACTTCCGGACTTCCCACATCCACATTCCCAAAGAAGAACTTGACTCCAACATTGTTTACGTGCTTCCTAAAAACCTTTTGAAAAAGTTCATTGTTTCTGCTGACCTCAGGACTCAAGTAGGTGTCTACCTCTACGGAATAACTCCTGAAGAACACCCTGATGTTCGCGAAATCAGATGTGCTGTGTTCGTCCCTCAAGTAGGCACTCACCAGTCAGTAACTTTCCCCAATGCCTTGCCTGACCATCCCTACTTAGAAGAACTCCAACCTGTAGGCTGGATGCACACTCAGCCCTCCGAAACTAACCAACTGTCACCCCAAGACATCAAGTTCTCAGCCAAGTTAGTTTGCGACAACGAAACTTGGGAAGCAGAAAGCACCTGCACAATCACAGTGTCGCTTACAGCAGGGTCCTGCACGCTCACAGCTTACAGACTGAACGAAGCAGGGATTGAGTGGGGAAGGCACACCGAAGAGATTTCTGGGTACTCCACAGAGTTCTTTGTTAAGTCCCAGTTGCTTTTGACAGACAAGTTCTTTGGGTTCTTCATGGTTCCTGAAAGTGGAGTGTGGAACTGCAACTTTATGGGAATAGGCCATTCGCCTCACATGAAGTACACGCTTAAACTTGAAAACCCAAAAGAGTTCCACCACGAAGTGCACAGACCCAACCACTTCTTGCAGTTCGCCAAAGCACACATTCAAGAGAGCATTGAAGAAACCGAGGATTTATTAGAATAACTAAACTGGATTGTAATCAATCTTGCCTTCAAGTTTTTTGGTTTCTTTGATCTTTCTGGCAGCTTTCATAAAGTCTTCTTGGTCTACATGGTCTTTTTCAGCCCTGATTGCAAACAACCCTGCTTCAGTGCAGACGTTTCTCAAGTCTGCTCCATTGAACCCTTCACACAACTTAGCCACAGCTTCGTAGTCGATGTCAGTCACTTTCCTAATAGGTTTTCCGTGGATCCGCAGAATGTCAACTCGGGCAGCTTCGTTGGGGAGAGGGATCTCTATTTTTCTGTCTAGTCTGCCTGGCCTCAGTAAAGCTTGGTCCAGCACATCTGGGCGGTTTGTAGCCATCACCATTTTAACCTTGCCTAGTTCTTCGAACCCGTCTAGTTGGTTCAGCAGCTCCATTAGAGTTCTTTGTATTTCTCTGTCAGCAGAAGTGCCCTCAGAAAACCTTTTCCCGCCAATAGCGTCGATTTCGTCCATGAAGATAATGCAGGGTTGGTGTTCTTTGGCATAAGCAAACATCTCCCTAATGACCCTAGCGCTTTCACCTATGTACTTGTCCACAATAGCCGAAGCTACTACTTTCAAAAACTTAGCTTCAACATTGCACGCCAAAGCTCTTGCAACCAAGGTTTTTCCTGTGCCTGGAGGTCCGTAAAGCAGCACTCCTTTGGGGGTTTTGATGCCGACTCTGTGGAAAAGCTCAGGGTTAGTGATGGGGAGCTCAATAGCTTCCCTGAGCTCTCGAAGTTGCTCGGAAAGACCCCCTATTGCTGAGTAAGGCACATCCCCTGGGTTTTCAGTCATCATGTTGAATACCATTGGGTCGACTTCACGGGGCAGTCGCCTCATTATAGTCAAAGTAGTCATGTCAAGAGCTACGCGAGTGCCTGACTTCAACAGAGCTTTTTCTATTTTGGGACGGGCTCCTACTACGTACCTCGGGCCTGATGAGGCTTTGACTATGAATTTTTCGTCTTCTACTTGCTTGAGGACCTCCCCGATGATCATCCCCGCGTTTTGGATGGCTTTTAGGTGGTCTTCTGTTTTGGCGTACTCTTGGCGGGCCTTTTCGACGTCGTCTTTGGATTCACTGACTTTCTTTTGTACTTCTTGGTGTTCCTGTTTCTTCAGGCCGTACTGCCTGATGAGTTCATTTCGTTCGTCCATCTTAATTATTGAGACTTGTCTTAGTTAAAAACTAAAGAAACTATTGAGGTTTCATCTTTAACTTGTTCGCTATCTGAAATCTGGTCAACTATTAGGTCGAGTTCTTCTTCTAGGTGAGGTGGTAGGGGTTTTTGTGTTTCTTTTTTTGGAGAATCTTCAATAATAGGGGGTTCAAGTATTTTGAATTGGGTGGATAGTAAGTCCTTTGCGATGCTGAGAAGAGTGTTTAGGTCTAGAGTTGCCATTAGTTTAGTTAAGAACTCTTTGTCAGGAAGAGTGTCTTCAGGAGTGTAGTCTTTAAGTTTAGTAAGGCAGTGTAAGTACAAGTCTTCAGTTGAGCCTTTCCCAGTACTCACTTCTGGCAGCGAAAAGTGCTTAGCTTCGTATAGATGCAGTGTTTTTTTAGTGCCTTTTGCTACCTCAGCTAGAAACTTGTCACTGCAGTTAGTGGGTAGGAGTCTCTGGCACTTATGAGCTAAGTAATAGTACAAGTTTAGTTCCATAGATGTTATTATACAGAAGTATTTTTAGGGTTTAAAACTTCCATCTTAAGTAAGTCAAGTTCTTGGAGGGCTTGTCGGGCCTTTTTTTGGGCATCTTTGGTCTTTTCACTTTGCTTCCTGACTGAGAAGCCTCTCCAGAAAGCTTGAATCCTTAAAGCAGCGTTATTTTCCTGGACTTTCACAAAACTGACATTAGTTCTTTTCCGAGGTTTCCTTTTAGGTTGTGGAGGTAAGGGTTGGTTTTCCTTAGAAGTAAACTTAGCGTTGAGTTCCCTCACTAAAGCAATGGGGTTTATGCGGGTTCTGCTGACTATGTTTTTTCTTCTGCTGCCTTCAGCTGTGCGTGCTTTTTGAACTCCACGACTTGGCAAGCGCTTGCTGTTGCGGGAGTCCATAGATATTTTCCGGTTAAGGGATAAAGCACGACTGTTAGAAAAAGCTGAAAGGGTTCTGAAGTTCTTTGAAGCAATTGAGCTGTTTTCTGAAACGTTGTCCTGTCCAGAGGCGTTTTTTAAGCTTCTGCGAAGGGACAAGGTTAAGGAGTGGGTTTTTCCAAGTTTAACTTCAGAGAGTTGAATGCCTTTATTGAGACAGTCAATTGCTTCAGGAATTAAGTTGAGGTACTCGTACTCAACTCCTAAGTTGTGGTAAGCAATAACCAAAGAAGTTATTATAGGAGTTTCTTCGCGGTAGTTGTTTCTAAGTAAGTACAGTGCTTTAAGTGCGTGTCTCTGGGCTAATTCGTGATTTCCCAGTAACGAATAAACAGCACAGATGTTTAAGTGGGAGTTGGAAATATTAATGAGCTCGTGTGGAAGCTGTTTTTGGATTTCGAGTCCTTTGAAGAACTGTTCAATGGCTTCATGATATTTCTTGAATTTTTTGAATAGACAACCTAAGTTGTTCGAAGTGATTGCCAGTAGCTTCTGCTGTTGCTGGGTTTTTTCTAGCTTATCTAGAATTTTGCATGCTTCCTGAAGCGACCTTTCTGAGTGGGAGAGCCAGTTATTTTGATAGTACTTCATAGCTTCCTTGTTAAGTTTCATCACCATGTCTTTGAGGCCTTCGTTCATCATTTTTTAATTACTGTTAATGAAAAGAAAACCTAAGCTCATCCAGAAGAAACTTAAGTTTGCCAAAGCTTCAGAAATGAAAACCTGCGAACTTTGTAGCAAACAAGTAGACGGAAGGTTTCTAGTTGCACACAGAAAAGGCCCTAACTGCTTTAGTGAGCCAAGAACTCCTAACCCTGCTACCCCCGTGACTGATATTTTTGTGAGAGAAGAAAGAAAAACCACTCCTTTAGACATTATAATGCGCACCAAACAAACTAAAGTCACTGAGTGCTTTTACCTAAAACACTTAGGCAGGGACTCCACTGGAAGGCATCTTTGGCACTATGAGTTTGCTAATGAATTTTTTGATTGCTGGAAGTCTATACCTCACAAACTCACTCAAGAAAAAAGAGACCCCTGTGAAGTCCACTTGAGTTTCTGCACTAACTTGCAACAGTCAGATGCCGACTTTTACGGGTACTCTAAGTTAGAAGCTTTTTCGCCAAGCTTACTTAAGTCACTTCTGCAAAAAGCTGTGAGAAGGGGCTTGAGAAAGAGTGCTTTGAAGTTAAGTCTCCAGCTAGCCAAAAACTGCGGAGTCCAAGAGTTAGCTAGAAGACTCTGTGTAGTGATTCTTGAAGATACTATTTTGCATCCAGACTTTGGACTAGCAGCCTGGGCCATGGGAGTAGGGTCCAACTTCAACTATCCTGAGTGCGTTTTAGAGTCACTTCTTCAAATAGTAGCAGACATTTCAAGTGTGGAGTACAAGGACGAACTAGAAATTTCAGGGTGTCCAAGGTTCTTTGAAAGGTGGCAAGAAGCCTCTACAACGGGCAAAGTTATTCTTTTAAGAGCTTACTACAAAGGCATGGCTGGGGATATGGAAATGCTCGCTGTAAGTGGTACTTAGAAATACTCCAAACAGTGGGATGAAAGGTTAACTCAGAACCCTGAATGGCTGAGTGAACTCCAAGAAATGCACTACCGACTGCCTGTTTGGCAAAGAGAGCACTTAGAGGAAGGTATTCAGCTATGCGATTTGCCAGTGTCAGGTGTGGACTTTCACTGCTCGCCTATTCTTGAGAAGTTACTTGCAGACGAAGCACTTATAAACTCCCTTAAAGCCAGAGGAAAAGGCGAGTCTAAAAGAGAGGTAGAAAGGTACCTGCACGAAGCTATATGGCACTTCAGAAGTAGTATTAACTGCAGAAAGCACATTTCCAACCACCGAGTCTACAAAGGAAACTACCAAGAAAAGCCCAAAAGAGAAGACCCTGTTTTCAAAGAGATAGTTGAACCCAAAATAGACAGTTTTGCTTACAAAGAGTTGAAGAAAAGACTCAGTATGTCTCTTGACCCTAACTACTACAATAAACTAAACGAGTAATAAACACAAATGGTAGGCCTTGTCTATTTAATCGTATACGCACTGACTCTGCACCTCAGTGTAGTATACATACCTCCCAACCAACTCACGGTCCACAGAAGTTCTGCCAAGTTAAAGCAAGTTCCCCTCGAGCACAACAACTACGGTTTTGAACTCACAAAGTTAGTTCAAAAGCCAAGCACCCAAGAAAGGACACCTTTTATATTTGTACACGGCCACAAAGGAAACGTCAAGCAAGCCATTAGCATGAGTCAGTTCTTCGAAAAAAAGAACCTTAAGTTAGACATGTACTCTGTCGACTTCAAAGACGCAGCTGTAGGACTGTCCCACTCCTTAATGTACACAGAAGCTGAGTTCCTCAACAAGTGCTTGTTGAAAGTAGCCCAACTGCACCCTAACAAGTCAATAGGGCTCATTACCCACTCTATGGGGGGGATTGTGGCCTCTTTAGCCTTGTCCTTGCCCTCAGCGCCAGTTGACAAAGTGTTTACTATGATAGCACTGAGCACACCTTTTGAAGCACAGCCTGTGAATTCTTACTTAGCTTTTCCAGTTGCCTACAACAGAGTCCACAACTTCTGGAAAAACTCCCAACACAACCATATATTTACTTTGTCCATTACAGGCGGAATCAGGGACCTTGTAGTGCCTTCGCAACTCACCAACATCCAAGAACTAATTGACAAAAACGCTCTGCACGTCTACAGCACACAAATAGAAGGACTTCATTTTGAAATGGACCACCTTGCAGTGGTTTGGGCAACTGAGTTCTTTGAAAAACTCACTTCTGCAGTTAAGCTCATAGTAAGTGACCAAAGTAACCTTAAAGCAAAGGTCAAAGACACATTGGAGTGCTCTGTAAGTAAGATGCTTTACCACGAACCTATAGTTAAGCTTTCTTACACAGAGAGTCCTGAAGGCCTTATAGAGTTAACTGAGTCTTCTTTTGTAGCTTCTAAGTCAGCTCTAGAGTTTTACTGCTTGAATTCCCAAAAGTACTACTTAACTCACTTCAAACACACACTTGTCAAGAATAAGTTTATGTACAAAGTGTCCCAGTCCAAGTGCTACACAAAACCTTCAGAATTGTGGGTCCAGCCAATAAACGAGTTCCAGGAAATTAGCTTTTTAAAGGGTTTTTTGGGGCAGTCTTTGTATTTTGAACAAGAAGTTTTAGGAGTTAACTTGTCGCTAGGGCCTGCCTTCTCACAAACTAGATACCCGATCCGCATTGTTTCAGAAAAACCTTTGCAAGTAGTCCACGCAAGGTGTTCAGGTGAAGAAATCATTAAGTACAACCAAAACGACTTGATCCTTTACTTCCACGAGTACTGCCAAGAGGGCCCCCAGATCTGGGCTTTAGGAGTGGACTCTGGCAAAATAGACTTAAACATAGACATTTTAGCCAGCATAGTGTGTTTAGCAAGGGACTTCCGACTCACAGTGGTGAGTTACATGGTTATGCAAGGTTTACTATCCTTAGTTTCAGACTCCAAACTCAAGAAACTTACTTACTTAGGAGTAGCTGGAGCTTTGTACTTAGGTTCTTGCTTTTTTAGAGTTTATGGCTTTTTAGGTCTGGACCATGTGCACAACCCACACACCCACTACGGACTCATTGACATTCTTTACTTGTTCTGCATAGGCGAGGGACTCTTTGTTGCTTGCAAAGCAACATTCTATCTGCTTAAGTACCTTTCTCTAGTTTTTAAAAAAGCTCCTAAAAGAGTCTTTGAGTGCCTTTGCTTAGTTCTGGTGTACTTTATGCCCTGGCCAGCTGTGTGTGTACTGACTTTGCTCGTGTATTCTCAGTCCAGAACTATAAACGACCAAGTGTTGTTTATTTCGCTGCTACAGTTAATACTGACTTTGCCACAGCAAATCAGTTGGTACGTGATTCTGCATGACCATAGGATTCTAGAAACTCTTAATCCTTACGACGCCTTCAATATCTTTCCTTACTTGCTGCTGCTTTTTAGTTGTGTGAACAACAACTCAGAAGTCAGTCTTAAAACCGAGTTGCTTGTAAGTGCTTGTTACTTAGGAGTTTGCACACAAGACTTGCTTTACAGGGCTAACTTCTTCTTGAGTTGTATGAGTGCTTGGGTAGCTCTGAAACTCTTCTTTAGTAAGAAAAAACTTTACGATTAAGTGTTATTAATTTGTAAGTGCTGCTTTAAAGCTTGGAGGGGGTTTGTTTGGAAAGCTTGGTTAGCAATGACTGCTTGGAACCTTTGTGTGTCTCGGTTTTGGATCATTTCGCTTTCTTTTTTAGACAGTTGTTTGAAGTCTGAACTTTCTTGTTTAATGTGGTCCAAACAAGCTTCTAAGCTTTTGAGTCCTCCAAATGCTCCTTTTTGTTTCTTGGACTTTTTCTTTTTGCGCAGTTCTTGTTCAAGTGCCTTTTCTGGCTAAAAGTTACTTTTGATAGTTTTGACTTTGCTGTGTCTGGCTTTGGAACCTAGCTTTTTCTCGACTTCTGAGTAAACTTTTTTAAGTGTTTGTTTTACCATTTATCGCAAATTAATATCGATCACTTGTTCAGGACATAAACGTGCTTTTACAAGGTGTAACTTGGTTGAAGTTCCTGAAAAGTCCCCTGGCCAAATAGTACTGGGGGCTATGCTTTCGGCAAGAACTCCTATTTGTCTGTAGGCAGCAGCAACTAATTCGCTGCAGAAGAACTTTTCTTCAGTGTCGTCTTCTGAGTTTCTGAACCTTGAAAAGATCTTTTTGGCAGAAATTCCGTACTTCTTTCCAAGAGTTGCTTCTAAGAAGTTTTCGAGTTCAGCAACCATCTGGTCTGTTCTATGTACTTCTAGGTGCCTGAACACGATTCTGTCGTACTCTCTAAACCAGTCGTTGAAGTAAAAGTCTTCCCAGTAAACAATGTTAACTCCTTCGTTGTTTGTGGCTTCTAGCAAAGCGATGTCTCCTGACTCATAACGCAGTGCCAAGGCTACGTGGTCATACTGACTTCTAGTGAGGCCTCTCATAAGCTTGGCTGTTAAGTTTTTGCTCCTGAAAAGCACTATGTCTCCAGTAGTTACTCTCATTCGGAAGTCTTTGTCCGAGATGCTTTCGTGTCTCCAAAACTTAGATGAAATTGAGTAGTGCACTGACTTGTTCTTTTTGCCCTCTGAAATGTTTACTGTTTCCTGCAGTGCGGCTTTCCAGGTTTCCAAGTCTTCAGGAGTTTTGCTTTTGAGTTTGAATTTTCTTTTGTGGCGCATTGGAATAATAACTACTTGAGTGGGGTTTTCTTGGGGTTTTAACTGAACTTCGACTGCAACTTGGTCGAAGTTAATTACTCCAAGGAGTTTGTTGCGTTTTTCGTTTTTGTAGTAGAACAGTTTTTTATCTGACAGAACAAAGTATCTTTTTTGCCAGCCCTTGATTAAGCTGGGGGACTTTTTTTTGAGCCATCCTTCTTTGGTGGGGAACTCATACTTTCCGTGCTTGCTCAGGAACTGCGAAAACCTGTTCAGGTTGTCGTTTTCGCAGAGTTCTATTATTCCTGCACTGGGCTCTTTTAGGTCTCCAGGTTCCATTTTATTAGTAATTTTCAACCAGTTCAATAATTCTGTCCTTATTTATTGTGATTCTTAGATTAAGTTCACTGACCATACCTTCCCAGTGTGGCCTTCCAGTAGCTGGGTCTGCTTGCCTGTTGAAAGGTCCCAAATTCTAATTGAATGGTTTGCTCGAGAAGAGTCACCACTTCCAGACACTAAGTAGCTGTCGTTGCTTGATAAGTTTATTGAAAGTACTGCTCGAGTGTGTTCTAGAACTCTAGTAATTTCTCCGGAAGTGAGGTTCCACACTCTGATGGTTTTATCTGTACCTCCTGAAACTACAAATTCATCTTTGCTTGAAATAGCAACAGAATTGACACCACCACTGTGCCCTTCAAAGACTTTAATCAAGTCTGCAGGAGCAAGGCTCCATAATCTAACAGTGGAGTCAGCACCCCCAGAAACGATGTATTGGTCACTCTTAGAAATGACCACTGAGGTTACATCATCGCAATGGCCTTTGAGAATTCTAATTAATTTTCCGGTAGCTAGACTCCAAACTCTAAGTGTTTCGTCGTAACTGCCGGAGACAATGTATTGATCCTTGCTAGAAATGGCCACTGATGTAACGATATCTTTATGGCCTGTGAGGACTAAACTGGCTTCTCCAGAAGCTAGACTCCACACTCTAATTGTTTTGTCAGCACTCCCGGACACTAAGAATTCGCCATCACTAGAAACTGCTACAGACCCTACTTTATCCCTATGTCCCTCAAGCATTTGAGTTACTTCTCCAGTAGTTAGACCCCAAACCCTAATAGTGGAATCCCAACTACCAGAAACTATTATTCCTTTATTTGGGGACACAGCTACTGACCAGACACAGTTGGTATGGCCTTCTAGTACTCTAGCCTTTCCATTCTCCCAGATTCTCACGGTCTTGTCTTCACTCCCAGACACCACCACACTGCTAGTCAGTTTTTCACAGCCAAGTGCTTTTACAAGGCTTTTGAGTTCTTTGAGGTGTTCTCTGCAAGGCCCAATAGCATCCAAGTCCTTCCTGGCTTGATTAATGTCTTCCATACCAATAACTCTTTGCCTCAATTTTTTTAGTTGGCAGAGTTGGTGTAGGGCTATTTTTTCGACCTGTAGCATGACATTCTCAGTAGCTCTGATGACCTCTTCTCTCTTCTTAGAAACCATGCTGAGGAGGTCCTGAACTTTTGTTTCCGAATTAATCGAGTAAGTGTTATGGCCTTTTTTGACGTGCTCAAGAAGCGTACCTTCGTAGAGTAACTCCCCGCATTCACATTCAGAGATAGCTTCGCATTTGCTAGGAGAAACAGTTTCCATTTAATTAAGTTGACACTACCCAGAGGCCCAAGGGCTAGATAACGTAATAAATAAAATAAAATTAAGTTGACACTATTTCTAAGTTCTGACTGTTAGCATACTTTCGCCTGTATTGCTTGCAGAGATCAGTTGTTTTTCGGTGCTTGAATAAACTGAATGAGTATGATCAAAACCGCTCTGACAATGTTGCGGCTACTTCCACTACAACTCTTCCTTCCTGGAGCTTTAGCCTCCTACAAATTTACTAGCACAGAAAAGCATCAAGCTCCCATTTACTAAAACAGGAATTTGAATCGTTCAAAAAGCGGCATCAATTATTTGAGCTTTACTGCTTAGGACTTTGCTATTAATCCCAACAAAGAATACTATAATTAATCTAAACTTAAATCTTTTATGAACGGTGATGTTTTTGGTGTCACAATTTTTTATCTAGCAAAAAGTCTCTAGACTCTCATAGTTACTTTTTTGAGTATCAAAGACTCGAAAATGCTTCCTGAGAACCCATGTTTCTGTCCAAAAAGGACTCAAAAAACTTATACGACTTCAGAAGTTGCCTCATGCCCCAAACTTCAGAACTTCTCGATATAGCTTAGTTACTGTCTGGAGATGATTTGGCGACTGTGATTCAAGTGCTTATGGAAAATCAAAGAATGTATATGTATATTATGTCTCATAGTACCCCAATAGCTCTTGAGCCTTCACCCGCATCGCATTACCGCTATGCATACGAGTATAAGGGGTCCGGGCCTGACGGTTTTTTTGGACCTGTGTCGCCACAAATCGATCATCCAGGTACTTCAGTACTTCTTTGAGTCTTTATGTGCAGCCATCTAGGAAGCCTTCGTCCATATCAGTCACTGACATGCTTCACCACTCCCTTTCTGATCAGAAATTCTTCCGAAATTCTTCTCATCTAACGAAGTCCACAGAAAAAGAATGTATATGTAAGGCCTAAAACTGCAATCTGCAGAAAGTTAATTAAACACACAGATAAGCTTATAAGACGCCATTTGGCCAAACTCTTATTTTTATAGATAGCGGCAGTTATAATCTAAAATGGTTGAAGGAATTTCAAGTAAAAAGTTATTCCTAGTAGACCCCAATCCTAGAATTCTGGATGAAGGAAAAAACTTGATTCTTCAGAGTCCACAGACATCGGTTGTCTCTATGGTTGGAAGAAAGTCAACTGGTAAATCAACTCTGATGAACAGTCTTTTAAACCAACTTGTCTTTTATGTTAATCCAAACCCCATCAAAGCAAAAATAGAAAGCACAACAATAGGTATAGACATCTTTAAATTAGAGAATCAAATATATCTAGACTGCGAAGGAGCATTCGACATAAATGGGGATATGGATAAAACCCTGAAGATGGCAGGTTTTGTTTCGTGTTTTTCTGATACGATTTTGGTTCTTGTGGAGTTTGAAGAGCACACAAATGGAACTAATATCTATGATAAGTTCATAATGCCCTTGTTCTTCAACACCCTAATGAAGCATGAAGCCCGCAGCGACG
>PR_CR_10_Liq_1_inCRDRAFT_1000620_pt1 | contig 21603 bp, 14 predicted proteins | sample PRCRCaboRojoPR_3_FD_10241 | JGI IMG/M metagenome (IMG submission 10241)
ACGTGGGTGCCGACAAGCAGCGCGACCTAGTGATCGGAAGCCCGGACGACAAGATCTTCGAGCGCTACAAGGCCGATCCGCGCATCACGCCCTTCGGGCGCATCCTGCGCCGTTGGAGCATCGATGAGATGCCCCAGGTGGTCAACGTGCTCTTCGGCAACATGTCCCTCGTCGGCCCGCGCCCGGTGCTACCCGAGGAACTTGGCCTGTTCGACGACGCCGATCACCGTCGCCACCTCACCAAGCCGGGCCTCACCGGCCTATGGCAGGTCTCCGGGCGCAAGGAAGTCGACTGGGACGAGCGCATGCGCATGGACCTGGAATACGTGGAGAACTGGTCTCCTGCCCTGGACTTGGTGATCGTCGCCAAGACCGCCAAGGTGGTTATCAGCGGCAAGGGCGCCTACTAGCGACCGTAGACTCCCCACGTGTCCGAGGCTTCCCCCGAAACCCACGCCGCCGGTGAATCCGGCGAATCGGACACCCCTCGAAAACGCGCTCTGGGGCCCGTAGCGGCCGTAGCCATCGCGGCGGCACTGATCCTGGGTGGTTTCCTGTTCTGGCTGCAGGTGGGCCTTATCTCCGCCCTGACGCTGCTCGGCACTGGAGGTGCCGGCCTCCAGGACCACCTGAGCAAGGCTGCCGATGGGCTCACCGCCGGTGATTACGCAGCAGGTGAAGCCGAGTACCGCCTCGCCTTGGAATCGACCGAGACTTTGCAGCGCGGCCTCGACATCCCCCAAGTCGACTTCCTCGCCCAGTTCCGTGGCTTCGCCACCGCGATTGCGAACTTTGAGCGCCTGGTCTCTGCGGCCGATGAGATCACCAGCGCAACCGGTGAGTTGCTGAGCTTGTACGGGGATCTCTCCGGCAACACCGGTGGTGCCCAAAAGATCTTCAGCGACGGCGCCATCGACGTGGATCGACTCGAGCGAATAGCCCCCCGCGTGGACACCGTGCTCGACGATCTCGCGGCAGCTGAGACCAACCTCGAGGCCATCGAAACAAACGGCAGGTTGACCGAGCCACTCGATGACATCCGCGATCNAGCCCTCGCCGAGATGGCACCGGTGCAAACCGCGGTGGAGGTGCTCGTGGACATCGCCCCGGTGCTGCCGGAAGCCCTCGGCGCCGACGGCCCACGCCGCTACCTGATCGCGATCGGCAACCAGGCCGAGATGCGCGCCAGCTTCGGCGCTCCGCTGAGCTTGCTGATGGTCGAGTTCGACGATGGCCGCATCTCGATCCCGATCAAGGGCCAAACATCCACTGAATTGTTTCCACCACTGAACGCCCGAGTGAACTGGTTCGGCCCGGCCTACAACCCGTTCTTCCAGGGCAACCAACGCAACCGGCCCTTCGTGGTCACCAACACCCACCCGAACATGCTGTTCAGCGCTCAGGAGATGGCTGGCGCCTGGGAGGGCGGCAACTACCCCGAGGTGGACGGCATCATCACCCTCGACCTCACTGCCATCGCGGCGGTACTCGAAGCCACCGGGCCCATCGAATCGCCCATCTACGGAACGGTCACCGCCGATCAGATCGGCGAGATCCTGCTCATCGACGCCTACCAGGACTTCGGACAAGACGACGCCCTCGCCCGGCAACAAGCAAACCAGCAACTGCTCGACGAACTACTCGGCCGGATCCTGTCTGGCAATGATCTGGTGAACGCCGCGCAGGCCATCGCCTCCACCGCACCCGGCCGCCACTTCCAGGTCTGGATGAAGGACCGCCGCCTGCAGCAACTCTCGCTCGAGGCGGGCGCGGCCGGCGTGGTCGAAGATCCGCAGACAGGCGACTGGTCGGCGATGTACACCCAGAACGGCAACCAGTCCAAGGTCGATGTTTTTCAGCAACGCAACCAGCTGGTGGTGGCCAACCTTCGCGAGGACGGCAGCGCCCGGGTCCGCCAGACCCTCACCCTCACCAACGCCACTCCCCCCGATCGCCCCGAAGGCCCCCCCGAGCGCGTCGGATACGAGACGAGTTGGCTGAAGAACGCCTACATCCTTTACGTCCCCCGTTCAGCCCGGAACTACCGCGTGGACTACCCGCAGGACTTCAACGTGCGTCCTTTCAAGGGACACGGTCGGCGTCAACTCGGCGGCGGCTGGATCGACGACGGCTTCGGCAACACCATGATCAGGCTCGTGGGCTGGACACCGCCTGGCGGACAGAGTCTGGTGTCGGTCTCCTACGAACTTCCGCCGGGAACCTTCGCCAACGCCCTGCCGGAAACCCCGGATGATCCAGTCGGCACGCAGCCCGAGACGGTTCTCACCTATCGGGTCACCGCCGAACCGCAGGCCTTGTTCATCGACCCGACCCTCACGATCCAGGTCACCCCACCCCCGGGATGGGGACCGGTGGTGCAACCGGGTATGAAGGTCGATGAGGGAACCGCCACGGTGAGCGCGGTCCTGGATCGACCGCTGGAGATCGGCATCCGATTCGAGAAGCGCCGATGACTCGTATCGCCATCTTCGCCGCAACCACCGCGGTGAGCGTCGCGCTGCTGTGGGTCGCACCGGCGGTCGGCCTGATCGCCGTCGCGGTCACGTTGATCGTCGTCCCGCCGTGGGGACGCACCTACGCCGAACGCGCGGTGATCTCCGGCATCGTCACCCTCGGTGCCGCCGCGATCATCTTCCCCCGCGCCGGCAGCACCCCGGTCGATGCGTTCACTGCCCGCGCATTCCTATCCGCCCTCGCGATCATCGCGGTGCTGCTCTACCTGGTTCCGCAACTCAAGAACACCCCACTGCCGAAGCCCCGCATCACCGATGTGGCACTCCTCGTCCTCGCCGCCGGGCTCGCTTACTGGCTCATCAGCGCTTACCTCGGTGCCACCAGCGAGGAAATGGTCGCCGGCCTTTTCTTCTCCGGCTGGGACAACCAAGCCCACTTCACCACCTTCGCCAACACCTATGCCGCGAACTCCACCACCTGGCCCACCACCGACGGCTCCGTTGCGTGGAACCAGTGGTACCCCTCTTTGCACACAACCATCTGGGCGCTGCTCGAGTTCGCCGGCGGCGCGACCGGACTGGCCCGCCCCGAACTGCTCTTCGGCTACATCCAGTGGAACGCCATCACCTTCGCGCTCTCGGTGACCGCACTCGCCTGGGTGGCTTCCGACCTCGCCGGCCGCATCAGCCGAAACCACGCGGGCAAGCGAGCAGCCCAGACCGCGGGGTTCCTCGCCGCTGCTGCGATGGGCGCGTGGATCCTCCTCGGTTCACCCCAGTTCCTCTACAACGCTGGCTTCACCAACTTCACGATGGGCGTTGCCGTCGTCACCGCCGCGAGCTACCTGTCCGTACGCAGCATGCGATCGGCCCGCACCCTCGGCTGGTTCCTCGTTCCCTTAGCCGCGATCGCGACCATCGGGCTGTGGACGCCGCTGGCTATCACCTTGATCCCCGCCGGCGTGATCGTCGCGATCGCGCTCATCCGTCGAAAGTTGATCTTGGGCATCCTCTGGCTGGTCGCCAACGCAATCGTGGGTGGGGTGCTCGCCTGGCAGCAGGGCCGGGCCATCCTCGCCGCCGAAGACGGCGCCAGCGCGGGGGAGTTCGCTCAAGCCATCGGTGCCGTGAGCACCGGCATGGCCCCGTTCAACATCGCAGCCGGCATCGCCGCGCCTTTCCTCGCAGTCGCCATGGCGATCGCCCTTCGGACCCACCGACCGCTCGCGTTCGGTATCGCTGCCCCGAGCATCCTGACCGGTGTCCTCGCCCTGGCGTTCATCCCGGGAACCGACGCTGCCGGCATCAGCCGCATCCAGTCCTACTACGTCCTCAAGGCCCTCGATGCCTCATTACTTGCCACCGCCCCGCTGCTTGCCGCAGTCGGAGCAACGGCGTTCGTCCTGTTGATCCGGCAATTTCGCACGATCACCGCGATAGCAATCACCGCGGTCACGACTATCACCGCGATTGCCGCCTTCGGCTACGTGGGCACAACCCCGCGGAACCTCTCCGGTGGCTTCACCGTGGCCCCCGGCGTCCAAGCGGGCCTCGACCGCACGCGCGGTATCGACGATTCACTCATCGGCGCGTCCATCCTCGCTACCGTCCGCGGAATCGAGGACCTGCCGGACTACTCGCCGATGATGTGGGACGGATCGGGAACCTTGCCCAATCTTTGGGCGGCGAGCCTGCACGAAACGCTCTCCACCACTCAGCAGTCCTTCTATGTCGGCCTGCCGGACTTCCCGTATGGAGATTCCACCTACGAGTACATTCGAACCGAACTTAGTCGGCAGCCCGACCTGCGTCTTGCCGTCACTTGGTTCCGGATGGTCAGCGGTGACTACCTCAATCTCCGGTTTTCCTCCGCCGATCCGCGCCAAGTCCAGGTCATCCAAGTGCCCATGCGAGAGTCGCTACTGTGTCCGGAATGCCCGTAGGCGCGGTTGCTAACGACATGTCTCGTGAGGTGAGCAGTGCTAGATAGCGTGAAGAGCGCACTCGCGCTCTTGGATCGCCGCAGCAAGCGCATCCTGCTCGTCCTCGTTCTCATCCAGGTATTCATCGCGTCGCTCGACTTGCTAGGCGTGCTTCTCTTCGGCTTGGTCGCTGCGTTGAGCGCCTCGGCGATCGCCGGTGAGCAATCGGCAACGTTGAACCAGATACTCGAATTCCTCGGGCTTACCGAAAGCGACGAGGTCTACCTCGCGATCGTGCTGGCGGCAGTAGCCGGCGTAGTGTTAATTCTCAAGAGCATTCTCACCTTCATACTCTTCCGCCGCTCGCTGAGGTTCCTGGCGAACCGCCAGGCGATGATCTCTAGTCGACTGGCAGAACGGTTGCTGTCGCGCCCGTTACTGGATGTGCAGCGCAATTCAAGCCAACAGAACTCGTACGCTCTGGTGCAAGGATGTAATGCAGCGACACTCGGGATTCTTGGTAACAGCATCGTCATCGCTGCGGAGTTAGCAGTACTACTGGTCCTCGCCGCGGGGCTTCTTGCAATTGATCCCACGGTGGCTGTTTTTACTATTGTGTTCTTTGCGGTACTAGCTCTAGCGCTTAACCGCATCCTCGGCACTCGAGCAAGGCGTTTAGGAGTTCAACTGTCAGGAGCGGACATCGCGAGCATCACTTCTGTGCAAGACGCACTTCGAACCTACCGAGAAACAACCGTGTCGGGTCGCCGTACGCTCTTCGTCGAACGTTTCCAGGGTCTTCGCTGGCGAGCGGCCGGGTACCAAGCCGACAGTCAGATAATCGCTCAAGTTTCCAAGTATGTCTTCGAAGTTGGATTGATCATTGGCGGTGCGGCCCTCGCTGTATCCCAGATTTTGACACGTGAGGTTGTTGCAGCGGTTTCCGTCATCGCTGTATTTCTTGCGGCTGCAAGTAGAATCATGCCCTCTTTGCTCCGTCTCCAGCAAGCGAGTATTCAGGTGCGACAGTCCGCTGGTGTTGCAGCTCCCACGTTTGCCCTTCAAGAACAACTCGAAACAACCGCCCAGGATTTTCATATCGACCTCTCGGTGCGCGAGCGTGTGCTCTCCGGATTAGCCAGCGATTACCCGGGCTTTTCGCCCGCACTCGAAATGTCGAATGTGGTGGTGACCTACCCGGGTGCGGATCGCCCGGCGGTCGAAGGAGCCTCACTGTCGGTGCAACCGGGTGAGTCCCTTGCCCTGGTTGGACCCACAGGAGCCGGGAAGTCTACTTTGGCGGATCTCGTGCTGGGGGTGATCCAGCCGGAGTCGGGATCGGTGCAGTTGAGCCGGCTAGCGCCGAGTGAGGCCGTCTCGAAATGGCCCGGTGCTATGGCGTATGTGCCGCAGGAAGTCTCAGTGCTCAACGGCACCATCCGGGACAATGTTGCCCTCGGTCTACCCGAGGATTCGATCAGCGACGATCTGGTCTGGGAGGCACTCCAGCGAGCGCACCTGGCGGACATGCTGCGCGCCGAACGCGAGGGTCTGGACACCGTGGTCGGTGAGCACGGGGTGCGATTGAGCGGTGGTCAGCGTCAGCGGCTCGGCTTAGCCCGTGCGCTGTACACCCGGCCGCGGTTGATGGTGCTCGACGAGGCCACCAGCGCCCTCGATGCCGAGACCGAGCGGGCCGTGTCCGATGCCCTGCAGGAACTCGAAGGCGATGTGACCCTCGTGATCGTTGCGCACCGATTGGCCACCATCCGGCACTGCACGCAGGTGGTCTACATCGAACAGGGTCGTATCGAGGCGATGGGTTCCTTCGATCACGTCCGCAGTGCGCAGCCGAACTTCGATCGACAGGCCCAGTTGTTGGGCCTTTAGTGCCCGGTCTCTAGCGGATCTGCTCCCACAAGCGGGTGAGCTCGAAACGGTCGGCCATATCGGTCAACCTCGTGGGGTCACCACTTGCGATAGCTTCGTTGTAACCCTCGGGGATCTCTCGGTGGAAATGTCCAGGCTTCCACGCGAACGGTTCCGTAGGAGCGGACATCCGTTCGGCGAGGAATCGGTCAGTGAGGGCGCAACTGTCGATCAGGTGGGTGGTGGGCCCGGTGGCAATTCCAATGGTGCCCAGGAAGCCGCAGAACACGCCCACCTCGGATGGGCTATCGAAGGAGCCGTCATTCGATGGCCAGTTCCTAGCGGTCTTGTCGATCTCGCGCAAGGTTCGATTGAGTCCTGTGCCATCGCCAAGTGGAGCGAAGTCTGGGTTTACGTACGCAAGGGACAAGTTGTCCACGAGGGATTTGAGACTACGTCCGTTAGCCACATAGATGCCCAACTCATCGCTCACCCCCGCGTTGAAGTTCTGGTCGACTTCCCAGCGAGGGCCCTGCGGATTCGCCAGAGCGGTGCTTGGGGAACCGGCGAAGCTCGATGCGAGGATCAACAGCGCTACGGCGGCGATTGACGTGGTGACGGTGGTGACCGATGCAACCGATTTGTGGTCTCCCTTTTCCCCGGCGACATTCATCGGAGTAATGCCAAGCAGGAAGACCGAGACGAAGAGCGGCACGGCCAGGAATCGGCCGCTCATGAAGTCGCCACCGATCCACACCACGTATCCCAGATATGCCAGGACACCTAGCGCCCAGGCACGTGGCAAGCGAGGACCAACTGCGAGCGCCGCGCCGATACCCAAGATCAAGCCGATCAAGGTAATCGGATCGTGTTCCAGGCTTACCCACAGGTACCGAAGCCCTTGGATGATGAGTTCGCTTCGGGGGATATCCACGTTCGTCTTCGCCGCGAAGGTGTTTGCTAGGAGCGACGAGTAAGTGGAGGTACTCCATAGAAACCAGCCAAGAAGTGGGAAGACGAACGCTAACGTCCCGATGACCAGCCTCTTGGGTTCGTAGCGTTGGGTCCACGCCAACAACCCCATCGGGACGACAAGGAGAACCAACAGGTCAAGGCGAGTGAGCAGCGCGGCACCGGCAGTGAGCCCAACTGCTGCAGACCAGACCAGGCTTCGTTTCTCAATCGTAGGGTCGGTTGTGAGTGAGAGCGCGATTAGCAGCGCGATGCACGCGTACGCGAGGGGGTTTTCCAATCCCGAAGTGGTGTAGTCGATGAAGGAATTGGACAGCAGCAGCAAACCGCCCACCAGGATGAGTCGGCCCAGGCTGGTGACTCGAGAGACGAGGATGGCGACGGCCAGGCCGACGAGCAGCACGCTCAGGGCGATCACCCCGAGGATCCAATGGTTCGTCAGGGCGCCGACCATGACCCACAGGACAAACCACAGTGGGTGGGAGAAGGCTTGAACGGATTCGGTGGCGTTGAAGCCTGGACCCCATCCGTGGGTGATGTTCAGCGCCGTTCGCAAGGTAATCAGCGCATCGTCGTTGATCCAGGCGACCCGGATGGTGACCAGAACCACGAGGGCAACGACAACCCCGCGGACTATCAGCAGGGTCCGGTCTGAACCGATCATGACCGGTCATTTTAGCCCTGCGATAATCCCCGCTCGTCTGTCCACGTGGTGCAAACCTCGTAGGACGGCAGGGTCCCGGCGCTCCTCGCCTCGGCTAGTGAAGGGGCGCCAGCATCCTTAGGGGACAGGATCGATTCCACGCCATCGGGCCACGGCAGGGCCAACTCCGGATCGAGCGGATGGATCCCATGTTCACGATCGGGCGCGTAGGGCTGTGAGCACAGGTAACCCACCGTGACCGAATCGGTGAGAGCGCAGAAGGCATGCCCTAGGCCCTCTGCGATGTACAGGGCTTTGCGGCTTTGAGCGTCTAGTTCAATGGCATCCCACTTGCCGAAGCTGGGTGAGCCGACCCGGATATCGACCACCACATCGAGGATCCGACCATCGAAACACTGCACATACTTGGCCTGGCCTGGCGGCACGTCGGCGAAATGGATACCGCGGACCGTCCCTTGTCGTGAGACCGAGATGTTCATTTGCTTCAGATTGAAGCTGTGCCCGATTGCCTGATGGAAGGACGAATCGGTGAAGGATTCCAGGAACACCCCCCGATCATCACCGCGCAAGATCGGAGTGAAAAGCCACGCACCGTCGATGGAGGTCGGCGTAGCTTCCACGGGCCGCACAGTAGCAACGCAGGTTGTGAACACCTGCGCAGTACCGTTGCCGAGTGCGGATCGCGGTCATGGGCACCAGGGGGGTCCCTGCCTCCTACGGTGGTTTCGAGACCGCCGTTGAGGAAATTGGGCAACGATTGGCAGCTCGTGGCCACGAGGTCACCGTGTACTGCCGCAATCCGGGCCAGACGATTACCGAATACCGGGGCATGCAGCTGGTGAATCTGCCCGCTGTTCGGCACCGCATGGCCGAGACCTTGAGCCACACCGCTCTGAGCGCCGCACGAGCGATCATCAAGGACAAGCCCGATGTTGCGCTGGTGCTCAATGCGGGTAACGCGCCTTTGATTCGACCCTTGCAGGCTGCGGGAATCCCGGTGGCAATTCATCTCGATGGCTTGGAATCACGCCGTGAGAAGTGGCGTGGTACGGGGGCCCGCTACTACCGATGGGCGGAAAGGCTTGCGGTCCGGCGCGCGGATGTGGTGATCGCCGATGCGCAGGCGATCGCCGATCACGTACAGCGTGAGTACGGACGGACCTGCAGGGTAATCGCCTATGGCGCCGAGGTGATCGATCCGGGAAGCGAACGGTTAGCCGAAATCGAACTCGTGCGCCGGGATTACCATGTGATCGTCTCCCGGATGGAACCGGAGAACCACATCCTCGATGCGGTCCACGCGTACCGGGTCAGCGAAGAGACCCGGCCGCTCGTTGTTGTGGGCAGTGCGCCGTATTCCCAGTGGTACATCGACAAAGTACGCGCGGCGGCCGCCGATGACCCCCGCATCCGCTTTCTCGGTGGCGTCTATGACCAGGATCTGTTGAACGAGCTATACGCCAACTCGCGCACCTACATCCACGGCCACTCGGTTGGCGGCACGAACCCCAGCCTGCTGCGTGCCATGGGTGCTGGCAGTGCGGTCATGGCCTTCGACTGCGAGTTCAACCGCGAGGTCACCGCGAGTAACGCGTTCTTCTGGTCCAATGCGGAGGAACTGACTGCGCTGTTCGATGAGATCGCCGAAGGGGAGATCGATGAGCAGTTGCTCGGATTCGGGGCAGCCGGGCGCCAACGGGTGGCCGAGGTCTACCGCTGGGATGCAGTCGCCGATGCCTATGAAGACATGCTTGCCTCCCTCTCGGGTGTGGTTCGGGGTCTCACGTGACTCCACAGGTGGCTGTGGTGTTGGTGACGCGAAATTCCAGTGCGTTCCTCGGTGCCACACTCACGTCGATAGACGAGCAAACCCGGTCGCCCGATGCGCTCGTTGCCGTGGATGACGCTTCGAGTGATGCAAGCGTGTCGATGCTCCGCGATGCCGGGTTCGATGTCCATCAGGCCACGAGTGGCAGCGCTGATGTGAGGACTCGCATCGCCCACAACTTCCGACAAGGGCTCCGGATCGCCGAGACGATGTCGGCAGACATCGTGCTGCTCGGGGACCACGATGACATTTGGCACCGTGATCGCATCGCGCACCAGATGGAGTTGCTGGAAGGCCACCCCCACGTTGCCATGGTCGCCAGTGATGGCTTCCTGATCGATGAACACGGTGCGGCGGTTCCGGGAACCATCCGCGGGACCTTTCCGATTCCGGATGATTTCACCCGATGGCCGCGCCGCCGCCAGATCGGATACGCGCTTCGACACTCACTGGCTACCGGTGGTGCAAGTGCCCTTCGTCTCGCAAGATTCGAGAGTTGGGATGTTCCACCCGGGTGGTTACACGACCGATGGTGGAGTTTACGCGCCTTGCGTGAGGACCGGTTTCTTGTCGACGAGACACCGGTCATCGATTACCGAGTATCTGATACTCAACAGGTGGGTCTTGATGCATCGGCCCAGGGCTCTCCCGCCCAGTGGTGGCTGAAGAAGATAGGACGTGCACCGGCAACCACCCGCAAAGCACGGGACCTGGCCGGTCTGTTGCGCAGGTGACCTATCCGACCCAGGTAAGCCTTGTGATGCACACCACGGCCTCTCCGGTTCCGATACCCAGGTACGGCTCGCGAGTGCACTCCAATTCCGATGGCAAAGCCCATGGAGGCAACGAGGCGAAGAACGAGTCGATCTGAACCTTGTCAGGTGCGTACATCGCGATCACGCTCGGCCGAAGCGCTTCCAATCTCGTGGTGGTATCCCGGTCGAGCGTTGCCTTCGTTGTCGCGAGGTTTACATCGCCCCACAGTTGCATTCCCGCGATATCCGCTGTCAGTCGAGCCGGATCAGTCCAGATGGCTATCCGGTCCTGCGATTCGGTGCGTTCGAGCAGCCAGCGCTGAAGAGCGACCTTCGCTGCCATCTGATCGTCATAGGAGAAGTCGACGAAAGCAGAGCGGAATGGATACTGCCCGTAGATGCCAAGCAGACCGCGGCCGTTTTGCCAAAGCTGCGCAGCGATGAATGTTGCACCAACCACTGCGATAAGCGTGAGGCTGACGATGCGGTTCCAGTGGCGGCGCACTAACCAGGCCGTCACACCGACGAGCGTGACGATGAACAGTGCCAACAGCCATGCCCAGTTAAGCGCTAGGACTCGATCGAATCGACCCGTCCACAACATGGCCGGGGCGGTGATCACGAGCCCGGCCACGGCAAATGGCCGGTACAAGGGCTTTCCTTCGTGGGTCCCCGGAGACATTGAGACGAAGGTCAAGACGAGTGATGCCAACGCCGCTGGCCAGAGCTTCGCCACGTACGTGGGACTCTCGAGCCACGGACCGGTCAGGACCAGCATCAACGTGACGGTGATGACGATGTTGGCTACGGAGAGTGCAAGGGCGGCCCACGCCCAACGATGCCGCGGCTGAGCGATTGTCGCGGTGATGGAGGCAATGAGGGCTACCACCACGACGATCAGCGCGGTGTCTCGTTGCCAGGTGGTTGGATCGCCGACGAAGTCCGTGTAGTCAAGCCGTTCATTCCATTCCAGGTAGGTGCCCCACCAACTGCGCCCGGGGAAAATCACTCTGCCGGCCAGCAAGAATGCTGTGAAAGATACCGCGGTGCCGGTGATCGCAGCGGCAGCATCTATCGCCAAAAACCGCAATCTGTTGCCGGAAAGTCGAATCAGCACCACCAGCCGTATGGCGATCCACAAGCCGGTGCCGAGGATGAATGCATACGGGTTGAGCATGAGTAGCCAGCCGGCAAGCAACCCGCTCAGCAAGCCGGTTGACCATCGGGGCGATCCGGCAAGCCCGCTGCCCTGGTGGGCCGTGCTCCCGAGGAGGGACACTGCAAGGGCGATGAGCACAAACGTGGCGGCAAGGATGGTGCCCGTGAGGTAGGTGTTGCCAACGAAGGCCAGTACCACCGTGTTGAGGCCGACCAGGGTGGCGAGCAACGTGCCGAGCCACCGAGATCGACCAGCGATGTGCGCGATCGCGTACGTGGATCCGACGATCATGGCAATCAGCAACACCCGCCATATCTCAAAACCCACCCACGGTCCAAAGACAGCGGTCAAGAATCGGACCGGCGCGATGTAGCCAAGCCGAGTCCAGGTGTAGGCGGGTTCGAGGGCCCTATCGGCGACCTCATTACCGAATAGGGCCAAGGACGCATAGAACTCCGAATCCGGTGAGGTGAAACCGGACCAGCGCTGCGAGACAGCGGCGATGAATGCGGTGATGAGACCAATCGCCGCGAGATCACCGAGGTGACCCCTCATCTGCTTCACGCCACGCACCGTAGTCACCCGTAGGCTCACCACCGTGGCAACGCAGACATCGGGGTCGACCGATGTGATGATCGATGTGACCGACCTAGTCGAGTTCGTGAGCCGCCGCGAATCGGTTTCCGGTGTGCAGCGTGTTGTCGCGCAGACCTGCCCCCTGCTTATCGAGTCCTTGGACGCCCGTTGTGTTTTCCTCGACAGGCGACGTGGCGTCTTCATAGCCCTGACCGGTCGAGAACTCGATGTCCTCATTTACCGTGGGGCGCGATCCCGGTCGGATGCTGACCCGGATCTACTCGCCGATGCTGCCGTTGAGGCACTGCAGCGTGGGCACGCGGCGGATGCAGTGGCGATCACCGACCAGAGCATCCTGCTGTTCCTCGGAGCCCTGTGGATTAACGATGCACTCATGATCGCGGCGCGGACCGCACAGAGTGCGGGCGCTCGAATCGTCTCCTTGCTGTACGACCTCACACCGGTCTTGGAATCCGGCCACACCGCCGCGGTGAATCGCCTCTTCGACCGGTACCTCACCCTGCTGGTCCAAACCGCGAGCCGGGTCCCGGCGATCAGCCTCTCGAGCAGGCGCGACTTCGAATCATGGGCAAAGGATCGGGGGGAGACTCCACCGCCGGGGGCGGCTACGGGGCTGCCGTGCGGTCTGCAACCNGATCACAGAACTTCCGATGAAGCCCCGTGGCCGCGGGACTACGCACTCTTCGTTGGCACCATCGAGTCTCGCAAGAACCACCTCCTCGCGCTTCGAGCCTGGCAGGAGTTGATCGAGCGCCACGGCGCGGCGAATGTTCCGGACTTGGTGTGCATCGGACGCCTGGGCTGGCATGCCGGGGGGTTCCTCCGCGAGTACGTTGCCACGAAAGGTCTTGACGGCAAAGTCAGCATTCTCACCGCGAGTGTCGACGATGAGCGACTTGCACGCTTCTACTCCGGAGCGCAATTCACCATTTATCCGAGTGCCTACGAGGGTTGGGGGTTGCCGGTCAGCGAGTCGCTTGCCTTCGGCAAAGTGCCGATAGTCGCGGACAACTCGTCGCTACCTGAAGCAGGTGGAGACCTGGCGGTGTACTTCCCCGCCGGAGATAAGGCGTCCTTTGTGCAAGCGATCGAGGAATATGGCCTCAGTCAGGATCGACGCCGCGAACTCGAGGCTCGCATCGCGCAACGGTCTGATTCCGAGCTGACCTGGGAGACTGTTGCCACAGTCATCACGACCGAGGTCCGGGCGGCGGAAGGCAGGGAACCGGTGTTTGCTGCGATCGAGGTAGGTCGGGAGTACATGTTCGCGGTGGGTGAGCCAGCACCCGATGAGGGTTATGCGGATCAGTACCTCGACTATCTCTCGCGCGAAGGATTGACGCCGATGTTGCGCCAGCCGCGGGGGGAGGACGATTACCGGGTCAGCGATGCCGCGGTCACCGGCTCGGTCGGTTCACCTCAAGTGTGGGGCTATGAAGTCCATCCCGGGCGCAGTGTCGAGTTTCGTATCACCCGACCAATCGACGGTGCGCTGACCTTGCTGGTGTCCACACGTGCGATGCCGGGTAGGGCCTCGGTGCAGATATCTGGCCCAGGCGGGCCACAGTTCGAGGATGTCTATTTGGGGTCGGTGATTGCCATCGCACTCGGCGATGGGCGAGCGGGTGAACCGGCGCTGGCTTCCCTTACGGTCACCGATGCTCACGATTCGGTCGAGGGCTTCGTGGGGATCCGCTCCTTCGTTGTCCTGGATTCGACGAACAAGGATGCCCAGATCATCGCCCTTCAATCCGTGGCCAACGCACTCCGTGAGGAACTGGACTTCCTACAGGGGACCCGATCTTGGAAGCTCACCGCTCCGCTGCGGAAGTGGAAAGGACGGGGGGCTTAGCTCAGCGCCGCTTGCGCGGGACTGCCTGCACCTCGACCACGTATGTCGCCTCAGTCGCGGTGAGCGAACTACCGTTCCCGATCGAAGCGGCGGTCACCGAGCATTGTCCCGGCCCGAGCACGGTTAAAGTGCCGGCTTCCATCGCACACGGTCCATCGACACTCAAGGTCACCGGATTGCCGGACCGGGCGCTCGGGGTGAGTTCTACATAGTCGCCCACCCGGAGGGTGCCGACCACTCCTTGCGCCCAAACAGAGCCGCCAGTAGCGGTCACCGTGATGGCATCGGGAGCGGGCGCTGGTTGCACCACGATCGGCTGGGTGTCGGTAGCCGACAGGGAGAAGTTCGCGGTGGAGTAGGAAACCCCCACGGTCTGGAACCCGGACTGGGTCGGCGTCCAGGAGGTCGATCCGACTCCGCTGGCAATGGGACGTGAGCCGCCCATCGGGTAGCTGATCACACCTTGGGTATTCAGATAGAAGGCAACGCTCCCACCCTGAGCTTGTTGGAACTGCGGGTTGATGACCGCAGACACGGTGGCTGGCACCCCAACGTAAAGCACTGGGGGCATGCTGAGCGAAACCGGCTGGGCGTCACCGATGATCGGTGTCTGTCCAGGAGATGTGGAGGGCAAGAAAGCGCTGGAGTTCGGGGTATAGGTCGCGTTGAAGCGGAAGGAGCCGGGGGCGGGGGTCCAGGAGATGTTGGCGGAGGCCAGCCCAGGAGTGGCCGTGGGCTGCAAGGTGCCTGTGGCAACCTCGTTACCGAATTGGTTCGTCACCGAGACTGTGCCGCTAGGCGCACTGTTTCCGGCGAGCGCCTGCACTTCCGCAGCGACGGAGATCGTGCGGTTGCGCTCCACCTCTCCCGGCATCAGCAAGGTTGTGGCGGTGGGCATCGCGGAAACGAGCACGTTGGCTGAATCGATGGTGGCCGCGCCGCTGGTGGCGGTGATGGTCCAGGCGCCCGGCAGGTTGGGCGTCCAGGGCAGATAGGCAAAGCCGGCGGAGTTCACCGCTGCCTGTCCTGAGTTAGTTCCGGTGGCTGGATTGGCGAAACTGATGGTGGCCACCTGACCAGCCAACCGCGGTGCCCGGACGATCACGGTTTGTTGGACTCCGACCAAGCCGTTAGGTGAGCCCACCCAGTCTTGCCCGGTCAACGGAACGGTCGAACCGGCCGGCGCACCAAGGCCCGCTCCAGCTAGGGCGAGAGCCACTCCAGCAGCGATCGTGCGTAGGCGAAGCATCGAACCTCCCCGGTTGTNCGGATTTGACGATGCTACTAGCGGCGGGCGCGCCGCGGCGGCTTGGTGACCGTCACCACGTAGGTGTTCGTGACCGGCGTGAGGCTCGCAGAGCCGGGTGAGGTGGCGGTGACAGTGCACTGTCCGGCCGAGAGCACCGTTAGTGCGCTGCCGTTGATCACGCAAGGTCCGGTCTCACCGAACACCACCGTGGCACCGGATGCCGCGTTGGCGGTCAGGCTGGTGGTACTACCGGCCGGTAGGGAGATCGGCAGGCCCGGATTCCAGGGCGAACCCCCGGCGGGTTGACGGTGATCGAGTCCTTGGTCTTGGCGGGCTGGATGTTCACCGATTGTGAGGAAGTCCCGCTGAAGGCTCCGTTCGAGCTGGAGAACTCGGTGCTGATGGTGTGAACTCCGGCGGAGGTGGGCGTCCAGATGGCCGAAATCCCACCGGTTGAATCGGTGGGCGTGGAACCGATGATGCCCTGGCTATCGAAGAAGAAAGAGGCGCTGCCGGCTGGCACACCGTTACCGGTCTGCGCACCGATGATCGTCGGTGTGCCCACGTAGAGCACCGGTGGGAAGCGCAACGCGACGGTCACGACGTCCGATGTGTAACGGGGCTGCGTGCTCTGTCCTGTTGATGCGGTGAAGGCAGTCGAGGAGGGCAGGTAACTTGCAGTGACCGTTTCGGAACCGCTGGGGGTCCACGTCACGTTCGCTGTCGCGGTGGTGCCGCCGGCGGAGGCGAGGGTGGCGCTCCCGAGCACGTTCTCGTTCTGGTTACGCAGCACCACTGTGCCGGTCGGCGCGATGATGCCGTCGAGGGCGGTGACCGCCACTGTCACGTTGTTGGCCACCCCGGTTTGGATCAGGTTGGGCACCAGGGCGTTCGTAGCAGTGGGCATGGGGGAGACATTGATGGTGGTGGAACCGATCGAGGCCGCGTTGCCTAGACCGGAAATCGTCCAGGCACCGGCTGAGGTTGGGGTCCACGCGAGCGAGCCGTAGCCCTGGGCGTTCACCGTGGTTTGTCCGGCGTTTGAAACCGCTCCGGAGACGAACCCGATGGTCGCCACTTGGCCGGCCAGCCCGGGTTCCCGGAACACGATCTCCTGCTCCATGCCCACCATGCCGTTGGGGGTGGCGATGAATGTGGTGTTGGCCGTGGCGGCCGGAGCGCTAGCTAAGCCCACGCCTAGTGCGAGCAGGACGCTGGAGACCAAGGCGAGGAGCCGAGACAGTCGGACGTTGAACACGAAGTGCCTCCGAAGTGTGCTTGGACAAGTTCAGGCTATGGCGCAGCGTATCGCGTGAAGTGCGCGCACCTACACTTCCTCGGGTGATTCGTGACTTGTACCGCCAACGGGCGTTGGTGGGTGCTTTCGCGAATCGTGACTTCGCCACCCGGTACCGATCGTCCGTTTTGGGTTGGGCGTGGTCGCTGCTCCAGCCACTGGCCACCTTGCTCGTCTACGCCGCGGTATTCAGCCTGGTCTTCCGGATTCAAGCGCCGCCGCTGGGTTCGGACCCGGAACGCACCAACTTCGCGGCATTCCTTTTCACCGGAATGGTCACCTTCAATTTGTTCTCCGGGCTGTTGATGCTTTCCATGACTCAGTTGAAGTCCAATGGCGAACTCCTGCGGAAGGTTCATTTCCCGGCTTGGACCCCGATTCTGGGAGCGAGTGTGGTGCAACTCGTGCAGGTCGGGCTCGAATTATTGGTGCTTATCGCCATGTATCTGTGGATAGGGAACATCGGTATCACGTGGCTGCTGGCGATCCCGATCCTGATCGCAACAGCCTTCTTTGGNCAAGGAATCGGCCTGATGCTCTCGGTAGTCAACGCGCGGTACGGGGATGTGCAATACATCGTGCAAGTGATTTTGCAGGCGCTGTACTTCCTTACTCCCATCTTGTACCCGCTCTCGTTGGTGGAAGGAACCGCTGATTGGCTTGCCACGATCGTCAAGGCCAATCCACTTACCTGGTTCGTGGAGGCGATGCACCAGGTCATGTACTCACTCGTCTCTCCCCAGTGGTGGGTGATTCCCGGTCTCTTGCTCTTCGGTTTCGCGGTTTTTTGGGCGGGCTTTGCCATCTTCAACCGCAGCAGCGAAGACATCGGGGAGCTGCTGTGAGTCAGACGTACGCGGTTGAACTGCAGTCCGTGGGCAAGCGCTTCCTACGGCATGCAGATCGTCGGAACACACTTAAGGAGCGCATCGTCCGCGGGCGTTCTCGGACCACGCAAGACTTCTGGGCTGTTCGCAATGTAGATGTCGCCATTCCCCGCGGCAGTGTGTACGGCTTGATCGGACACAACGGATCAGGAAAGTCGACCCTGCTGAAGCTCATTACCGGCATCTATCGGCCAACGGAGGGCCGCATCACTACCGACGGACGCGTGGCCGCCCTGATCGAACTCGGCGCTGGGTTCCACCCGGATATGACCGGGCGGGAGAACATCAAACTGAATGGATCGATTCTCGGACTCACCAAGGGTGAGATCGATAGCGCGATGGAGACCATCATCGACTTTTCCGGACTGCGAGAGTTCATCGATGATCCCGTCAAGCACTACTCCAGCGGCATGTACGTGCGGCTGGGATTCTCGGTCGCGGTGCACATGAAGCCCGATGTACTGCTCGTCGATGAAGTACTGGCCGTGGGTGACGAGGAATTTCAACGCAAGTGCTTTGATCATCTGTACACCTTGCGGCGCCAAGGCCGAACCATCGTGGTGGTCAGCCACGGCCTAGGGCAACTCGAGGGGCTATGCGATGAAGTGGCGTGGCTCGATCACGGGACGGTGCAGGAGATCGGTCCAGCCACCGAAGTGATCGGTTCCTACCTGCATCGGGTGAACGCAGAAGAAGCCGAGGCCAATGCAGACATCGCCGCCACCCGCGAGGACACCACTATGCGAGCCGGTAGCGGCGCCATCCGTGCCAGCGCTGCCCGGTTGGTGGACTCCACCCACGCGAGCATCAACCATGCAGAAACCGGGTCCACATTTGGCATCGAAGTCGACTTGCACTGTCATGAAGAGGTCCTTGGTCCGAATGTGCGCTTAGCATTTCAACACGAGACGGGATCTCTGGTCACGATGACGAGTAACCATCGTCATGGCTTCGACTTCGGCCACATTTCCGGCGATCGCACAGTNACGGCACTTCTCACGGNCAACCCACTGCTGCCCGGCCGGTACCGCGTTCACATCGATGTCTTCGANCACACGGGAAGCGTGCTGATTGACAANTGGGACGATGCCCTGGAGTTCACCGTCCGCAGCCCTCGGGGTGAAATTGGTCAAGGGTTCGTGGAACTGTCCTACACATACGAGATCGACTAACGAACGCACAGTCGATGGAACTCTCCGAATCCCACCCCCTCATCCGTGCCAAGAGACGGGCGGGACGGATCAAGCGATATCTGAAGCGCAAGTGGTGGGAACGTAACACCGGCAAGCAATACCGAGCTTGGCTTGCGGAATCGACGCAAATGCCGGTGGGATCTATAGATAACGCGGTTCCGATTTCAGTGATCGTCCCTGTGTTCAATCCTCCGGTGCGTTTCCTGCGCGAGTGCCTCGCGAGCGTGGTGGAGCAAAGTGCGTACAACTGGCAACTCATCGTGAGCGATGACGGATCCACCGACCCGCAGGTTGTTGCCTTCTTGGACGAATTTACCGATCGCTACTCGCAGGACTACAGAGTCACGGTGATCCGTGAGATCAACGCCGGCATCTCCGCAGCGCAGAACCGTGCACTCGAGCTTGTGAATCACGAGTACTTCGGCTGGCTGGACCACGATGACCAACTCAACCGACGTGCCATCGAAATCTTCAGCGAGCGCATCGCCGGGCTCGATTCGCCGCCGCAGATCGTCTACTCCGATGAAGACAAGATCGATACGCGAGGCGAACACTTCGAGCTCTACTGCAAGCCGGACTTCTCTCCCGAACTTTTGCTTACCCAGATGTACCTGTGCCATTTCACGGTCTTCCGGACGGCCATGGTGCGAGCCCATGGCGGCTTTCGCAGCGAGATGGATGGCGCTCAAGACTTCGATCTGGCGTTGCGGCTACTGCCCGAACTGCAGTCGGTTGTGCATGTGCCTTTGCCCCTATACCACTGGCGAGCCTGGAGTGAATCGACGGCGCTCACGATCGACGCCAAGCCCTGGGCGCAACAGGCCACGGCGCGTGCGCAGCAATCGCACTTGGATACCTCATCAGGTGGGTCAGTCCGACCCAGTCGGGTACCCGGGCTCAATGAAGTCCATCCAAACGTCCATCCAGTACCACTCGTATCGGTGATCATCCCCACCATCGGAACCTCTAACACGAGCGGTACTGCACGATTCGTCGATGATGCAGTTCGCACCCTTCGGGCGGCCGAGACCGTTACCCCATTAGAAATAATCGCTGTGACCACAGGTGAGATCGAGGAGAGTCCCGGTGTCGATCAGCAGGTGGTCTATCGACCCGAGGGTGACTTCAACTTCGCCGAAGCCATCAATCTGGGGCGCCGATACGCCCAGGGTGAGTACTTGCTTCTTCTCAATGACGACACCACAGCCGAGGAGACCGATCCGGTCACTCGCCTCCTTGAGATCGGCCAGCGAACCGGGGTCGGCGCCGTGGGGGCCAAACTCACGTATCCCGATGGCCGGATCCAGCACGCGGGGATTGTGCTGTTGCCGAGTGGACCTACCCACGCTCACATCGCCAAGGCGGGGTCTTTTCCTGGCTACTTCGGATCCACCCTTACCCCGCGCAACTACTCGGCGGTCACCGCAGCGGCAATGCTCACTTCGCGCGCTGCGTTCGACGAAGTGGGGGGATTCGACACGGCCTTCGCGCGCGACTTCAATGATGTCGACTACTGCCTTCGCCTCGGTCGAGCCGGCTATCGCGTAGCGTGGACACCCTACGCGCAGTTCACCCATCACGAAGGGGCGTCCATCGTGCGCAAGGCGGCTGACTCCCACGAGGCACGTGAGTTCCAGGCTCGCTGGGCCGAGGTCTGCGAACGCGATCCGTACTACTCGCCCGCCTTGAATCCGAAACTCGAGCGGCTGTACGAGGCGCTGTAGATGAAGCCAATGAAGACCCCCACGGGGCGCACGTTCACGGTTGTCGGTGATGCAAGCGTCCTGACGATGGATCGCCTACCTGCTATTCAAGATCGATTCGATACCGATCCTCGGATCGCGAGTATCTCGGTATGCGCCTGCGCCCAACCCGGTTCGGAGTTCCTGCGTGCTGCCGCCCCCGCAGGCTGCGCCGTACTTATCGCGACCGACCTCACCGCGTTAACCGGGGAGTTGGCGACCGACCCCAGCGCTGAAGAAGTGACCGCATGGGCGCGCGCCGCATCAGAGCGAGGGCTGTGGCACGACTGGTGGCTCAGTAGCGCACCGGACATTGCCCGTGCCTCCGTCTTCCTCGAACCGACTGCTATCGATGTCCTCGAAGAGCGCGATATGGCCTCCTCAAAGTTCGCTGCGCTCGGTGAGGCACGGATGGACCCCGAAGCCATCAGCATCACGATCGACGGTACCTGGCTAGGTCCGCATCAAACGGGCGCGCAGGTTCTCACTACCGCCGCCGTCGAAGCGCTCGCAGGGCAATCGAACGTCAGCACTATTCGGATAGTTGGTCTCGATGAGCTCCCTGACTACGCACATCACCTAGCTGACCTATCCGGCGTGGAGCTACTTGCGGACGATTCGATGGCGGAAGCCACCGACGTCATGTGGTATCCGAACCAGATCGACCAACGGGTTGACATCTCCCGAGCCCGCGTGCTCGGCAGACGGATCATCACCACCTACCTCGACTTGATCGCCTATGACATTCCCCGTTACCACGCATCACCGGAAGCCTGGGCGGCCTACCGGGCGCTTCAGCGACGCATCGCCCTGAGCGTCGATGGGATCACCACCATCAGCGCGGATGTGGCTCAGCGATTGCGCGATGAGGTCCCGCGCCTAGACCCACAGCGGATCGAGCCAATTCCCCTGGGCCTTGATCACATCTCGGCCACTTCATCGGAGCCTGGAACCGACCTAGCCGAGTTGGCGCCTGAACTCACTTCGCGCCCCTTCGTGTTGGTCCTGGGGAATGATTTCCAGCACAAGAATCGGGACTTTGCCATCGAAGTATGGGAGAAGGTCCTCGACACCGAAGTCAATTGCGATCTCGTGCTGGCGGGCCTTCACGTGAAGTCGAGCAGTTCACGAACCCACGAGAGC
>PR_CR_10_Liq_1_inCRDRAFT_1000621_pt1 | contig 21599 bp, 16 predicted proteins | sample PRCRCaboRojoPR_3_FD_10241 | JGI IMG/M metagenome (IMG submission 10241)
CGCCGACTGAGCCCCGGGACCGAGCCGCAGGCCGATCCGATACCCGCGCAGCACCGGCTCATCCTGTAACTGCGCGCCACACGCTGAGCCGACAGCTGCACGCCGTCACTCTGGGCCACGCAATGGGCTTCCTGTCCCGGCGGAGCCGCGCCGGCCCTGCTATCTTTGCAGGGACCATTGTGCAACCAGGAGCCGACCGCCCCGTGGGCAACCTCATCGTCACCGGCATCACCTTCGGCGTCTTCATGACCGAGGCGCTCATCCACTACAACATGGGCCAGGCCAAGGCCCGCGGCGAGTTCAAGCTCACCATGCCGCCCGCGCAGGAGCTGGCCAAGATCGCCGCCGTCACCGCCACCTTCTCCGTGGTCACCGGCCTGCTGGTGAAGGCGCTGCCGAAGAACCTGCAGTCCCAGATCTGAGGCGCCGAACGCAGGCACACACGCCTTGCGTTGCCTGCCTTCGACAACGCCGGCAGCGACGCTTTCGCAGAGGACCGGATTCAGTCAAGCGCGTTGGATTCCACCTCGCGCCGGAGTCCTTCCCCATCGGCCCAGCCCGCCGAGCGGACTCGCCGCCCTCTCACCGGACCACGGCGACAGCCGCCCGGGCAGCGCCACGTCATGACGCCGCGGCGTTCAATCTCGCGCACAAAAAATGGGGAGGGGATCAACCCCTCCCCCTTTGACAGGGACGCCGTTGTCAACTGCCGTCAGTCGTCATCTTCCTCCCGGGCCTCTTCGTCGTCGTCATCCTCATCCTCGTCCTCGTCCTCGTCCTCGTCCTCGTCCTCTCCATCGTCGTCATCGTCCTCGTCATCGTCCTTGTCCTCCTTATTTCCCTCGTCATCGACCCGGCATTGCACCAGGGTCACTGCCTCGACCATGTCGTTGGTGGGGTCTCCGTTCTCGGCCGCGTCGATGATCGCTGTCCAGGTGATCTCGTACGCACCGCTCTCCTCGCACTCAACCTCGGCCTGGAAGCCGAAACCGGTGTCCCGGCCGCCGGGTACCACGGTCCTGGTGCGGCTCTCCGGCTCGATCTCGACCTCGACACCCTCTTCATCGTCGCCCGCCACTGTCGCGGTCAGGGTCACGGTCGCCTCCTGCTCGATGGTGTCGCCATCGCCGAAGACACGCAGGCGCAGCTCTTTCTCGTCGTCGCGAAGATTCAGCTGACTGGGTACATTGATGCGGGACAGGAAAACGTCCGCACTCTTAAGGAAGGTTTCCAGCGGCGGCGCCGGATTGTCTATCCAGGCCGGGATGTCGTTGCCGTAGTCGCCTGCCTCGATCCCCACAGCCTCGACTGACACCGGGGTCATACGGATCGTGAAGGTCTCGCTCGCCACTACGTCGAAGCCGCGACCCAGATAGACGAAGTAGTCGATGTTGAGACCACCCAAATCGTCATTGACGCCAAGCTCGTACAACGGGCCAGGTGGGAATCCCGTATCCGGGTAGCGGTCGAAGTCCGGTTCTTCCTGCAACGGATTCAGTGCCCACTCCTGCAGATCGGCAAGATCGACGGGGCTGTACGCCTCATCCGGCTCGACTACACCGTCGAACACCTCACCATCGATGCCCCAGCGGTACTGCACGCCATCCCACCACGCGATCAGGCTGCCTTCGGTCGCAGGGTCACCGTCATCGTCTCGATAAATGCCCTGCGGCAGGATACCGGAGTCACCGAACCCGCCGTAACTCTCGTCGGACAGTACGCCCTGGAACGCAAGATAGCCGAACGGGTTCGGCATCGGCACATCATCGAGCGTTGTGACGCTGTTCTCAATGAGCTGCGTGACGATCAGATCGAAGTAGTTGGGCGTGGTGGCACCAACATAACCTGCCAGCGCCAACGCGCCATCGACGCGGCTGTCCCAGTAAACATTGTCGTCACTGTCGAAATACCCGCTGTCGAGCAGGCCCAGCGCCTGGACCGCGGGCGGGTAGATGCCGGCCGGGCGCTTGTCCCAGAACCCGCCGAGTGGCCTGCGCTTGTCATCGACGAAGGAGAACATCGCCGGCGAGAAGGTCGCGTATTCCTCTTCCAGCCAGATCTCCTGCGGCAGGCGCTGGCCGGTGGAGTCGACTTGGTCCGAGCACGGATTGCTGCCGACATTCGGACCTCCGCGCAGCACGTCAAAGAAGTGGTCCGGCATGCAGGGTCGCAGCTCAAAGCCAAGCGCCTTGTCCACTTCGAGCCCGGAGCCTTGCGCATCCGGGATAGGCTCAAAGGCGCCGCCGACGCCCTGTCCGAGCGCGAGGCTGAAGCCGGCAATGCGCACACCGTCGCGCTCCTCGCTCGCCGAATCCATCGCAGTGGTATTGTTCCATTTCTGCAGAGCGCGGTAGATGCGACCTGACTCCTCGACGCCGTCAAACGTCGGCAGCGAGTCGTAATTCGTGTAGGTCAACTCGGCCGGCTCGACGTTGTATACCAGGTCGATCGGCACGTCCGCCTTCAGCACGTTCATCTTGAAGCGCTTGGCAGTCCCTTGCGGGTTACTGCAGGTCTTCTCGATCATACCCAGAGGATCCTCGGGATCTGGGATTTCGTCGCCCGCGGCCATGATGCAGTTGCGCGATTTGAAACCCTCGACATCCGACTTGGACATGATACCCGGGAACGAGCCGCTGCCGTTATCGAGCTCCCAGTGGATCAAGGCGACGGCGTCATCCGGGATCTCGTTCGGCGGCATATCGCTCAGCGTCGGGTCCCACCAGGCGTTCGCAGTGGCCGCATCGGGGAAGACATAGACCACATCGTAGTCTCCGCCTTTCTCATCGGGATCGGAGCGATCCGGGTGGAATCCGGCGCGCAAGTTGACAGGGTTCAGCGCATATGTGGTCGGATGATTGACCAACCAGTCTTCCATGGTGTTGATACCGGCGGTATCAGATCTCAGCGGATAGTCCAGACGGATGCGCTTGGCATCCGGCTCCACGTATTCTGCGCTGATTGATGCGGCCGCGGTTACAAGTGTGCCGGCTATCAAAGCCGTAACAGCTTGAGTCGATAGATATCGAATCGTCACGATCGGTGTCCTCCCGCTTCAAGAGTTGTCCATCGCCGACAACATGAGTTGCCTAATCTTCATGAAACCACAACAAATCACTTCCGATCATTCGCCAAGGCGCCTCCGATTGTTCAGCCTGACACAAGTATTCACGGCACGTCAGTATCGCGTGCCCAGTCTGCTGTCACTTTGCCCTGCGACGGCAGGCTTTCGGACCATTTTGCTCGTACGTCGCCTTGGGTTTGCGCGATTGGTCTGGACGCGCCCCTGCTCCCCCAGATTCTCTTCACAAACGGAACGGCCGCGGTGCTGCGCCTGCGGCTGCACAGGTGTTTGCGCACTTGCTCTATATGCCCTGCAAAGCCGACGAGAGATTACGCAAATTAGTATATGCGGATACCTGTAGACGGACCTACCTGTTGCCGCACTGGAGGAAGGACTTGTTCCCTGCGGGCTCGTGGCTGATCTGGCGGGATGGTTTTTTTGGCGTGGTGATCGAAGACCGGGATGGCAGGTAAATGGGGGAACCTCTGACCGGTAAGCGCTGAACAGCGATCAACCGTGCGCAATTCCCCCATTGCGCTTGTTGCATCATCGACGCTCAGCGACCGTCCGTGCTCGGCTCTTCGCACATGCTTGTCGGCTTCGCCATGCTGCGACAAAGGCAACACGACGTCGCACGACTGCATCTCCAGATTCAAAAAAATAATGCTAATTCGAATGTTAGCGCAGACTGGATTGACGGCATCAGGCGATCTCTGTTGCAGGCGTCAAGTCCTCCAGCAGTCTGACAACAACCTGCTCCCGGCCCAATGATTGATACCGTCACTGGAGGAATGTTTAAGAGAACGCCGCAACTACAGCCGGGCAGTGGATCAGCGGCCATCATGACCGCCACCTCTGCGCAGGCGCGTGCTGCCGGCCAACCAGCCGTTGGTATGGGACTGGCCCGGCATCCACGCCGGGCCGGAAATGACCTGTCAGTGGCCCTATGGGCTGGCGCCACGACCGGAGATTCAGAGAATGCCCGGTCTGCCGTGAGAGAGACCCGGCGACACAGCTGCGGACGACTGCAGGAAACGAGGGGGAGCCTGGGCTGGCTTACTCATCCTTGGCCATTGCAGGCGCGACGAACCGGTCGAGCTTCTCGCCGACCAAGGCAGTCAACTCCGAGGGCTGCCGAGAGAGATCAGCACCTATGCGGATCTTGGTGTACCGCAAACAGCTCAAGAACGCCAGGATCATCTGATCGAGATCGGCAGCGTCACGATACCGTTGCACCAGCCGCCTGACGGCGAGCCCACGGCGCAGATCGTGGGGGCGCTGGGCGCCATGTGCAGCGCGGTCGCGCAAGTCGAGGCGATCCGGCTACTGATCGAAAATACGATGAACTGGGCGTGAATGGACGCAGTTTCCGCAGCCCGCGATACCAAGTTTCCTGCGTGCCATGACCCGGTTGAGCCCGCCGCGTCCAAGCGCCGTGCCATGGGCCAAGGGCGACCTGCCAAGCGTATGCCAGAGCCGATGCGATCCAGTAGACAATAAGCCGCCGCGCCGACAGGCACGCTGGTTGACCCTTCGCCGGGCGTCTGCGATCCGGCTTCTCGACGTTAGACGGTCAGATACTGCTTCACCAGTTCATCGCTCAGCTCCGGCATGGGGCCGGCGGCCATGAGCCGGCCGCGGTCGAGGATGACGAAGCGGTCGGCGACGCGGCGGGCGAAGGGGAGCTTCTGCTCCACCAGCAGCACCGTGAGCCCCAGGTCGTCGATGAGCTTGCGGATGATGTCGCCGATCTCGTGGACGATGTTGGGCTGGATACCCTCGGTGGGCTCGTCCAGGATCAGGAGCTTTGGATCGATGACCAGGGCGCGGCCGATGGCGAGCTGCTGCTGCTGGCCGCCGGAGAGGTCGCCGCCGCGGCGGCGCAGCATGTCCTTGAGCACCGGGAAGAGGTCGAAGATGTAGGCGGGCACCTCGCGCTTGCCGTCCACGCGCGCCGGCAGGCCGATCTCCAGGTTTTCCTGCACCGTGAGCAGCGGGAAGATCTGCCGGCCCTGGGGCACATAGCCGATGCCGAGCTCGGCGCGGCGCTCCGCCGGCAGCCTGGCGATGTCCCGGCCGATGAAGTCCATACTGCCTCCGCGCAGGGGCAGCAGCCCCATGATGCACTGCATCAGCGTGGTCTTGCCGACGCCGTTGCGGCCCATGACACAGGTGCACTCCCCCGCCGGAACCTCGACGTTCAGGTCCCAGAGGGTGTGGCTTTCGCCGTAGTATTGGTTCAGCGCGTTGATCGTGAGCATCGATGTATCAGCTTCCGACGGCGAATCAGCGCGAGTCATCCTCACGCAATCCTGCAATCTTCAGTCAATGCGCCTGCAGCGCTGACCTTCACTGCGAATGATCCGCAGAGCGGACCCTGCGGACATGACCCGAGCGGCTCAGGCCGGCGCCGCCTGCGGCCAATGGTCACCGAGAATCTCGTCGATGGTCCAGGGGCAAGCGGCCGGAAAGGCGTCGTAGTCGAGCGGCGTCTCTGCAACGGCAAGGTCCACACCATCGGCATAGGCCCGCTCGATGACCTGCCCCAGCCCGGCGCGCAGGCTCGGATTCTCATCCAGCAGCTGTGCCAGTGACCGGCGCTGGGTATTGATGGTCGCACGCCAGGACTTGCGGTTCGGATAGTCGGGCTGATGGCGCCACTTGAGCAGATGCCCCAGCAACACCCCGAGCCGGCTTTGCAGCGCCCGGCGCTCCCGTTTGCCCAAGTCCTCGATCTCCTCGGCGACGTGCTCGACGTCGAGCTGACTGAAGCGGCCTGCGCGCAGCAGGCGCGCCTGCTCCAGCGCCCAGGCGTAAAAGTCGGCGTCGTAGTCGCTGGCCATGCTGGCTGTTCGGGCGGTGTCGTGGTGCGGAAACCCTGGCCGGAGTCTACTCACCCAGATACACCTCCACCACCCGCGGGTCGTTCTGCACCTGGTCCATGCTCCCCTCGGCGAGGACGCTGCCCTGGTGCAGCACGGTGACGCGGCGGGCGATGGAGCGCACGAAGTCCATGTCGTGCTCCACGACGACGACGGAATGCTTGCCCTGGAGAGACAGCAACAGCTCCGCGGTGCGGTCCATCTCCTGGTGGGTCATGCCCGCGACGGGCTCGTCCACCAGCAGCAGCAGTGGGTCCTGCATCAACAGCATGCCGATCTCGAGCCACTGCTTCTGCCCGTGGGACAGACTGCCCGCCTCGCGGCGAGCGTGCTCGGTGAGGCCGATGGTCTCCAGCACCTCGTCGATGCGCTCCCGCTGTGCCGCGGTGAGCCGCGCCAGCAGCGTCGGGAAGACGCGCTTGTCGGCGGCCATGGCAAGCTCCAGGTTCTCGAACACCGTGTGGTGCTCGAACACCGTGGGCTTCTGGAACTTGCGGCCGATGCCGATCTCCGCAATCTCGGGCTCGGTGAGCCTGAGCAGGTCGATCTTCTGGCCGAAGTACACACTGCCGGAGTCAGGCCGCGTCTTGCCGGTGATGATGTCCATCATGGTCGTCTTGCCGGCGCCATTGGCACCGATGACGCAGCGCAGCTCGCCGGCGTCCACATAGAAATTGAGATGATCGATGGCCTTGAAGCCGTCGAAGCTCACGTTCAGGTCCTCGATGTACAGGATCGGGCCATGGCTCACGTCCAGCTCCAGGTCCTTGGCCTTGACCATGAAGTCGAAGGTCCGGTCCCGGCGCATGCTCTCCTTGAACTGGAGCCACGCCCGCTGCTGGGCACTGAAGTCGAAGGCGCGGTCCCGATGCAGCAGGTCGCGCCCGTTGTCGACCATCNGACTCAAGCTCAATCCTCCTGCTTCCGCCCCTTCGCCTTGACCACGAACTGNANCTGTCGGTCGCGGCGAATGGACTCCCGGAACTGCTGCCAAGTCTGGCGCTGGCCCCGAAAACTGAAGGCGCGGTCGCGGCGCAGCAGGTCCCGCGGCGTATCTTTGCTCATGCTCATGGAGTTACCTCCTTACTTCAGATCCTGCGCCTCTGCGCCGTTCACTCGAATGAACGACCGGGAAGCAGCAGATCATGCGGTTGACTTTGCATATTGCTCATGCGGCTGCGCTCTGCGCAGCCGCACCGCTGCGGCGGCGCTTCAGCTGCCGAAAGAGTCCGGCGATGCCTTGGGGCAGAAACAGGGTCACCAGCACAAAGAGGCCACCGAGGGCGAACAGCCAGGCCTCAGGAAAGGCGCCGGTGAAATAGGTCTTGCCGTAGTTGACGACGATGGCGCCGATGACCGCGCCATAGAGCGTCGCCCGGCCACCGACGGCCACCCAGACCACCAGCTCGATACTGTTCAGGGGTGAGAACTCCCCCGGGTTGATGATGCCCACCTGGGGCACGTACAGGGCGCCGGCGATGCCCGCAAGCATGGCCGAGAAGGTCCAGATGGCGACCTTGACGCGGTCCACCCGGTAGCCGATGAAACGGGTGCGGGCCTCGGCATCCCGAATGGCCACGGCCACCCGACCGAGCTTGGACGTGACGATCCAGCGGCAGGCGAGATAGCCCAGCGCCAGCGCCACAGCCGACGCGACGAAGAGCCCCACCCGGGTGCTGTCCGCCTGCAGGTTGAAGCCCAGCATGTCCTTGAAATCGGTCAGACCGTTGTTGCCGCCGAAGCCCATCTCGTTGCGGAAGAAGGCAAGCATCAGGGCATAGGTGAGCGCTTGCGTGATGATGGACAGGTAGACGCCGGTGACGCGGGAGCGGAACGCCAGCCAACCGAACACGAAGGCCAGCGCCCCGGGCACCAGCACAACCATGAGCGCCGCAAGCCAAAACATGTCGAAGCCGTGCCAGAACCAGGGCAGCGCCTGCCAGTCCAGGAACACCATGAAGTCCGGCAGAACCGGGTCGCCGTAGACGCCACGGTCGCCGATCTGGCGCATCAGGTACATGCCCATGGCATAGCCGCCGAGGGCAAAGAAGGCGCCGTGCCCCAAGCTCAGGATGCCGAGATAGCCCCACACCAGGTCCACGGCCACCGCCAGCAGCGCATAGGTCAGGTACTTGCCGAGCAGGGTCACCGTGTAGGTGCTGACGTGCAGCGGATGGCCCTCGGGCACGGCCAGATTCAGCACCGGCACCACGACGGCCACCGCAAGCAGCAGGCCGAGCATCACCTGCCCGCCGGTATCACCCTTCAACAGCGCCAATGGACCGAACCCCGCGTTCGTAAATATCGGTTGAAAACCTCGTGACACCGCTCTGCGGTGTCACGAGATGGGATCTCAAGCTCCCCCGGTTGGCGTCCCGGTCCCGGGGGCGGAACGTCCGCCAGGGCTCCCACGCTGGAGCTTGGGAGCCGGACGGATACGCGCGCTCTTCGCCCCTAGAGCCTATCCTTCAGCCGCCCGGCCCCGCTGCGGGAACAGCCCACGCGGGCGCCACTGGATGAACAGGATGATGAACACCAGCACCAGAATCTTCGCCAGCACCGCACCGGTCCAGGGCTCCATGAACTTGTTCGCCACGCCGAGCGTGAGCCCGCCCACCAGGGTGCCCCAGAGATTCCCGACACCGCCGAAGACCACCACCATGAAGGAGTCGATGATGTAGGCCTGCCCCATGTTGGGGCCCACGTTGGTGAGCTGCGACAGGGCCACGCCGGCGACCCCCGCGATGCCGGCGCCGAGCCCGAAGGTGAGCGCGTCCACCCGCGCCGAGCGCACGCCCATAGCCCGCGCCATGGCCCGGTTCTGGGACACGGCCCGCACCTGAAGACCGAGCGCCGTGCGCTTCAGCACCAGCAGCAGGGCCACGAACACCAGCAGCGCGAAGACGAAGATGTAGAGCCGGTTGAAGGTGAGCGACAGCGCCGGATTCAGCTGAAGCGAGCCGCTCATCCAGCTCGGGTTCTCGACAATGACGTTCTGCGCCGAGATGGTCGTGCGCACCAGCTGCTGGAGGATCAGGCTGAGACCGAAAGTCGCCAGCAGCGTCTCCAGCGGGCGCCCGTACAGGAAGCGGATCACGCCCCGCTCAATGGCCACGCCGAAGAGCCCGGCGACCAGAAACGCCGCCGGGATCGCCACGAAGAGCGACCAGTCGATGGCATTGGGCATGGCCAGCTGCACCAGGTAGGTGGTGTAGGCGCCGATCATGATGAGCTCGCCATGGGCCATGTTGATGACCCCCATGACACCGAAGGTGATGGCGAGCCCGATGGCCGCCAGCACCAGCACCGAGCCCAGACTCAAACCGAAGAAGACGGTCTCCAGACGGCGCATGTTCTTGACCCGCTGCGCCATGTCGGCCCGCGCCGCCTCGGCCGCCGCCAGCACGGCCGGGTCCTGCTCGGTGCCGATCAAGTCATCCAGGGCGTTACGCGCCTCCGGATAGAGGCTGGTGCCCAGCGCCTGGACCGCCGCCATACGCTCCGCCGGCGACTCGGCCTGGAGGCCGGCGACGGCCAGCGCCAGCTCGATGGCGTCGCGCACCTGGGGGTCCTCCTCCTGTGCCAGCTGCGCCCGCAGCGCCGCCACGCCGGTGTCGTCCACGTCACCCATCATCTCCTTGGCGGCGGACAGCCGTTGCGCCGGGTCCGGGCTCGCCAGCGTCAGCGCGGCGATGTCAGTGCGCAGCGCACTGCGCATGCGGTTGTTGATGGTGATCTTGCGGGCGTCGCGGCTGCCGACGCTGCCGAGGTCGTCGCCGGTGAGGGCGTCCGTGAGCGCCCAGCCGCCGCTGGTGCGCTCGGCGTAGACGATGCGGTTGTCATCGCGCCGGTAGTAGAGGTCGCCCTCAAGCAAGGCCTTCAGGAACTCCGCGGCACGGGGGTCACCGCTTGCGGCGATGTCCGCCGCCGCCTGTTCTTTGACCTTGAAGGAGCGGTCCGTGAGCTTCGCCAGGGCCGCCGCGAGGCTCGGCGGCTCCGGGCCGCTCGCCACGGCTGCTGCGTCGCCCGCGCTGTCCGTTCCCNCGGCCTCGTCCGGTGTCGGGGCTTCGGCGCCCGCGGCCTGCGATGACGCCGGGGGCTGCTGCTCCTGCGCTGTTGCCGGAACCTCTGCCCCGGAGACCGCCCCCGCGCTGTCGTTCGCCGAAGCGGCCGCGGCGGCAGTCCGGTCCGTGGTCCCGGACATCGTCGCTTCGGTGTCTCGTGCGCCTGCGGCCTCCGGCTGCAGCGCTGCCTCGGCCGATGCCGATGCACCAGACTCAGCCGCCGCGTCCGTGAGCACGGACGGCTGCATCGGCGCCGACTGCTCGTCGGACACCGCACCGATGGCGGACTGCTCAAGCGTCAACTCCGGGGCCGACTGCCCCCAAGCCATGCCGCAGACAAGCATCAGCGCCGCCCACAGCGACGCCCTGCTGCACTGGCTTGGGGCGCCCGCCTGGGGCAGGTGTCCGGCACTTGCGCTCAATGGACGCGATCTACGCATCAGTGGAGGGATTCCCTGCATTGGGAGCTGTGATGACGGGAGCACTGGTCCGAAAACGGGGGCATCGGCCCAGCCGCCGGCGCCGCGCGCCGGCGAGCCGGGCTCGAACAACCGGCGCTCCCGCCGCGACGACCCACGCCGCGCCCTTACTCCGCGGCCTCGGCGCCGAGGCACTCCTCGGTCTTGGTGTTGTAGTTGCCGCAGTTGACGGGGTCGGTCCAGTCGCCCTTCAGGTCCTTCGAGCCCTCCAGGTAGTCGGACCAGGCATCGCCGGGCACCTCTTCATCGGTCTGCCAGACGACGGCAAACTGGCCATCCTCCTGGATCTCGCCGATGAGCACCGGCTTGGTGATGTGATGATTGGGGAGCATCTTGGCCGTGCCGCCGGTGAGGTTCTTGGTCTCAAGCCCCACGATGGCGTCGATGACGGCATCCGGGTCGGTGCTGCCGGCCTTCTCCACGGCCTTCACCCAGAGGTCGAAGCCGATCTTGTGCGCCTCCATGGGGTCATTGGTGACCCGGTCCTCGTCCTCGATGAATGTGTGCCAGGTCTCGATGAAGGCGTCGTTCTCGTCCGTGGGCACGCTCATGAAGTAGTTCCAGGCGGCGAGATGGCCCACCAGCGGCTTGGTGTCGATGCCGGAGAGCTCCTCCTCGCCCACGGAGAAGGCCACAACAGGGATGTCCTCGGCGGAAATGCCCTGGTTGCCGAGCTCCTTGTAAAAGGGCACGTTGGCGTCGCCGTTGATGGTGGAGACCACGGCGGTCTTCTTGCCCTCGGAGCCGAACTGCTTGATGTCGGCGACGATGGACTGCCAGTCCGAATGGCCGAAGGGCGTGTAGTTGATCATGATGTCCTCATCCGCCACACCGTTCTGCTTGAGGTAGGCCTCGAGGATCTTGTTGGTGGTGCGCGGATACACGTAATCGGTGCCCGCCAATACCCAGCGCTCCACGCCCAGCTCGTCCTTCAGATAGTCCACGGCCGGGATCGCCTGCTGGTTCGGCGCCGCGCCGGTGTAGAACACGTTGCGCGAGGACTCCTCGCCCTCGTACTGCACCGGGTAGAAGAGCAGCCCGTTCAGCTCCTCGAACACCGGCAGCACGGACTTGCGCGACACCGAGGTCCAGCAGCCGAACACCGCCGCCACCTTCTCCTGATCCAGCAGCTCGCGCGCCTTCTCGGCGAACAGCGGCCAGTCCGAGGCCGGGTCCACCACCACGGGCTCCAGCTGCTTGCCGAGCAGGCCGCCCTTCTCGTTCTGCTGCTCGATGAGCATCAGCATGGTGTCCTTCAGCGTCGTCTCGCTGATGGCCATGGTGCCGGAGAGCGAGTGCAGGACGCCGACCTTGATGGTCTCGTCGCCGGCGGCCTCGGTCGCTTCGCCTTCCTCTTCGGCGTGCGCCAGGCCGCCGCTAAGGCCGACCGTGAGGGCGGCGGCGAGCACAAAGGACTTGCGTCGTGAAATCGTGGACCACAGGGGCAAGGGGTTCCGCATAGGTTCGGGCTCCGTATCGGGTCAAGTGCGGCGGGCATTGGGGTCGCCCGCGATGGCGCCGCAATGAAAGCAAGGGCCGGGCCAAGCTGGCCGTCTGCGCTATGCCCCTGCAAGCGCGAAGACCGCCCCAGCGTGGCGCATCCCGGGCTACGATGGGCCGCACCGTTTTGGTGCAATTTGCGCACCATCCGCCGGAGAATGACCTGCACAGGTGCATGAAGCCTCAGGCCCACTCGACGGGAAGCGCGAGAACTGCGTCGAGATGGTCGGCGCCGAGCATGCCCATGAGCAGCCGGTCCAGGCCAAGGGCGACACCGCTGGTTGCCGGCACCCCTGCCTCCAGCGCCGCCAGCAGACGCTCGTCCATGGGTGTTGACACCCGGCCCAGCTCCCGTCGCTCATCGAGGTCGCGTTGGAAACGCCGGCGCTGCTCGTCCGCGTCCAGCAGCTCGTCGAAGCCGTTGGCGAGCTCCATGCCCTGCCAATACAGCTCGAAGCGACGTGCCGCCGGCGGGTTGCCGGGCTCGATGCGGGCGAGCGCTGCCTGGCTCGGGGGATAATCGTGGACGAAGGTGAGCCCATCGCGGCCAAGGTCGGGCTCCAGGCAGTGCGTCAGCAGCAGGTCGAGCCAGCCGTTGGTGTCGAGCGCCAGCAGGTCCGCATCGGCGATGCCCCGGGCTTGGGCCGCGGCCTGCAATTCGGCCGTGGTCGCCGTCCAGGGGTCGAGGCCGAGGCGGCGCCGGAACAGCTCGCGATAGCGAAGCCGCTCCACCGGCAGCTCCGGGCGCCCGACGAGGCGGCGCACCAGCACCGCCACCTCGTCCATCAAGTCCTCCAGCGAGAAGCCCGGTCGGTACCACTCCAGCATGGTGAACTCAGGATGATGGCGCCGGCCACGCTCGTCGGCACGGAAGACCTTGCAGACCTGGTAGATGGGCCCGCTGCCGGCGGCGAGCAGGCGCTTCATCGGGAATTCCGGCGAGGTCTGGAGATACCAGCGCCGGTTGCCGGTGCCGGTGAGGTCGGCGTCGAGGTGCAGCGGCTCGATGGCGGGGTCCGGGTTCGCAGCGGCGGAGAGGATGGGGGTTTCGACCTCCAGGACGCCGCGCTCGGCGAAGAAGGTGCGCAGCTCGGTGAGAAGCCGGGCGCGGGCCTCGAGGGCTGCGCGCGTGGCGAGTGGGCGCCAGTGGTGTTGCGTCACCGCGGAGCCCAGTGAGGCGGTCAGTCTTCCTTGGCGCGGGAGAGGTACTCGCCGCTGCGGGTGTCGACGCGGATCATCTCGCCCTGCTCCAGGAACAGCGGCACGTTGACCACGGCGCCGGTCTCCAGGGTCGCGGGCTTGGTGCCGCCGGTGGCGGTGTCGCCACGCACGCCGGGGTCGGTCTCGGTGATCGTCAGGATGACGAAGTTCGGCGGCTCCACGGACAGGGGTGCACCGTTGTAGAGCGTGACCTTGCACATGTCCTGCTCCTTGAGCCACTTGGCGGCGTCGCCCACGGCGGCGGCGTCGGCACCGAGCTGCTCGTAGGTCTCGGTGTCCATGAAGTGCCACATCTCACCGTCGTTGTAGAGGTACTGCAGGTCCGTCTCGTGGACGTCGGCGGCCTCCACCGAGTCGCCGGACTTGAAGGTCCTCTCCACCACCCGGCCGGTCTTCAGGTTGCGCACCTTGACCCGGTTGAAGGCCTGGCCCTTGCCGGGCTTGACGAACTCGTTCTCGACGATGGTGAATGGGTCACCATCCAGCATGATCTTGAGTCCGCCCTTGAATTCGTTGGTCTTGTAGCTCGCCATGACGCGCGTCTCCGTGATTGCGAAAGCAATCGCATATGATACCCCGAAGGCCGCCCGCCGGCCCCGGTTCGCGCCCCGGTCCGCGCTCACCCGAGTGCACCGCCGTCCCTGTTCAGCACCCGCAGGCCGAGCGCGAAGGCGAGCGTCAGCAGCCCCGCCACCAGCACCGAGCCGGGGGCCGCCCCCAGGCGCTCGAACCATTGCGTCAGGAAGTGGATGGCGCCGAATACGGCGCAAAGGTTCACGAGCCAGCGACGCCCGGCCCACCAGCCCCAGAGGCCGGCGCCCAGCAGCGCCAGCGCCCAGGTGACGGCAAAGGCGAGCGGGCTGATGGCCCATTCGGCCTCACCGAGCGCCAGCCGGTCCCCGAACAGGGAGCCCACCCAGAAGCCGAGGTTCACCAGGAAGACGCCGGTGCGGGCGGCACTCAGCGCCAGCCCGGAGCTGCTCGCCGGCAGGCGCAGATGCAACAGGAAGGCGAGCCCGGCGAACAGCGTGAAGGCGAGCACCGTCAGCGCCGGGGCGTCCACGCCGAGCAGGTAGCTCGCGTCGAAATAGCCCGCCCTGGCGCCGAGCGCGGAGGCCAGCGCCAGCACCGCGAGCACCACCAGCAGGTGGCTTCGCACCAGCACCCCCGGCACCGCCAGCAGCAGCGCTGCCGCCACGAAGGCCGCCGGCGCCCCTTCGGTAGCCAGCACCAGCCCTCCCGCCGTGAGCAGCGTACCGACGAAGACCCAGAGCGTCGCCACGAGCCGCCAGGCGGATGCGCCGAAGCAGGCAAGGGCGAGGCCGAGCGCGGCCACTGCCAGTCCCACTGCCATGGCCGTCTGCGGTGCCGGCAGCAGCGCAATGCCCGCGCCCGCCACGGCCACGACGCCGAGCCCCGCCAACAGGCCGTAGGCCAAACTCGCGGTCTCCTGCGCGGCGTGCCGGCGCAGACGTGCGTGCTGCCGGGCGCTGATCTCGCCGTCGGCGAGCAGCCGGTCGAGGTCCAGCAGGGCCTTCATCGCGAGCCTGTGTGCGAGCCTGAGTGCAAGCCTGAGTGCGATCCGGCGCCGCCGCCGGGCGTGCGCGCCCTCAGCCGCCGGTGAGCCGGTAGAGGTTCAGGTCGGCGGCGAACGCCAGCATGGTGTCAGGCATGGACTCCGGGCTGCCGCCGTTCAGCGCCGCGGTGAAGAGCTGCTTCAGGGCCGCGTTGGCCGCCGGTACCTCGCCCACGAAATAGCCATGTGCCTCGCCGACGCCTTCGGCATGGGTAACATCGACATAGAAGGCGTTGGCGGCCACGAGGTTCTTGACGTAGTGCCCGAGGCGCGGCAGCTGCTCCTCGCCCGGCTTGCGCCGCGACCACTTGAGCGCAAAGTCCTCCTCGTTGATGAAGACGTAGACGCGGTTGCGCACATCCAGCGCCTGCACCCAGGACTCGTGTCCGCTGTTGTTGGCGTCCGCCGCCACCAGGCAGACGTTGTCGAAAATCAGCGCCCGGGCGCCGGCCATGCTCGGGCGCAGCGCATACTTGAGCACATAGTTGCCCATGCTGTGGCAGACGAGGCTGAGCTTGGTGGCGCACTGCTCGCTGCAGAGCTTGGCATACAGGGCCTGAGTGCGGTCGGGGTTGTCCGGATGGCGCTCGGCGGCCTTGCGGCGCAGCGTCTCGCGCATGCCCGCCGTGAGCGTTTCGTGGAAGAACTGCACCTTCTCGAAGAAGCGGTTCAGCGCGTCCATGGAGGCCCGGGCATCCTTCTTGTCCCGGCGGTAGGCGACGGTACCGCTGACCAGACCGCCGCCGTTGGCGGGCCAGCTGAACACCAGGCAGATGACGCCGTGGTCCGCCTCGATCTGCGCCGCCGTCTCCACCACATCGCGGATATCGTTGTTGTAGCCGTGCACATAGACGACGAGATTGCGGCCCGTGGTCTGGGTCTGCTCGTACAGCTCGCAGGCCACCTGAAGACTCGCATGCCGGACCTCGCTCGGGTCGATGTCCAGGTTCCACTGCTCCTTGAGCGCGCGGGCCTCGCGCACCAAAAGCTCGTCCTTCAGGGTCTCGGCGGTCCAGTCGTTGCCGTCATGCTCTACACGTACGATGCGCAGCTCATTGGGGCCGTCGCGGTTGGGCCGCTTGCCGAAGATATCGAGGTCCTCGGGTGCGCCGGGCTTGGTTTCGCGCACTTCACGGTTGGTGACCACGTACATGCAGGTGTCCTCCTGGACAAGCAGATGAGCCGGCGCCTCCATTCGGAGCCGCCATTCACGACGCACGCAGCCGGACTTTGCGCAGACCACGCGCGGAGGCCGCCGGCACGAGAGTCAGCTGCAAACGATCAACGCCAAGTATAGGCAGCCCGTCGAAGGGCGTGCATGCCGGGCAGCCGCCCCCCTGACCAGGGCACCCGGTCCCCCGATACAGCGCTCCTGTATAACCCGGCTCAGTAGCCGTAGCCGCCGCTTTCGATGCGCTTGATGCGGCCGTCTTCGATGGTGATGCGCTGGATGAAGCGCCGCGGACCGAAATTGTAGGTCCAGATCTCCACGGGCACGCTGTCATAAGCGGTGATGGTGCGGCCCTGCACCCGGTCGTAGATCTGGTAGGGGATCTTGCGCTCGGTGGTCTCCCGCAGCGTCGGCTCGCCGCAGGTCTTGAGCAGCTTGAAGGTGCTGTCGCCCTCGCTCACGACATTGGTGCCGCAGCGCAGCGCCTGGGCCGGCGCCGCGACGGCGAGGCAGAACAGCAGGACAAGGCACCGATGCATAAGGGTCACCCGCGCCCGGCAGGCGCCGGCAGGGGCTTGCCGGTCACGGGGAGATGCAGTCTGGGTGGGTCGCATGACAGGCATGGGCTATTCGTAACGGACTTCCAGCACCTCCAGCTCGCGCTTGCCGCCGGGTGCATCCACCAGGGCCACATCGCCCTCGCCCTTGCCGATCAGGCCCCGGGCGATGGGCGAGCTGATGCTGATCTTGCCCTGCTTGATGTCCGCCTCGTCGTCGCCGACGATGATGAAGGTGTGCTCCTCGTCCTTGTCCACATCGAGCACGTCCACGGTGACGCCGAAGACCACCTTGCCCGTGCGCGGCAACTGCGACACATCGATGATCTGCGCATGCGAGAGCTTCCCCTCGATATCCTTGATGCGGCCCTCGACGAAGCCCTGCTGCTCGCGCGCGGCATGGTACTCCGCATTCTCCTTGAGGTCGCCGTGGGCCCGCGCCTCGGCGATGGCCTCGATGATGCGCGGACGCTCGATCTTCTTCAGGTGCTCCAGTTCGGCGCGCAATTGCTCAGCGCCCCTGGCCGTGAGAGGTACCTGGCTCATCTGTGAAATCCTCTTCCGCGCCACGGTACGTCTGCGAGCCGCGGCGTGCTGTTTGGGTTGCGTTCGGAGGTGCTCCGGCGCCGAGTGCCGATGCCGTTGACAGGCCGGCTGTTGCGAGCTGGCAGTCACGGGCCGGCCGCGCCGGCTGCAACGGGCAGCCCGGCGCGATCCCGACCTTGCAGCGCGCCGGACGCGTGAGAGGGCCTTAGCCTAGCGCCGGCACCTGGGTCAGTAAAGCGCCTGTAACGGACTCACGTTCAGCAGATCGCCCTGGCGCAACGCCATGCAGGTGGCCTCCGCCCCCGCGATGGTGGTGGTGTAGCTCACCTTGTGCTGAAGTGCCGCGCGGCGGATCTCGGCGGAGTCGGCGATGGCCTGGGCGCCCTCGGTGGTGTTGACGATGAAGGCGATCTCGTCGTTCTTGATCATGTCCACGATGTGCGGGCGCCCCTCCTTGACCTTGTTGACACCGACGCAGTCCATACCGGCTTCACGCACCGCCCGCGCGGTGCCGTGGGTGCCGTAGAGGGCGAAACCGAGCTCGCGCAGCACCCGCGCCACGGCCACCACCCGCACCCGGTCCGCCGCACGCACGCTGAGCATGGCCTTGCCGGGCTTGGGCAGCGATTGCCCCGCCCCCTCCACGGCCTTGCCGAAGGCCTCGGCGAAGCTGCCGCCGATGCCCATCACCTCGCCGGTGGACTTCATCTCCGGACCCAGCACCGTGTCCACACCGGGGAATTTGACGAAGGGGAACACGGCCTCCTTGACGAAACAGCGCGGCGGCGTGACCTCCTGCTCCAGCCCCTGCTCGGCCAGGCTGCGGCCGGCCATGCAGCGGGCACCCACCTTGGCGAGCGGGACACCGATGGACTTGGAGACGAAGGGCACCGTACGCGAGGCCCGCGGATTCACCTCCAGGATGTAGATGTCATCGTCCTGGATGGCGAACTGGGCGTTCATCAGACCCCGCACGCCGAGGGCGAGCCCGAGCTGCGTCATCTGCTCGCGCAGGCGCTGCTGCACGGCCCCGGACAGGGTGTACGGGGGCAGCGAGCAGGCGGAGTCCCCGGAGTGCACGCCGGCCTGCTCGATGTGCTCCATGATGCCGCCGATGAGTACCCGCTCGCCGTCGCAGACCGCGTCCACGTCCACCTCGATGGCATTGTCCAGAAAGCGGTCCAGCAACACCGGAGCCGCATTGGAGACGCTGACGGCATTGCGGATGTAGCGGGCCAGCTCCAGGTCGTCGTAGACCAGCTCCATGGCGCGACCGCCGAGGACGTAGGACGGGCGAACCACCAGTGGATAACCGATGGCGGCGGCCTGCTCCATGGCCTCGCTCTCGCTGCGGGCGGTGGCGTTCGGCGGCTGCTTCAGGCTCAGCTCGTGCACCAGGCGCTGGAAGCGCTCGCGGTCCTCGGCCAGGTCGATGGAGTCCGGCGAGGTGCCGATGATGGGCACGCCGGCGGCCTCCAGGTCCCGCGCGAGCTTGAGCGGGGTCTGCCCGCCGTATTGCACAATGACGCCGAGGGGCTGCTCCACGGCGACGATCTCCAGCACGTCCTCCAGGGTCAGCGGCTCGAAGTAGAGCCGGTCGGAGGTGTCGTAATCGGTGGAGACGGTCTCCGGGTTGCAGTTGACCATGATGGTCTCGAAACCGTCGTCACGCAGCGACAGCGCCGCGTGCACACAACAGTAGTCGAACTCGATGCCCTGGCCGATGCGGTTCGGCCCGCCGCCCAGGACCATGATCTTCTGCCGGCTCGACGGCGCCGCCTCGCACTCCTCCTCGTAGGTGGAGTACATGTACGCGGTTGCGGAGGCGAACTCCGCGGCGCAGGTGTCCACCCGCTTGTACACCGGGCGGATGCCGTGCTCGTGGCGCAGCCGGCGGATGCCGGCCTCGGTGCCGCCCACCAGCTTGGCAAGGCGCTTGTCCGAGAAGCCGCGGCGCTTCAGCATCCGCAGCCGTTGCGCGTCCAGCCCCGCGCTGCCCGCGGCCTTCACCTCGCCCTCCAGCGCCACCAGCGCCTCCACCTGGGCCAGGAACCAGGGGTCGATGCCCGATAGGGCCTGGATCTCGTCCAGCGGCCAGCCGAGGCGCATGGCGTCGGCGAGGTAGAAGATCCGGTCCGGCCCGGGCTGGCGGATCTCGCGCCGGAGGATGTCGGGGGCCTTGGGATCGGCCGGATTGATCACCGGATTCAGGCCGTCGCGATCCGTCTCCAGCCCGCGCAGGGCCTTCTGCAGGGACTCCTGGAAGCTGCGACCGATGGCCATGACCTCGCCCACGGACTTCATCTGCGTGGTGAGGCGCGAGTTCGCCAGCGGAAACTTCTCGAAGGCGAAGCGCGGCATCTTGGTGACCACATAGTCGATGCTCGGCTCGAAGGAGGCCGGCGTGGCACCGCCGGTGATCTCGTTGCGCAGCTCGTCCAGCGTGTAGCCGACGGCGAGCTTGGCGGCCACCTTGGCGATGGGAAAGCCGGTGGCCTTGGAGGCCAGCGCCGAGCTGCGGGAGACGCGCGGGTTCATCTCGATGATGATCATCCGCCCGTCTTCCGGATTGATGGCGAACTGCACGTTGGAGCCGCCGGTGTCCACACCGATCTCGCGCAGCACCGCCAGAGAGGCGTCGCGCATGATCTGGTATTCCTTGTCGGTGAGCGTCTGCGCCGGGGCGACGGTGATGGAATCGCCCGTGTGCACCCCCATGGCGTCGAAGTTCTCGATGGAGCAGATGATGATGCAGTTGTCCGCATGGTCGCGGACCACCTCCATCTCGAACTCCTTCCAGCCCAGCACGGACTCCTCGATGAGCAGCTCGCTGGTGGGCGAGAGGTCCAGGCCGCGGCGGCAGATCTCGTCGAACTCCTCGGCGTTGTAAGCGATGCCGCCGCCGCTGCCGCCCATGGTGAAAGACGGGCGGATGATGGCCGGGAAGCCCACCTGCGCCTGCACCTGCTGCGCCTCCTCCAGGCTGTGGGCGATGGCCGAGCGCGGCAGGCCCAGACCGATGCGGCGCATGGCCTGGCGGAACAGATCCCGGTCCTCGGCCTTGTCGATGGCCTCCCGCGTGGCGCCGATCATCTCGACGCCGAAGCGCTCCAGCACGCCCTCGCGGGCCAGGTCCAGGGCGCAGTTGAGCGCGGTCTGGCCGCCCATGGTGGGCAGCAGTGCGTCCGGGCGCTCGCGCTCGATGATGCGCTCCAGCACGCGCCAGTTGATGGGCTCGATGTAGGTGGCATCGGCCATCTCCGGGTCGGTCATGATGGTGGCCGGGTTGGAGTTCACCAGGATGACCCGGAAGCCCTCCTCCTTCAGCGCCTTGCAGGCCTGCGCGCCGGAGTAGTCGAACTCGCAGGCCTGGCCGATAACGATAGGCCCGGCGCCGATGATGAGCACGCTGTGGATGTCGGTGCGCTTTGGCATGACCGCTGGCTTGGCTGTCTGTGTTCACTGACCCGCTGCACCATCGGTCCCGGTCGCAGTGGGCGCAGGGGCTGACGGTTGCGGCGGCGAATGGCTTATTCCGGTGCGGGCGAATCAGGCGCCGCAGAGGCACGTGGTCGCTGTCATCCCGGGTGTGCGTCCGGCGGCCGCGGCATCACTGCCGCTCGGCCATGGCCGCGATGAAGGCATCGAACAGCGGTGCCACATCGTGCGGACCTGGACTCGCCTCCGGATGGCCCTGGAAGCTGAACGCGGGACGCTCGCGATGGCGGATGCCCTGGAGCGAGCCGTCGAACAGCGAGCGATGGGTCGCCGCCACCGCCGCCGGCAGCGTCGACTCGTCCACCGCGAAGCCGTGGTTCTGGCTGGAGATCATGACGGTGCCCGTCGCCAGGTCCACCACCGGGTGGTTCGCACCATGGTGCCCGAACTTCATCTTCACGGTGCGGGCGCCGCAGGCGAGACCCAGCAGCTGGTGCCCGAGACAGATGCCGAACAGCGGAATCTCCGCGTCCAGCAGGGTGCGGATGGCCTTGACGGCGTAGTCGCAGGGCTCCGGGTCGCCCGGGCCGTTGCTCAGGAAGACGCCGTCCGGGCGCAGCGCCAGCACCTCCGCCGCCGGGGTCTCGGCGGGCACCACCGTAATGCGGCAGCCGCGTGCGGCGAGCATGCGCAGGATATTGCGCTTGATGCCGTAATCGTAGGCGACGACGTGGAACCGCAGCGACGGGTCGTCCGCCGCGACGGGCGCCCCCTGCCCCAGCTCCAGCGACCACAGGCCGGCGGTCCAGCTGTACGTGGACGCAGTGGTGACCTCCCGCGCCAGGTCCATACCGGCGAGCCCCGGAAAGGCCCGCGCCGCAGCCAGCGCCGCCGCCTCGTCAATGCCGCCGCCCGCCTGCAGACAGCCGTTCTGGGCGCCCTTCTCGCGCAGGATGCGCGTGAGCCTGCGGGTGTCGATGTCGGCGATGCCGGGGACGCCTTGGTCGCGCAGGTACGCAGGCAGGTCCTGCGTCCGGCGCCAGTTGCTGGTGCGCGCCGGCACGTCCCGGACCACCAGCCCCGCCGCATGCACGCGGGCGG
>PR_CR_10_Liq_1_inCRDRAFT_1000622_pt1 | contig 21591 bp, 17 predicted proteins | sample PRCRCaboRojoPR_3_FD_10241 | JGI IMG/M metagenome (IMG submission 10241)
GAGGAGCAGGGGCAGGTATTTTTTGTGCTAGCATGGAGTCTGAACCCTCTGATGTTGAGCCTAAGAAGGACTCGTTGAGAACTTCTGAAGTGTATATGGACTGTTCATTTGAAGTAGATTTTGTGTCTTCTTCTGTGACATGAGAAAAGTTTTTTTGAGATTTCCTAGTTACGGGCGCCTCCATATCTTTAAACTTTACTAAGCAAAACAATGAAAAACTTAAATTTTACTGTAATTAGAGTTTTTAAGTAGGTGTTCTTAGAGTGCTTATTTTAAGTAATAAAAATAATGGAGAATAGTTTGTAGTTGTAAAATTAAATGGGAGACTATACAAGGGTCACTGACTCAGGACCTAAACTCTCGGCTAGGGAGTTATCTGAGCTCAACACTCCAGAGGAAGGTTTGAGTTTGTACGAAGCAAACTCCAGACTGTCGCGTGATGGACCGAACCTGCTGCCTGAAAAAGCAACAAGTCCCTTTGCAAGGTTTTTAAGTCACTTCTGGGGACCTATTCCTTGGGTTATCTGGACAGCTATAGTCATAGAGCTAGCTAACTTGGACTGGCTGGACTTAATAATTCTAGCAAGTGTGTTGGTGTTAAACAGCTTCATAAGTTGGTATCAAGAAGAAAGTGTCTTTAAGCTCACGAGGCCTCTTAAAGAAAAACTAGCACCTGAAACTTGGGTTAAGCGTGAAGGCAACTGGCTGCGCGCTAAGGCAAACCAATTAGTCATAGGAGACAGAATACCACTGAAGCCTGGCAATGTAGTTCCTGCTGACTGTATTTTAGGCCCAGGGTGTGTAGAAATAGACCAATCGCTGCTGAACAAGGAACTCGTGACTAAGTACGAAGGAGAAGTAGTTTTTCAGGGCTCAATCGTCAGAAAAGGAGAAGTTGACGCCATTGTGAGCGCTACAGGTACAAGAACGTTTTTTAGAAAAACACTTGAAAACCTGAACGAAGTCGCTTACACCGGAAACTTTCAAAAAGTACTTCTTAAAGTGACTGCTTTTGTGGTAGCAGCCTCGAGTGTTTTAGTGTTAGTGATTTTGATAGTAGTTCTGTCAAAAGGAAACAACTTTTTAGAAAGTCTGTCTATTTGCGTAGCAGTCTTTATAGCCTGTGCTCCTATTGACATGAAAATAGTGTGCACTGCTACTTTAGCAGTTGGAACTAAACTTTTAGCTGCCAAGCAAGCTGTAGTTAAAAACCTAGACTCTATAGAGCAGCTAGCAAGAATGGAAGTTTTGTGCCTCAATAAAACAGGAACTCTTTCTAAGGATTTGCCAACTGTACAAGGTTGCTGGCCTTTGTTGAACTACACTCAGGAAGACTTGCTGCTCAATGCTAAGTTAGCTTCTAGAACTACTGGGAACTCACTTGATAAGTGCATTATTGAGTCAACTCAAAGTAACTTTGACCATTTTGAACAAGAAGAGTTTATTGACTTTAGCCCAGACTCAAAAAGGACCGAGGCTACTGTAAGAAACACCACTTCTGGGGAAACTTTTAAGTGCACTAAGGGTGCTCCACAGGTAGTGCTTGCTTTGTGTGGAGATTTAGAAGAAGAAGTTAGCAACTTAGTAGATAGTTTAGCTGCTAAAGGCCTCCGTACTTTAGGAGTAGCTAAAACTGACTCTGATGGAGTTTGGAACATGTGCGGTATAATATCAATTTCAGACCCTTTACAAAGCGACTCGAAAAAAGCGATTCAACAAGCTATTTCAATAGGAATTGAAGTTAAAATGCTTACAGGCGACCAGTCTGCAATAGCAAAAGAAATATCTAGAGTTTTGGAACTAAAAAACAAAGTCTACAACTCAGACTTTTTAAGCACTGAAATAGCTGCAGTTAACTGCCAGTTACTAGAACCAGTCACTCAAGAAGCCAGTGGGTTCTCAGAAGTCTTTCCAGAACATAAGTTCGCTATAGTTAAACTGCTGCAGAGCAAAGGAACTATAGTAGGCTTCACAGGGCGTTCTGCAGAAGACTGCCCAACTTTGGAAAAAGCCAACGTAGGAATTGCGGTGCATGGAGCAGTTGACTCAGCTCAGTTAGCTGCAGATTTAATTCTTGAAAGCCCAGGAGCTTCAGTGATTGTCAAAGTTGTTAAAAAGTGCAGAAAAATCTTCCAGAGAATAGTGAACTACTGCACTTACAGAGTTACTTGTAGTTTGCAGTTGCTAGGTTTCTTTTTCATAGCAATGGTAGGAGTAAACCCTAAATCAACCTTTACTTGCCAAGGCCATAGTGACTGTGGAGAAGTTCCAAATACTTTCGCTTTGCCTGTGATTGCTCTGGCTGTCATAATCTTTTTGAGCAACTTAACTGTGGTTTCAGGTGTTTACGATAAATCCACTGGCTCTCAAAAGCCTCAGAGGTGGAACCTTACACTGGTACTTTGCAACTCGTGTTTACTAGGAACAGTGGATGTTTTGTCTTCAGTGATACTTTTACTGGTGTGCTTATCAAATATGAACAACCAAAGTCCCAGCAATATTTTCCAAGGTTTAGGGTTTGGGTCATTTAGTTATGGCGAGGTGCTTACAATTATTTACTTGAAAGTTTCTTTGTCTAGTTTTTTAACGCCTTTTGTAACACGGACTCAAAGTTTTTTTTTCTCGAAGAAACCAGGAAAGCTTTTGGTATTGGTTTTTGTATCAGCTGGAGTTATTTCAACACTGTTTGCGAAGTACTGGTTTTTGAGTGTGTCTTCAGGCGAGCACAGAATGCCAGGCATGAAGCAGGTGTCTTGGGGCTTAGTTGTTTTGGTGTGGGTTTACAGTTTGTTTTTTTGTGTGCTCCAAGACGTTTTAAAGGTAGCTGCCTTAAGTGTTTTTGAAAATTACTACAGTTTACACCCTGAGCCGCGTTTGGATCTAAGCGAAAGCTTTGTAGAGTTTTCTAAAGACTCTTTTTTGACAGAAAGGTCAGTTCTAGCAGCAAGTTCGAGCAAAAAATGGTCGTTTGTGACTGAAATGCAGAGACTTAATGTTAATTAATTCATATAATGGCCGGGGAAACACCTAACAACTTAGACGAGAAGATATCTAACATCCGAGCTACCTTGGAAAGACTAGGCAGTTCGTTGTTGGCAGATGTAAAACTTACGTAGGATTCTGAGGACTCTGGGTCAGACCCTCCTTCTGATAAAAGGCGGGCAGAGTCAATGAACACTTTTGAAATTTCATACGACACTGAAACTAAGCAAACCCAAAACAGAGAAGACGACTGGGAAGTGACTATGTTGCTAGAGTACGAAAGGGAACGCTGTTCCCAGTTAGAGTTAAGAATTAACCAAAAGGACGAACTTTTAACACAAATGAACAGCTTGCAAAATGAACTCTATAAAGACATCGAAGAACTCCAGGACAAACTTGCTAAGTCCAAATCAGAAATAGCTGTTTTAAAGGAAGAAAAAGAAAAAGCTCTGCAGGAGTCAAAACCACTCAGAGATAAAGAAGTAAATAAGCTAATTCATGAAAGAGACCAAGCCAGAAAAGCCCAAGAAGACCTGCAAAAACAAGTTAACTCCAACGAAGCTTTAAAGAATAAACTAGACAAACTCCAAATTAAACTCCAAGAAAAAAACCAACAACTAGAAACCACACAAAACAAAGTAAACGAACTCGAAAACCAAGTACACCAACTACGCTGCAAAAAGTCCCAAGAGTCCCACAGAACCAAAAAGACCTCTGAAAAACTAAAAAGCTCACGTTCTGACGTTGAAATAGAAAGAATGCACAAGCAAGTCAAAGAACTAGAAGAGCAGTTACAAGCAACCATGTCTAAAAGAAACGTCCAAGATGGCTTGACCAAGGACATTATTACAGTGCTAGGTGTGCAAGACAAGGACAAAGCCCTTAAAAAAGTAATTCAGTTAAAGGAGTCTCACAAGAAAAGCAAGGAGTGCAGGAAACTCGTCAACAGGATCATAGATCTAATTGTAGAGTGCTCGCCTAAAGGGTCTTTTACTAAAGAGCCCAACATAAAGCAGGTCTGGACTTGGCTCACAAGACTTCTAGAGCAGTATATGCAACTCAAGGTCAGCCAAGAAGGAGGAGTCTTGTCGGATCTTTGTGAGGTTCTCGAATGCGAAGCTTCTAAACTCCCCCAAGTGGTAAGGAGACTTTTAAGAACTCAAAAGTAACTGTAAACTACTATCTTTTATTTAAAAGCATTGGAACCTAAGACTCAATTATATCCATAAGTAGCCTATTTCCATTTGTTTTCTGAGCTTACACATAAATTAATGTCTTTCAGTTCTAAATCTATATCCAGATCATCTGTGAGTTCTTCCAGGTCATCTATCCTAAAGAGCCCAGACAAGTCCCCCATGAAGTCACAGCACAGTGTTAGGTTCGACGATTCAATGGATGGACAGCTTGAAGTAAAACTCCACCTCACCAACCTTTATAAGAAAATCCAAGACTCAGTTTCCTCAAGGAGCCCCTCTAAACTCCAACAGTCCTCACCTAGCAACCACTCGATCACCCGAGTCTATATCCCTCAAAAAGACGATTCGGTTTCTTCTAACAATTTCCAAAAAGAAAACAACGCAATTTCACTAGTAACCGAAGCAAGGGAAAAAATCCTAGACAGAATCGGCAAATTCAAAGAGCCAGAAGAAGAAACTAAAGTTCAAGTAACAGTCCAAAGAAGTAGTATTTCCAAAGAAAGTCTAGCAAAAGCTATGCAACAACGAAAAGAGCTCTTTTCCGGCCAAAGCTCTCGCGAAGCTTCTCCTGAGGAAAGGTCCTCTTCAGTCTCTAGACAACCAAAACTCAGCCCCCCCATTAAAGGAAGGAGTGGTTCGCTTCCCCGGAACAACCGCTCAGCTTCTTCAACCTACTCTAGGACCAAAAAGTCCTTATTTTCGAACGAATGCTCCCTAAACATTTCCCAAGAATTCCTCCCGAAAACCATGAAGCTTCCTTGCAGGAACCAAAATTTTTACCAGAAACTCAACAACTACTACTGTCAAAAAAACTCAGACACCAAGCCGAGTATGCAGCGCATAAACTTTTTTGATTATTTAAGTACGATATCGCAGGCTTCTTCGCCTACGCCCAAGTTATCAACTGACATCTCATTTTCTTCAGCAGTGAACAGTTCTTACAGTAAAGAAGTTAAGAAGTCACAACCCATTCAGCGTGGGTTTGTCAAGAAAGACGGAAGGTCCCGGTCCCCCACAGCTTTCTTTGCTGAAAGGAATTCTCGCAAAAGGCAGTCTAGTTTAATTAATTCCTAATATAGTTTCAAAAACTTATTTAAAAGATGAGAAAAAACCGTATAATTTCCCCCGAAAAAGCAGGCTACGTGAGGAACTTAAGTAAATCATAGCTAGATATAAGTGACAACCAGATTTTATCTAACGAAGTAGGCAAGTTTTTCAACCATATAGAAAACGAATCTGATGAAGAACTGCTTTTGGACGACGACGAGTAATTTGTATTCAGTAACTTAAAGTCACTCACTGAACAACTAGACAAAAGCACACTCCGCAAACTCAGACAAAAGTTTGACGAAGCAGACACTGACCAAGGAGGGGCTCTGGAAATTCAGGAGTTTATTGCAGCTTTTGGGAACGTGCTTGGCAAAAACCTTTCTGAAAAGCAACTCACACAGCTCTTTATGCGTATAGACACCAACTCAGACGGGTCAGTGGACTGGGACGAATTCATGAACTTCCTTATTTTAGAAAACGAAAATGCTTCACTGATGCGTGAAGAACAGTGCGAGTACGTCAACCCTCGAGTAAACGACCCCATCAACACAACTAAGCAAACAAGTCACTCAGACATGATCACTAACTTGCTGATGGCAAAAGAACACTCTGAAGGCCAGAGGTACTTTACTTCAAGCAAGGACGGAACAGTAAAGGTGTGGAATGCTTCTAGTTTAACTCCAGTTTCTACCATCTCAGTTGGCAACAGTTGGGTAACTAACCTGGCTTACCTTTCAAAGTACGACATAATTGCAGCTGCTTCCAGCGATCGGTCCATTTCTTTTTTCGACTTAAAAAAGTCCAACGAAATCATATCTAACCCTGTGAGTAAAGTAGGCAGCTTAAAAGGAGTTCCCATGACTATGGACTACCTAAAGGACTACGACATGATGGTAGTTGGCGACAGCGAAGGATCCCTCCACATGTACAAGTTTAAAGACGAAAACTGGCACGTCTGCAACACCACTATGAACTGCCATAAAAAAGAACTTCTTAAAATCCAAAACAGACAACTAGCCAAGTATGAAAACAAGATCCTTAAAAAAGACTTTTCGCTTAGAGGAGTGAAGTTGCAAACACACAAACAGCACAACTTAGACATATGTGAAGTCTACAATGACGAAGTCACTAAGGGCAAGCTGCACTCTTCTTGGCTCACTAAAGCAGAGTACATTCCAGACACAGACACCTTGTTTACTTGCTCAACAGACAAAACTGTTAAGCAAATAGACATAGAAAGACAAACTGCGCGGTACACCTTCAACCACCACAAAAAAGGAGTTTACAGCTTTGTGTGGTGTTCTGACTTTAAGTTTTTGGCAAGTTGTGGTGAGGAAAGGCACATTACTCTCTGGAACCCCTTCAGTCGCCAGAGTTCTGTTTCTTACTTAATAGGCCATAGTTCAGCGGTTTTAGATATTGCTTTGAACCGAGAAAGGTTCCAGCTGATTTCTTTAGGCGCAGACAAGGTTGTTAAGGTCTGGGACATACGCAACTACAAGTGCATCCAGACAATATACGACAAAACTACTTACAGACCTGAGAATAGGTCTACTGGAGTTTACTTCAACCCAAAAGTCAACTCTATCCTTCTTACAAGCAAGAAAATAAATGTTTGGCCTTTTAAGATCCAGGAACAGCTTATGACGAGTCACGAGTACAACGTTACAGGAGCTATGTACAACAAGTACTTTGAGTGCATTATTTCTGCTGACGAAAAGTCGAACGTCCACGTGTGGGACATTAAAGAGAACAAACTTTCGTTTAGGTTTGGAGAAGCACATGGAAGGAACAGAATCACTGCTATGGCCTTAGACACTTCTAAAAGACGCCTTATCACAGGGGGCCACGACGGGTCCATTAAAATGTGGAACTTCAACAACGGACAGTGCTTGAGGGAGTTCAACTATGACGAAGAACCTGAAGAGGTTTCTGCACTTTTGTTCATTGGGGATTTAGACACTGCTAAGCTTCAGTACATTGTGTCCGCTGGCTGGGATAAGAAGATATACGTTTGGCCTGACGAAAACGAAGACGTGGTTTCCTGGATCAAGTCCATGCCTAAGTCAGAACAAAAAGGCCACTCTGACGATATTCTGTCAATGGCTTATTGTTACAGGGAAAACTTAGTAGCTACAGGGGGCCACCTGGGAGAGGTGATAACTTGGCACTTTGAAACAGGCTTTGCCAAAGCCTACTTGCATAAAATTGACCCTACTTTGCTGCCTCAAGCTGGACACCAAAATAAGTCTGTTGAGGCTTTGCTGTATTCGAGGAGTTTAGAAAACTTGCTTTCAGTGAGTTCAGACACTTGCTTGAGGTTTTGGGACTTGAAAAATAACGAGTTGGTGGGAAAAACTATGCTGGAACACCAAGAAGGAGAACTCATAACTACAGCTCATCTAAGTGAAGAAGAAAACTACCTAGTTACAGGAGACGAGTCGGGGAACGTAAAGGTTTGGACTATCAAGAAACCTAGAGTAGTGGAGCCCCTCTGTTTTTTCGAAGCTTTTACTGACAGCATAACGAGTTTAGACATTTTCAACCAAGAAGACCTGCCCTTTACTTATGTGATTGCTACAGCTTACGACAAGAACGTTAAGATTTTCACAACAACTGGCAAGTACTGCGGGTTTTTGGGTTCAGGGAAGCGCCTCAACCTTGAGTCGACTTCAGGCGAAGCAAAAGCACCCAAGAAGCCTCAGCAGTTCTTAAAGACCTCCCAGAAAAAGGACACTAGCCTTCCTATGATTGACAACTCAAAGAACTCAAAGGTGGCTTCTGAGTTTGAAGGCAACAAAGCAGCGGATACTAACAAAGTTCTGAGAAAGTTCAGAATAAAGGAACAAATAGAGCGCATGAAGTACGACACTACTACTTCAGACATCTTCAGAGGAATGAACATTGACAAGTACAAGGTAGACCACTTGCCCAATAACTTGGAGGAGCAAATTAACTCGCTTGACTTGCCCCATATTAGGCACTTAATCTCTGACAACTCTCAAAACTACTCAAAAAACTTAAATAGAAAGTCCCGGCTCCTCACTCCTAACACTTCTAAATTTTAACTTAGCTATAAATTTATGTCGTACTTGCTGCTTACGCCCTGGAAACAACCTCAAGTAAAGGAAAAAACGATAAAACAGCCTAGAAAGAATTCAGAGAAAAATCGCTAGAAGGCCCTACTTTTTAAAGCCAAAAAACTAATGCACAATCACAAATGTATCTAGACTGATGCTTACAAACACATATGCAAAGACAAAGCTTGGGGATGAATTTAAACCCCAAATACTGGATTGTAATAACTAAGCTAGCTACTTTCCCTTTAAATGGAGATTCCTTAACACCATTTATAATGATTCTTGTATTTCTGATCCAAACAGCTTTAGCCAACATGCCTAATTACCTCTTCCAGCAAGACAACAACTGGAGGAAGCCCTTCACAATAGACGACACAGAATTCCTCAAAGCTATACCTAACTTACAAGCCTGTCCAGAGGTGTTTGGTTTTTCCCGAGAAAGAGGTGCACTAAAGTTCCCTGAGTACAAGTACCCTCGCTGTGAAGACATTATAAAGCCTTCTCCAAACTCCTTGAGCATAGACTTCTCAACCAACAAACTCAGGCTAAACTGTTCAAAGGAGTTTAACCCCTTTGTGGTATTCGGCCCCCACCACACTGTAACTATTGCTAACCCACAAGAAACTGGTTACTATCTTGACAAAAAGCACTGGAAAGGCGAGCCTATTTCTGTGCACGATCATACTGAGTTTGCTGTGGGCAAGTGCATCGACAATGAAAAGAAAAACCTAGAAGTGTCTTTTTTCAAACCTAGATTCAACTTAACTCGCAAGGTTGAAAGAGACAGGATTTCTCAGAAACTTAACAGAGGAACCCCTAAAAAGCCTATGCTGATGGTTTTCTTGACCCCTGACAGCTTTTCAAGACGTCACTTTTTCAGGAAGTTGCCTAACACTGTGAACTACCTAAACAAACTAAACTCAGAAGGCAAGTACGCAGTGTTTGACTTCAAACTACACAACGTCATAGGACCTGACACCTCTGAAAACCAAATGAGGGTCTTTGGAGAGCAGTGGGTAAGGTCCTTCAAAGGCAACCAAAACGTGGATTTCTTTGGAGAAGATGCTTTGTGGACTAAGCTAGCTAACTTAGGGTTCATCACTGCTTATGGAACTGACTCGTGTGCCCACAACACTCCTAAGTCTATGGGAAGGTCTCCTAATATTGACCACAACGCTGTACTTTTTTACTGCTCTTTTTACAGATTCGGAACTTACAGAGCTGCCATAGAAAGACTCTCTGAGCAAAGGTGCATAAACGAGCACATGTCCCACTACTACTTAATGGAGTACTCTAAAGATGTAGCCAGGGCTTACAATGGGTCAAATGTTTGGATTTACAATCACTTAACTGCTGCACACGAGGGAACAGGGCAGCATGCTCAAACCCTTGATGATGAGTTTGTGGAGTACCTGAGAACTTACTTAGAAGAGTTTTCTAAGGACAGAGAAGTCATAATAGTTTTAGGCGCAGACCACGGAATGAAGTACGGGGATTTTATGGCAGATGACGAAAGTATACAAGAACACAGACTTCCTGCCTTGTTTTTCATTGCTAGCAGAGAGTTCCTCAACCAAATCCCCCACTCCTACCACAACCTTTGGAAAAACACCAAAAGACTCACTACCAAGCCTGACCTCAGACAAACCATGCTGTACCTAGCCCACTACCAACACTCTCTGCCCTTCCAAAAAACCAGAGAACACTACTACTCCTTGATAAGCGAAGAAGTGCCTGAAGAAAGGACTTGCATAGAGGCAGAAATACCCTTGTGGTACTGCTCTACTTACCTTCCCACAAAACTAAGCAACCACATTTTTGACCTTTCTTATGACAACCACAGAACCCAATACGAAGTTGAACTAGGACGCTCAATTAAGTTCTTAATTGACGAAGTGCTATTTCAAATAAACGAAGATGTGCACACTACTCCACTAACAGCCCCTGGACTATGCAGAAAAGTGACTTTGAGAAAACTAGAAAGTGTAAACTACAAAGAAATCGACCAAAACACATACATATTCAAAATGGTTTTCAGACCTAACGAAAGCAGCAGTGCAAAGTACGACACCTGGATAATAGTTTCAGACCACCACTTTAACGACGAATCTTTAATTCACGAAAACTATGTTTCTAAGCCGATGTTGTTCTTCGGAAGGAAAATGTTTTACAGAATCTTGAACATAATAAGGGTCGATATGTACGGCGGTAAGTGCGAAGTTGCTGCAAGGAAGGTAGGAATTAACCCCCAGTACTGCCTATGTGACCCAGAAAAACTTTAATATACATAAACTCCCGTAAGTTATGGATTTATTAGTTACTGTTGTAAAGACTGGAATATTTCAATTTTTTCCTGTGCTTGAGTGGAGTACTTCTTAAGCTCTGCAGACAAGTTATAGAGTTGTTGTTGTATTAACAAAGAGTCCAGTCTGCTGGGTTGTGGCATTACTCTGTAAAGGCTTCCTGAACCCTCCAACTGGTCAAGTGGTCTTTCGCCCCTAGCTACTCTTTCTTTGTTTTCTTCAGCTCGTTTGACTTCGAACTCCGCTATCTGTTGTTTTTGCTTCTGAATAAGGTCTACGTGAGAGTCCAAACTCCTAACTCTGTCTATGAGTTCTTCTAAGCCTTCTTGCATGCCTTCTAAGTTCTCCTCTAAGTAGTTTTTGAAACTGTCTTGGGAAGGAACTTCTTCTGTGTCTGGTGCGTACTGTGCAATGAACGCGTTGCTGAGGTTAGTGTTAACTACACTGAAAGGAACTTCCTCAAACAATTTTTGGCAGTTAAGGGCAGAGTCACGGGCTTTTTGAATAGTGAATTCTTCTGACTCAAAGAAATCCATGAACTGGGAACTCAGTCTAAAAGCCCTGAAAGGGAACTCGCCAGCAGGGTCCAACAAAAGCATCAAAGCGTTGCTGAATTCTTTTTGCATGTAAAACTGGTACTCCACAGAGTTAATATCGAAGAAAGTGCCTTCTTCAGGCTTTTGGTACCAGCCAAAAACAGTGCTTTCGAAACCCAAGTCTTTGAAAAGAAGGCACATTTCTTTGTTGAAGTTTTCTACCTCTGCAGGAGTTCTGGCTGATTCAGGGATGGGAAAAGAGTTTGTGATCTTTATGAGTTCTTGTGTTTCTAAACCTAGTAGGTGGCCTGTAGTGAATTCTTCGTTTTCTTCAAGGTGCTGAAGAATCTTTATGATGGCTGTTCCTTCAATTTGCACTTCTTGGGTTTGCTTCCGCAGTTCTGACATTTTTGGCCTCTAGTTTATTAAGCTTAGCAAGTTAAGAGTTTAAGAAGATCAAGTACTTACAGTCCATATTTATATTAGTGGTTAATGATTTTCTGGTCTTCTATGTCAGTGAGGTGAATCACTTCTCCGATGACCCAGTCTTCCCACTCCATTTCTTTCATGGTTTGCTCAAGCACTTGCTGCCACACTTCGTACTCTTGCCGAGTGATTTTGTGGTGTTGGTGGGCTTCTTCTATGTCCCGACCAGTATATTCCTCTGGTCCTCCTAGCATCTTGCAGAAGTACTCTATGTACTTCTGTTTTATCCCCTCTATGTACCTGCCTTGGTAGTGGTGTCTAAGTTTAGCGTGGTTTTGTAGTTTGAAAAATAACCTAGTAAACATATCCTCTATTGCTGGTTTTCCACCAATTCTTTCGTATAGTGTTCTTTGAGGCATTTTTTCTTATGAAATGTCAAAACTTTCTAAATTTTTGATTGATAATATGGGACTCAACGAAGAAATCTTGAGGAACCCCAAGTGTCTGTCCTCGCACCTCAGTAAAGCCATAACTCTGGAAGAAAAGGTTTCTTGTTTAAACTCTGTCGGTTGGCTGAGCTTGGCTTCGGTGCACCCCAGTATTCTTGCAGAACTTTCTCAACTTTCTAACCAAATCCAGGCTTCCAACAAGCCCCAGCACCTCAAAGTCCTTATAAGTTGCTTCCTCAAAAACTTAACTCTTCCAGAAATACCTGCCCACTCTCCTGACTTAGTTCTTTTAAACCAAACTTTCAGTTCAGTTTCTGAACTCAAAACAGCAGTTAGCTTGATACTGCAGAGTTACTCTCCAGGAGAAGTGGTGCTAGAAGACCACCAACACTTTTTACTGGAGTTATTTAAGTTCCACCCAAGTGCTGAAGAAAAACTAAGGGACTTCCAGTGCATTTCAGTAGGAGTCCACAAAGAACACTCCAGAGAAACAAAGTGCTTTACAGTCCAGAACCAAAGAGGCCAAACTGAAATCTCTTTTGTGAAAGCTGTTAATTCTTTTGTCCAAACCAAACAACTCGAGTCTGAACAACAGGCAATGACTAATAAGTATTTAGTAGCTGATAAATTAGTAGAAATGTTTGTGTGCATATCAGAGTCGAACCCTATTTTGCAGGAGTTCTGTAAACAAAGAATAAGAGACACTTTTCCTCACTGGCGACTTGAACTTGCTTCTCACAAGTTCTTTTTCAGAAACATTTTGAAGGTAGCTAGTCAGTTCAGTAGTTTCCAGAAGTTCATTTACACTGAGTGTTTACACAAAATGATAGAAGTAGAAGCTCAGGGCCTCACTGAAAAACTAGACGCGCTTTTGTTCACTGTTCTAGACCACATGAGTCCTCAAGACACCCAAGGTCTCTTTCCAGTTATTCTAGAGTTGTTTAAGCAACTTATAGTACCCACTCATAATTTGCACTACGTGCAGCATATAATCATTCCTTTTTGCATCAACCATCAAGAACACACCCAAGTGTTTTTAAGTGCTTTAATTCACCAAGTTTTTTCAGAAAGTCAAGTTGAAAAGACTGCAGCTTACATTGCGTCTTTCTTAACTCTTTACGAAGCGCCTTTGGAACTCTCTGTAAAGTACCTGCTTTACTTCGTCTTAAAAAGCCTCAAAAAAAAGCCTTCACAAAGAAATGCAATTAAAGTACTGAACTATTTGCTTTTTGTCATGGCCTCTAAACCAGTATCAACTCTTAAGATCCACACAAAGCTAAAGAAAGCCCTTCAACACCCATTACAGCCCCTTAAATATGTTACTTTGCAAGAAGGTTTGGACTACTCTAGAGTTTTGGGCGAAAAATCACTAACAAATTATGGGAATCTTTACCTGCCTTTCCACACTGACTTATCTCCTCTGAAATTTTGTGTTTCTTTTTTCGGGCAAAAAAGAAGAAGGTGCCGTTCTCTAAGTTTCGAAACTCCAAATCATTCAAAAGACTCTAAACTCAAGCCTGAGTCCCCAAACAGCCTCCAAACTAACACATCTTAATAATAATTGACATGGATAAATCCAAAGAAAAACCTGACGCATACAAGCACTTCAGAGTGACACTTGGAAAGTCTTCTAGTGAAAAGTTCAGGCCCATTCCCATACAAAAAGTTGCATCGTATTTAAAAAGAGAGGAAATTAAACCTAGAGTTAATCCTTCAAGAAACACTGAAAGGTCTAGCGATCAAAACATTCTGAACGCTTTAAATCAAGCTGCTATTGATGAACAAGTTCTGAGAAGCAATAAACGCAAAACCAGTGAATCTCAGATTAGCACCCTTAACTCTGGGTTGTCGAAATCCAACAAAAACTTACAAAGTATCGAGTCGCTACTTATCCCGGCTCCTAAGTACAGCAAAATCAAAGAGTTCTTAAACGAAAGGAATGCAAAGACTCCTAACTTATTTGGGTCAGTAGTAAGGAAGCTCAGAAACTTAAGTAGAGAAGCAACTGACATCAAGCATTTCCTCAAAAAAAAGTCAGCCAAAACTGAACGCAAAAATAGAGACGAAAGCCGACTAAGGCCACTTCCCGGGCAAAGACTCCCCTCAATTGACTTGACTTCGAAGTCACAAAGCAAAAAGTATCTTTCTCCATCCAAGAAAGTTTCACTCCTGCCAGCAATGCCAAAGTCCAACTCCAAGCACTACCCTCAAGTGTTCACTGAAAGAAGGATCCGAAGAAAAAACCTTTAATATTTAACTACTTAAACTTAATCAGCTTAGAGTTCTTATAAGCGAAAAAGCAAAAAGGAAACACCACTCCTACTACCATCATAAAGGCCCCTGCCAGAAACCTGCCGTAGTCAAGCTCCTAAGTAAGTCTTACCATTGTTGCCTAATATTAATATGGGAAACAAACTCCCTAAGTACAAGCCCAACCTACTCAAGGCCAACCTCCAAATGGCCAAAAAGCGCATTGAGATCAGTAAAAACAAACGCAGCAACGAAAACGCAGCTTTAAGGAACGAAATTGCTCAGTTTCTGAGAAACGGAGAAGAAGAAAAAGCCCTTATAAAGGTTGAGTCCATAATAAACAACGAAAACTTTTTAGTGGCAATAGAACTAGTTTCAACCTTTTGTATGCAGTGCTCTGAAAGAATCCATCAAATAACAGAAAGCAAAACCGTACCTAATGACCTCTGGGTAGCCATAGAGACCATTATCTACGCCACTTCAACTTTCGAGTGCGAAGAACTTGTAAAAGCCAGGGAACAATTTGCTTCTAAGTACGGAGTTCAGTTTTGCCGAAACGCAATCAACAACACTGATGGGCAAGTCAACAGTATAGTGCGTGAAAAACTCCCAGTAATAGTTCCTGACGAGGAATTTAAGTTTGTAAAGCTGAAGGAAATAGCATCAGAAAAAAACGTTAACTATGTACCTAGCAACCAAGTAGCTTCTAACTACCAGAAGTTCCCTGGAGAATATCCTGGAGGCTACCCTGGGGGTTACCCTCAGTATCCTCAGTACCCAGAAAGCCCCCAAACTTACGACCCACAATACCCACAAGGTCCTCAGTTCAATGGGTACGCCATGCCGCCTTCTCTGCCTGCAGTTCCAAGAGAGTCTAGCTTTCCGGATCCACCCCAAAACCTACCTGAACCCTCAGAACACTCGGACGACTTGGACTCTCTAGAAGAGAGGTTCCGCAAATTAAGGTAACTCATAAATTATCTAAAGTGCTGTACAACTTGTTGGGGCTTTTCTGCAGGTGCTTCACCAACTTAGCAGTGAAAAAGGCAAAAAGCAAAAAAACACACCCACCTGCTGTCCAAAAGGGTATTCCAGCTTTAAAGTCCCTTTCCCAGTTTTTTTTCAAAAACCCTAAAGCAAGCAACCCTAAACTTAACAACCCCATGAACAAAACTACCAAGTAGTACACAAAAGGGAACTTGTAAGGAACTTCTAGAGGTTCTGGAGTAGGTTTTTCGACATCTTTGCAGGATCTCATAATAATAAATGGGAAACTGCTGCAAACTTCCCCAAAACCAAAAACAAACTACCAAAAAATACGAAAAAGAAGACCCTAAAACTGCTTTGAAAGAAAATAAAAAGTTCGAAAACGACGAAAGCTGTGTAGAGGTAATGCAACTTGACGGCAACAGTACAATGTTCAACCACATGGAAGAAGAACTATTTGAGTACGAAGACACAGAAACTCTTGCACTCCAAGCAGAAACCCTTGATGGAACCCAGTACAACTTAGAAATTACCCCTACTGACACCATTGGTTCTCTTAAAAACAAACTGAAAACCCAACTGCCTGATGAGTTCGAAGACTTCAAGTTAATTCTTAAAGGAAGAGTTCTAAAAGAAGATAGACTGGTTAAGAACTATAGAATTTCAAACCAAACAGTAATAGATATTATGCCTAATTATAACCTAGCTCAATAATTTAACAGTATGTCCTTCATGGAAAAACTGAATAACGCTGAACGTATGTCTAAGTCCCAAAAGCCCAGCCCAATCAAAGAAAGAATCCGGGCATGCATCGAAACTTCGCGCAAGCAATCTACCAGAAAAGCAAGTTCGCTCAACACTAGTGTAGATTCTTACACTTCGAGAACTAACTCTTTAGATATCACTCCAGAGATGGCAGCTAAGGTAGCTAGGGAATACTTACTTCCAATTTTCCAATACGACCTCAGGAAAAAGTCCCAACCCAAAAGAAATTCCCTTACTGCCAAACTTGAAGGAAGCAAAGGCACAGTGCTCGAAGATATAAAACTGAGCGACAAGCTTTACTCGGAATTGCAACATTTAAAACTGGAACTTGAATCCCGCACTAGGGAGTTCACCAAAGCCCAGCAAGAAAAAGAACTTGCCACTAAAGACTACGACTTCGTAAAGCAGCAACTCATTGGAAAAGAATCTGACTTCAAAGTACTTAGTTACGAGTACGAAATGTTACTTAAAGAAAACCAGTCGCTGAAACAAGAACTTTCTCAGTTCAAAGAAACCCTAACTAACTACGATTCCCAGTTCTACGAACTGGAATCGCGCAAAAAAGAACTTGAAAAAACCCTACACGAAGAAAAAGCCAATAATGATATCCGATTTTTTTATTACTTGTATTTTCCTTAACTACTTACACAAGCTCAATAACAAAGCAGTTCAGTTAGAACACAACAGTTCTCTTCTCAAAATGCAAAACGCAGTCATAGGTGAGCGTCTTAAAGGTCTGTACTCAGCCATCATGCAAACAAGCGGCAATTTAGGAGTTCAGAAAAAACTCCAAGAAGAATTCGAGTTAAGTTGTTCTTCAGTCAAGTCTTTAGGTTTGGAGTACGAAGCACTCAAAGCTAAGTACCAAGAGGTAACTCAAAGCAGGGACCAAATAGTTCAAGACTCCTACGAAGTCATCAGCATGAAAGACACACTTGAAGATCAAAGAGACAGAATACAAAGAGTCTTCAAAGAAAAAGTCAACCAAATGCAAACCCAGATACAAAACCTACTTAACGAAAGAGAAGAACTCAAAGAAAAAGTAACCTCTTTAGAAAACTCAGTTAAACAACTCAGCTCTGACAACCTCTACATTAAAAACCAACTTAAAAAGTACAAAAGTTCGCACTCAAACCAAACTGAAAGACAGTGCACTTTGTGCAACTTATACTACTATGAAAACGAAAACTTCAACTGGAGTTGCAAAACCCACAAAAGCAGGTACATAGAATCGGCAGGGTATTACTTTTGCTGCGGAAAAAAAGGTGAGTCAGCTCCAGGTTGCATAAAGTCCAAACACGTTTCTGGAGAACAAGAAGAAGCTAAAGATTCCGAAAAGTCTATCAACGAAACCTGCACCAACTGCAAGTCAATAGGCCACAGCTCACACAACTGTCCCAAAGACCCTAACGTGCACGATGAGTTCGACCCTGCTGAAGAACTTGACAGAATTAATATGAACTCCAAACTTAGAAGAAAAAGCTTATTGAACACTTCAGAAATCAGAGACAAGTTGGCCCAAGTCATGGGAGATAAACCAATTTCCATAGACACACTTGAAACAGAAGGAGCTGAAGAGAGAACAAGCAACGGATTCAAGGACCTTGAGCTAGTAAAGCAAGAAATCCATCACAAAGACACCCTAATTACTTCTTTGGACCCTAAGTTAACTCTGAATAACTAAAAATACGGGCAGTGGGGTTCGAACCCACGATCTGCTGCGTGTGAAGCAGCCGTCCTAGCCACTAGACCATGCCCGCTTGAAGACTTTGTTTCTTTTCGTAATTTATATGAATTCTAGTTACTTTTACAGCTTAGCAAAGGCCTTCTGGACTGATCAGGTTCTTCCAGACAAGACTTTCCGAAGAACAGTACAAATGCCCCTAAAAACCCGAAACAACTTAAAACTAGCCACATTACCCAGCTGTTCCTTTCGCCTTCTTCAGGGCAAAACTCATCTATCAGGAGTCCCCCTATAATTCCGCTCATTAATGAACTAACAGTCATGTGGATGCTGTTGGTGGACAAGTAAAAAGCTTCTTGCCCTTTAGGAGCTACTTCCAAGATGTAGTCGTACACCCTTGGAGCTTCTAAAGTGTTCCCTACTGCCAAAACTAAAGCAGCTAGTATGCACAGGCCATATGCCGGAGGCAGAATTAGCAAACTAATACTTGCGCTCATTACAAAACACCCCAGAGTAATCCAGCTGTAAGCTGACTGCAAAAACATAAAAGAAGACAAACCCACTAAAGAAACTATAGACACAGAAGCAAACACCGTGACTACAAAGCCCCAATTAGTGTCTTCTCCGAACTCGCGTGTCATGTAAATCGGAATAAACCCTAAAAAGAATATAAGAGTTGACGAGTACACCACAAGCAACAAAAACTGAACCCCAATGAGTCTCCAAATTCTTTTACCTTCGAAGATTTCGCTGTACTCAACTGACTTGCCTTCTTCTTTTTCAACTTCAAATTTAGGCTGCCTTAGAAACAGTCTGACAAAAGCAATTAAAAAGTAAACTGAAGCAGCGCATATAAAGATGCTAGTGTAGGTCCACTCTAAGTCTGAAATCGTAGACCAAAATATTGAAATCACTATTCCTTCTATAATGATTCCTACTCTGTAAGCCAAAACTACCAAAGTGTTTGAGATCGCTCTAGAGTCTGGGTGCACGTAAAGCTTCAAGCTGAAGATAATCAAAGGAGCCACTAAAGCATTTCCCAAAGGAATCAAAGTGTACAGAAGCAGCATTACCATAAAGTAATTCAAAGCAAACGCCAAACCCAGGTACCCCAGTCCTACTAGTAAAGCCCCTAAAACCAAACACCTGAAGTAGCCTATTTTTCGAGGATAAGTCCCTACTACAAACGAGTACACTCCTGAAAGCACTCCTACAGTTCCGTACACAAGACCAGCTCTGAAGTCACCAGTGTCCCAAACATCCACTAAATATATAGGAATGATTGAAAGAAAAATAGTGTACCCTATGCTGTCTAAAAACCCTATGATCAAAATAAGGACTACGTCTCTTGGGTCGTTCAGAAGTAGCTCTATCCCTTTGGCAACTTCACTGGTTTTCTCTGGAAGCTCTTGCAACTTAACTAACTTTTGTGTTTCGTGTGACGAAGCTTCGCTCACTTCTTCCATTTATGCGTTTTAGTAATCTGTTAATTAAGCTTCGGGCTTCTTAAAAACTACTCTAGAAACTCCCATAAAATGGGGGGTGTTAAACACTACTTTGTCGCTATCCAATTCACGGGAAGTCACAGGCCATCTGTCTTTTATTTCTTGAGAGGACAAGTGGTTGATTTGCTTCAGAATCTGTGGAGCAAGTCTTCCATAGGAGTGGACCTCTCCTTCAAGAGGCTTGTTTTCAGAGTCAGAGTAGTACCTGCTGAGGAACTTTTCAGCTCTGTCCCAAGCAAATTCACTCCACTCTTTTCCGAACTCAGCCCACTCAACTAGTTCAAAACCTACACTTTCCATTTCTTGAAGCAGTCTGTTTTTGCTGCGGATTCCAGGCATAGGGAAGTCAATCATGATTTGCACCTCTTCAGGAGTGCGTTCTTCGCGTTCTTTGAGTAGGTAGTAGTCCTCCCAGTACAGAAGAGCTCCAGGCTTTAAAGACCTGTAAATGTTTCTGAAGCCCTCTATGCCATCAGGGATGTACATAAAGACTCCTATGCAGATTCCTAGATCGAAGTTCTGCTCAGGAAGTGGGGTACTTAGGATGTCCCCTTGGTGGAACTCAAGGTCCTTTGAAAGGTTTGCGTATTCTGTGATTTCTTTGGCAGCATCAATGTAGTGCTGAAGGTAGTCAGAGCCGTAGAAGCGCCAACCCTTTTTAACAGACAAGTACCTTGAAGTGCCTCCAATTCCACAACCAATATCCAAGACTAGTAAGTTTTCTTTGAACTCGTAGTTATCCACGAACAAGTCAATTCCAGTGTGTCCTGCAGGGTGGATGATGTCTAAGTGTTCAAAGTCCTTGCTTTCGCAAGTATCTCCTTTTTCCTGCTTGATTCTTCTAGATTCTGCAAGAACTATATCAGTGTAGTCTTTGCCATACAGGTACAAGTTTTCGATCCAGCCAGACATTATTATAACATCTATAAGACATATTTACTTTTAATGATTTTAGGGGGCAACTTATTTTTGAAGAGTAAACTTTCAATTGGGTTAAATTATATTAAGCTTCAGGTTTTTTGAAAACAACTCTTGAGACTCCGATGAATTCAGGCTTGTTGAATATGACTTTTTCGCTATCAAGTTCTCTGTCAGTCACAGGCCACTTTTCTTTGATTTGTTGGGGAGTGTAGTGCTTCAGGTCCTTCAAGATTTGAGGCACTATTCTTCCGTAAGAGAAAAGTTCTCCTTCCAAAGGCTTTTTGGAGTCCTCGGAGTAGTGCCTAGTTAAGAACCTTTCAGCCCTGTTCCAAGCAAACTCACTCCACTCCTTTCCAAAGTCACACCACTCAACTAACTCAAAGCCTACACCTTGCATCTCCTGGAGAAGGGTGTTTTTGGTTCTGACTCCTTGAGTAGGGAAGTCTTCCAAAAGCTTGCGTTCTTCAGCATTTAGCTGGTCGCGCTCCTTCAAAAGGTAGTAGTCCTCCCAGTAGAAGATAGCTCCGGGCTTCAAGGCTTTATAGATGTTTCTGAATCCAGGCACACCTTCGGGGATGTACATGAACACAGCTGTAGTCATTGCCATGTCAAAAGCATTTTCAGGAAGGGGGTCGCTAAGGATGTCTCCGTGGTGGTACTCAATAGTTTGGCCCTGTCCTGAATACTCTGTGATTTCCTTGGCAGCGTCTACATAGTGCTGAAGGTAGTCGAACCCATAGATGCGCCACCCTGTTTTGCCGTTTACGTACCTGCCAGGGCCTCCGATTCCAGAACCAACGTCCAACACAGTGATGTTCTGAGGAAGGTGTTTGTAACTTTCAAGGAAGAGGTCAAGTCCTGCGTTGCCAGCAGGATGAAAAACGTCCAAGTGCTCAAAGTCTTTGTAGTCGCATTCGCCCTTTTCTCTTTTGATTCTTCTTGCTTCTTCCAGAACAAGGTTGATGTAATCCTTTTCGTAGATGTATAGCTGGTCTATCCACTCTTGTGACATTTATAAGCTAGCTTCCTTAACACCTTTTTATAGGTTTTTAGGGAGACGACCATGTTTTAGGGAGGTATGCATACTTAAAAAGGTTTTTTGGAGAGGAAAATGGTGCAGCCAAAGTTGTGGAAATATGAGAAGTTGGAAGTTGTCCTGTGGATATTCATTATTGAATGAATGAATTTTATGTTATTGAGCCCTTAGGCCTTTTTGGATATTCATTATTAATTTTTGAATTCGTAAGTTTAGAAGGTAACTAGGCATGTGAAGTAACTAACGTAAAATTAGTAATGGCATCCTTAACCCAGTTTAAGTCAAAAGAGTTATGAACCAAATTAAGGCCTTGCTTACAAACTTAGCAATATAAACTAGATAAACACTAAATATGAACTATGCCACAGAGTTTGACTTCTGGGAGATACAGGTGTTTAGTTACCTAGAAAAGCTCAATTGG
>PR_CR_10_Liq_1_inCRDRAFT_1000623_pt1 | contig 21581 bp, 20 predicted proteins | sample PRCRCaboRojoPR_3_FD_10241 | JGI IMG/M metagenome (IMG submission 10241)
AGCAAAACACCCGGTCCCATCCCGAACCCGGCCGTTAAGTGCCTTAGCGCCGATGGTACTGCGTCTTAAGACGTGGGAGAGTAGGTCGCCGCCAAACCTAGCAAGACCCTTGAGAGTATCTCTCTTACGATGACGCCCTAATCACCGATCTATGCTTAGGGCGGCGCAATTGGCGCGGGATGGAGCAGTCCGGTAGCTCGTCAGGCTCATAACCTGAAGGTCGCAGGTTCAAATCCTGCTCCCGCAACCAAAAATATCTCATAAATACAGATATTTATTGATCCCCTCGGGTGGTCGATTGCATTAGCAATTTGCCCGTGGAAGCACTGTGGAAGCAATCGGATTGCGAAAGTTGGTGTGGCAATTTTGCTGCATGAGACCCGCAGAGCTTTGACGATTTCCGGCCCAAACCGGCCTTTCGGCTATAAATAGCAGATGCTTCGGTCATGCCTGTCAAACCCGATATTCAAAGTACGGTTGACAAAACCGGGAAGGTTCTAGCGACATTCTGTCGCTTGATAGGTCTATTATGAAATAGCCTGTTGCTTTGAAATCAATTTGTCGTTGGGAAAACTGTCTCGTAATCTATCGAAATGATAAAATTTCTTTTTTGAGCGCTGCTTAAGCCAAACTATCGGCGTAAGGCCGAACCAAACAAGAAACCTGCTAGAGATACGCTTGCCTATAAGGCAGGTCACAGCTTTTCTACGTCTTCCGCGAAACGAAAACCGCCACAGACGAATACATCCGCACGCGGCGAAGCGTTCGATGCAGCGACCGCTCACCCAGTCACGCTTCCGCGCGTGCTGGAAGGGCCAGCTTATGTTACAGACGGTGATACGATTACTATCCAAAAGACACAGGTACGTCTTTACGGAATAGATGCACCCGAACTGCATCACCCCTACGGGAAAAAGGCCAAGTGGGCCATGGTCCGTTTATGTAAGGGTCATCGCATACGCGCAGAAATCACCGATGAAGATGACTATGGCCGCACAGTTGCCAAATGCTTCCTACCTGATGGCCGTGACCTATCCGCGGAACTGGTTAAGGAAGGNCTTGCTATCGACTGGCCAAAATTCTCAGGGGGTAAGTACAGGCATCTTGAGGTGGCAGGCACCCGAAAAAAGCTCTGGCTTGCCGACGCACGTCAAAAGGGCCGTATGCATGTTTGGAAACAGTTCGAAGCGCACAAGAACAGTGCAACCAAACAAAAATGAAGGAAACGGCCCACACAATGCATTCACCGCCGCTTGACTTCGCTGCGGTGCGGCTCGCCATACCGGACTATCGCTGCGGGGCAGGAATAGGCCTTGCATTTTCGAGCAGACGACCAATCCTGCGGCGCGTTACAGTCCGACTGGTCTACGAAAGGCAAGGTCGGCACGCGTTGTCACGACGATCCTATTCTCGCCAGATCTTGCGCTTCGACAGGATAATTTTCCGGACGATCTCGGCACAGGTGCCCGCGACCAGCCCCAACAATGGGTTCGCCAGCACCGTGACCAGCGCGGTCACCGCGATGACCGGGCGGCAGGACGGTCGGGCGTCAATCAGGCGGCGGCTGATGGCAAGTTCCCACGCCGCGATCAGGAGCAGCGCGCCCAGAGTCGCGGTGGGAATGGCCGCAAGAACCGCGCTTTGCACAGATGGCGGCAGGATCGCGAGAAACAACAAAAGACCACCGATCATGCAGGGGGCAGCACCCGTGCGGGCCCCGAACCTGTGATGCGCCGCGACGCCTCCCGCACCGTGGCACATCGGCAAGGCCCCCATCGGTGCCAGCAACAGATTGGCCAGCCCCGAGGTCAGGCACAGCTTGCGTGCGCTGACATGCGCCGCGCGTGCACCGAACAGGTCCCCCGCAACNAGCGTNGTCAGNAANACNGCNTTGGTCAGGGTCAAGGCCAACTGCGGCAGGGCCAGGTCTGTTATGGCGCGCGGCAGGTCAGCGAACCCAAAATGGGGCATGNCCCAAGGCGCGGCATGTANTGCAGGCCCTTCGGGAAGGCCAGTGATCAGCCCGAAGGCGATGCCGACAATGATTGTCAGCATAGCCGCATGGGTNCNGACCCGAAGGGCGGTCATCGCCACCCCGAAGCACAGCGTGCCGATCAACCATTGGTCCAGCATCAGACCGACCGCAACCCAGGCAAGGGACAGGCCCAGCCCCAATTGTAGCCCCGACAGAATAGATTGCGGCACAAGTCGCGCAATTCGGTCAATCAGACCGCTACCACCCAGCATCAGCAGCACCAAGCCGATCAAAACGCCACTCAGCGCGATCTCGGCGGGGGAGACCACGCCCAGCATGGCCACGGCAGCGATTGCCTTCATCGGCTGCACCGGAACCGGCAGGCGATAGACAAGGCCCGAGAAGATGTAAAACAGGCCAAAGCCCATCAACACCACAGGCGCGGACAGGCCCGCCAGTGCGATGGCCCCAAGGCTCAGCGGCAGCAGCGTGCCGATATCGCCAAGGGCGCCATTCGCCTCGCGCAGATCAAAGCGAAACGCATTGCCGCGTGGATCACCCATGCTGTCCTGCCCCGTTGAAATCGCCTTGCGATATCATACCCTTTAAGAAAGCGAAAATCAGCAAGCGAGGAAAGCCCATGAAAATCAGCGCACGCAACAAGTTGGCTGGCACGGTGGTCGGTATCGAAAAAGGGGCTGTAAACGCCACGGTTCAGATCGACCTTGGCGGCGGCAGCATCGTGTCCGCGATGATCACCAATGCCTCGGTCGAGGACTTGGGACTGGAGGTTGGCAAAACCGCCTATGCCATCGTCAAGGCGTCCGATGTCATGGTCGGGGCCGACTGACGCAAGGACGGCAGACAAACCCTGCGACCAGAGGCCGTGGTTTCGACCGTGACAGGCAGGCCATAGACGGCGCTTAGGTTGGCATCGGTCAAAACATCCTGTGCCGGACCATCTGCCAGCACGCCGCCACCGCTCATCAACATGACCCTCGCATTCAAGGCAAAGGCCTGATCGGGGTCATGCGTTGACAGGATCACGCCGCGTCCGTCCTTGCCCGCCGCATGCGCCAACCCGGAAATCTGTGCCATCACCTGCGCCTGATTGCCGAAATCAAGACTGGCGGTGGGTTCATCCATGACAATGAGCGGCGCATCCTGCGCCAAGGCGCGGGCGATCAGAACAAGCTGTCGCTGGCCGCCGGACAAGCGTGAATAGTCCCGGTGCGCAAGGTCGGCGATGCCAAGCCGCTCCATCGCGCCGCGGGCTGCCGCTCGATCCGCTTTGCCCGGCTGCGAAAACGCGCCAAGCCGCGCCGTGCGTCCCATCAGCACAACCTCTATTGCTTCAAAAGGGAACGGCGGCGCGTGGGCCTGCGGAACATAGGCGATGGCCTGCGCGATCTTGGCCCNGCTCNGNGCGCTGATCGGGTGCCCTTGCAAGAGAACCTCGCCTGCCAACGCCGGCAACANCCCCATCAACGTGCGGAAAAGCGTGGTCTTGCCGCAGCCATTGGGGCCGAGCAGGCAAAGGATTTCGCCACGTTTGACCGACAGGGTAAGGCCGCTGCCGATTTCGGATCGTCCGTGGCCGATCGACAGGCCCTGTGCCTCTAACATCAGGACCACCCCCGACGACCGCGCGCAAGAAGCCAGACGAAGAATGGCGCGCCGATAACGGCGGTCAGCACACCCAAGGGCACCTCGACCGCGGCGATGGTCCGCGCCAGCGTATCGACGATCAGCAGATAACCCGCGCCGATCAGCGCCGAGGCAGGCAAAAGCCGCCCGAACCCCGGCCCAACCAACATCCGCGCGATATGCGGGATCACAAGGCCCACCCAACCGACCACCCCGGCCAGCGCCGTAACGCTGGCGGTGATCAGTGTAGCGGCGGCAATGACCAGAAAGCGGGTGCGCCCGGCCTCGACCCCCAGCGCGCGGGCCTCATCATCACCAAGCGAAAGAACATTGATCCGCCAGCGCAGCAGGGCCAGCGGCACCAAGCCGATCAGCACCATGGGCAAAGCGGGCAGGATGTCGCGCGTCGTGATCGAGGCCAGCGATCCAAGCAACCAGAACGTGATTGCCGGAAGCTGATCATAGGGGTCGGCCATGACCTTCAAAAGCGAGGTCGCCGCCCCCGCCAGCGCCCCCACCACCACGCCCAGCAGGACCAGCGTCAGCGTTCGGTCGGCATGACGCACCATGGCACCGACCAAAGTGACCACCCCCACCGCCGCCATGCCGCCGACAAAAGCCGAAGCCTGAATCGCGGCCACCGGCAGCGAAAGAAAGATGCCTGCCACCGCGCCCAGCCCTGCCCCTGCAGACACTCCGAGGATGTCCGGTGACACAAGCGGGTTGCGAAAAAGCGCTTGGTAACTGGCCCCGGCAGCCGCCAGCGCTGCGCCCACCAAAAGCGCCGCGCCGACACGGGGCAGACGGATGTTCCAGACGACGATCTGCGCCTGTTGATCGCCATAGCCCAGCAAGGCAGAAACAACCTGCTCCGGTGTCAGGGCATAGGGCCCGATCATCACCGCCCCAAAGGCCAGCAGAGCCAGCACACCCGCCAACACACCGGTCAGCGTCAGCCCGGCGCGCGGCAGGGTTACATCGGCGGTCGTCCCTCGGCCCATTCCAGCAGCCTTTCCAGATCGTCGTCACCAAGATCGACATGATAATAGCGCTTGTAGAAGGCACGGGTATCGGCCTTCAGATCGCCCTCCCAACGGTCAGGATACAGCAGCCCCGCCATCCAGTGTAGCCCCATCAACCTGTTCAATGATGGCGGCCGATCAATCCATCCGAAGGGGGCCGTAGGCGACAGATAGACTTGGCCATCGCGCACCGCATCAATCCCCTGCCAGAGTGGATCGTCGAACACACGGGCAAAGAAATTCCGGTCCCATGTCACGATGGTATCCGGGTTGGCGACGATCACCTGTTCCATCGAGGCATTCACCAAACCCTTGGTCACGCCGCCATCATCGGCGACATTGCGACCGCCTGCCCGCTCGATGATCTCAGTGTTGATCGAGCCTTTCATCCCGGTTTCCAGACCCTCTGGCCCACGGGCCAGATAGACGCGCGGGCGGTCTTCCTCGGGCACCTCGTCCAGCATGCTGTCCAGCCGTGCGAATGTCGCCTCGACATCCCTTGCCAGCCTTTCACCGCGTTCAGGCACACCCAAAGCCGCGCCCATGGTGCGCAGCGCCTCGGCGGTATTTTCAAAACGTCCGTCGATCAACAGATACGGGATGCCGGTCTGCTGCTGCACGCGGTTGGCAAGGTCGATATAGGTATCGCGCACCGACCCGAAATCGACGATCAGATCTGGCTGTATCTGCAACACGCGTTCCAGGTTCGCCTCACCGCCGCGCCCGGTCAGGCGGCCAGTTGCAGGCAGATCGCGATAAGGTTCGGCAATGTAAACACGCTCATCGGGGCGCAGGGCGCGAGGCCAGCCAGTCAAGGCCTCCGGCTTGAGGACATAGACCAGAATTGAGGCCGGCGGCCCCGCCGCAAAGACTGTGTTCACATTGTCCGGCACCTCGACAACGCGGCCCGCGCTGTCGGTCACGCTGCGGGCTTGCGCCGGGACGGCCAGCAGCGCAAGGATCATCACAAGGTAGCGCATCTTATCCTCCGTCCACGGTCTCAAAACCATAACCGGCCAGCACGGCCTGCCCCTCGGGGGACAAGATATAATCGGCCAGCGCCGTCGCGCCGTCCGGTGCGTCGTTCAGCACGATCAGCCCATAATCCGCGCCCACGGACAGCACCTCGGGAATCTGCACGATCTGCAAATCGGACACCTCTTTTTGCGCCAAAACCGCGTTGGTGCAATAGGTCAGGAAAACATCCGCCTGATCACTGTCCATAACCCATGCATAGGTGTTCCGACCCTGAGGTGGCTTTTCGCTGTCGGGTCCACCGGTCAGTTGCAGCGATTTGCCTTTCAACACCTCCGCATGGTCGGACTTGTCGAACAAGGCAAAGGCATAGTCGCCCGACGGGTCCGCCTTGGGCGTCGAGGTGCCAAGCCGAATGGCATCCTTTAGCATGACATCCAGTAATGTGCCGGTCGACACCGAAACCTCTGGCCGGGCCAGTGCACACAGGCGGTTGCGGGCGAATAGCGTCACCGCGCCACCTTTGCCAGCGTCCGACAGCGTCCGCGGGTGGCGCATATTGGCAGAGGCAAAGACATGCGCTGTCTCTCCCGCCTCGATGCGTTCGCGCATCAGACCGGAAGGACCAAAGCTGGTCGTAACAGCGGTGCCCGTCGCCTGAGTGAAATCCTCCACCACGTCCGACAAGGCGGCCTTCAGACTGCCTGCCGCATACAAGGAAACTTCTTGCGCCATGGCGGGGCTCATCGCCAAAGCAACGAGGCTTGCAATAATGGATTTATACATGGACATCCTCCCAAGTGTTTAGGCCTTCAGCTTTGGATTGGGCCGGTCTGGCGCTTTCACAACGAAAGCCCGCCGGAGCTTTACGACGTCGCTCAGGACCATGCCGGATCGGGGTATACTCGAACCTTCACGCCAAAGCGTCGTTTCATTCGTGAGAGGGGCATTGCTGAGGCATGGCCCACGGCGTCCCACCCCGTTGGATACATCGAAACTTGACCATTGATGTCGTCCAGCGCTGGTCAAATACCTCACCCCCGCAAAAGCCCCTTCATGTACCCGTCACCGTTCCGAAAATTATGCAGTAAAAAGCGATAACCTTCGAGGAAACGCGGGCGATTTTCTAATTTTGAAGGGAAAAATTATTAAATCATAGCCTTGATCTTCAGATGTCTTGGCGCAGGAGAATAAATCTGTTCGTAGAAATTGCAAAATTGTGCGTATTTACGCTGGTTGTGTAGAGGGAGGCGAGCACGGCAAACACATCCGAAGCGGCCAATGATCCACTACGCGGTGCGCGAATTCTGATCGTCGATGACGAACCCGGAGTACGGCACTTTCTTGTCAACACACTGAAACCGCTGTGCGGTGGCGTGGACAGTGCTGAGAATGCGTAGGCAGCCGAGAAGCTGCTGGAGTCCCGTCAGTATGGATGGCGACCCCTGCTAACCTGTCGGATTTTGCGCATGGCTTTGCTTTGACCGAGGGCATCATAAGCGATCTCGCGCAGATCGAGGATTTCGAAATCGTCCATCACGAGCAGGGACTCGAGGCGCGGTTCTTGCTGAGCGAGGATCGGGCCGATGTGCTCATGGCGCGCCGTCGTGCCATGACCGGCATTTCCGTGCTGATCGCGGTCTCGGACCCCACTGGCGCTGCCGTACATCTTGCACAGCAGGCCGGGATTACCCTTGCCGCTTTTGCTCGGGCCGGCGGTTTCGATCTTTATTCCCACCCCCCACCGCATCACCGACGCGGCCGAAGATGTCGCCTGAAAAAATGGCCCGCATGGCGAACCAGATCGCCCCCTTCTTCAAATCACAGCCGAACGAGTACGCCCCGGCCAGGGTTGCCGCGCATATCAATGACTTCTGGGAGCCACGCATGCGACGCCAGCTACGTGCCTACGCCGAAACCGATGGCGCGGGGCTCGATGATATCGTCCTGAAAGCGATACAACTGGTCTGACTGCAGTTATCGCGGCTTTTGTGATGTAATGGCGACTTTCTTCCCTTGAATGCATTCGTTGCGACATCGCAGCAAATGGCCGTTTCCAGCCGGGACTACGGGGCCACCGGACCTGTCACGTATGGCCCGCAGCTGGCCTTCGTTCGACTTCAAGCGATTTCTCCCTCGACGCTTTGCCGCTGCGTGACGGCCATTCCAAGGACCTCATAAGGTCAGCAGTCTGACGGTTGATCTAATTGCCCAAAGATGTCTCTTCACGTCCCGTCGCGAGATAATTCCTGATAACCGGGTCAATCTTGCGACTGTCGGCGGCATAGAGCCCACAGGACCGCAGAACGTCCCTTGGGGATTTGTAATCCGCCACGCGTTTCCAGACCACATCTGACGCAAATGGCGTCCGGCGTGGCAGGGACGCGAGGAAGGACATCTTGCCGAAGAGGTATTGTTTCTTGTGCCTGTGGGGCGGGATCAGAATGGACATGGTGAACGCCCCCTCGTTTTTCTCCTCATAGTCGATGACGAAGATCCGTCCGTTGTGATAGGCAGCCTTGCCATCACATCGCGTCCACCGGCGCGATTTCGCGCTTCGGTCGAAAAGCGTCTCCACCAACCGGCTGTGAACGACACCATCCCTTTCGTCGAGAAACGCGGCATTTACCACGATACTCCCCGGAGCGGCGGGGGACAGGAAATGAACCTGATAGGCTCCCAGTAGCGGACGCAGCCTACCTATGTCGCCGGGAAAGGCGACGGCAAACGGATCTCGCCGCCTGTCCGACAAGGATCGCTTTTGCCTCCGGACATCGCCGACCAGTTCATCATGCGGCCCAAGCAACTGCGTGTCTTCAAGCCCGAAAAATGCGGCGATCCTTCGCAGGTTGTGCGCGGACGGTTTGGCCCGACCGCTGAGATACTTGCTGAACTGCTGGTGGTTAATGCCGATCTCGCGGCAGACCTGCGCCACAGACGGTTTTTCCGCGCAGAGATATCGCAGATTGGTCGCAAGGTGGTCAGACATGCACCAGGATTCCTTTCGGTGTAAAAAGCATAAACTCGCTTATACCAGCATAAGGTCGCTTAATTGTGTCTGACAAGGATTCGGCTGATCCCTTCCCAAGAACAAATCGACTGGGAGACCGCGACATGGACAAGAAGACCTATCTGAGATCACTCGAAGCCCGCCTGACCGCCCGTCAAATCGATCGCCGGGATTTCATGCGCGGCGCATTGGCCACTGGTCTAAGCGTTGCGGCTGCCACCGGCCTTGCGAACCGGGCCGCCGCAGCAACACCCAAGAAAGGCGGCATGCTGACGGCTGGTTTGGGCCACGGCGCAACCACCGATACGCTTGATCCCGGCCGACTTGAGGCGGGCTTCCTCATCCCCTTGGCACTCGGCGTGAATGGATACCTGACTGAAATCGATTCCAACAGCTCCGTACAGCCCTCGGTGGCGGAGTCCTGGGAGGCGTCACCCGATGCGAAGGTCTGGACGTTCAAACTGCGCAAAGGGGTGGAATTCCACAACGGCAAGTCTGTGACTGCCGAAGACGTCATCGCATCAATCAATTACCACCGCGGAGACGACTCCGAATCCGCCGGCGCACCACTGGTTGCCAGCGTCACCAATATCCGCGCGGACGGGTCCGACACCGTCGTCTTTGAGCTGGATGCCGGCAACGCAGATTTCCCGGCGGCTCTGAGCGATTACCACTTCCCAATTCTGCCTGCCTCGGGCGGAGACATTGATTGGCGGTCGGGTATCGGATGCGGGGCCTACAGGCTTGATGCTTTCGATCCCGGTGTCTCGGCCGACCTGTCGCGCTTCGAAAACCATTGGACGGATGCGGTAGGCCATGTCGAAAAATGGCGCCTTCTGACGCTACTCGATACCAATGCAAGGATGACCTCTGCCGTGTCCGGCGACGTTGATCTCATCAACAAAGTGGATTTGAAGACAGCCGCGCTCTTTGCCCGCAAGCCAGGTATCAACCTTCATTCCGTCGCCGGAACACAGCATTATTCCTTCCCGATGCTGACGAATGCTTCGCCCTTCGACGACAACAATGTGCGCCAAGCGATCAAGTGGGCCATCAATCGCGAAGAACTCGTCGAGAAAATCTTGTTCGGCTATGGCGCGATCGGCAACGACCATCCAATCGGGTCGGGCCAGAGGTTCTTCAATAGCGATCTGGAACAGAAATCCTTCGACCCGGACAAGGCGAAATTCTTCCTAAAGCAAGCCGGCCTCGACACTCTCGACGTCAAACTCTCCGCCTCCGACGCCGCCTTCCCGGGTGCCATTGATGCTTGCTTGCTGATCCAGAACTCGGCCCGTCAGTGCGGGATCAATGTCGAAGTCGAGCGCGAGCCGAATGACGGCTACTGGAGCGATGTCTGGAAGACAGCCCCTTGGTGCGCAAGCTACTGGGCGGGCCGCCCGGTTGAGGACCTCATGTTCTCGCTCGCGTTCAAGTCCGGCGTGTCGTGGAACGAGAGCTTCTGGTCGAATGAGCGGTTCGACAATCTCTTGATCGAGGCGCGCGCCGAGCTTGACGAAGCCAAGCGCCGCGAGATGTATTTCGAAATGCAGGACATCGTGGCCAACAAGGGCGGTGTCGCCATCCCGATGTTTGCCTCCTACGTCTTTGCAACGAGTGACGCGGTTGGAACCCCCGAGACTTTTGCCTCCAACCAGGATCTCGATGGCGCCAAATTCCTGGAACGCTGGTGGAAGGCGTAGGATAGACAATCCAGGCAAAGATCACATGCGGGCTGGGGCGACGCCCCGGTCCGTATCGTTCACATCAGAGTCTTGCATACAACAGGAATAGAAACAGGGGGCGATTGATGAAGCTCTTCATGGCGACACTGTCGACCGAGACGAATACGTTCTCGCCCATGCCTACGGCGATGTCAGGGTTCGAGGAGTTTTACCTGCGTCATGGAACCGCAACGCAGGACCCCCCAAACCTGATGACGGAAGCCTTGCACGTCTGGCGGCGGCGCGCCGAAGAGCACGAGTGGGAGGTGATCGAAAGCCTTGCGGCGATTGCCGAGCCTGCGGGACTGACCGTAACCGCCACATACGATGCGCTGCATGGTGAGATCCTTTCCGATCTTGAGCAGGCGAAGGGGGCTGACATAATCCTGTTGCAGCTGCATGGCGCGATGGTCGCAGAGACTGTCGAGGATTGTGAGGGCGACATTCTCAAAGCCGTGCGCGCCAGATGCCCGGATGCCATCATCGGGGTGAGCCTTGACCTGCATTGCCACCTGACGGACGCCATTCTGGCGGCGGCGGATCTGGTGATCACGTTCAAGGAGTATCCGCACGATGATGCAACAGCGCGCGCAGAAGAACTGTTCGATCTCGCCTTGCGTATGACGCGGCGTGAAATTCGCCCGGTCAGCCGCATTTTCGACTGCCGCATGTTGGGGCTGTATCTGACCAAAGAGGGCGAGATGCAATCCGTCGTCCGCGAAATGCAGGCGCTCGAGGCGCAACCCGGTATCCTGTCCGTATCTCTTGCGCATGGGTTTCCCTGGGCAGATGTCACTGATGTCGGCACCCGCGTGCTGGTGATCGCGGATCGGGACGAGAGCCTTGCCGCGGAAACCGCCGAGCAGTTCGGGCGATCCTTCTTCGCACGCCGCCACGCCCTATCCACAGCTTATCCAGATCTCGACATGGCGCTGGACAGGGCAGCAGAGATTCCTGCAAGTCCGGTGGTTCTGGCCGACATGGGCGACAATTCCGGTGCCGGTGCGCCCGGCGATGCGACCTTCGCCCTCCGAGAGGTCATGCGACGTGGACTAACCAGCATCGCGGCGGGTTTGTTCTGGGATCCGATTGTCGTGCGAATATGCGCTGATGCCGGTGTTGGGGCGGATCTGTCGCTCAGGCTTGGCGGAAAGGTTGGGCCAGACTCGGGCGATCCGCTCGACATTCAGGCTCGGGTGATGCGTATTTCCTCGGGCCTAGGGCAACATCTGGGCGAAGGCATCGAACCCCTTGGAACCATGGTTTGGCTGAAGATGGATGGAGAGATTGACCTTCTGGTCAATGACCTTCGCACACAAGTTTATCACCCGGAAGCGTTCGAGCAGATGGGGATCGCCCTTTCGTCAAAACGCCTTGTTGTCGTGAAATCCACGTTCCACTTCTACGCACCGTTCAAGGCAATCGCGTCTCAGGTGATCCAGGCGGCCACGCCCGGAGGGGCCTCACCGGACTTCAGAAATTTTGAGTATCGGCGCGGCGGCGCCGAATGCTGGCCGTTCGTGGATAACCCTCTTNAGGTCAACACCCAAAAGACATCGCAAGCCAAGGAGAGGGATNGTACCTTCGTTTGAGTCTCTACGCGAGAGTGTCAGCGTAGGTTTTATTATTTTGCTTCCATGGTCAAAACGGGATCCTGTCATTGAGCAGAAGCAAACCTCAGCAAAGTGGTCATTCATCACTGACCTGCCACCGGACCTGTCACAACCGGCCCGTTCCTGACGTTCGCCACACTTACTCGCTGCGGAGCGGTATCCCAAGACTGGCCACCCTAAACTCGAAGTCGTTTCTACGAGGACCTGCGGCGCCTTAAGCGCATCCGCGACAGAGAGCCGGGCGAGGCGATCGCCTTCCCGGATCACTGGATGCGCGCGCGGAGCTTGTCGGTGATGATCTCCATCACCATGACAATCACGAAAATCGCAAGGATGATCATAGATGCGTTGCGATATTGGAACAGGTCAAAGGCCACCTTGAGCTCCTGTCCGATCCCACCCGCGCCTACCAATCCAAGCACGACAGACGATCGCACCGCCTTTTCCAAAGCGAAAAGCGACGAGTTGATGAGAGACGGCATGATATCTGGCAGGATTGCCCCAACAAGGACCGATCCACGCCCCGCCCCTATGGCCGACAAGGCATCTTGCGGCTCCTTCTCGGCATCTTCCATAGCTTCAGCGAAGAACCTGCCGCAAAAGCCGATCGTATCGACCATGATCGTCATCGTTCCGGCCACTGCGCCCAGTCCGATCGATGCAACGAACAACAACGCCCAGACAAGATCAGGCACCGTGCGCAGGAAGGACACGAATGCCTTGACCAAGATGCTGCCGCGCCCAAGTGGCGATACGCCCCTTGCCGCGCACCACGCTATCGGCAGGCTCAGCACGATCCCCAGCGCCGCGCCCACAAGCGCAATCTGAAAGGTTTCGAGAATGCGAATACCGATACGAGCAAGAAAATCGGGCTCCGTGTTGGGCGGCAGCATCCGGCCGACAAGGTTGGCCATGCCTGGCACGCCCTCGGCCAGTTGCTGTGGCGATGGCGCCACCTTACCCATCGACGCAAGGATCATCGCGCCGACGGCGACCAACAGCACGAAGTTGAGAGGCGAAAACCCAGTCCAACGGCCGGGCGCGTCAAGGCCGCGATCAGCCATCGAAGGTGTCCTTCAGATCGGCCCGTGTCACCCGCTGCGCCGGACGGTCGAACAAAACCCGCCCATGCTTCAGCGCCACGACCCGGTCGGCGTAGTCGACCGCATGGGCCATGTCGTGCGACGTGTAGATAAGCGTGATCGCATGATCCCGGCAAAGCTGCGTGAAAAGGTCCATGACATTGCGCCCCGAAACCGGATCGAGGCTGGCCGCCGGCTCGTCCGCGATCAGAAGACGTGGTCGGCGCACCAAAGCCCTGGCAATCGCCACACGCTGCTGCTGTCCTCCCGAAAGCGCATCGGCACGTTCCATCGCCTTATCCGCCAGATCGACCTCGGCCAGCGCGTGCATGGCCCGCAGGCGCCAGTCCTCTCGGGCCAGGCTGTGGGAAAAAGCGTGCCAGCTTCCGCGCTCGCCGAAAAGGCCGTGGATGACATTCGACAGAACGGTCCTGCGCCGAACAAGGCAGTGTTTCTGGAAAACGAAGCCGGTCCGCCGCCGCATCGACAATCTTTGCGCACGCGTGCCTTGCATCCCGACTGGATCGCCAAAGCAGCGCAACGTGCCGCCCGAGATCGGGTGCAGACCGATCAGGCTCTTGAGCAACGTGGACTTTCCACAGCCGTTCGATCCGATCAGCGCTACGCGCTCGCCCGCCTCGATCGTCAGGTTGATGCCATCCAGCACCATCCTGCGCCGATCGTAGGATTTCATCAGCCCGCGCGCCTCGATCAGCGGCATGGGCCCGGACAGGGCCTGTTGCCCCGTGTCGGCAGAATTCTCGGTCACAAGGTCCAGCATCTGTCCTCCGGATGAACAAGACCAGGGGCCGAGGCCCCCGGTTCATTTCGGCGGGAGCCGCTCAGTTGCCGACGAAGGCACTGGTGTCCACGCCGATCGTTTCATACATGGAACGGACGTAATCGTATTCGCTGTCTTCCACCTTGGTCAGGAAGAACCCGCCGCGGTATTTCTGATTGTCTTCGCCTGTCAGAATCGCCTGCATAAGTTCCACCGAATGATCCACGAAGGCCGACTTCACGCTGGCGATCGTGTCCTCCTCCAGATCGGACCGCGCCACCAGGATGTCGTTGGGCAGGTCACGACCACGGGCAACCACGGTAAAGGACGTATCGGGGAACGCCTCGCGGATGCGCCGCAGATGGCCTTCATTCATCCCAACCGCATGAACGTCACCACGGATCAGCGCTTCCACGGCCAGGTTCCGCGAGATGATCTGGGGTTGGTAATCCGCATTGTAAGCAAGCCCGAAATCAGACAGAACCTGTGCCGGCCCCAGGTGCTGCGAGGTCGAGCCGACCGAGCCAAAGGTCACCACCTTGCCTTCAAGATCCTGCACCGATTTGATCGGGCCGTCCGACAGAGTCACGATCTGCGCATAATAGTTCGGGCGCTGCCAAGCGGTCACGATCTTGGCATCGGTTAGTTCGTTGATGACAACGTATTCGGCCGGCCCAGTCAGAACCAGATCTACTTTGTCCTGGTTCAGCGCTTCGACGGCGGCGGTGCGTGACGAAACCGGGAAGAGGTCGATCTCGTGGCCGCTCAGCTCTTCCAGCTTCGCTTCGAATGCGCCGAATTCCTGTTGGAGGGCCTCCAGCCCCTCGATATCTGTTACTGCGAATTTCAGGGGTTCAGCAAGGACGGGAAGGGCAGCGCTAAGGGAAACCGCGGCAGCGGTGATCATGGAACGGATCATCATGTCTCTCCAAATATCCGGTGTTGTGTATACAGGAACGTCACACGCCAACGGCATAAGGGATTCGATTGACACTTTCGTGACACGGAGACCGACAAAGACATGACTGACTGCTGGACTATCACAGGAGCCGAGGTGCTCAAGCCGGGCGGATTCGTGACCGCGCCGCTGCACGTGGCAAACGGCCGGATAGCCGAAACACCCGAAAACCGCGGGCCAGTGCTTGACGCGGACGGTGCGTGGGTTCTTCCCGGAATCGTCGATCTGCACGGCGACGGATTCGAAGCCATCGTGCAGCCGCGCCCCGGTGTCCACTTCCCCTATCACCTTGCCTTTGCCGAGGCCGATGCGCAGATGATCGCCAACGGCATCACTACCGCATATCACGCGCTGACCGTGTCATGGGAAAGCGGCCTGCGCGATATCGCGGTGTCCCGCGCGCTCGTCTCAGCCCTCAGACAGGCCACCCCGAACCTGTCCTGCGACACACGCCTCAACATCCGATGGGAAACCTTCGCGCTCGACCACGTGGACGAGGTGATCAGCTGGCTGACCGAACGTCCGGGCGACATCCTGTCGATCAACGATCACACCACAGCCAATCACCACTTGGGCGAAGACAGTGCCAAGCTCAAACGCATGGCGGCCCGTATGGGCCTGTCGCCAATCGGGGCGAAACAGGAAATCGCGCGGGTCTGGGCCCGGCGCGACGAGGTGCCCGGCGCCACCGATGAGATCTGCTGCCGCGCGTTTGCCCTCGGGCGGCCCGTCCTGTCGCACGACGACGCGACCCCTAATGACCGCCGCGCGGGCCGCGCGCGGCACGCCACCGTGGCCGAGTTCCCTACAACCGCCGCTGCCGCCCGCGAGGCGCGCGACGCCGGGGAACATGTGGTCCTCGGCGCGCCCAACGCCCTGCGCGGGGAAAGCCATAATGGTGCTCTGTGTGCCACTCAGGCCATCGGCAACGGGCTCTGCACGGTTCTGGCGTCGGACTACTACTACCCCGCGCCCCTGCACGCGGTATTCCGCCTGCACGATGCCGGGGTCCTGCCGCTGGAACAGGGCTGGCCGCTGGTCTCCGCCAATCCCGCCGCGGCGGTCAGCCTGCACGACCGCGGAACGCTCGATCCCGGGCAACGCGCCGACCTGCTTGTCGTCGACAGGAAAACGCGCAAGATTAGGGCTGTTTTCGTCAAGGGAAGAAAAGTGCTCGACCGTGACTGACACGTGCTCCGCCATCACCAGCAACGCCAGCGGGCTTCAGGCGCTGGCGCGACGGCCCTATGACAAACGCGCCACCCGCCCGATCTGGTTGCAGATATACGACCGGCTCGCCCGCGCCATCGACGAAAACGTCGTGTCCCCCGGCAGCCGACTGCCGGGCGAGGTGCAACTGGCCGCGATGTTCCGTGTCAACCGTGTCACCATGCGGCGCGCTCTTGCGCTGCACCAAAGCGAAGGCAACCTTCAGGCGCGCAAGGGCGTGGGCATTTTCGTGCGGCCCAAACCCCGCCCCTTCCTGATCCAAGACGATATGCGCTTCGCCGACTCGCTCGGCGAGGCCGGTCAGAACGTCACATCGCGCACCCTGCGCCTTCACCGCGCCACGCCCAGCCCCGAAGCCGCCGCCCTGTTCGATCTCGACGACGGCGACACCGTCATCGTGCTGCACCGCGTGCGGCTGCTCGATGGAGCGCCGATCTACGTCACGCACAAGGAATTTCCCGCCCGCCGGTTTCCCGACTTCGAACGCCTCTACACCGAAACCCAATCTGTCAGCGCGATCTACAAGGCCTCCGGCATCGCCCGGTTTCACCGCGCCGAAACCCGGGTGCGGGGCGGTCTGGCCCAACAAGACGAGGCCGAAATCCTCGGCATTAACGCCAAGACGCCCGTGCAGTATGTTACCGCGATAAACACCGACCTCCAAGGTCGCCCGATCGAATTCAGCCACGGCTGCTGGTCCATGACCAGTGTAGAATTCCTGTTTAGATCATCCGAAATACGGCACAGTGGCCAGCTCTGAGGCGCCCTGGCTGCGCGCATCGCAGCGCCGTGCAAGTCTCGGCAATTCTGTACCTATTGAACGCCCAAAAATGCAGCGCAACACAGTCTAACTCGGGCCCATCTCAGCCATCTGCCGCTGCCAGTCCTTTTTCAACAAGTCCAGGGTCTCCCGGTTCTTCAGGCGTGGATTATTCATCGCCCCCCCCTCCCGTAGGCTTGGGATTGTCTTGTTGACTGCGCTACATAGGCACAGTCGGCTTGGCCCGTTGAACGTTTGGCAGTGCGGCTTCACAGATTGTCGCGTAGCGGCAGGCTTGGCACGGTTTGCCGTCGCAGAAAGCTACGCCGAGCCGCTTTGGATCGGCGCCCTGATAAGGCGGGGCAACCGTCCGCGTCTCCTCCGTGGCCTTGTCGACTACGCCCTTCACGAACCCAGGGTCGAGGAGGTAGCAGCGCATCAGCTGGCCACTGTCAGGGCGGCCGTCATTATTCAGCGAAGCTTATCAACGCCCAGGGGCCGGATGCTTGATCCACCAAGCCACCTTGTGGCCCTATCGCGGGCTTTGTCTACCCTTTCCAAGGCTGTTCGATCCGGGCAATCGGACCCTTCGCTCCATTTGTTTCGCTCGACAACTGCGTTTTGATGATTGGATACAGACAATGACAAAACCGAGCGCTTTCTCACCTAACCAACGCTATGTCTTGGCCAGCCGCACCCCTTGTTGACAACGGTTCAAGCGGCCGACACCGCCTAGGCCCCTGGCGCCGGGAATGTGCGCGCGATGATTGAGGGGCCGACGCAGGGTCGAAGGGCTTTAGCCGATTATCGGCTATTTTGAGCAAGCATCAGGCGGTACGTGGCCGGCGGTTTGATGAGAAATGCGATCAGGATGCCTTGCGGTTTTCAATCTCTTCATTGAAGCGATCGAGTTCGCGCTCGTCTTCCGGCAAGCCTTCTCGCGAAAGCAAGACAGCGACCTTGCGCAGCCCCGGAACATGACTGCAGATCACCAGCAGCATGACCATGATCGGCACCGACAGGAACATGCCGGGGATGCCCCAAACAGCGCCCCAGAACGCAAGGCTAATGATGATCCCGAAAGAAGACAGGCGCAAAGCCCGCCCCATCATCCACGGGTCAATCACATTGCCGTTCACAAACTGTATGGCGCCGGTGATCAGGAACAGCAGGGCCGTCGTCGACGGCTCACCCGTTTCGACGAAGCCAACCAGCGCCACCATTCCCGTCGCGACGATGGAGCCGATGTTCGGAATGTAGTTGAGGATGAACGTCAGGATACCCAGCGACAAAGCGAGTTCGATGCCAAAAAACGTCGCCACGACATAAACCATTGCCCCGGTGATCAGGCTGACGGCGGTCTTGACCAGCAGATAATAGTTTACCCGGTGGATGATTGACGTGATGATCTTGTTCGCGCGCTCGGCCTGCGCCTCATCGCCGAAGAAATTCGACATCTTTGCGCCGAACCAAATCCGTTCCGCGAAGAGAAAGCCGACGAAGAGGATGACAAGAACCGTTCCTTGCATCAGGTTCCCGGCTTGCCCGGCCGCGGTGCGAACGTAGCTCGACAACTCCACGCTGTTCAGCGAGTTGAGCACCGCCCGCTCTACATCGTCGCCCATCCAGGCGAAAAGCGAGGCCACCGCCGAAGGCGCGCGCTCGGCATAGGACAGGGTGGTGCTCAACACGGTATTGAGTTGCGCCAGCAGGATGGACGACAACAAAAGTAGCGCGGTGGAAATGAGCACAAGGGCCGCAATGGAGGCGAGCCAGTTCGGCACGCCAAAGCGTCCGATACGTTGTCTGGCGATCAGGCGGATCACATCCGAGGTCAGCGAAAACAGGATAATTGCCACCGCCAGCGAAATCAGAAGAAACCGCGCCTGAACCAACAGGAACAAGACCACCGCGAAAGCGATGATCACAAGCGCGCCGGTGCGTACCCGCGCGTAGTCCTCGGTTTCCCCCGGAATCCCAGACATTCTGTCTTTCCTTGTCGGCATGGGTGCCATTTTTACCCCTGATCCGACTATGCGCATCTCGGCAACATGACACAAGTCATGGCACAGCTGTGATCGGTGAATTCCCGGTCTTCAGACCGACATTGACGAAAATCGTGGCGACGCGCCTGCACAGAGCCATTCCTTCAGGTCGCCAGCTTGTTTGATTTGGGTGCCCCGTCCGGGCGCCTAGAGGCTCCAAGAGTGGTGCCCGGCCGCCAAGCTCCCTCCAAAGGAAACGCGCCCCGGGCGTATGACCCGTGGCGCAAGTTTCAGTCTGGAATATTGGGGGATCAGTTCATCAAACCCGCAAAACGCAGGGCATCATTCACCATCCCCTTGGTTTCATCCCGTCAAACCGGTGAGGGGGGAGCGAACCTCTTCGCTGCACAGGCCCAGTTGCGACATGGCATATTTCACGCCAACCAATCCGGGTTCGGTAAAGATCGCGGTGTGCAGCGGCATCAGCCGATCCTGCAACTCCAGCGCCTTGGCATAGTCACCTTCCAGCGTCGCGTTCTGCACCTCGGCCACCAAACGCGGTGCCACATTGGCCGTCACCGAGATCACGCCCTGACCGCCCTGCGCATTGAAGCCATGAGCCGTGCCATCCTCGCCCGAGATCTGGCAGAACTCCGGCCCACAGATCATCCGTTGCAGGTTGACCCGCGCCAGATCGCCGGTGGCATCCTTGACGCCCACGATCCGAGGGAGCTTGGCCAGTTCGCCCATGGTTTCAGGCGTCATATCCACGACCGACCGGCCCGGAATATTGTAGATGATGATCGGCAGCTCACAGCAATCATGCAGCGCGGTGAAATGTGCAATCAGCCCGCGTTGCGTCGGCTTGTTGTAGTAAGGCGTCACGATCAGCGCCGCATCAGCCCCGACTTTCGCCGCGTGCTGCATGAAGCGCATCGATTCCAGCGTGTTGTTGCTGCCCGCGCCCGCGATCACCGGAATGCGCCCGCCCACCGCGCGGACCACTTCCTCGACCACGGTTTCATGCTCTTCATGGGTCAGCGTCGGGCTTTCGCCGGTGGTGCCTACGGGCACAAGGCCATGACTGCCCTCGCCGATATGCCATTCTACAAGTTTTTTGAGCGTATCCAGATCCAGCTCGCCGTTCTTGAACGGCGTGACCAGGGCAGGAAAAGATCCTCTGAACATGACACGCTCCTTTGCTTTTGCGTCGTGGCCGTTTGAGGCCGGTTGATACTGTGCCACTGCGTGCGCGGCGAAAGCCCGCCGCCTTGCCGGGAATGTGAATGGACGCAAGGCGCGCGCATGCATAGGCTGGCGCTGTCTATCCTTCGAACGGGCCAAAAATGCAAGAGATGTTGCGCCTCATAGCTCTGTCATTGATGCTCATTTGCCAGAGTCTCCCGGCTTTGGCCGAGACACCCCCGCGCGTGGCCCCCAGGCCTTTGTCCAGTGCCTTCGATGCGCTTTCGGGCGGGCGCTGGGAGGTGGCTGCCGATCTGGCCCGTCGCGATGGGGCGGCGGCCGAGGCGCTGGTGGAATGGTACCGCCTGCGTACGGGGCACGGCACCCCGCTGGAGGTGCTCGAATTCCTCGACACCCATGCCGATTGGCCGGGTCTCGACTATCTGCGCAAGCAGAGCGAAGAGGCGATGGCAGATGCTCCCGATGAACTGATCCTGCGCTTTTACGATGGCATCCGTGCGCAAACCGGCATCGGTGCGCTATCGCAGGCCCGCGCGCTTCTGGCCGCCGGCCGCAAAGGCGAGGCCGAGGCCAGCCTTGTTCTGGCCTGGCGCACCCTTGATCTTAGCACCGAAGAACACGAGGCTTTCATCGCCCGCCACGGCGCGCTCCTCAAGCCGCACCACGCCGCGCGCCTCGACATGGCCCACTGGCGCGGGTTGCGCGACGTGGCCCTGATGCTCCCATTGGTGGATGAGGAAAAGCGCCAACAGATCGAAACCGCCCAGATGATCGACAGCGCACGTCGCGGCCTGGACGATCGAATCGATGATCTGTCCGAGGCTGAAAAGACCGATCCGCATGTCGCCTATGCACTGTTCAATCACTACCTTGAACGCAACCGGCGCCAAGATGCGCTCGACACCATCCTCACTCAAAGCCGCATCCCGGGAGGCTTGGGCGAGCCCGACCGCTGGGCGGGCTGGCGCCGCGCCTTGGCGCGTGACCAAATGCGCGACGACAACCCGCAAACCGCCTATGCCCTCGCCGCGACCCACCAGCTTGCCGAGGGGTCAGCCTATGCCGATCTCGAATGGTTATCGGGGTATCTCGCCCTCACGTACCTTGATGATGCCGCGCTGGCCCGCGATCACTTCCAGCGCTTTCGCGCCGCGGTGGATACGCCCATTTCCCTTGGCCGGGCGGGATACTGGATTGGCCGCGCCCAAGAGGCGCTGGGCGATGATGAGGCCGCGCAAATGGCCTATGCCCAAGGGGCCGAACATCAAACCAGTTTCTACGGCCTGCTGGCCGCCGAAAAGGCCGGGTTGCCTTCGGATCCGGCTCTGAAAGGCATGAAGGATTTTGCCGAATACGACGGCAGCGAATTGATGCAGCGGCCGGTCACGCAGGCCGCTATCATGGCGCTTGCCGCGGGCCGTTTGAACCTTGCCGAACGATTCTTCACCCATATCGCCGAAACGCTGGATGAGGGCGAACTCAAGCAACTGGCGGGCCTCCTGCGCGACCTCGACCAACCGCACTTGCAAGTCATGATCGGCAAACGCGCGGCCCGCCGCGGCCTTACCCTGCCGGGGCCCTACTATGCCCTGCACCCAATGACCGAAATGAAC
>PR_CR_10_Liq_1_inCRDRAFT_1000624_pt1 | contig 21567 bp, 12 predicted proteins | sample PRCRCaboRojoPR_3_FD_10241 | JGI IMG/M metagenome (IMG submission 10241)
AAATCAAAAGGTTGACCATCATCCATCTGCGTCACGGCAAGGTTGGCGGCGATGCCTCCGGGCATCCCCTCCATAAGGGTCCTGACCTCCCGCATCGCCGCGTCCGACCACGCCTCACCACTCAAGGTCAGCGTGCTTCCGATGATGCTCAATTGGCCGATCCGCAAGCTCTCCAACGCCCGAATGCCATTCAACACAGCCTTGTCCCAATCGGCCACGGGCGGCGGCACGGGTGTGGTCACGATTTTCGCGGTCTCGTAGCCCTGTAACACCATGCCCTCGGGCAATTTCCCGGCCAGACTGACAGCCTCGTCAATCGTCCGCCGCGCCGACAAACGCAAAGGGCTCCCATCGTCAAGAAGCTCAAGCCGTGTCTCAACCGAGAAGGTCTCTGGCACCGCCTCCAGCAATCGTTCCGCACGCCCTGCTTCCAATGGCGTCAACGCCGTACCCTCGAATGAAACCTGCATTGCCTCCAGCATCACGCGCCCCTGCTCAAGTTGCATTAGCGCCTTGGCCAGCAATTCCGCCGCGTCGGTCCAGTTCTGCGGCGCCCCGGACGCCAATTGAACGTCCTCTAGGTCATGGCCCAAAACCTGTTCGAGCCGGGTTCTCGCAGCCTCGGATGGAACAAAACCGCTTGTCGTTATTGTCCCGTCTTTTGCTCGCGACAGCTCGGTTCGAAACGGTTCGACCATCTCAAGAATCTCGACATCGGCGTCAACGCTTCCGCGCCCCTCGATTTGGCGCAACTCGTTCAAAAGGCGTGTTTTTTCCGCCTCGCTATCCACCAATCCCCTGAGTAACAGATCCCGGCCATCCACGTCGACAGAGACGCTATGCCTGGCCTCCTGAACCACCCTGTCCGAGGCCGCCTGAAGTCCGGCCTCGACCAATGGATCCTCTTTCTTGAAGTCAAACACCCCAAGCGCGAAAAAGGCGACGATCAGGGCGATCGCACCAAGGAAATCTTCCAATTTTGCAAAAGGCTTTCTGACCATCTTGCCGCCGGTTATCCCCGCGCTCGCAACGCGATGTCAAACCCTAAACATGCCCTTGTGTCAGGTCAGACCCATATCGCGACCCAACATCGCGGCATGGGTGCGATTGCGGGCTCCTAGCTTGCGCGACAAGGTCTTGACGTGAAGTTTTACAGTGACTTCCTGAATATTCAAATCGCGGGCGATTTCCTTGTTGGATTTGCCTTCCGCCACGCCGCGTATCACGTCCTGCTCGCGCGGTGTCAAAACGACCCGATCAGCCGCCGGCTTAATTCCCGAAAGAAACTCCGCCGGCAAATAGGTTTCCCCCAGCAACATTTGACGAACAGCCGCCAAAAGCGACATCGGGTCGAGTGTCTTGGGCAAGAAGCCTGCTGCCCCTGCACGCAAGGCCCGCCGCGCCACATCGGGCGGTGCCGTTCCCGAGATAATCGCCACAGGGCAGGCCAAGACTTCACGCATTCGGGTCAGGCCACCCAAAGCGTCCATCCCGGGCATCGAAAAATCCAGTAAAACAAGGTCAATCCGTTGCACGCTTTGGGCCTTGTCCAGAGCATCTTCCAAGGAAGACGCAACAAGCACCTCATAGCCACCCTGTTGCCTAAGGTACACCGCGATGGTTTCACGAACCAAGTCGTGATCATCGGCGATTAGCAAGCGTTTCGTTTCCATTATACAGCGTCCGGCGCTCCTGAATCCCCAGCCAAAAAGCCGCCCTAACGCCAATTCAATGGCGTATACTTCAGAACGAAACTACATTTGACCTATGCATTTGAATAGGGATAGCACCGATTGATGAAAAAAAGCATACTCAAAAACGCAATTCTCGGGTTTGGGAAGGTTTGCTAATATGTTGACGCGTCGTTTTTTCTTGAACGTTTTGATGGCGACTTGGACGGTTACCTTTGCTTCGATGAAAGTTCTGTATGCTGACCCCTCAGACGTTCTTTTGACACTTGTTCAGCCGCAACCTGAGAATGACAGCGTGATTCAATCCGGGATCACCAGACAATCCCTGTTGGACCTACCGCAAGCCAGCTTTGAAACCACAACGATCTGGACAAGAGGTGTGCAAGAGTTCGAAGGTGTTTGGCTGTACGATTTTCTGCAGTCTTTCAAAGTGACGGACGGTACGCTCGAACTTGAAGCGATCAATGATTATTTCGTCGAGATCCCTCTAAACGAGATTGAAAAAGGCCAAGCGCTTCTGGCTCACACCCGCAATGGCAAGCCGATGAGCGCGCGTGAAAAAGGGCCGGTCTGGCTGGTTTACAATTACGATTCCGATCCAGCGTTTCGAACGGAAACGGTCTATTCACGAAGTGTCTGGCAACTGGACCGCATAACGGTTTCGCGCTAGCACAGGTTATCGCAATCCCCATGAGGGCAGATACCGATGCCCATTGGCAAATTGATCCGACCTATGTTTCGGCGCAGGCCTCAACTGATCCTTTTCAGTGGGCTTGCATCGGTATGCCTCATCGCCGCGATTTATATGGCAACGCAAGTTTTTCTAAAACTCGGTGAATTTGGCTCCACAGCGACGGACAATATGCAATGGACTATGGCCCAGCTTGAGGTCGAGCAGGTCAAGGCAATAAACGCGCTTGAGCGTCTTGATCCAGATGATCCGACAACGGGACAAGAGGCGCGCCGTAGGTTCAACGCGCTCTTCAGCCGCGTCGTCACGCTCAGGGAAGGGCGTGAGTATGCCGAGGCCCTGGCCGGTTCTGACGCTGCGGTACAGCTTGAGCGCATCTATGACACGCTGATCGGGGTCCTGCCGGTGTTTGATGGCGACCGCAGTCCTTTGGTCGCCTCAGGTCCCATGCTTGTCACCGCGTTGGAAGGGCTCACATCACCGATACGCCAGCTTGCAAGTGCCGGTCTCTCCATTGACGCCCGCCAATCCGATGCCGAGCGCAGCGAGCTATCCAACCAACTTATCCGGCTTACCTTGCTGGTCATCGTCATGGTCGTCGCCATGCTGTCAATGCTGATCCTGCTGTGGCGGCTTTTTCGGGTCTACCGGCGCAGGGCGCTTGAAAACCGCATCACGCTCAACCGGTTGTCGACCATTCTGAATACGTCGCAAGACGCGGTTTTGGTCGTACATCCCTGCGGTGAGATACTGGATATGAATGCCGCGGCTCAACGCATGTTCGGCCTTGACGAGAACACCCCCCGACAGCGCGACAATGTCGGCCAATTGCTTTTGCGCCAATCAGAAGATGGTACATTGGCCCCCCTGCCCGGTCCGCGCTTGGTACAGTCCTGCGCGGATGGTCCGAACCGCTGTGCCAACCTCATTGCGCGTGGTCCAGACGGTCACCAGTTCCCGGTGGAGCTGTCGGCGGACATGGCGGTACGGTCAGGCGACAGAGTCTGCGTTTGCTTCATCCGGGATATCTCACGTCGCGTCGCCGCCGATGCCGAGATGCAGGTCGCACGAGACAACGCGCTTGCCGGTGAACGCGCAAAGGCCCGTTTTCTGGCGATAATAAGTCACGAGATGCGCACCCCCCTGCATGGCATACTTGGCACACTGGACCTTCTGGATGAAACACGGCTGACGAAGGAACAGCGCCGCTATGCCCAGATCATGCATGGTTCGGGTCAGCAGCTTTTGAATCAGATCAACGATGCACTTGAAATCACGCAGGCCGACGGCGGCACACTTCGGTTGCGCGAAGCGGTCTTTGATCTCGACTCCCTCTTGGCGGATTTGGTCGAAGCTCAAAACGCGAACGCCCAAGCCCGCAATACCAAACTTGCCCTTTTGTCCCCGGTGCAAGGGTTCGGTCATGTGCTCGGTGATGAAGGCCGTGTTCAGCAGGTCTTGGTCAACCTGGTCGCCAATGCGGTCAAATTCACGGAGAACGGCTCCATCACACTTGAAGCAACGCGTCATAATGGCGTCGAGCAGGATCTCGACCTTGTCGAATTTCAGATCAGCGATACCGGTATTGGCATCGCCGAGGAAGACCTGCCCTACATTTTCGAGGATTACGTCAGGCTTGGCGGCGCCTCCGCCGGATGGATCGAAGGGACCGGGCTGGGGCTTGGGATAGCACGCCAGTTGGTGACGCTCATGGGCGGGCAGATCGGTGTGGAAAGCGTCGAGGGTGAAGGCAGCCTGTTCTGGGTTCGCCTGCCGTTACCCAAAGCCCAGGCCAAGACACAGCCGGCAGTTGCCGAGATTCCGTCCCACGATTCCACCCCCTCCTCGGTTCTGATTGCCGAGGATAACGTCTCCAACCGCTATGTCCTGTCCCAAATGCTTGAAAAGGACGGACATCATGTGCATGCCGCCGCAGACGGCAACGAAGCGGTTGCGATGGCCAATACCGAAGCCTTCGATCTGATTTTGATGGATATTTCCATGCCCGGCCTGGGCGGCGTTGAAGCCGCACGCGCGATTACCCAAGGAAGCGGCCCGTCGCGAAATGCTCGGCTGATCTTCTTGACGGCGCATATCAATCTTGACCCAGACGAGCAGCTGCGCGCCTCTGGCGCCGAAGGTATACTGACCAAACCGCTGCCAAGGGCAGAACTACGCGCCATACTCGCCGGCAAACGCCCCACCAGGGACTTGACCGAGGAAAACAGCGCAACCGAGTGTCCCATCTTGGACATTGATGTTTTGGATCAATTGAACGAGATGCTCTCGTCAAATCGCATGGCGAAAACGCTTCGTGATTTTCAGCAAGAGGCCGATACCCTGATCAGGGAAGCGCCTCATCTTCTGGGCAGCGCGACGTCCGGCGCTCTTGCAGAGCGGTTGCACAGACTTGCGGGCTCGGCCGCCGTGTTGGGTGCAAGCGCCATGCAAATGAGTTTGGGCCGTGCAGAAAACGCCTGTCTTTTAGGCCGCCCAAAGGACGTGAAACGGCATCTTGCAGAGCTGCAAGAGGTTTGGCAGGCCACTCAGGAAGGTCTTGCAACCTACAGCAATGCGGCATGACCGGTCCATAAGTGATTGCCAATTCGGCGTGCAACATTACCATCATTTCCGCAGGTCTCGATTGCCTGTCCCGGTTTTAGGAGTAATCCTGCGTGCCTGTCTGGAAACAGCTTTTGATTTTGTGCTTGGCGGCGGCGCTCGGCTATGGTGCCTACGAGGGCTATACCCGCCATATCGCCGAAGATGAAAAGGCTCCGGATGCCCCCTCGCGCGGGGGCCGGGCCGCAACCGTTGAAGTGGCGATAGTCGAGACACGAACCTTGCGCGAAACAGTCGAGGCTGTCGGAACGACCCGCGCCAAGCAATCCGTCGATATCGTTCCCGAAACGGATGGGCGCGTTGTCGAACTGGCAATACGCCCCGGCATGCGGGTCGAAAAGGGGGCTGTTCTGGTCCGGCTTGACGATACTATCGCCCGCGCCGACGTCGCCGAGGCTGAAGCGCGCCTGACAGAACGCGAGCAAGCCCTCGCGCGAATCACGCAATTGCGCCGTACCAATGCCGTTGCCGAGGCCACTCTCGAGGAAGCAACCGCAAGGCTGGCCGAAGCCCGGGCACAGCTCAATCGCGCCAGGCAACGCTTGGTGGAAAGAACCATTCTGGCACCATTCGGTGGCGTCGTCGGATTGGCGGAAATCGACGAAGGAGCAAGGGTCAGCGCAGGTACTCTGATCACCCGGCTGGATGATTTGTCAGAGGTCGAAGTTGAGTTTGCCTTGCCGGAAACGCTTTTCGCCGAAATCAAAACCGGTCAAAGGGTCATGGCGCGCAGCGCGGCCTTTCCGGACCAAACCTTCACGGGCCGGGTAGACGCAGTCGACAGCCGAATAGATCCGGTCAGCCGCTCTTTCCGCGCCCGCGCCGTGATTCCCAACCCCGACGGCACTTTGCCCTCGGGCATGTTCATGTCCCTGGACTTGACGATTTCCGAAGCCGAAAGGCTGGTCGTTCCCGAAGAGGCGATCATTTTCCAGGCCGCCGAGACTTATGTTTTTGCGGTCAACGATGGCACCGCAAACCGCTTGATCGTTGAAACAGGTGCGCGGCGGGATGGAATGGTGGCCGTCTTGGAAGGGCTCGCCCCCGGAACGCAGGTCGTCGTGCGCGGCTTGCATCGCGTCCGCGATGGTGGCGCCGTGCAACTTCTGAACAACGACGCCGGTGCAGACGATCAAGACGGGCAAGGATCGTGACGCTGTCTGATATATCGGTACGCCGCCCGGTTCTGGCCGCCGTGGCCAGTCTGCTGTTGATCGTTTTCGGTGTTGCCGCCTTGCGCGATATTCCCGTCCGGGAATTACCCGACGTGGACAATGCGGTCGTCACGGTCACAACCAACTATCGCGGCGCTGCCCCTGAGGTGATCGACACCGACATAACCGAAACTGTCGAAGGGGCCGTGGCCTCGATCTCGGGCATCCGATCCATCAGTTCCGAAAGCCGTCAGGGCCGCTCGCGCGTGACGATTGAATTCGAAGCCGGACAGGATATCGACGTCGCGGCAAATGATGTCCGGGATGCCGTTGGCCGTGTCCGCGACGACCTTCCCCAAGAGGCCGAGGCTCCGGAGGTCGAGAAAAGCGACGCCGATTCCGACCCGGTCATGCGTCTGGCCGTCACATCCGACCGAATGACCACGGCAGAAATCACCGATTACATCGACCGTTTCGTCGTGGACCGTCTCGCAACGCTTGATGGCGTGGCCAACCTGCGCATTTACGGCGACAGGGCTTTTGCCGTGCGTATCTGGTTGGACCGCCGGGCCTTGGCCGCCCGGAAGCTGACGGTTTCGGATGTCGAATCCGCCCTTCTGCGCAACAATGTTGAATTGCCCGCCGGCGAGGTACGGTCGCAAGATCGGCAACTTTCCGTTCGCCTNAACAGTCGCCTGCAAAGCGTCGACGATTTCAGGGGCGTCGTGCTCGACCGAATTGCCGGGTATCCCGTGCGACTTGGCGATGTGGCACGGGTCGAACCCGGGGTGGCCGATGATTCAACCATTGCCCGCAGCGATGGGCGCGATGCCATCGGCATCGCCGTGCAGCGCCAAAGCCAATCCAACACCCTGCAAATCTCCAATGCAGTCCGTGCAGAGATAGACCGCCTCAGACCCACCTTGCCGCAAGGCATGGAGATTATCGTCGGCTCGGATGACGCGCTCTTTGTCGGCGCCTCAATCCGGGAAGTGGTCCAAGCCCTCGCCATTTCGTTGGTCCTGGTGGTATTGGTGATCCTGATTTTCCTGCGCTCCCTGCGCGCAACGCTGATCCCGGCCATCACGATCCCTGTCTCCTTGGTGGGGGCTTTCGTCTTGATCGGGGTCTGGGGGTTCTCCCTCAACACTCTGACGCTTCTTGCGCTGCTTCTGGCCATCGGATTGGTCGTCGACGATGCCATCGTCGTTCTGGAGAATATCCAAAGGCGGATCGAAAACGGTGAAACACCGCTTGTCGCCGCCCTCAAAGGCGCGCGCCAAGTGACCTTCGCGGTTCTGGCGACATCCATCACCCTGATCGCGGTTTTCGTGCCCTTGTCGTTCATGCCGGGCCAGGTCGGGAGGCTTTTCATCGAATTCGGCTGGGTGATGGCGGGCACGGTGGCCATCTCGACCTTCGTGGCTCTTACGGCCTGCCCGGCGCTTGCCTCCAAGGTTTTGCGCAAGGGCACCGCCCCCGCCCCGCAAGACAGCAGCGCCCCGCGNGGATTTGTGCAGAAGACTTATGCCGCTTTGTTGAGAGGGGCCTTGCGCATGCCGCTTGTCGTATTGGCCTTTGCGCTTACGGTCACAGGCGGGGCTGCCTTGTTCTACGCTGATCTCCCCCGCGAGCTTGCCCCGCGTGAAGATCGCGGGGTCGGCTTCGTGCCGCTGACAGCCCCCCAAGGCAGCACGGTGGAATACTCCGACCAAGCGGCCCGACAAGTCGAAGGTATCCTACAGCCCATGCGCGACGAAGGGATCATCGAGACGGTCTTTACCTTCACCGGCTGGGGCAATCGCGCTTGGCGATCCTTTGTGGTTTTCCGCCTCGCCCCGTGGGACGAGCGCGAGGTACCAATCAGCGACGTGGTACGCCGGATCGCCCCGCAAATGGGGCAGGTTACCATCGCACGGGGTTTCCCAGTCACGCCCGCCGGTCTTGGACTTCGCGGCAACTCAACGCCTGTGCGCGTCGTCGTGGGCGGACCTGACTTCGACAGCGTCAAAGACTGGGCCACGGCGCTTCTGGAGCGCGCCGAAACCATTGATGGTGTGGTCAACCCCGAGATCAACTTCGAACAGAACCTGCCACAAATCGACGTGAGCATTGACCGTGAACGCGCAGACGACCTTGGTATTTCCGCCGATGTGATCGCCAACACGCTTCAGACGATGCTGGCCTCTCGACAAGTAACCACCTTCGTCAGCCGCGGCCGCGAATACCCCGTTTTCGCTCAGGCCGAAGCGGGCGACCGCCGGACGCCATCGGATATCGACAACATCTTTATCCGCGCAGGCGACGGCGAAAGCCTCGTCCCGCTCGGCGCTCTCGTGACGGTTGAGGAAAACGCCGCCGCACCGTCGCTCCGCCGGTTTGACAGGTTGCCCTCCATCCAACTTTCGGCCGCCCTTGCGCCGGGGGCCGATCTCGGCACGGTTCTGGGCCAACTCGAACAGGCGGCCGCCGATATTCTCCCGGCCGAGGCAAACCTTGGTTACGAAGGGCAGTCTCGCACGTTCAAAGATACTGCTTCAGGGGCCAATCTGGTTTTTGCGCTGTCGCTCTTGATCGTCTTTCTCGTGCTTGCGGCGCAGTTCGAGAGTTTCATCCACCCGATCACCATCCTGCTGACCGTTCCTGTCGGTGTCGCAGGGGCGATTTATGCCATGGCCCTCGGGGGATTGTCGCTGAATGTCTACAGTCAAATCGGCATTATCCTGTTGATCGGGTTGGTCGCGAAAAACGGCATTTTGATCGTGGAGTTCGCCAATCAACTGCGTGATGAGGGAAAACCCATCCGCGAGGCGGTCATCACTGCGGCGACATTGCGCCTGCGTCCAATCCTGATGACCGTCCTGTCCACCGTTCTGGGCGCCCTGCCCCTCGTTCTGGCCACGGGTGCCGGCGCGGAAAGCCGAAACGCCATCGGCACTGTCATTATCGCTGGCCTGACCCTGTCTGCCATTCTCATGTTGGTTGTCACGCCGGTGCTCTATGATCTTTTGGCACGCTTCACCCGACCGAGAGGAGCCATTGAGCGGGCACTGGAACGCGAATTGAGGCGAACGTCTTGAATCTGTCGGAAGAATCCTGCCGAACGACATTGTGAATACGCCAACCGTGGTATTCCTTACTGCGGCATGGGATGAAACCATTAGAAAGATCGCGGAAGTCTGCCTGTGAACGATTCGCCCTTTATTCGCGCCTTTGCCACGGCGCTATTGCTTGGTCTTTGGGCCTTGCCGCAAGACGCGCGCGCGACGGAGTTTCGTCTATCCGCCCCGGGAGCGGGCGAATCCCTGACCGAAAAACTGTCAGGTGGTTCCCTGACCTTGGAAACCGCGGGCCGTGACGATGTCACGCCACAAGATATTCTGGCCGCTGCGCGTGCTGACTACGCTCGCTTGATCGGTGTGATGTATGAGGCCGGGCGGTACGGCCCCGTCATCAGCATCAAGATTGATGGCCGCGAAGCATCGGCGATCCCGCCATTGGAAGCGCCGGCCCGCATCGACGAGGTCTTGATCTCCGTGGACCCTGGCCCGGCGTTCCTTTTCGACCGCGCCCAGATGGCACCGCTCGCCCCTCGAACGGAACTCCCCGACGGCTTTCGTCGTGGCGCCTTGGCCCGCGCCAAAACCATCCGGCGGGCTACCGAAGCCGGCATCGACGGTTGGCGCGCCACCGGCCACGCCAAGGCGCAAGTTGCGGATGAGACAATCACCGCAGACCACGCCAAACAGGCGCTTGATGTAAAGATCGAACTCGCCCCCGGTCCGCGCCTGCGTTTCGGCGAGCTCATTCCACAAGGGAAAAGCCGTGTTCGGCGCGACCGTATCCGGGACATCGCCGGCTTGCCGGAGGGCGAGGTCTTTGACCCGGAGGAGCTTGAGCGCGCAGGCACCCGCCTACGCCGGACCGGGGCGTTCCAGTCTGTCGCTTTACAAGAGGCGGCAATGGCCAATCCTGATGGAACGCTGGATATTGGTGCCCAGATCGTCGATGCCAAGCCCCGCCGCATCGGTTTTGGGGCCGAGCTTTCCTCGCTCGAAGGGCTTTCCCTGTCTGGCTTTTGGCTGCATCGCAATCTGCTTGGCGGGGCAGAACGATTTCGGGTTGATGCCGAAGTCGGCGGGATCGGTGGCGACTCAGGCGGTATCGATTATCAGTTGAAAACCCGCTTCGAACGTCCAGCCACCTTCACACCAAACACCTCCCTCTATCTCGAAGGGGAACTGGCAGAGGAGGATGAGCCGGACTATCGCGAACGACGTGCCATGGTTGGCGCAGGGCTTAGTCATGTCTTCTCGGACAATCTGACCGGGGAAGCCGGGGTCGCCTATCAGTACACCGAAATCGACGACGACCTCGGAAGCCGCACGATTGAGCATATCCTGTTCCCGACATCACTCACATGGGACACCCGTGATGATCCGCTCGATGCGCGGGACGGCCTTTATTTCTCGCTCGAGGCCACGCCGTTTGTCGGCGTCGATCAAAGCGTCTCCGGCGCCCGGGTTTATACCGATGCGCGTGGCTATCTGGGGATTGACCCCAACGACCGGGTTATTTTTGCGGCGCGGGCGCAATTTGGCTCGGTCAATGGGGCGGGCCTGACCGAAGTACCGCCCGGTATGCTCTTCTTCTCAGGCGGCGCGGGTACCGTGAGAGGGCAACCCTATCAATCTCTCGCTGTTGATCTGGGCGGCGGGAATCGCCTAGGCGGGCGATCCTTCGTTGCCCTTTCGGGTGAGATACGGGCGGATCTGAAAGGCAAATTCGGAGCTGTCGCCTTTGCCGACACCGGCTTTGTCGGTCAGGACAGTTGGGGGACACGAAATGGCGATTGGCACAGTGGCGCGGGACTGGGACTGCGCTATGACACCGGGATCGGCCCGATCCGCGTCGATATCGCCACGCCACTTGACGACGATGCGGGCCAGGATTTCGAACTCTACATCGGTATCGGGCAGGCCTTTTGATGCGTAAACTCGCTTGCCTCATATTGACCCTTTTCTTGTTCACGATGCCCGCCGTCGCGCAGGAGGACGACCGAGGACTGATCATCGGGTTTCTGGAAGACAATCTTTCGGATGCAGGCCGCGACATCCGCCTAGAGGGATTTGAAGGCGCGCTGTCATCCCAAGCGACGCTGGACCGCCTGACCATAGCCGATGAGGAAGGTATTTGGCTTGAGCTCGAAAACGCCGAACTCGAATGGACACGTAGCGCGCTGCTGCGAGGTCGGCTTGAGGTTGACCGGCTGACCGCCGAGGCGATCACCCTGCACCGCATGCCCGAAGGCGACCAGATAAGCCCCGATGACACCGAGGCGCGAGAGTTCAACCTTCCCGATCTTCCGGTTTCCATCAACATCGGCACGCTGGACATAAAGTCGGTTTCAATTGCCGAACCGGTGCTTGGCGAAGCAGCCGAGTTTCAGATCGAAGGCTCCATGGCCCTCAGCGGTGGGGAAGGCACGGCCAAACTGGCCATCAAACGGCGCGATGAGCCAGCCGAGCTTTCGCTTGATACCAGCTTTGACAATTCAAGCCGACAACTGAACATTGATCTTGCCGTCATGGAAGCAAAAGACGGGCTTTTGTCCCGGGTCATCGGCCTTCCCGGACAGCCTGCACTCACATTTTCCCTGAACGGCAGTGGCCCGCTTGACGATTTCAATGCGGACTTGGCGCTCGCGTCGGACGGGGCCGACCGCCTGACCGGCACCATTCGTACCTCGCTCGACCCCGAGTCGGAGGCCCGCCAATTCGGGGCCGACCTATCGGGCGACCTGCGGCCGCTGTTCCAACCGGACCTACGGCCGTTTTTCGGGCAGAACACCGCTTTGAGTCTTCTGGCCACCCGCGAGGCCGACGGGGCACTCTCCGTTTCGCGCTTCGTTCTGGAAAGCGCCGCAATGAGCCTTCGCGGCAACGCACAGATCGCGGCGAGCGGACGGCCCGAGCGGGTCTCGCTCCAAGGGCAGATCGGAAGTGGCGGCGAACCGACACGCCTGCCGCTTTCCGGCCCGCCCACGCAACTGCAATCAGCCCAGCTGAACGCCAGCTACGACCGGGCCGAAGGCGAAGCATGGCAAGCCAATATTGTCGTTGAGCGACTGAAGAACGGCCCCCTTGTCGTGGAACAAAGCCAATTCACCGCGCGCGGCACCTTGAGCGGCGATGCCCCATTGGCCCTTGATGCGCATCTGACGGCCGCCCTCACCGGGCTTTCCCATAAAGACGAAAACCTCGCCCGTGCCCTTGGATCACAAGCAAAAGCCAAGGCTCGTCTGTCGTGGCGAGAAGGTGAGCCGCTAAATATTCTCGCGCTTTCTGCCGAGGCCGGTGATTTGCGCCTCAACGGCGCGGGCCAAATCGGCAACAGCGATGACAGTGCGTTTCCCGTGTCCGCCACGTTGCGACTTGATGCCCCCAGGCTTGAGCGTTTTGCCCCGCTGGCCGACATACCTCTCACCGGGGCAGCGGGCATGACGGTCATCGGAAATGCCGACTTGCTGACTGGCGCATTCGATGGGGCGATCTTTGCCGACACCACCAACCTGGCTCTTGGTATTCCAGTGCTTGATCCACTCATCGCGGGTGACGGGAGGCTACGTCTTTCAGCCCTGCGCGATACCAACGGGCTCGCCTTTGACCGCCTCGACCTCATCACGCCTCAAGCCGAGATTCGTGCCCTTGGCCGGTTGAATGGCACGTCGGGCACCTTGAAACTGAATGCCAATATCCAAGAGGTTGCAGTCACCACGTTGCCTCTCACCGGACCTGCACGCCTTGAATCCGCAATCGAATGGCAAGAAGGCGCACCGCTTCGTTTGGTCAATCTACAAGCCCAAATCGCGAACAGTACAGTGACAGCCAGTGGGACCATCGACCCTGAGAACAAGATGCTGCCGGTCTCGGGAAAGGCCCAAGTCGATGCGCGTGACCTGTCGCGGTTTTCTAGTCTCGCCCGCCGCACCCTACGTGGCTCCGCGATGCTGACCTTGGAAGGCGAAGGCAGCCTTCGCGACCGGACTTTCGAACTCGCGACCGAGGCCGAGGCTCAAGGCCTGCGCACCTCCGTGCCGTCCCTCGATGCCCTCCTGACCGGTGGACCGCTGTCGCTATCTGGACGCGTCGCCAAGGGCGATGGACCCGTTGATCTGCGCCGACTTTCACTCGACGCTGCCGGGTTGACCCTTCGCGCCGAGGGACAAGGCGCCGGCGCGCCGATCAACACGACCGCGCGCATCAGTAACCTCGCACGCATCGCACCGGGGTTCCCGGGCCCCTTGTCGGCAAGTGGTACCGTGCAATTGCTTGAAGATTGGGGACAAGGACTCGCGGTCAATCTCACCGCTGAAGGGCCGGGCGGCACAGAGGCCAATGTGTCAGGCAACGTCCGGGACTACGGACAATCCCTGGACATTTCCGCGAACGGCAGCGCCCCGCTTGGCCTCGCAAATCGCTTCATATCTCCCCGCGCGGTCCAAGGCACGGTGCGCTATGACCTGAGAATAAACGGTGCCCCGCAACTCGCATCGCTGTCCGGAGAGATCTCGACCAGCGGCGCGAGGGCCACGTTACCGACCTACGGCGTGGTGATTCAAAACATCACCGGACGCGCAGCCCTTGCTTCCGGCCAGATGACGCTTCAGGTCCAAGGTCAAAGCCGCGCCGGCGGAAACCTCCGCGTCGATGGCCCGATTCGACTAACCCCCCCCTTCCCTGCTGACCTTACGATCGCTCTGAATGGTCTACGGGTCACTGACCCCGATCTCTACAAAACCTCGGCAACCGGACAATTGAACATCAATGGTCCGCTCGCGGGCGGAGCAAGGCTTGGAGGGACATTGACACTGGATGAAACCAATATTCGGGTGCCCTCCAGCAGCCCGGTCAATACACAAGGGCTACGGGGTGTGCAGCACGTCAACGATAGCGCAGCCGCGCGGGCAACCCGTACCCGTGCCGGATTGAATACAGATGCAGCCCAAAGAGATACAGCCGCCTCGGCAATCGCACTCGATCTGGTTATCAATGCGCCCAATCGGATATTCGTCCGCGGTCGAGGCCTCGATGCCGAGCTTGGCGGGCGCCTGCAACTACGTGGCAGCAGCGCCAATATCACCCCTTCCGGACAAATCAGCCTGATCCGTGGCCGCTTTGATATCCTGGGCAAGCGCCTCGACCTCACCGAAGGTCAAATCACACTGCGCGGCGCGCTTGATCCGTACCTGCGCTTCGTCGCGGAAACGGACGCAGGCGAGATTACGGCACAGGTCATCATGGAAGGTTTGGCAAGCGCGCCCGAGGTGCGATTCACCTCAAACCCCGAACTGCCACAGGAAGAAGTCGTGGCACGTCTGATTTTCGGCCGCGGGCTGGACAAGATATCGGGGTTCCAGGCGGCGCAGCTGGCATCGGCCATTGCCACCTTGCGCGGCGGTGGGCCGGGCATTCTTGGCACATTCCGGTCCGAACTCGGGTTGGATGATCTGGATGTCACCACCACGGACGACGGCGCCACCGAGGTCAGTGCGGGCAGCTATATCTCGGACAATGTCTATTCCGAAATCACCGCCGATAGTGAAGGGCGCCAACAAATCGACCTAAACCTCGATGTTACGCGCAATGTCACCGTCCGCGGTCGCGCCAGCAACGACGGAAACACCGGGGTCGGCATCTTTTTCGAGAAAGACTACTGACCCGGGTCAAAGCGGATACCCCCGCTCGCGGATGACCGCCCAGATGTCGAGATTCAGCTGCGTCAGGCGCTGAATGGTTTCGTCGATATGTTTGAGCTCGTCTTCCCCGGCAGGTTCCTGTTTGCCCATCACGATGGCATCCTTGCGGTCCGCGATCCGCATCATGATCGTCAAAGGCGTACCGCCTTCGGGATCGAATGAATAAATGCAATGGTTGTATTTGTTGCGTAAACGCGACTCTTTTCGGAAACGGCGCGTCAACCCGGTCACCGTGTTGCGCTCGGCTTCGGGAACACGCGGCAACTTGGACAAACGGTCGACAAGATCCAGACGCGCGGCGGTGGTGTTCAGCGTCAGAAAGACAACCACCGCCGTTTCCTTGTCCATATTCGCAAGGCCCGCGATCACATGGATGAACAGGCTTTCAGTATTCGTCCAGGTGTAGTTCAACCGCCCGACGCGAAGCAGGATGTTGTCCAAGGCCTCCTTTTCAGTGCTGGCGGTGTTGGGCATGGATCATCGCCGCCTCGGTTCTGTTGTGCACACCGAGTTTGGAAATGATGTTGCGGATGTGCAGCTTCACCGTGTTCTCNGACAATTCCAGACGGGCGGCGATTTCCTTGTTCTGGCATCCACTGGCAACCAGTTCCAAGACCTCACTTTCACGCGGTGTCAGCGAGTCCAATTGCCCTGCTTGCCGGGCATCCGCCTCGACGGCAGTCGCAGGCCGCGCCAAAAGCTCCGGCGAGACATAGGGATGCCCGGTCAGGCACAACTTCAGCACCGAAATCCAGCCATCCAAACCGATATTCAGGGGAAACAGGCTTCCCAATGGATCGGGATAGGAATTCTGGCACAAGATACGCTTTGCACGCGCAGGATCGCTGTAGGCACAGGCAAACCTTGCTCCACTGTGCCGCGTCAGCCACCGGGCCTGAACAACATCCAAAGTCTCCGCCGCCGCCTCGTCCAACACGATCAACCGAAGGTGATCGCGCCATTCNGGCTGCGCCGCAAGAACATCTTGAAACTCGTTGAAGCGCAGGACTTCGACATCCGGTAATTCGGCTTCGGTCGCGCGGCACAGACAGTCGGAAAAGACATGCCGGTGTGAAACTAGGCCCATTGAGGCTGTAATTGGCAATGCATGCGCTTCTGGCGCTTCACCGCTATCTATCAATATTCTATCGCTATACATTTCTGATCGCTCCCATTTGAATTGGCAGGCTTTTACTTCCCCCCACCTGCCTTGGGACTGCTCGATCTCTGAGGGGAAGTATGAACGGTTCTCGCTCTTAAGCATTAACCATTGTCAATGGCGGGTAGGAATTTTCCTATCCGTGGTCGACCCGTGGATAGGGCCGCCCTACCCAAGCGGATTAACCCCAATTGCCGACTGTTTTTGACCCCCTTTCAGATTGATCCTGTTCGGGTTGCGGCCTGTCCCCAACAGCCCGCGACACAACGGGCGCAACGCCCATGAAAGGAGGTGACAGAGACCGAAAGCAATGTCCCCGGACAGCATATGGGCTTCGTCCATGACCTGTCCAAATTCATCTGAAAACTGAAACTCAGCATCTCTGACATGCCACTTGATAGAAGAGCGGTGGCCCCGAGATGCCCAACAGTAAGGGAGCCACATCATGGCTACGAACCGAGGAACAAATTTCATCGACATTGGTGACTGGTGGGGCGATGATGATCACGATCATGATCATGATCACGACCATGAAGGGTCGAACCAAGAACAAACCCAGAGCCAGACCCAATCCAGCCAAAGTGATAACACCAATATCAATGGCAACGGGAATCTCAACGGCAATGCCAATGGCAATCTCAACTTGAACGGCAACAAGTCGTACAACGGCAACGAAAATACCAATACCAACAACAACACAGCCGACAACAACGCGCAAAATACTGCGCGGAACACAGCAGACAACGACGCGACCAACAATGCGCGGAACACTGCAAACAATGATGCGACCAACAATGCCACGAACAACGCAACCAATACGACCGATGTCGATACAACCGTTGACACGGACGTACACGTTGATGTCGGCATTGATCTTGACGAGCTGATGCCGACCTCCGACGACGACTTTGGTGATTTCGACCTTTCCGGCAGCACAGTGGGCGACGTGCTCATGGCCGACGATGGATCGACGGCGATGTATGCCCCAAGCTCCAGCGACGTCTCATTCGGCAAAGTGCTGAATGACGCGCTGAAAGGCGAAGGCAATGACGTCGGCATGGCCATCGGTCAGTCGGGCGCCATGAACGATCAGGACGTTATCCACAACGCCACGGTCTCCAACGAAGCCAACTGGCAACAAAACGGCAACGCCAACGGCGGAACCGCAACTGCCGATGAAGGCATCGACGCCGAGCCCGATGGCGGCGCTGGCGGTGGCCATGCAGCCTCGGTTGGTGGCTTCGGCGGCTCTGCACTTGCAGGAACCGGCGGAACCAACACGACCAGTGGCAAAGGCGGCGACAATGGCAATACCGATGCTGACGGCGGTGCTGGCGGTGGCGGAACCGGCGTGGGCCTCGGCTCGATCGGTGTCGGTGTCGGCGTAGGCGGTGACTCCGGCGCAGCTGGTGCCGGCGGCAACGGCGGCAACGCAGGCTCCGGTGCGCTCGGCGCGAACGACGCCGAGGGCGGCGATGCAGGTGCCATCGGTGCCGGACTGGGCGTTGGTATTCCCGTGGGTCTCGGCTTGGGCGCAGCAGCGGCTGGTGCCGGTGATGGCGGCGACGGCGGCAATGCCGCGTCCGGCGCAATCGGCCATAACGATGGCGACGGCGGCAACAGCGGTAGCGCTGATGGCTATGGCGCAGGGCTCAGCCACGGTATGGGCGCTGGTCTCGGTGCCGGTGGTGACGGCGGTCATGCCGGTGCAATCGGCGGCGCAGGCGGTCACGCAGTGGGCGGCTATGCCCTTGGCGGCTGGACCGACGCAGAAGCCGGCAACGGTGGCCACGCTGGTAACGCCATCAATGGCGACGGTGGCAACGGCCATGCCGGTGTCTGGGGCTCGCACAACGGCGACGACGGCTATGTGAACGGCCTGTCGGAAGCCCAAGCCTCGGCAGTTGTCGACACTTCGGCCTTCAACCAGAGCATCGTGCAAGGTGCAAACGTTCTGGGCAACACGGTTGACATGACCGTTGTTGGCGGCGGCATGAACTCGACCGTGGTCGGCGACGACGACCTGGCCTAATCGGCTCTTTCCCCGCGCGGCGATTGTCGCGCGGGGCTCTCATTTCAGTATCCCTTCCGGGCTTTACCCGGTCACCGATCACCAAGCACCTTCAGGGGCAAGATCATGGGTCAGGACCTCACAACCGAAACGATTTATCACTTTATAGGTTTCTTCAACCAAGCCGTGGAAGAAAGCCGCATGCGCCAGGAATACGACGCATTCAAGGCCAAGTCGCGCTTGGATGAGGACCCCAACAATACTTTGAACGTTACGGTGAAGGTCAACTCGCCATATAATCTCGGCGATTTCGACCCCGGCGTGAGTGCCCGCATTCCAAATTATTCCGACGTCAAAGTCTCGCTTGGCCCTCCACCCGACCCACTGCCCCTCAATCTCGCGGGAAGCGGACGCTTCGTGGCCAACGATCTGGAGGATCCCTTCGTTGTCTTCCCGATGCAGCCTGCGGCGTACACCGGGCTCAACATTACCCCCGTGCTTCCGCCGCCCTCCTCGGTGGCGCTCGCGATCATCCAGAAAACCGCGCTGCAGGACTCCGACCTGCTCATTACATCAACCCCCGAAAGCGGATTCATCCCGCTAAGCCAATATCAGCAAACACTGGACCTCTTGACCTATTGGTCCGAATCCCTATCGGCGGATTGGCCCGCGACCCTTCCGGAAACCGGGGCTGATATCGCCCCCCTGGGCGTGGCACTCTACGAAAGTGCCGAGGATTTCACGCCACCATCCATGGAGGCCGCCGAGATTCATTTTCTGACCGGCAACGATGTCAATGGCATCCACGTCAACGGCCAACTCGTCGACGAAATGCCCGACCTTGACGCGGCCATGCCTGATTTCCTCAGCCGCGAAGAAGTTGACGACCCGGAAATCCCGCATGAGGTCATTGCCGGTGGCAACACGGCGGTCAACGTCGTGTCTCTCTACACGAACTGGATCGACGCGAAAGTTATCGCCGTCTCCGGTGACAGTTACTCATTAAGCGCGATTACCCAAGTCAATGTCCTGTCCAATCTCGACACTGAGAACGGTACCCCTGTCGGACAGGCACCTGTCGATACCGTTCACAACGTCGCAGCCCTGTTAAGCAGTGCCGCCCCCGAAGCCACGTCCCATCAAGACACGGCAGAAGGTGAAGAGGCGGAACCCGAATTCCCCGGCATGTCCATCATGGCCCGGCTGACTGACGACCTGGTGAATTTCAACTGGGTCGAGCAATACAACTATCTTGTCGACAACGATATGCTCAGCATCCAGTTCTCCGGCAACGAGAGCTTCCTGCAAACGGGTGGCAACACCACGTCCAACTACACCGTTCTTCAGGAACTCGGCTTCCATTACGATTTGATGGTTGTCGGCGGAAACATGATCAATATCTCCATCATCGATCAGGTCAACGTGCTGCTCGATAACGATAGCGTCAGCTACGGCAATGGCTGGAACGCTTCGGGCGACAACAACGTCCTGTGGAACGAAGCGGTGATCGAAACGATCGGTCACGACGCCTACGAAGACATGAGCCTTGATTATGAAGCCCTCGGCGAAAGCCTGGCGTCGGGCTCCGATGGCATTGGCAGCTCGATCCTTCAGGACTCGGCCTTCGAAGGCCTCGATATGCTCAAGGTCCTCTATATCGACGGCGACTTGATCAATTTTCAATACATCAGCCAGACCAACATCGTCGGCGATGCCGACCAAATGCAGCTTCACGCATCGCAGATGGCGTCGCAGGACGGGGCCGAAACCTCGCTCGTGGTCGGTCAAAACGCGTTGCTCAACCTTGCGACCATTTACGAAGCCGGCCTCAATTCGGAAATCCAGCTTGGCGGGGATCAATACTCCGATGCCCTGATGTATCAGGCCGGGCTGATCGTCACCGACGAAAGCCAATTGGCATCGGAAAACGGCAACGGGCTTGTCAATGAAGCGGTGGCCTTCCTGACCGACGATACAAACGAGACCGCTTCGCAGAACGATCACACCACGCCGCAGTCCGCCTGCGATGACATGTATGCAGACCCGATGGGTGGCGTGCTTGTCTGATCTTCTAATGCAGTGAAACGAATTCAGAGAGAAGCCCAAGACATGAATTTCAAAGCCACGGATTTCCAACCNGATCCCACCGCNGAGGTTCATGGTACAGAAGGCTCCGAAACGCCACTGGAATTGCGCAAAGATCAACGCATTGATGAGCCTGAAGATGGCTCTNCCGAATCCAAGGCCAGCGACCCTGCTCCCAAGACTTCAGCACCTGAACCTTCGGCCCCAGAAACCGAGGCACGCGGCCCCGAGACGGATGTCCCAGACCCGGACCCGGAAACCGCCGATCCTGAAACCGAAGCGCGCAGCACAGAAACCGCACGTCAGGATGGAACCACCATTGAGGGGACTGTCGCAACTCACACCAAGTCTGGCAGCAAACCGCCTCAAAAGAAGTCGGGCGAAGGCCAAGGCGGCGGCGGAGGTGGCAACGGCGGCAAGGGATTTCACCGGCGTATGGGGCCGGTCGACTTTTCCGGCAATCTCAAAAAGGGTCTTGCGGCTGTAAGGCGCAACATGATGATCGTCATGTTGTTCACCTGCATGACCAATCTGCTGATCCTCGCGATCCCGATTTACCTCTTCCAGATTTCCGATCGCGTCCTTACCAGCCGCTCGATCGACACTCTTGTCATGCTGACCGCCGTGATCGTCGGCGCCGTCGTCTTGCAGGCCGTGTTCGACGCCCTTCGCCGTTTCGTGCTTATGCGGACAGCGGTAGAACTGGCTGCCAAACTGGGTTCATCCATCCTGTCCGCGGCGGCCAGAGCGGCGCTGACAAGTAACGGTCGCGAGTATCAAACACTGGGTGATCTTCAGCAGCTACGCGGCTTCCTTGTTTCCGGGACGCTCTTGTCATTTCTGGATGTGCCATTCGCGCCCCTCTTCATTCTCGCGATCTTCCTTGTACACCCGCAACTCGGCATGATCGTCGTCGTGACGGCGCTCGTTCTGCTGGTCATCGCATTGATCAACCAAAAGGTCACTGCAAAGCACTTTGCAACGGCCAACCAGCATCAAAGCATGGCCAACATGCACCTCGATTCGATGTCTCGGAACAGCCAGATCATCAATGCTCTGGCGATGATACCCGAAGCGGTTTCGATATGGGGCCGCGATACCGCCGCCTCGCTGAAAGCTCAGGTTCGTGCTCAGGACCGCAACATCACATCAGCCGCGTTCTCGCGCGGTGTGCGCCTCTTGACCCAAGTGGGCATGTTGGGTTGGGGGGCATATCTGGCCATCGACGGGCAGATCACCGGCGGGATGGTTATCGCCGCCTCGATCATCGCAGGCCGCGCCCTCGCACCGATCGAAGGCGCGATCGAAGGCTGGAACCAGTTCCTTCTCTCGCGCGCCTCATATGGCCGTATTTCCAATTTGCTGACGGAATCACCCCTCAATACGGACCGTCTAC